>Ga0070706_100004883_pt1 | contig 12827 bp, 11 predicted proteins | sample KBSK5501metaG_FD_65476 | JGI IMG/M metagenome (GOLD analysis project Ga0070706, IMG submission 65476) | Corn, switchgrass and miscanthus rhizosphere microbial communities from Kellogg Biological Station, Michigan, USA - KBS K5-50-1 metaG | ecosystem: Host-associated > Plants > Roots >...
GCCCGCGCGCACTGGCCGTAGACTCGCCTCGCGCGTGATCGTATCCAGCACACGGAAGACCGGTGTGCGGCGTGGCGGCAGGGTTTTCAGTTGCTGGTGGATGTCGCTGAGATCGTCGTCGAGATTGTGCTCGTCGAAAACCACGAGTCCCTGCGTCACCATGTCGCGCAGCCCGCGATCGTAGCGGGTCGAGGCGTCGAGCAGTTCGTCGAGCGTCGTGGGATCGTGCGAGCAGGCGGCGGTAAGCGCGGCGGCGGCGGCCCAGTGCGCAACAAAGCTGACTGTGCCGCGCTCGTCGAGCACAGTGCAGCGAATTGCGTCTTCCATGGAAGGGTCCTGTCTGGAAAAGAAGGTACGAGGCTCAGGAACTACGACGCGCTGGCAGAGTCGTCGGCGGCGCCTGCAACTTCTGTCGCCGGCGCGATGCTCTGGACCCCCTGCGCGATCATTTCTGGCATGTGTGCGTCCGCTGTCTGGACGGCGACACGGATCGCGTTCTTGATTGCCTTGGCGCCCGAGCGACCATGCGAGATGATCGAGACGCCGTTGACGCCAAGCAGTGGCGCGCCGCCATATTCCTCATAATCCATCTGTTTACGAACACGGTCGAAGGCGGGTTTGGCGAGCAGCGCGCCAACAGCGCTGATGGGGCCTGCGGTCAGCTCTTTCCTGATGGTCCCCAGCAGCATCTTGCTGAGGCCCTCACTGAGCTTGAGGATGACATTGCCGACGAAGCCATCGCAAACCACCACATCGACCGTCCCCGCGTTGATGTCGCGCCCCTCGACGTTGCCGATGAAGTTCAGTCCAGCGGCGCCGGCCGTGGTCTTGAGCAACTGATGCGCCTCCTGCACAAGCTGATCGCCCTTGCCCTCTTCCTCGCCATTGGCCAGCAGCCCGATGCGCGGACGCGCGACGCCAAAGGCGCTGCGCATGTAGGCCGAGCCCATCAGCGCGAACTGGACCAGGTACGCCGGTTTCGAGTCCGTATTCGCGCCAACGTCCAGCACAAGCGTGCGCGCGCCATCAGCCGCCGGCAACACCGCGCCGAGGGCGGGACGGTCCACTCCCTTGATGCGGCGCAAGGTGAGCAGGGCGGAGGCCATCATCGCGCCGCTGTTGCCTGCGGAGACCGCGCCCAGCGCCTTGCCGTCACGCACCAGTTCATGGCAGAGCGTCATCGTGTTGCGTCGTCGCGAGCGCACGGCCTCGGCGGGATGCTCGTCCATCCCGATCACCTCGTCGGCATGGACGATCTCCAGGTCGAGGCCGGTGGTATCGTGGCGCGCCAACTCGGCGCGGAGCGTCTCCTCTGGACCGACGAGCCAGACGCCGATGCCCTGCTCCTGCGCGGCCTGTATGGCGCCAAGCACGATCTCGCCAGGCGCGTGGTCCCCGCCCATCGCGTCGAGCGCGACCCGCCGCGCTGGCGTCGCGGGCGCGCCTGCGGTCGCAGAGTCGTCGGTTTGCGGTTCCACACCGTTCTCCCCAGCGCCAGAGGCCCGGCGCGAGTTACCAACCGCGTCTGAAGAAGCTAGACGAGCGCGCGTTTGACGGCGGTCTCCAGCACGTCGATGCTGACTGGCTTGGTAAAGATCTCGACCACGCCCATCTTCTTGAGGTCGTCGGGATTGCCTACACGTTCTGGATACGCCGTGACGACGATGACGGGAATATGCCTGGCGGTCGGGTGCATCTGGAGCAGCTTCAACTCATCCTGCCCTTCGAGGTAGGGCATCAGGAGGTCGAGCACGATCAGATCGGGCTGATAGGCGAGGACCGCGTCATAAAAGCGTAGCGACTGTGTCGCCTTGCGCACCTCGTAGCCCCCGAGCTCAAAGCCCTCCTGCCATGCGGTGGCGATGGCTACATCGTCGTCAGCTACCAGTATTCGTTTCACCACGATAATCCTTGTCTTTCGCCACACGCGCTCTCAGCGTCACGCCAGCGCCGACTATACGCGCGCAGCCGCGCAGGCGCCATCATTGTACACTGGCGCCCGGTAAACCGACAATTCATGCCCAGAGTGGCTATCCCGCCGCGGCGCGCAATCGTTTGATCGCGGCCGCGACGCCCTCACGATCGCCATAGATCGACGAGCCGGCGACCAGCGCATTCGCCCCGGCGCGTACAACCTGCGCCGCTGTCTGCTCATGAATGCCGCCATCCACCTCGAGGTCACACGAGGCGCCGTGCTGCGTGATGAGCGCGCGCAGCCGCTCGATCTTGTCCAGCGTGCCGGGGATGAACTCCTGCCCGCCGAAGCCAGGATTGACTGTCATGCACAGCACAAGATCGACATCATCCAGTATCTCCTGCAGGACCGTCAGCGAGGTCGCAGGATTAATCGCGACGCCTACGCGCTTACCGAGTTGATGGATACGCTGGATGGTGCGATTGAGGTGTGGTGAGACCTCCTGATGCACGATGATAATGTCGGCGCCTGCGGAGGCGAAATCGTCCAGATAGCGCTCCGGCTCGACGATCATCAGGTGCGCCTCGATAGGCAGCGTCGTATTGCGACGCACCGCCTCGACGATCAGCGGGCCAACAGTGATGTTGGGCACGAACCGCCCGTCCATCACATCCACCTGCACCCGGTCGGCGCCGCCGGCCTGCGCCTCGGCGACCTGCGCGCCCAGCCGCGCGAAATCCGCGGAGAGTATCGACGGGATGATCAGCGCCATCCTTTGGCTCCTCTTCTGCGCTCGCTAGAGCTTCGCCGCGGCTGCGCGGTCGAGTAGAAACAGCAACTCCCCGTTGGTCGGCGCGATCAGTTGTGCGGGATACTGGTCGGGATTCCTTGGGCCGCGCAGCACCGCAACCAGGGCGTCGGCTTTGTCCGCGCCAGCGATCAAAAAGACGGTCGTGGCGGCGTAGTTGAAGACTGGAACCGTCAGGGTGATACGCGTCGTCTGGAGCTGCGGAACCGTGTTCGCCACAACCAGTCGCTCGCGCTCGTCGAGCGCGGCGGTGTGGGGGAAGAGCGAGGCCGTGTGTCCATCGGGGCCTATGCCCAGCAGATTGAAATCGAAGCGTGGCAATTCGCCCGTCCCGAGGTTGAAGGTCGCGCGCAACTCCTGCTCATACTGGTAGGCGGCCTCGGCTGGCGGGAGTTCGCCGCGCATGCGATGGATCTGCTCTGCGCGAATGCCCAGGGGGTCAAGCAGCGTCTCACGCGCCATGCGATAGTTGCTCTGCTCGTCGTCGGGCGGCACACAGCGGTCATCGCCCCAATAAAACTGGATCCGCTCCCAGGCGACGCGCTCACGATAGGGGGTATGCGCGAGCAACTGGTGCAGCGCTATGGGCGTGTGTCCTCCGGAAAGCGCGACGCGAAACGCGCCTGGCGTCTGCTGGCTGCGCTCCACGAAGATCTCCGCCGCGGCGCGGGCGAGTTGTTCGAGATCGCCATAGACGCTGATATGTGGCGGGGCTGCGCTCATGTCGTCCTCCTACGGTCGCTGGAGCCAGTCAACTGCGCCGCCATCGTCAACGCATCCTCAAAGATCGAGTCGTGCCCTGGCTGCTGCAACTGATCCACCAGCCGCGACGCCTCGCCCAGCGCCCGCAGCGAGACCGTCTGGGACGGATAGACGGCGCCGGCCTGGCAGAGAGTGGAGGCGTGCTCGAGGTCCGCCTCGCGCGCGATGGCGAAGGAACCTGGCTGACCTTGCGCGCTCGCATGCAGATGCACTGACATGAGCGCCCCCGGCCCTACCGCTGGAGTTGGCTGCCCTGGCCCCGCCTGACGGCCATCGTTCGATGACGCCGCGCCGCCATCCACCGCGACATCCAGCCAGCGGCGCAGTGGCACGCCAAAGCGCGCAGTGATCTCCAGCGCGATATGCTTGCCAAGCGAGCCGACGAAGGTATACTGCCGCGCTGCGTCCATTCCGCGCCCCAGCGCGCCGAACGGTCGCCAGCCTAACCGTGAGGCGAGCCACCCTGCGAAGAGATGCCCCTGTGCGGCGTTCGTCGGCTGATCTTCTTCTCCGGCGGCGTATTCGATGGTGACGCGGTCAATGCCGTCAAGATAGGGTAGGAGCTGACGGTCGTCGAAGAATTGGGCCGTCAGCTCACGCCACGGCTTCTGCCGCGCCCAGTTCAGGTCGCTAAACGCCGTGCTGGCCTTCTTGCGGCGCACCAGGTCATAGAGCGCCGTCAGGGCCTGTGCGCTCTGCGCCGTCTCCGAGGTGTCTACCATCATACGGTCGCAGCCATCTACGAGGGCCTCGAGGAGTTCGCTGCGCCATGGCGGCTCGCCCGTCCACCAGAGGAACGAGGGCAGACCGGAGAGGATCAACGGAAGGACCGTGCCAGGCAGGTGCGGTGTCGCCTCCTCGCTGACCCGGATGAGGATCTCTTCTCCCAGCGCTCCCATGCCCTCGCGTTGAGCGATGCCGACGGACACATCGAACGGGGTTCCATACGAGCGACCCATCTCCGAGACAATGATCACCGCGCGTGAGGCGATCTGACGTGTGACCGATTCCACCTCGCGCAGGATGCGCGGCGCTGATCCCTCACCGCCCGCGAAGACCACCAAGGTCAGGACACTATTGCGGGCGACGATCGCGCCGCCCGCGGCCAGCGAACTGCTTGCCGCCTCGCGCCAGAGAAGCGTCAACTCATGCTCAACACTCGCCACGCCAACCACACGCATGGGCGTGGTGGGACCCTGCGCGCCATTCATAAGCGCCTCCATGTCCGGCCATCGCGCTCGATCAGCGCGTCCGCCTCAGTTGGCCCCCACGACCCAGGCTCATAGGTCGCGATAGGCGCGTTGGTCTCGCGCCATGCTTTCTCGATCGTGTCGACTAGTTGCCAGGCGAGCATCGTCTCGTCTATACGCGTGAAGAGCGTCGCATCACCCAGCATACAGTCGAGCAATAACCGCTCATACGCTTCTGGCGGCTCCTTGCCGAAGGCGCTGCCATACAGGAAATCCATGTTCACCGATTGCAGACGCATCTCCTGCCCGGGAACCTTCGCGTTGAAGCGCAGCGAGATGCCTTCATTGGGCTGGATGCGCATCGAGAGCACGTTCGACTCCAACTGGTCGGCGCCGGCGCCCTGGAAGAGGAGGTATGGTGGGCGCTTGAACTGGATGGCGATCTCCGTGACCCGCTTGGTCAGGCGCTTGCCGGTGCGCAGGTAGAACGGCACGCCAGCCCAGCGCCAGTTCTCGATGTTGAGTTTCAGCGCGACATACGTCTCCGTGGACGAGCCGGGATGGACATCCTCCTCCTGCGTGTAGCCGGGCACACGCGCACCGCCTACCAGCCCTGGGCCATACTGCGCGCGCACGGTGTCTTGCGCGATCTCGGATTCAATCAGCGGCGGGATCGCGCGCAACACCTTAACCTTCTCGTCGCGCACCGAGTCCGCGCCAAACGTCACCGGCGGCTCCATCGCGGTCAGCGTCAGGAGCTGCATCATGTGGTTCTGGATCATGTCACGAATCGCGCCAGCCTCTTCGTAGTATTCCGCGCGCCCCTCCAGGCCGAGCGACTCCGCGACGGTGATCTCGACATGATCGACGTATTGCCGGTTCCAGATGGGCTCGAAGATGCCGTTGCCGAAGCGCAGCACCATGATGTTCTGTACGGTCTCTTTGCCGAGGTAGTGGTCGATGCGATAGATTTGGCTCTCGCGGAACCCTTTACTCAGTTCGGCGTTGAGCGCCTGCGCCGAAGCGAGATCGTGCCCGAAGGGCTTCTCGATCACCACGCGCGACCACCCCGGCTCACCCTCCCGCGAGCGCCGCGAGACACCGGAGAGCGTCAGCAGATCGGCAATGGTGGGATAAAAACTGGGCGGCGTCGCCAGATAGAAGATGCGATTGCCCCCGGTGCCACGTTCACGGTCGATCTGGTCGAGCAGGTCGCCGAGCCGCTCATAGCCATGTAGATCGCCGAACTGTGACTGACAGTAAAACAACCCCTGCGAGAAGGTTTCCCAGACCGAGGGTGAGACCGGCCGCCGCCGTGAGTAGGTGTTGACCGCCTCCAGAGCCTGGGCGCGAAACTCCTCATGCGTAAACGGGCGCCGCGCCACGGCGACGATGCTGAACTGCGGCGGCAATGGCTGTTCCACCGCGAGGTTATAGAGCGCGGGGAGCAACTTGCGATGCGTCAGGTCGCCGGTCGCGCCGAAGATCACCACCACCGCAGGCTCGACAGTGCGCGCCGTGCGCATCCCTGCGCGCAGCGGATTCACCGCGACGGTCGCCATATCCATCTACCATCCCCCATTCATGAGCGTGTCCCCAGGGCAGACATCCGCCTACGCGTCCGGCTCGTTCCTGGTCCCGCTCGACTGCCCGCTCTCGAGTTGCACCGCATGGCCGCCAAACTGTTGACGGAGCGCGGCGATCACCTTGGCGGAGAAGGACTCTTGCTGACGCGAGACGAAGCGCTGCAAGAGCGAGAGCGTGATGACCGGGGCCGGCACGTTCTCGTCTATCGCCGCCTGCACCGTCCAGCGGCCCTCGCCGGAGTCTTCGACATAGCCCCGGATGTTGGCGAGCGTCGGGTCTTCCTTGAACGCGTTCGCCGCCAGATCGAGCAGCCACGAGCGCACGACGCTGCCATTCTGCCAGACGCGCGTCACATCGCGTAGGTCGAGATTGAACCGTGATTTCTCCAGGATCTCGAAGCCCTCGCCATACGCCTGGAGCATGCCATACTCGACGCCGTTATGCACCATCTTGACGAAGTGCCCGGCGCCGCTCGCGCCCATATAGCCATAGCCATTTTCTGGCGCGAGCGTCTTGAAGATCGGCTCACAGTGCTCGAAGATGGGGCGCTCGCCGCCGATCATCAGGCTGTAGCCCTCTTTCAGCCCCCAGATGCCGCCGCTGGTGCCGCAGTCCATGAAGTGCAGCCCCTTCGCGGCAACCTCCTGCGCCCGTCGCATCGTGTCCTTATAGTTCGAGTTACCGCCGTCGATGATGATGTCGCCGGGTTTCAGCAACGTCATCACATGCTGAATGGTGTCGTCGGTGACCTGACCGGCGGGCACCATCAGCCAGACGATCCGTGGCGATGCCTCCAGCTTCTGCGCCATCTCCTCAAGCGAGTACGCCGGCACAGCGCCGTGGGCCTTGGCTTCCTCCACCGGCCCCGCACTGCGGTTCGCCGCGACGACGCGATGCCCGCCGCGCGCCAGACGTGTCGCCATGTTCCCACCCATGCGTCCGAGTCCGTAGATTGCTAGCTCCATAGCTGTCGGTCGCCTCCCCTGTGTGGCGCGCGGTCGGCTCCCCGCCAGCGCGCGCCAGATGTACCCAATGATTCCTGTTGTCTTGACTGAGCCGTCATGAACCTTCTTCGACATTATAGCTGAATAGCTTCCATCGCCTGCCGCAACTCCAGCAGCCCGGCGTTCAGGTCGGAGCCAAGCTCGACTCGGATCGCGCGCCGCCCGCGCGCCAGCAGCGTCTGCCAGTCTCCGAGCGCCTGCGCCTGTTTCAGCGTTCCGAAGGTGTAGGCCGCGCCGGGAATCAGCGCGACCGTGGTATCCGGCGCGACGAGCTGGATGAACAGCCCTGTATTTGGCCCTCCCTTGTGATACTGGCCGGTCGAGTGCTGGAAGCGCGGCCCGTAGCCAAGCGTCGTTGCGATCTTCAGCGTGTCACGCAGCCGCGCGCGGATCTGTTGCAGGGTATCATCCACACGCGCCGTCTCTGGCAGATAGGCGAGCAGCGCCAGATAATCGCCGGGGCGCGCCTGCTGCGCGAACGCTTCGAACGCCGCCTGGAGCGAGATCGCGCCGCGCACATGGCTGGCCTGTTCACCCTCCGCGATGATAGAGACGTTGCGCGCCTCGGTCTGCAGGATCGCGCGTGGCTGTGGCAGGACACGCGTACGGCTGTATTCCTGTAACAGGCGCTCGGTCGCGTTCTTCTCCTCCTGTACATCAGGCTGATCGAAAGGATTGACGCCAAGCAGCGCCCCCGCGATGGCGGTGGCGAACTCCCAGCGAAAGAACTCCTGGCCCAGATCATAGGGGTCGCGCAGGGCCAGACGCACGACCGGATGGCCCGCCGCCTCGAAGGCGGCGACGGCGTCGTCGAGCGCCGGATCGAAACCCTCATCCGTGCGCAGGTAGACGAAGAGGCGATCCGCGCCGTAGCTCTCCGGCGCGCCCAGCGGCTCACCCTCCACTGGCAGGACACCCTTGCCTTCCTTGCCAGTGCTCTCGGCGAGCAATTGCTCCAGCCAGTACCCGAAGGTGGCGACTGGCGGCGAGGCGAGGATGGTCACCTTGTCGCGCCCCTCCTTGGCCAGCGCGCCCAGGACCGCGCCCAGCCAGGCGCCGGGATTCTCGCGTGCGGCGAGACTCGGCGCACAGGCCAGCGCCATCGTCTCGGCGCGATCGAGCAGCTTGCTCAAGTCAATGCCCAGGATCGCCGCCGGGACGAGACCGAAATAGGACAGGGCTGAGTAACGCCCACCGATGTCGGGTGGATTGCGGAACGTCGCGCGCAAGTTGGATTCACGCGCCACCTGGTCGAGCGCAGTGCCCGGATCTGTAATGACGATGAAACTCTGCCCCGTGTCGGCGCCCTTGGTGCGCTTGAGCAGATCGTAGAAGTAGCTGAACTGCGAGAGCGTCTCGACTGTCTCGCCAGACTTCGACGAGACGAGAAACAGCGTCCGCGCCAGGTCCACCTGGTTCGCCACCGCCTCAATCGTCATCGGGTCGGTCGAGTCGAGGACTAGTAGGTCTGGACACCCGTCCGCCGATCCGAACGTCCGGCGCATGACCTCCGCTGCGAGACTGCTGCCGCCCATGCCCAGCAGGACACAGTGCGTGAACCCGGCGCGCTGGATGTCCGCGCGCAGATCATCCAGCCGCGTCAGCCCGTCGTCCATCTGCTCCAGAACTGTCAGCCAGCCGAGACGGTTGGTGATCTCGCCTTGCTGCGCCGGATCGGGTTTCCAGAGTGATGGATCCTTCCTCCACACACGCTCGGCCATGCGGTCGCTGTCGGCGCGGTCGAGCGCGGCCTCCACATCTGGCTGGAGAGACCACAGTGTCGCCTTCTGCCGGCTGGCGAGGCTCAACCCGGCGGCGGACGCGGCGACAGGCGGCGCTGCGGCGCCTGCTGGGACGGCGGTGGGCGTCTGCTGCTTGAGGCGGCGAATCTTCTCATCTACGCTGCCAATGAGCGTGTCGTAGGAGTCAGCAAAGGACTTGACGCCCTCGACCTCCAGTCGCTTCGTGACCGCGCCCATGTCAATGCCAAGGGTCTCCAGTCGGCGCATGACCTGCCGCGCGCCTTGCAGGTCGTCCTCCAGCTCCGGACGGGCAACGCCATGATCCTGAAAGGCGACGATGGTCTGCGGCGGCATGGTGTTGACTGTCTCCGGGCCGATCAGTTGCTCGACGTACATCACGTCGCGGTACTCGGGATTCTTCGTACTCGTGCTGGCCCACAGGCAGCGCTGTGAGGAGGCTCCGGCGGCGCGCAGCCGCTCGAACCGTTCAGTGCGGAAGATGTCCTTATAGGCCTGATACGCCAGCTTCGCATTGGCGATGGCGGCCCTGCCTTTCAGGTCGCGCAGCTCCACCTGGCGCGCTGGATCGCTCGTGGTGGCGGTCTGCTCGTCTAGAAGCGCATCCACGGCGGTATCCACGCGGCTGACAAAGAAACTCGCCACCGAGGCGACGCCTTCCACTGGCTCCCCATCCTGTTGGCGTAGCTCCAGACCATGAATGTGGGCCTGCGCCACCCGCGCGTAGACATCGAGCGCGAAGATGAGCGTGACGTTGATGTTGACGCCCTCGTAGATCATCTGCTCGATGGCGGGAATGCCCTCCGCCGTCGCCGGAATCTTGATCATCGCGTTGGGGCGGTTGACACGCTGCCAGAGCCGGCGCGCCTCGGCGATGGTCTCGCGCGTTGAGTGCGCCGCGCCAGGGGAGACCTCGAGGCTGATGAAGCCGTCGTGGCCGCGCGTGCGGTCGTAGACCGGGCGCAGGATGTCGGCGGCGGCCTGGATATCCTCAATCGCCAGCGCCTCGAAGACTGCCTTGCCGTCGGTCACACCCTGGCCCACCAGCGCCTTGATCGTGGCGTCGTAGTCGGCGCTGCCGTCGATGGCCTTCTCGAAGATCGTCGGATTCGAGGTGACGCCGACCACCGCGTCCTGGTCCATCAGGCGGCGCAGTTCCCCTGAGGTAATCACGCTGCGGCGGATATTGTCGTACCAGATGCTCTGGCCAAGTTCATAGACGGCGTGCAGCCGGCTCTGCGCCATGATCGTTCCTCCACGTTTTCTCTGGCCGACACGCACGCGCAAGGGAGACCGTCATGCGTTCAGCACCTATTGTCGCATAAGATTGTCGCACAGAGTGGCGTAGAATCGTGGCTGAGGTGGCCCAACGCGCATCTCTGGTCATGCGCCCGCTTGCCCGGCATGCCCCGGCATGATAGAGTACCGCCACGAGAGGAAGCGCGTCACGAAGCGGTGTGACGCGGCGGAGAAGCATATGCGACGGCTGGGGTACGCGCTGATACGGGCGCTGGGCTGGATTGTCACCCTGGCGCAGATGCGCCTGCGCGTTGTCGGCGTCGTGCGTGTCCCCGCGAAGGGTGGCGTGATCCTCGTCAGCAACCATCTTGGCGTGATTGATCCGCTGCCCATCGGACTGCGCCTTCCCCGTGAGATGCGCATGCTCGCCAAGATCGAGATCTTTCACCGCTTCGTGCTTGGTGGCCTCGCGCGCATGGCCGGAGCGGTGTCCATCCGGCGCGGGGAGTCCGACCGCGAGGCGCTTCAGACGACGCTGGACCTGCTGAAGGCGGGCGAGTGTCTGCTGGTTTTCCCCGAAGGCACGTACGCGCATGCGCCAAAGCCGGTCGGCATGCTGCCGCTCAAGACCGGGGCGGCATGGTTGGCGCTACGCAGCGGCTGTCAGGTTGTTCCAGTGGGAATCTACGGCACAGAGCGCGTCTGGCACTGGTCGCGTGGCTGGCGGCCCTGGCGGCGTCCGCTGGTTCACGTCGCCTTTGGCGCGCCCTATGTCCCACAGGCGCCCGCAGGCGTCTCGCTCAAAGTCGCCCTGCAGGCGGTAACTGACGAGATGGGGCATCGCATCGCGGCGCTGCTGCCAGGGGAGTATCGCGGCGTTCAGGCCGACGCTTGGGGATCGGGCGCCGTCGCGAAGACAGCGCCGCCTGCGCCACGGCTCAGTGGTTAGGCGCTTCGAGACGATCTTGCTGTCTATGTGGAGACTCAGGGATTAGGCACCTTCGAGAAGATGTCGCTGTAGTTGGAGATGAAGTGGAAGGAGCTGAGCGGCCAGAATACCAGCACCGCCTTGCCGACGATATACGAGCGTGGCACGGTGTCGAAGGTGCGCGAGTCGGAGCTGGCGCTAGGGATACGGTCGTCGCCCATCACATAGTATTGATCGGATTTAATCTTCTCATTGACGATGACGGGATTCTGCGAGTCGCCATCCAGGGTGCTGATATATGGCTCTTTAAGCGTGTGATTATTCACGATGACCTGAGTGGCGTTGAGCACAATGGTGTCGCCGGGAACGGCTATCACGCGCTTGATACTGAGTTGTTTGTCCACGGGACTGTAGAACACGATCACATCGCCGCGCCCCGGCGAACTGAAGAAGTAGGCGGCCTTGTTGACTAGCACCCACTGGTTCTCCGCCAGCTGCGGACTCATCCCGGCGTTGGGAGGAATGAGAAACGCCTTGATCGTGAAGTTGACGATCAAGAAGGTGACGCCGATGAAGACCAGCACCTCGACGATCTCACGCATGAGGTGCGCGCGCTGCTGCGCCGCCGCGTGGCTATAAGTTGGTTGTGGCGCCTGTCGCATATCCCGCATAGCATCCTCGCGACGCTCAGGTCCGTCGCCGTTCCCTGCGTAGAGTTACATCAAGAGAGACCGCGCGTACGAATTGATCGCTCATTTTCCCACCCCGACAAAGACCTCGCTGTAGGTTGGGACACGATGGATCGCTGTCGGCGGCCAGATCACGAACTCCGCCTTGCCGACGATGTTCTGGCGGGGCACGACGCCGAAGGAGCGCGAGTCGATGCTGTCGCCCCGGTTGTCGCCCATCACCCAATACTCGCCAGGACCAAGTTTGGTTGGAGGAATCACCTGTCCGTTCTCATTCGGTCCGGTATCGGCGGGATTGACATACGGCTCTTTGAGCTGGACCTGATTCACGAACACAGCGGTGTCGGTGAGCGCGATGGTGTCGCCAGGAACCGCGATCACCCGCTTGATGTATTCCTCACTTGGACTGATCGGCGGGTGAAAGACGATCACGTCACCCCGCTGTGGCGACCCGAACATATACGCCAGTTGATTCACGATCACCGCCTGATCCGAAAGCAGACCCGGCTGCATGCTCGGTCCGTGGATCGGCGTGTACTGGATCGAGCCGCGAACGGCCAGGTACACCAGCGCCGTCAACAACAATGTCTCGACGATCTCGCGCAGGAGCGCCGCCTGGCGGTGGCTGGCCTGTTTCGTGTTCGGGGGGACAATCTGTGTAGACTGCACAGGGCCTCCATCGGTGTGGCGTGAGCGCTGGCTGGGTTCGTGAGACGCCACAGAGTATACCATAGCGTCCCCGGCTCCCCGGACGAACAGGCCACTCAGGCAGGCTATGCTATACTGCGGCGGGGCCTGACCCGCTCAGCCGTGAAGTAAGGATAGCGCCAGCGTCAGCGACCCCAGCCAGAAATGGCGGGGCTTGCACGAGCCCCGATGCTGACCAGTCCCCTGGCCGTCGCCAGGAGCCGTTGGCGAGGAGTGTCCAAGGTCGCACCCTGGGAT
>Ga0070706_100004884_pt1 | contig 12826 bp, 10 predicted proteins | sample KBSK5501metaG_FD_65476 | JGI IMG/M metagenome (GOLD analysis project Ga0070706, IMG submission 65476) | Corn, switchgrass and miscanthus rhizosphere microbial communities from Kellogg Biological Station, Michigan, USA - KBS K5-50-1 metaG | ecosystem: Host-associated > Plants > Roots >...
GATTGGCTGGCAATCGAAGCTGCTATCTCACGAGCGTGATTAGTTGGGGATAATTTCAAGACATTCTGAATGATATAGATATTGGCGATATTGTACACCACCATCATACATTTTCCCAAGTTGACATACAAGAAAATACGACAATTATGTGAACATAGGGATTCTCGGACCCATTTGGTGGAGGTCGCTGGTGTGATAGAATAGAGGTGGTTCGATAGCTGTGGTGAACTCACATGACGAGCAACCAGGCAAGCTGATGCTTTGACACACTCGTCTGCAGCCTGCACACCAGCAGGTCTCGCGTCTCTCATTACAGTTCTCAGCTCCAGAGGGCGGGTGATGGCTCATGAATACACCTCATGCATTGAATACCGGCAACAGACTGGCAGCGACGACCACTTCCTCCCCGGAGATCCGCACACCAGACCAGCGTGTGCGCGTGTTTGTTAGCTCGACCCTCGATGAATTAGCCCCCGAGCGAGCAGCGGCGCGCGAAGCCATCACCCAACTGCGGCTGACGCCAGTGCTCTTCGAGTCGGGTGCGCGTCCCTACCCACCGCGTGAGCTGTACCGGGCCTACCTGGCGCAGAGCGATATCTTCATCGGCCTCTACTGGCAACGCTATGGCTGGGTCGCTCCCGGCATGCAGGTCTCAGGACTGGAGGACGAGTACCAGCTCTCCACGAGGAAACCCAAGCTGATCTATATGAAGACACCAGCTCCAGAGCGGGAGCCGCGCTTACAGGCCCTGCTCGACCGCATCCGTACGGAGGAGAGTGCTTCCTACCAGAAGTTCGCCACCCCGGAAGAGTTACGTGAGCGCATCGCCAACGACCTGGCGCAGCTGTTGACCGAGCGCTTCACCGGCCCTCGAGAGACACTGGTTCCTGCCCGGCTTGCTCCCCTGCCACTGCTCCGCAGCCGGCTCATCGATCGCGAGCAGGAGCTCTCACAGGCACAAGCCTTGCTGCAGCGGGAGGACGTGGGTCTGGTGACGCTGACCGGGCCGGGAGGCGTGGGCAAGACCCGGGTGGCGGTGCAGGTCTCGGCTGACCTGGCTCCCCAGTTCACAGATGGCGTCGCGTTCATCTCGCTGGCCTCGCTCAAAGACCCCACGCTCGTGGTGCCGACCGTGGCCCGAGGGCTTGGAGTGTCTCAGATCGGGGACGACTCGCTGGAGGAGCGGCTGCTGGCGTACCTGGAGCCCCGAGACGTGTTGCTCGTGCTGGACAACGCCGAGCAGTTGGTTTTGGCAGCCCCTCTGGCAGCCCAGGTGCTAGAGCTGGCTCCACGGCTCAAACTGCTCGTGACAAGCCGTGAGCCCCTGCGGGTGCGTGACGAGCAGATCGTGCCGGTGCCGCCGCTCGCGCTGCCGGACCCGACACACCTACCCGACCTCGAACACCTCCTGCAGATCCCGGCGGTGGCCCTGTTCGTCGAGCGTGCACGCGAAGCCAGGCCCGCTTTCGCCCTCACCGCTGAGAATGCGGCCACCATCGTCGAGATCTGCCAGCGCCTGGACGGGCTGCCACTAGCGCTGGAGTTGGCCGCGGCACGTCTGTCGGTGGTCTCCCCTGCCGCCTTGCTGGCACGACTGGAGCGCCGCCTGCCGCTGCTGACGCGGGGCGCGCGAGACCTGCCAGAGCGCCAGCAGACGCTGCGCAACACGCTTGCCTGGAGCTACGACCTGCTCGAGGAGAGCGAACAGCAGTTGTTCCGGCGACTGGCAGTCTTCGCCGGTGGCTTTACGCTGGAGGCGGTGCAGGCGGTCTGCGTCTTCGAGGCTTTCGGGGAAGAGGTTCCGGAGCAGACGGACGATGAAGCGACCCTCGAGCAGCTGGCGCAACTGCTGGACAAGAGCCTGGTGCAAACCCAGCAGGGCACGAGTGGAGAGCCGCGCTTCAGCATGTTGGAGACGATCCACGAGTATGCCACAGAGCAACTAGCGGCCAGTGCAGAGGAGGCCACCATGCAAGAGCGGCATGCGCACTACTTCCTGCGACTTTCCGAGGAGGCCGAACCCCACCTGTTCCGTCCGGAGTGGGAAAGCTGGCTGGAGCGGTTGGAGCGTGAGGACGCCAACCTGCGCGCCGTCCTGGCCTGGAGCAAGGCGAATGAGGACGGTGTGGAGATAGGACTGCGCCTGGCGGGGGTACTCTACTATTACTGGTTCCTGCGCGGTTATCTACGCGAGGGACGAACGTGGCTGGAAGGCATGCTGGAGCGGACCGGGAGCACCGAGCGGAGCGCTGCACGAGGCAGGGCACTCCTTGGTGCAGGGTGGCTGGCCTGGGCCGAAGGCGACTTCGAAGCGGCCTCCCTTCGTGCAGAGGAGGCCTTGTCCATGGTGCGCGAGGCACAAGACAAGCGATTGATCAGCAGGTCGGAAGCGCTGTTGGGATTTGTGCGGACGACTCAAGGGAACACCGCTGCGGCCCGTCCTCTGCTCGAAGAGAGCCGCACCCTGTTCAAGGACCTGGGGGATGGATGGAACGAAGCGTTCACGCTCTACCATCTGGGCGGCGTCGCCTATCTCTCAGGCGATCCTGCTGCGGCGCGCACGCACTTTGAGGAAAGTTTGCAGCTCTTCCAAGAGCAAGGGGACGTGCTGTACGCTGCGTTGGTGTTGAGTGCGTTGCAGGTCATGGTCTCGACCCAGGATGACGAGGAGATGGCGCGCTCCCTGGATCAGCAGCTCCAGCCGCTCATGCAGCAGGCCAGGAATCGGGGAGCGATCCCGATGATCCTGATCATCATCGGGGATATGTGGCTCCATAATTTCGGAGACAAGCAACAGGCGAAGACGCTCTACAGGGAGGTCTTGAGCCTGTGCCAGGACAGGCAACGGGGGGACAATGGGCTTGGCATCGTCAAGGCGCTGGCTGGATTGGCGGAGGTGGCAGCGGCCCAGAAGCAAGCAGAGCGAGCGGGACGGCTGTTTGGGGCCGCCGCTAACCTGCTCCCGTCTGCCAGTCTGTATCGGGAGGAGGTGAACAGACGTGTCGCTGCTGCTCGTGCGAATCTCGATGCAGCGACATTCGAGGCCGGATGGGCTGCAGGACATGTGATGACGCAGGAGCAGGCCATTACTGATGCGTTACAAGACGACGAGTAAGCGGTGTCACCGTTGTTGCACATATGAATTAATTTGCTCCATTCAGGATGGTTGGTGGAATGACTAGCATGAAGCGTAGGGGGGCGGGTGTGGAGAACCATTCCAACAAATTTTGTAGAGCAGTCCAAAGAGTTTCTCTGCAGCACTCTTTGCAGTCCGGTACTGTGATATAGTAAAATAGAGGGTTCTACCATCAGAGGAAAGAAAGGAGAGAGCTTTTTCATGACGACTCTACCTAATGCGCCAGCACTCTTTAGTATCCAGGACGCTTACCAGCGAGCGTATCCTGCCCGTCTGCAGGAATTTACGGCAGTCGGGTGGCAGGCCGGTTTGCGGGCTGCTGATGAAGATCAGGAAACTCTCGCAGTGGTCCTCATCGACTACCAGCACGATTTTGTTGATCCTGCTGGCACCTTGTCTGTTCCAGGGTCACAGGATGATATCGCACGGTTCCTCACTTGGTTCTATACCAACGCGCACCAGATTACTGCCGTGTATGCGTCACTGGATACTCATCTGCCTCTTCAGATTTTTTACCCGTCCTGGTGGAAGCATTCCAAGACAGGAGAACATCCTGAGCCTTTGACGATCATCACCGAAGAAGATGTGATGAAGGAGGTCTGGGTCCCAGTCTTTCCAAGCGAGCGAGACTGGTCTGTCACTTATGTGCACCTGCTCAAGCAACAGGCCAAGAAAGAATTGATGATCTGGCCCTATCACACCATGGAGGGAACCCTGGGCCATATGCTGAGCGCTCCCATCAGCGAAGCCATTGCCTGGCACAGCGTGGCACGAAAGACGCAACCAACCTATATCCTCAAAGGCCGCACACGACGCACAGAATACTATGGCATCTTCGGTGCAGAGGTCTTCGACCCTGAGGATGTGAGCAGTGCCCTCAATACAGCACTGCTCGAGGCGATAATAAACCATGACAAGGTGTATATCGCAGGGGAGGCCAAGTCGCATTGTGTCCTGGAAAGCACCAGGCAGCTCGTCGGTCATTTTGCCAACCGACCCGAGCTGCTTGGCCGCTGGAACATACTGAGGGATTGTACCAGCTCGGTCAGGCATCCTACCATCGACTTCGATGCATTGGCCGAAGAGGAGCTGGCTGCCTTGAAACAGATGGGAGTCAATCTGGTGCTGAGTACTGATCCCGTCATGTAACAAAGGGACCTTTGTGGTCGCCCGTTGTACACCTATAGTCTGGGGTGCAGTTCGGGCAGAGTGAAGAAACGCCACGACGGGCGACCCAAGGGTCCCCACTCCGCTCCACGCCACCCCCGCCCCTAGGCTACGTTTGCAGACGAGAAGAGCCGAATATGTGTGTACCAACCTCTGGCCAAGTATGTTATACTGGCACAAATTGTTCTTCCGCCGACGGATATAGGGAGTTTTGTCATCGCCAGTGTGTTGTTGGGAATCATAGGCACACTCTTCCTGGCGTATGACCTGCTAAGACGTGAGAATGGACCGGTACGCTGGTTCACGCTAGGCTTGACCTGTGGACTGCTACGTGCCCTTGTTTTCACACCATGAGCATTGGTAATCTCAGAGAGAACATGCGGTTCTTGAAAAGGGCTTGATTCACGATGGAGACAGATCATCCGCTAGATGCAGAAAGCCGGCCGACAGAGGCTCCTGGCACGACACCTGTGATCCGCACGCCAGACCAGCGGGTGCGCGTCTTTGTCAGCTCGACCCTTGATGAATTAGCCCCCGAGCGAGCAGCGGCGCGCGAAGCCATCACCCAGTTGCGGCTGACGCCCGTGCTCTTTGAGTCGGGTGCACGCCCTTACCCACCACGTGAGCTGTACCGGGCTTACCTGGGCCAGAGCGATATCTTCATCGGCCTCTACTGGCAACGCTATGGCTGGGTCGCGCCTTCCATGCAGGTGTCTGGCCTGGAGGATGAGTACCAGCTCTCGAGCAGGAAACCCAAGCTGATCTACATGAAGACGCCAGCTCCAGCGCGTGAGCCGCGCTTACAGGCCCTGCTCGACCGCATCCGCGTGGAGGATCTTGCTTCCTACCAGAAGTTCGCGACCCCTGAAGAGTTACGTGAGCGCATCGCCAATGACCTGGCGCAGCTGTTGACCGAGCGCTTCACCAGCCCTCGAGAGACACTGGTTCCCGCTCGGCTTGCTCCTCTGCCCCTGCCCCGCAGCCGGCTCATCGATCGCGAACAGGAGCGCGCACAGGCGCACGCCTTGCTGCAGCAAGAGGACGTGGGTCTGGTGACCCTCACCGGAACGGGAGGCGTGGGCAAGACGCGGCTGGCCATCCAGGTGGCCGCTGATCTCGCCTCCCAGTTCGCCGATGGCGTTGCCTTCATCTCGCTGGCCGCGCTCACAGACCCGCAGCTTGTGGAGCTGACCGTGGCCCGGGCGCTCGGGGTGTCCGAGGCGGATGGCCCATCGATCGGTGAGCGCTTGCGGGAGTATCTGCGGCCCAGACAGCTCCTCCTGCTGCTGGACAACGCCGAGCAACTGCTTTCCGCCGCCCCCCTGGCGACCCAGCTGCTTGACGCCGCCCCACGGCTCACCTTGCTCGTGACGAGTCGCGAGCCACTGCGGGTCCGCGACGAGCGAGTGGTTCCTGTCTTACCGCTTGCACTGCCAGCGACTTCGCACCTCCCCGACCTCGACCGCCTCTCGCAGGTCCCAGCGGTCGCGCTGTTCGTCGAGCGGGTGCGCGAGGTGCAGCCCGCTTTCGCGCTCACGGCTGACAATGCGCAGGCCATTGCCGAAATCTGCCGTCGCCTGGACGGGCTGCCGCTGGCCCTCGAACTGGCAGCCGCTCGCAGCACGGTACTCCCACCAGCGGCCCTCTTGGCGCGCCTCGTGCACCGGCTCCCGCTGCTGACGCACGGAGCGCGGGACGTGCCCCAGCGCCAGCAGACGCTGCGCAACACGATTGCTTGGAGCTACGACCTGCTTGATGAGAGCGACAAGGCCTTGTTCCGGCGCCTCTCGGTCTTCGTCGGTGGCTTCACGCTGGAGGCGGCCGAGGCCGTCTGCGTCTTGGATGCTGCCGGGACCGCGCCCTCCGAGGACGGCGACGAGGGCGCCGTCCTGGAACAGCTGGCTCAGTTGTTGGACAAGAGCCTGGTGCAAACGCAGCAGGGCACAGGCGGGGAGCCGCGTTTCACCATGTTGGAGACGATCCACGAGTATGCCCAGGAACAACTGGAGGCAAGCGGAGAGGCGGCCGCCGTACAAGAGCGGCATGCCGACTACTTCCTGCGGCTTGCTGAGGATGCCGAGCCCCAGATGTTCAGTCCGGAGCGGGACGTGTGGATGGAGCGACTGGACCGTGAGGACGCCAACCTGCGTGCTGCCCTCGCCTGGAGCAAGGCCGACAGGAACGCTATACAGACCGGGCTGCGTCTGGTGCGCGCCCTCTCCTTTTACTGGGTCCTGCGCGGCTCTGTACGTGAGGGGCGAACGTGGTCGGAAGGGATGCTGGAGCGGACCGATGACACAGATCGGAGCGCCGCGCGAGGCAGGGCCCTCCATGGTGCGGGGTGGCTGGCCTGGGCCGAAGGCGACTATCAAACGGCCTCCCTTCTCGTGGAGGAGAGCTTGCCCATTGTGCGCGAGATGGGAGACAAGCAAGAGAGCGGCTACGCGGAAGCGTTATTGGGGCTGGTCCGCATGGGTCAGCGCAACAGCGCGGCGGCGCGTCCCCTGCTCGAAGAGAGCCACACCCTGTTCAAGGACATCGGGAATGTATGGGGCGAAGCGGGTACGCTCTACATGCTGGGCATGGCCGCCTTTTTCTCAGGTGACCGCGCGGCGGCGCGTGCATACTATGAGGAAAGCTTGCGGCTCTTCCGACAGTTCGGGGACGTGTTTGGGGTGACGTTGCTGGTGAGTGCGTTGGAGGCCGTGCTCTTGCCTCAGGGTGACGAGGAGATGGCGCGCTCCCTGTATGAGCAGAGCCTGCCGCTCCTCGGCGCCTCGCGGGATCGAGGCCGGCTCGGGATGCTCCTGATCAACATAGGGGATGCCTGGCTGCATCAGTACGAGGACAAGCAACAGGCGAAGATGCTCTACCAGCAAGGCCTCAATCTCTGGCAGGATATGCAACGGGTGGACGATGGGCTCGGCATCGTCAGGGGTCTGTCGGGAATGGCCGAGGTGGCTGCGGCACAGGGGCAAGCAGAGCGAGCAGGACGGCTGTTCGGGGCTGCTGACCGCCTACTCCCCGCAACCAGCAGCTACCGAGATGACGTGAACAGACGTGTAGCCGAGGCCCGCGCGCACCTGGATGCGACAGCGTTTACGGCCGGATGGACGACGGGGCAGGCAATGACGCTAGAGCAGGCAGTCACCGGTTCGTTACAAGACGCCTAGCGAACTGTGTATGGATTACCCTCCTCATAACAGGCTAGTCCATCCCACACTGTATCCAAGCAAAGAAGCAGCTTTCTAATTGATGAGTTTGTAAAAAGCTCTTCCTGGAGAAGCTCTTCTTTGTCCGTCAACCAGGGACAAGCGGGCTAGAGAGTGAACCAAGCGCTGTGCTTCTTCTGGTGGCAGACCCTGCGCTGCGCACGTGAGAAGACGCCTGCACACGCAAGACAAGGGGAAGCACCATCACGAACCGTCTGCCAGTGATGGGGATGTGTGCTCCCTTGAGGCTGCACTGACGGGAGGCTCAAGCCCACAGGCGACCTTGAGTCAGCCTGGGATGGGTGCGCAGATACTGCTGATATTCGGAGCGCGCTTCTCGCTTCATCAACGCCACATACTCCTGGAAGGGCATCGTCTGGCCATGCAACCCTTTGATCGGGACCGACTTGATGAGCCCCTCCGGTTTCCAGATGTCGAAGCACTGCTCTGCGGCATTGACCCAGCACGTGACCCGTTGGCCAGCCAGGCTTCGGCTTATGTAGTAGTCCTGGTGGTTGATGGTCAGATCGCCCCCGGTGCGGATCGTCCGCGCAAAAGCTCGCTTGTCCATCTGCACGAGCCAGCGGTCTGGATCGACCGTCTCTGGAACCTTGGGCAGCGTCGGGAAGGTCGGGCAGGCCACCCGTGGCGGTTGATTGCCACAGGAGCGCGCCTGGTTGGGACGTTCACTATTGTAATGAGCCAGAAACGCCTCGGTGAGCTCAGAGACCTGCGAGAGCGTGCCTGGTCGATGCACCTGCAAGCATTCCTGACCAAGCGAGCGATGAAATCGTTCGACGTAGGCATTTTTGTCTGGACGATGCGGCGGGATCACATTGGGTACTACCCCTATACACCAGAGAAAGCGCACCAGTGCGGAGGGGAAATCCCGTCCGGAAGGGCTACCCACAAAACGGGGGTCATTGTCAAAGGTGAGCATCCCAGGCAAGCCATGCTGGGAGAAAAACTGGGCCACCACCTCGAAAAGAGCTTCGGCATCGAAATCGCTGCGCACTTCGCGGTGCAACCAGATCGAGGTGCCTGCATCGACGAAGTTGGCAATCTCGACCACATGCTGCTGCTTCCCTTCTGGATCAGCAGACACACTGCTGGCATCTTTGAGGTCGAACTGAACTTCCTCCCCTGGCTCTCGCAGGTCTAAGGGCCGGAGCTTGCGGCGATGGTCCTGTTCGATACAGCCCGCCTGGCGCAGGATCTTCCAGATCGTCGTCTGCGAGCGCGGCAAGCGGACACCTGCCTGTTTAAGCGCAGAATCGCGGTGCACATAATAGAGGATCGCTTCTGGTCCTGGGACGCGCTGCAAGTTCTCTGGCGGCTCCACACGAATCTCCAGAATGCGTTGCACGAGGGCGGGCTGAGAGGCGATCGAGGCTGGTGGGGTATGGCGAGCACACGAGCGGGAGTGCAGAGCCCTGACATCGTCGGGAGCAGCCTGGTGCAGCCGCTGGAGCCACTTGCTCACCCAGGAGCGTGACATGTCGAGCGCATCAGCCAGGTCTTGATGGGTCCACTGCGGGTGCTGCTGGGCCAGCCAGCGTAACGCAGCTCGTTTGGCAATCAAATCCGCTTCAGAGTGCATAGGAATCCCTCCTTTCAATCGACGGTAGGACGGCTTGGTGTCTACGTCCATTCTACCGTATCGGACTTCCTCTGCTCTCTTAAATAGCTTGTTTGCTTGGGTACGATGTGGTGTGGAGAAGCCCGTCATGAGGAGGGTAATCCATACAAACTGTGTCACCATTGGTGCTCACAAGGTGCTGTTCATAATGGCAATTTGGTGTTCTTCGTTATTTAATAATATGGCGAAAGTAATTGTCCAAATATATTTCCATAAGTAAGAAGGAAGGACACACCAATGCGATATGTGTTGTTGATCTATGGAAGTGAGGAAGACACTGCCAGGATGGCGGAGGAGGAGCGAACCGCACTGATGCAGGCTCATGCAGTATTTGCTAACGAAGCGCTCAAACGCGGCCTCTTGACTGGAGGAGAAGCCCTGCAGCCGACTAATACTGCAACAACCATTCGAGTTCGCAGTGGCAAAACACTGATCACAGACGGCCCATTCGCCGAAACAAAGGAGCAACTCGCTGGGTCTTATGTTCTGAATTGCAAAGACCTGGATGAAGCTATCGAAATGGCTGCCAGGATTCCCGACGCATCGACCGGCTCCGTCGAAATTCGCCCTGTCTTAGAACTGTAGCCACAGTCATTGGTAGTCGTAAGAGCCAGCGTTCATGGACTAAGGGAGGGAGTATCGTAGCTTGACAAAGCAAAAAGCAGAGAGGCGGTACCATAACTGTCTAAAGATAAACGCGTGAGCATCTATACATTTCCAGTTCTGATGCTCATTATTATTGTGGGCGTCTAGTTTTTGGGGCTGGGACTTGTTTTACCTCTACGTGCTTTATATGGAAGACAAATAGGGGCATCGTGCAGAAAACATCCCCGGTCAGACCGCACAGTTTTGCTCTGTCCCATCGTCTAACAAGTGTACATCTAAGCGGGTGTGATCCGACATGGTTAATGAAGGACAGTATAAAAAACAAGGAATGAACACTCATGGCAAAACTTCTCGGACCCGATTTTATCAGTTTGCAGGTGCGCAACCTCTCCGCCTCGCGCACGTTCTACACAGAGATGTTGGGCTTGACTGTCGATGAGCGCTTCAACACTCCCGATTTTGTCCTCTTCGATTCCAATTCGATCCCCTTTGCTCTCAGCGAAGCAAAAGTGAACCTGGATGAAGCACCGCAGCCGGGATGGGGTGTGACGCTCTGGATTGATTGCGATCAGGTCAATGAGTTGCATGCCAAATTGGAAGCGGCTGGAGCCATCATCATCACGCCACCCTACGATGGTCCATTTGGCCGTACCTTCGTCTTTGCTGACCCCGATGGGTACAGGCTCACGGCCAACGAGAACCCCTGGGATCGGTTTCCTTTAGGCGGTAGGCCCCAGAGCCAGTAGATGCGCTCCGCGTTTTAGCCAGGAGGGTGAAATAGGGGCATACAAAAAGAATGGTGCAACGATAGCGAAGAAAGGAATCAAGCATGATTGCGCTGAGCAATTCAATTCATCTATATGCCAGACCTGACACGAAGGAGAAATTTCTGGAATTCTTTACCAGCATTCTCGGCTTGGAAGCCTTTGAGAGTTCGGATGCAATGGGTTCGCCGGAACCGATTTACGCATTCAAATTTTCGAACGGCGCGAGCCTGAGTGTGGAGTTTACGGAGGATGCGCTCTCTGATCAGCAGGCGCAACGAGGGGCATGGCTTGAGTTGAGGACGGATGATGCGGCGGGGCTGCAACAGAAGGTGCTCGCTGCCGGACTCCCCAGAGTGGTTCACCCATATACTCCGTTCTTCTATATCCAGGCGCCGGGTGGGCAGGTGTTCAGGATCGTCTCCAGCAACGAGCGCTGAGAAAGGTCGAAAAATTAGGAACCTGTTGAGGAGGTGTCCCTTTCATGAGTCATCCACCTATCACTCCAGAAGAGCGCTTTGCAACGATTGTTGAGGCGCTCCTCAGCAATCCGGACGTAACCCCCCCGTCGGATGGACCCCAATCGAAGAAGGGGTTCGGCTCATCTGGACTGAAAATTCACAATAAAATCTTTGCCATGCTCGTCGGGGGGAAGCTTGTTGTCAAACTTCCCAAGCCACGGGTAGATGCGCTCATCGACTCTGGTGAAGGAGAACGCTTTGATCCCCGCCATGATGGCCGGCTAATGAAGGAGTGGGTAAGCGTAGACCCAACGTCTGAAGAGGGATGGCTGTCTCTGGCGAGAGAAGCGATGGAGTTTGTGGCCTCGAAACGTTGAGCAGGATCTTACCCTCCGAACATGGCCGCAAAAGGTCGTGCATCGAATACAGCGCGAACGTACGCGATCTTACTGCCCCTGACCTGATACCATTCTGCAATGAAAGCCGTTCCGGCGGGGGTGTTTGTGACCATTTCGTATAGCACACATACATCATCGCCGTCAATGAACATCTTCTTGAGATCAATGCGCTGGATAATGGAAGCCAGCCTTTTAGTTGCTTCGAGATAATCGTCGGCTTTGTTAAATGTGTCAATTGGACCCTGGAAAATCATGTCGTCCTGCATCAGATTCCGAGCAGCAGCGAAATCTCCCTTACCGAGTGCCGCCCGGTAACTCTCGACGATCTCACTTGCACTAACGTTGGTCATGTTTCAATCCTCCTTTGTAACTAAAATGGTATTATCATTGTAGATTGAGCCTTCATGACTTACAATGTCTGAAAAGCTATAATTCTTTGCCAATCGTCCAGAGTATGGAGGAGTAGCGATGGAGACTCTTACTCATTTTCAGGAGGATGTCCTTGGCGATGTACTTCAGTCGATACATCTGCACAGCACCCTGTATTGTCGCGCTAAAATGGGTGCACCCTGGGGTTTCCGCGTATCTGGCAGGGGAGTCGCGAGTTTTCATATAGTCACGGGTGGATCGTGCTGGCTGACTGTTGAGGGGATGGAGGAGCCTGTGCTGCTCACTGAAGGAGACTTGGTGATTCTACCTCATGGCAATGCACACACGATGACTGATCATCCAAAGTCACAGGTGACCTTGCTCGAAGATCTCAAGCCAAAACAACCGGTAGAAAAGGATGGTATTTTTTATAGTATGGGTCAGGGTGCAGTGACGACACTCGTCTGTGGGGGACTCGAACTTGAGGATTACTCGACAAATCCTTTGTACTCGATACTGCCGGCATTTATCCATATGAGAAACAAGGATGAATATTCGATTCCCTGGCTGCGGGCGATTGTGGAGTTAGTAAGAGTAGAAGCGAGCGTAAATCGGATGGAAGCAGAGACGGTGATTACGCGCTTATCCGAGCTTCTCTTTATCCAGGCAGTGCGTGCTTATATTCGAACCATTGGTGACGGAAATGCAGGCTGGCTGGGAGCTTTGAAGGATCCGCAAATTGGTCAAGCACTCGCTTTGATTCAACATCAACCAGGTGAACCATGGACAGTAGAGTCACTAGCATGTCGCGTCAGCTTATCACGTTCAGCATTTTCAGCTAAATTCAGGCAGCTTGTTGGCGAACCGCCTATGCAGTACATAACCCGTGTGCGTCTCACGAAGGCTGCAGCTTCGCTGCGAACACATCCTGCGACACTAGTTGAAGTCGCTACGTCCGTCGGCTACGAATCAGAGGTTGCCTTTAGTAAGGCGTTCAAGCGCTATTTTGGTATGGCTCCTGGTGCCTATCGCCAGGGAAGGAAAACAGTATGAACCCAAGGCAAGACGAATCAT
>Ga0070706_100004889_pt1 | contig 12824 bp, 13 predicted proteins | sample KBSK5501metaG_FD_65476 | JGI IMG/M metagenome (GOLD analysis project Ga0070706, IMG submission 65476) | Corn, switchgrass and miscanthus rhizosphere microbial communities from Kellogg Biological Station, Michigan, USA - KBS K5-50-1 metaG | ecosystem: Host-associated > Plants > Roots >...
CCGTTCCAAACCCAATTTGACAACTAAAGTAGCATGAAAGCTTCGGTGTCATCGATTATGAGGCAACGAATCCACCACTGAATATTCCTTCGGTGTCATTTTCCCGTGAGGCAACGGGATGATGACTGGAGACACGATCCTAGATGCTGGATAGCCACGTGAGGCCTACAGCCTGTTGAGCGGCTAAATTATCCTAGGCGAATCTGCCACGCCGAGTTATTGGGGCTTCGTCATTCCTTCGGCATTAGTCATTCGTCATTCGTCATTAAACCTGCGCGCGATGCGCGAGGATTCGGATTCGCCAGCGCCGGTAGAACCGATATTGTGTTTGAAAGGCGGCCCACTGAATCAACTGGATAGACATTATGAAAACTGAAAAAAAGCAAAGCGGTCGTTTGCGTAAAAGTCCGAAGCCGGCATGTCCCGGTTGCAGAATGAAGAAGAACGCGTGGCCTGGAGAAGGATATACCCACGATGGCGAAACCTACTGCTGCCAGGGTTGTGCAGAAGGCACCGGTTGCACGTGCGTCACGGTCGGAAAACCGGGCTTCTCACGCAGGGGACAAAAACTAACGAAGGCAGAGCCACGCCCAGGCGAGCAGCGCTCTGGAGCGCCGGCACCGATGGGCGAACTGAGTGGAGAACGAGATAACCTCGGCACTGCAGAAGCTCTCGATCAAGGCGGCTAAAGTAGTGCATTCACCGAAATCGAGTAGCTCCGCTTGTCGCGCCGCCTGCTCGCGAACGCTTTCGGAGTAGCCTAGCATAGGCGGAACCCCTTGGCGGAGGCGGATCACCATCAGTCGGCTCCGAAACGTCATTTGCTACCGCTGTCGGGAAAGACCGCTTTCCGTTGCTTTCGTTTTCCTTAACTCGCTTGCCACGCCGAAGCCTTGGCGAAGGCGGGTCACTCGTCACTCGTCACTTTTATAACAGCGCTGCTTCGCGCACTATCATCCATCACGTCCGTTAAAGCGGGAAAAATGAGAGAAGCGTCGGAGGACAAGTCGAAATGTTGAATGCCCTGCTCAGCCTGCCCGAAGCCTGCTCGCCGCGGCGAGTGGCGGGCGAATCCTTTCCGAGTTAGACACGACCCCCTTTCTACCCCAAGGATTTGATAGTCTCGGCCAGGCATTAGAAAAAACTTTGAAAGAACGTCTGGCAACCGGACGAATAAATGATGGGGCTTCTTCCCATAATACTGTCGACTTATGAAAAAACTTACCTTCTTCCTGGCTCTGATTCTCATCCCCTCCCTTTTCGCACTCCCACTAACGGTGTTGATTTTTCAACAAAGCGCAGAGCTAGCGAAAAAGGTGGCGGCCTGGAATAAGCAATGTGGAGACAAGCCCTCTTATGACGACGCCTGTATGAAAAAACGTTACGCCCTTAGTGGGGAGTTGGGGAAGTTCGTGGCGCTCGTTAATGACGAGCTAGATGGCCTTCGAAACATAAGCCCTGATGCTTCTGATGATTTCGTTAGAGAGGTTAACGGTCGGCGCAAGATTATGGAACACGAGATGCGTGTTGCGTTATATGACATCAAGTGTCTCGGCGTACCTGCTTCCGAGCCTCAGTGTAGCGTGGAATCGGCGGCAATCGATGAAGAGAAAGCCGCCCTTCAAGCTGAATACAAACAGACACACGCCGCGTTTGATGGGAAATGGATTTCTCTCCGTGCCTCCGTCTCACCCGCCCCCAAAAAACCGTAATGGGGTCTGAACTCCCCCGCAGCCGGATCAAATCCGGGAAAATCCGTATCTGCCACGTTCTACGCGGTTAATCTGCGCCTGCCGACGCCGAAGCCCAGCTGAGCTGGGCGAAGGATGGATGGTGGCGAGAGATTTGTCCCTCCTCTTCACTCTTCACTCTTCACTCGTCACTAGCCTGCCACGCCGTAGCCTTGGCGTAGGCGGGTCACTCATCACTTTTAGATCAACCCTGCATCGCGCACCCATCAACACTGATGTCTGTTGCAAAGGGAGAAGGCGAGAGAAGCGTCGGAGAATGGGCAAAATGTTGAATGTGAAAAGATTTGACTCAATCTTCCCCCCCGATGTTGTGCGTGGAAAATATTTTGGCCGACACCAAACTTTACGATCTCTGGCAGGTAAACGGCGACGCCGAGTACCACGAAGCTGACGCTGCTCCGGTTGAGGAAGCGGAAGGCGCCGCTCTGCGCTTGGTTCCGATGCGAGTCGAACCGTCTGGCTCTGCTACCCTGGCATCCGATTAGCGCAAATGCTTCTCATTCCGCGTCATCCTAAGCGCAGCGAAGGAGCTCGCCTGTTCTCTATCGTTTTCAACGACCGACAACTTTTCCTTGCGCCAACGATATGGGTGAGGCGTTTATTGCCCCATGCCGATGCGGCGCAGTCGCCCAAAGCCCGAAAGCTTCAATCAAGCCGCTTCGCTACCGTTTCAACTTCGTATCGACGATTTCGAGATCGCCGACCTCACAAAGTATCAGGCTGACGTTTACCGTCCTTTGAATCGCGCTCTGCGCGGCCTCGAACCAATAACGATGACCTATTTGGTGATGGCGAAAAAAATGGATAGCGCAATCGCATGCGCGGCGATTCCGCGAGACGTGACTGTCTATCGCGGTTTCAGGCGAAACGTGGTCAACGAGCTGGAGCCAGGCGACACTTTCACTGACAACGGATTCTCCTCCTCCAGTCTCTCTGAAACAGTCGCGCGGGAGAGATTCGCCTCTGGCGGCGGGGCGATTTTCCAGTTCGTCGCTCGGAAGGGGACGCACGCGATTTATCTCGACGATTTGATAAACTTTCCGAAACCGGAGTTAGAGATCCTCTTTCCGCGTGGCACTTCCTTTCGAATATTGAGCAAAGAAATCCGGCACGGAATCACTTACTTTATGGTCGAGTTGATATCATGATCTCGGAACTTTCATGAAAACGATCTCTTCAGACAAACTTCTGGACGGAACATTAATTCGCTCCAGGTAAAATCAACTCCGTGTCCGCTAAACCGTGCCGTCCATGGATCAAACCGAACGTTGATTGTCGGCCCGCCCTGCTTCGTCACGGAAAAGCGTGATCGTGACGAAACATCGTCCGCCGTTTATCGCCAAAATCTGGCGCGACGGCAAAGTTGGATTGCTAGAGGTCTGATCAGCTTTATCACGAGCGAGTCAAGACTCCTGCTCGCGAAGAATTTCGGAGTTCGGAGTTTAGACGCGACCCCATTTTTCGCTCCGCCATAATCTCGGTGCTGCGAGAATTGTTGTACCATCAACGCCGGTGAAACGCTGACGACAACGAGTTCACGCGCACGAATTCGGCCGGATCAGTAAAGGCCGTAAAGAACAGTGGCTTTCCTGAAAACGCTAAACGGAGAGACAGGACCGACCGCCATGAACGGAAATTCCTGAAGATCACGGCGGGGAAAACTCTGTGGATCACGAAAAGATTGATAAAGCTCGAGAGCTCGCTTGTCGCCACCACAAAAATCGCGCAGGCGGTCAAACTCACTTCCCATCGCCAAGCCAAAACCAAAAGCTAGAATTCGCAATTGTTGTAGAATTTCGTTGTCCAAACCGCCAAGCGTTTGGCTGATAAAAAACCATCCGATGCCATATTTGCGGGTCTCGCGTAACGACGGTTTTGACAAAAGGATGCGTTTTGCCACCGCGCGTTTGTGTCGTTTACGAATGCTACGCATCGCCTGATCTCTTGCTTTAGCTTTTTCCCCTCGGCGCTTACGTTTCGCACGAGACCACGGTTTACCAAATCAGTGACAAATCAACAACCCGCTAAGTATCACGCGAGAGAATTCGCGACGTATCGCCGCGTGTCAGCATCTGGAATCCAGACATAAAGACCTTTTAGGGCGCGAGTAAAAAGAATCCGGTACGCCTGCATCGTTCGCTGCAAAAGTTCACGTGTTGCAGAGCCAGTCTGTGTTCGCTCACGACGCGCTTGTCGTGCGAGATTCGCTATGCCGCGTTCATGAACCGTGGCTGCATTGATCTCCCAATGGTTATTTCGCCACAGCAAATCATTCAGCCAAAGGATACCAACGTAATCATAATCAAAACCGCGAACCGCATAGGGACAGCCTACTTCAGATAGAGGGTCTTCCGCCATCCTGCTTCCCACCTTAGCTCGGATGAACGCGGTGTAGTCCGTTCCTCCTTGCGGAATGTAGTTCCAGACACGCGCCCAAACCTTGCGCTGTCCATTTTCAGCATACGGCTCACAGAAATCTTGCATGGTCGCCGGCAAGTCGTGTGGGGCCGCGGCGTTAACAGTCTTCCACTCACGCGAATACGACGACAAGAGCCGAACCGAATTGCCTTCTTGCGCGCGGGTCCGAAGCTTTCGTTCAAGCTCGATCGGTGTATCTACGAGTTCGAACTCGAAGCCGGAAGCGCTTGGCCGCCGAAGCAACCTGAACGGCGGCGCCTCTTCCGCTGCGCGACGAAGTTCCTGTTTTCCCGGCGCTGACTGAACGTTCATGATGTGTTTCCAGTGCTCTCCGTTGGGCGCTTCTCGCCATACAGACGCAAGCACTTTGTTTCTATTAGCCGGGGCGCCATGAAGCACTGATTCCAGCCACGTCACATATTCGGCCGAGCCCGCGCAGCGAAACTGCGCTCCTTCCAAACTGATCATCTCTGGCTCACCGGCACCGAGTTCTCGACTCCATTTCACGATGTCTTCAAGTGTCGTGTTCTCTCGTTCGCGAAAACCTTGTTCGGCATCCAGTAAGAAAATTGTTAACTGAGATGTTCGGATGATGTGATATGCCTGAGGGCCCAACGTTGGCACGAACCCGAATTGGCCGCGACCAGCCGCGTGTTCAGGATTGATAAGGCTGTGGGCTTCATCAACGACCGTAACCAAATTCTGTTCATCATGCGATCCGTCATGAAAGCCGCCGCCGATATTGCGGAGAAGTTGGAGGTTTTCGCGCCACTGTAAGGGGTCGGACATGAAGGTCTCACCGTGCCTCCTCCGAAGACTGCCTAGCGCGTGCGTATTTAGCGGTGTAAAAATGCTGGCTTTTCGGACGAGCCCGTATCCGCCTTCCGCTGCAAGCTGATCAAAAATGTAACTCCAATTGCTGTTCTGGCTTAGCGATGTCGTCGTGAACACAACGTCGCCTTCCGGCAGACGTTCATCCGTAACGAGCGAGGCCCATAATCGTGCAGCGATTGCCGATTTGCCAGACCCCGGAGGTCCCTTGACGATCACGACTCGTTTTGGAGGTGTTCTTTGTAAACCTGAGAGGAAACATTCATCGACAACGGCTTTGCAGAGAGCAAATGCTCGGCGCTGGTTGTCCAACAACTCGAAAGGCGTGCTTTCCGGATTCAGAATTTGCGCGCCAATTTGCGCCACAAAACCTCGTTCCTGTCGATAACGACCAGTTGCGAATTTGAGCGCAAAGTCGGGATCTGGTTCGCTCAGCCTCGTTCGAAAGAATTCAGGAAAGCGACTTTCAACATCATCTGAGCCGGTCGTAAAGATTGGATAGTCTCGTGTAAGCTTCTGGTTTGGTACGGCAGTGTAGGCGCGCGTGTAGCTCTGGCCTGTGAATAGCACGCATCCATGTACGCGCGTCTGCTCGTTAATCGCCGAATGAAAGCGTCGACAGTATTCGGTATAACCTCGGACTTGATCGGACGGATGCAGTTCTTGGCGTCCCATCCGTTCGATCAGGCCTTCAGCTTTTCCCGGTTTGTCCGCGGCGGTTGCCCAATCTTTTAGCTCAAGAATAACTGCAGATCCGGCCATGTCGTGCTTGCCGAGTAAAACAACGTCAGCCCACGAGGAAGCGGCTGGTAGCTGATATTCCAAAGCCAAATCACCGCGACGCTCAAAATATAAATGAAGTGGCTGAAACGAGGGCGCGCGGAAAACTTTCGTTAGCGTTTGCAACGATTTTTGCCAAACTTCCGCTTCGTCGGCGCCGTAACGTCCGGTCTCTTCTTGCAACCGAGTGACAAGGGTCGCGGAGTCCTCGTCAAACCAGCGGCGCAATTCCTCGATCGTGATCAGCACAAGACAGCACGTTTACACGCCGAAGGCTAAAGATTCGAATGAATTAGCTGGCGAAATTCCGAGTTCCAAGTTTGAAAGGCCGAAAATGTCACGCAGCGCGCGAATAATCTCACCGATTCTCGTTACCGCCTTCGTGCAATTGAAGCGCCGTAACGAACGGTTCATTCAACTCCATGCCGACATCATGTTCCGGTGAGATGCGTTTAAAACCCGCATACATTAGACACATTAAATGGAGGCCGGAAAACTTGCGGTTCGGGATAGTATTCAGTTCGTATTTCTCTTCCGGTGAGGCGTAATCCAACCCGTCCCGTCCGATCAATGCAATTTCGAGAGCGACATTTCGAATTTCATCCGACGTCATAGTATCGAAACGTTTGAAAGCGTCGAGAAAGTAAAACACTGCCGCCGGATATTTCTCACGTAAAAGCGCGGGATTTGTTGTGCCTTCCTTCCGCGGAAGTTCTGTCACTTCGTGTTGACCAGGATCAATTTTCCAGTCGTACCAGCCGCGAAGTCCGGTCATCTCCGCGAACTCGTCCACCAATTTATATTCGTCTCCTGGCCCAAGATTCTCGGAATGCTCCAACCAATGCTTAAATAAGCGTTGCGAGAGTCCGAAGGTGTCGAACCCCCGATAGAGAACCGCGAACGCAGAAGCTCCTCCAAAAAGATCGTCTACGAAGAGACTCCATGCTCCGTTTAATGCGAGGCTGGCTTGCATTATTTTTCGCGGCGTCACCTTGCGAACATCTGGGTTACTATTTGTTTGCCACGCCTCCAGTGCCATTCGCCGCACTGACAAAAACTGCGCTGCGCGGATTGGTTCAAAGGTGTTTCGGATGTAACGCTCGATCAACATATCCAGCGGGCAATTAAACAAGAAACCTGTCAGGCCAGCCACCAGCGACAGGGTAACCTTTGTGATCGACTCCTCAGAAAAACCTTCTTTTTCCATCTTTCGAATGTCTCCGCCGACCGAGCGAATCGCGAATTCGCGGCTCTTCGCAGTAGTTGCGAAGAACAGGTTTTTTCCGCTCTTCCGGGCCTCAGATTCAAGCTTTAGGTGGGTCAACTCGTGAGCTTCGAGATGGGCTAGGAGTTCGGGATCATATCCCCTCCTTGTTTTGATGAGATGGTAATCGCGGCCGTGTTTCCAAGCCATTTGGACCGTTGCTCCTAGCTGATCCTCGAAATCGGTTTCTTCGAACCTGATCGGAAAACCGGACAGCTTTTCCATCTCCGACTTGTAATCTTGTATACATTTGAACGCTTCGGAGTGATTGCGCCGCGCTAAGTCTATTTCCAATTTAGCGAAGAGTTCTCGCGCGCCGTCGAATACTGGCTGCGAGCGAGCATCCTGCATCTTCGCGCGCGCGAACAATTGCGTGAGCGAATCCACGGCCTTTTCTGGCTGGTTTGCTTCTGCGAGCGTAACCGCTTTGCCATAGTACGGGTTCGCGAGATCAGGATTCGATTCAATAGCCTGGTCGAAGCACTTAATCGCTTCGTCCGTTTGACCCTTCCTTTGATACACCGCAGCCAAGCTATTCAGTGCCCACGCATCGTTGGGTTGAATCTCTAAAGCTTTCCGAAGGAATTTCTCGCCCGTATCCGGGTCAGCTTTCTCGCGAATGTAGAGGTTCGCCAACACAACCCAGCTCCACGCGTCTTTCGGATCAAGACGTAGGACCTCGATCAGATGGTTTGTCGCACTTTCGACATCCGCAACTTCGACGTAGGCCATCGCGAGGTCACGACGCGCGGAATGAAATGAAGGCTGCAGCTCGAGTACTCGCTTATATATACCAATCGCTTTTTCGTAATTGCCCTCTTTGGCACGCTTCACTGCCCTATCTGCGAGCCGTCGCGCCTCCTCTTTCTTCGCATCAGATTCTTCGGGAAAGGAAATTACGACCTCGTTACCTTCGAGTGTGACGGCGAGCGGCTTCGGCAAAAATGCGTAATGCTCGAGCACATATGCTGTGATTGCGGTGAGATCATTCATCTCCTCTCCGCTGCGGGCATCGACTTCAAAAAGCTCGGAGATTTTCAGGCGGATCTCTCGCATGGAGTTCACAGCAGATTTTACAGCTTCACGATCGAACTGTAGGACGTTCGGCCACGGCATGGATGATAGGGTGGGTTCCACGATCGTCAACGCGCCGCGGCGCAGCTCGGAGTCCGCCGCTGATTCCGCTCGGCGAAGGAACCGTTCTCGATCCTTTTGCCGGCGCAGCTTCAAAACGCTCGCAGCGGCCGAAGCCGTCGGCTATCGCAGCATCGGCATCGTAAAGGAGGCGCGGGTTTTTTGATACTGCTCGCGAGGCGCCGAAGCTCAGGTTCGTGAAGGTGTAACTGTCGGGTCCTTAGATCCAGTTTCCGCGCACCTTCAAAATACCTTCGCGGTAGAGCGTCGCTGTTCGCGTCCCGAGTTCACCGCCCGGGTTTCGGCGAAAATCTTCGATCGTGACCCGTCCCAGATAGACTTCGACGAAGCTCAGCGGTTTACGGTTGCGCGCAGGCTCGGTAACATTGTCGACATTGTAAACGACGACGGTCATCCACTGGTTACGTGCACCGTGCGTATCGACGGCACCACCGCTCTTGCGCGTCGTTTTGATTTCAACGCCTTCAGTCCCCGCTTTCACTGAGTCGTTTGAGTACACGCCCTTAAGCAGCAAATCGGGATGACCGTTGAAATAGTTGTTCTGTGTCAGAGCGCGTGAGTGTTTGGCGATGCTTGCAGTTAGCAAATCCGAGAGAAGTCCGGACATAATCGCCGGGCGGACAAAATCGTCGAGGCGTTCTAACCCTTTTTCTAACAACCCCGTGTTTACGTCATAAAAAAGATCGTACACATCCTGCATCGCGATTTGGAAATCTTCGAGACGCAACTGGAACGGAGGTTCTGCATTCTCATTGAAGCATTCTCGCTTCGGGCGGTTCCGCTTTGCGGGCATAAAGTAAGAACACAGCGGCGAACTCAACCAGGCAAGATGAAAGATGCCGCCGTTGGAGCGCTCGCGTCCGCGCTGCTAAATTAGAGTAAGACCGAGTTGTGGTGCGACTGAATTACCGCAACTCTTGAATTAGCGCTTTCGCCTCTTCCGAAGGCATGCCGCCCGTGTGTAACACGGGCTCTTGTGCTTCCAGCGTCGGTAGATCGGTGCGGCAAACAACGCCGAAATCGTCTTTTGGTGGTTCGGATACACCGATAGCAAAAGAATTCAGCACTATTAATGTAGGTCCATATCTTACAGCCATAATTACTAATAGTTGTTAGATTCTCTTGTATTTATTGTGCACGGCAGCTAAGATCGCGCTCAATGCTAAAGGGCGAGGCCGTTACCAGGCACTGGGATGACTTTTCTCTTCGGTCGGAAAAGGATCATCACGAATATTCGCCTTCTTTCAATTGCAGCCGCAAAAATTTGTTCATTTGCGGTGGCAACACCGAATGGGTTTCGAAAAATTTCCGACAACTTCGCTCGGCATTTTCCCCACTTAATAGGTGAGACGCGGTTTTGCGCAGAAAAGCCGGCACTTAGCGGCAAGTGCGAAGCTGCGACACCGAATGTCGCAAAGACAAACTAATATGAGAACGAACATCAAAGCTTTCCCGACCCTTATCCTTGCCTGCTTTTTGTCTTTGAACTTGTGTTTTCCGATTTCCGCCCATGCAAAGAAGTCAAAGCTTCCACCAGTCCAAGTGTCCGTTTCTCCCACAACTATCCTCGAAGGGGAGAGCACAACGCTTGTATTCTCCAAAGCCGTAAATCTCGCGCAGTCTGTTACCATTAATTATGCCCTGAGTGGAACCGCGGTATTGGGAACAGACTACATTGTCAGTGAACCTCAAGGTCAAGTCACGATTCCGGCGGGGGCCCCCTCTGCTTCCGTTACTCTTACGGCCCTGACCGATAATGTGTTTCCCGAACCGAATGAGACAGTCGTAATTACGCTCAGAGGGGGCGCGGGTTACAGCTTGCCCAAAGCTAAAAAGAAAGCGCGGAAACCCACCGTAACAATAGTGGATGTGGTCCCGTCCGGGCCTATAGAAATTACTTCTGTATCCAATTCTAATCCTCTTCCGCTGGCTCCCCTCACGTTGACGACAACGGGGATCGCTCAAGCCGGCGTCGTGTCTGTTCGCTTTTTTAATGATGCCGGATTTCTCGTCACCGTCCCAGCTGCGCGCGTGAATTCAGAAGATGGAAAAGTTGTAATCGGCGCGCCGCTGTATATCGACCCCGCCTCCAAGAACATTACCGCTGGGGCGGTTTCAATGATTCTTATTCAAGGCAATAGTTTTTCTGCGCCCGTTTCTCTTAATATCCAGGACTTGCCGCCGCTCAGCGCGTATGGGTTGCAGCCTGGCGCTGTCAGCAGTGCAATCTTTACTCTTAATACAAGCTTGCTCGGCAGCCGACTCAATGTTCTTCAAGCGGCCACGGTTATCCAAAATGTGAATACCACCTCGGCGCAGGCGAACACAAAGGCCCTTTTGGCTTCCGCCATTAAAGCGAAACATGAGGTAGAGGGAATCGCGGCGCAAAATTCGATCAGTAGTTGGGGCCAGTTGCCCGACAGCACTCCGATTCAATTTGACCGGGGCCAACTCGATATTACGGACCGCGTCCTCGCCCTTTATTTATATCACCAATTTCACGACGCCATTGTGCCGCCAGTGGGTGGACAACTGCGCCCTCTCGTGGTCTCGAATGAGCCGCCCGATGCATCCCTTGTTGTGCAAGCGGTAGTGACTCGAATGACAGATGGAACCTTTCCAACCCTCATTTCATACGGTCGAGGAAGCGAAGATCACATGAACGCTGGATTAGCGGCGTTTTCTTCATTGGGAACAGCGGTATTGACTTCCGCCCAGAGAACGATCGGGGAGGGTCCGGGAAATATAGCCGGTCTGGTGACCGGGGCCGTCACCGTGCAGAATACTTTTAGCACCTTTCTTGGTCATGTGCAGGACGCGGCAGTCTTTAACGCGTATGGTGATCCAACAAGTGGCACGGCGGAATCTCTGGACATTCAAAATACTGCCGATACCCGACAATTGGCCGTTGATTTACTTGAATATTATTCGGGCGCCGCGAAAGCACTAAGCCTTGGAAACGGCGTTTCGGAGGCAGCGAGCGGAGTGCTGAGTGGTATCGTGAGAACGATAAGTATGGGAAATTCCGGCGCCGCCAAAAGCGACGAGGCAACGGTTGACGCCAGCACACAATCCTCGGTGTTGAGTGAACTTCGACCGGTGTCGGGGACGTTTAACCCCCCACTCCCAGCTGAACCTGGCCCGAGTTCGATGGGTCTTTGCTGCTTCGGAACAAAGTCCCTGGGAATCACCGGAGTCAGCGACTACAGCGGAAAATATACCGCCTTAACCCCTGTGAATGTGGGTGGAACCTCTTACGACAATATAAAAGTAACCGCTGACGATCCTGTCACTGGCAGTTCACTCGGTTCCACAACGGTTGATTTAACGGGACTGGCGGATCATCCAGTAACGGTCCCGCCGTTCACCGGAGGCATCATCACCAAAATCTACGATGGCACGTATTCCGGTAATTTTTCAGGAACGCAATCATGCACTGTGCCGGGCGTTGGAACTATTGTCGGTCCCCCGGTCAACAATGCCACACTTGGCCCCTTCACCATATTCAATGCTTCTGTCATTGGCGGAAGTGGTTATTCGGGGTCCGTGGATTTCACTGGACACTTGACCATGACTATTCCGACTCCCGTAGGGGCGGTAACATTTACCGGCACTATCTCCATTCTTGGAACTGCGAGCGGCAGTTGGTTCTTTGGTGGCATGCCTCCTGGCTGTAGAATGGACGGCACTTGGGACGCCCACCGTCTATGATTAACCGATTATGGAAACACCTTTCGGACTGGTCGGAAGTTTACCTCGTTCTGCCGTTTGTTCTTCTGGCGATTCCCGGGTCCGCCTTATTCGTGTAATACCTGAACAACGGCCGACCTCCACAAGAGAGCCCGGAATGGATCACCGGCCTAAGTTCGCGAATCGCGGCTGCCTCACGAGCGGTGATTTCCAAATAGGAGAATAAGGCTCAGGCATCATTCATTGACAGAGCGACACCCATCTTCGCAGAGAGGATGGCAGTTTCGCCCCCGGCGCAGCGGCATCCCGTTCGCCGTCAAGATTTGATGCCTGCCCCCCTATTCCCCGCTACGCGCGGGCGGAGCCACGTCCAGGCGAGCAGCGCTCTGGAGCGCGTGCGCCGAAGGGCGACTTGAGCGGAGAACGAGATAACGTGGGCACCGAAGAAGCTCTCGATCAAGGCGGCTAGAGCAGTGCATTCACGGAAATCGAATAGCTCGGCTTGTCGCGCCGCCCGCTCGCGAAACCTTTCGGAGTAGCTACATAGGCGGAAGCCCTTGGCGGAGGCGGATCACCATCAGTCTGCTCCGAAACGTCACTTGTGACGGCTTTCGGGAAAGGCCCGCTTCCGTTGCTTTCGTTTCCCCAGCTCCATTTCTCATGACCGGTCAATCATCGTGACCTCGACCTTGTGCGGCGCCGGCTGCTGATCGTTGGTTTTAAGAGCGGCGCAGTCTTGATGACCAGCCGACGCAGGGTCGTGTAAAGGGCGTGCTTGGGATTAGCGCGGTAGAACCGGTGATATCCGTTGGAGCGGCTTAATACGATTCGGGCGGCGTAAAGATTCGCGAGCTCCTTCTGGACGGGATGAAGGGACAGGAAGCTTAAACGTGCCAGTTGCCGCACGTACAGCTCCTGCCGGGGGTTGGTAAACA
>Ga0070706_100004890_pt1 | contig 12824 bp, 7 predicted proteins | sample KBSK5501metaG_FD_65476 | JGI IMG/M metagenome (GOLD analysis project Ga0070706, IMG submission 65476) | Corn, switchgrass and miscanthus rhizosphere microbial communities from Kellogg Biological Station, Michigan, USA - KBS K5-50-1 metaG | ecosystem: Host-associated > Plants > Roots >...
GACTGCAGCGGCGTTGTTTCTCTGGGTGGAGATGTTGGGAGTCCAGGCCGGCGATCAGGTCCGTTTTCGCATCACCGGTCCGGATGGACAAATGATGTTGGACAAGGAGGAGCGTGTGGACCGAACGCAGGCGCGGCGGTTCATGTTCGCGGGCGAGCGGCGACAGGCCCCTGCCTGGGCTTCGGGCCCATACAGCGGCCAGGTCACCCTCACGCGCGCGCTCGACGGACAGCCGATGGAGCAGAGCGTTAGTCGGACTGTGATGATCCAGTAGGGCATTGATTATCAACGAGGGATACGAGGCATCACCTATGAAACACCGTAAAGTGGCAAAAGGATTAATAAAGTAGCCTGCCACCTTTTTCTCTTTCCTCTGGTGGTATGGACTACGTTGAGGAGGTAGCATGACGCGAATCAAAGGATGTTGTACTCGGCGTCCGTTCAACGCACAGCAGGTATGGTCTGTTACAGGGATAGTCATGTTCATCATGCAACTCGGGCTGATTTCTTACGCAAGGGAGGAGGACATGGTTAAGCATCATTTCAGCTTTAACACAATAGTCGACAGCCCGGATGCGGAGGTGCTCGATTATCAGTATGGAAGTAGCGGCCAGTTTGGCACTCACGCGAACAAAGAGAGGGTTCAGCTTGGACAGGTGTTTCCGCAATGGAATACGGCTGGAGTGATGCCGCGAGGTGAGTTTTTATACGTCAAATGGCGTTTGAAATCATCGGGAAAGGTCTATGAGGACAAAGTGGATCTCACCACCCGACTTCCCGCGGATATCACGGATCATCGCATTCACTTCGTCATCAAAGGGGCACAGCTATACGTCTACCTGATTTCGCCGGAGAGGCGGTCTGCCTCCTCGCCGGCAGGGCCTGTGAAAACGTACGCCTATCTGAAGCAATATCAGATCTATCCGGATCCAGCGAAATAACCATTTAATTCATTTTCAATCCTGAGGCGATTGCCATGTCAACCCAGATTGCACAAACAGAAACGGCGGCGCAAATCAGTGCAGCGCAGGCACAAGCCAATGCGATTGCAACATCGGCAACATCCGCCGTGTCCGGTAATACTTTTGTATTTTTTGCTGCATTTGATGGGACCAATAATATTAAAACCAATCCGGAGTATTCGGGGGACACGCAAAGCACCGCTGTCGGGGAACTGTCTGATCAAGTTGCTGCTGCCTCAAATATTCCGGGCTCAAATGTTCAAGTGGGCTATTACCCAGGCGTCGGCACGCCTGGTACGGCCTTCGCGTCTTCTATTTTTCCGACACAACAGGCGATTGCCACGGCGCAGAGTGCCTATAACGATTTTGCCGCTGCCGCTGCTAATTGGCTTACAGATAACCCTGGCGGTTCAGTTACCACAATGCTCACCTCGTTTAGCCGGGGGAGTGTTGCGGCCGCGATCTTTTCCCAGATGCTCTATGAAAATGGTTTGGTTGATCCAAACACCGGAACGACGTTGATACCGCCAGGGCAGGTTGGCGTGTCGGCAGGTTTGGTGATATCGCCAGTGGATACAGGCGCCACCGGGAATTTGGCTTTTGCGCCCAATGTCCAGAACATGACGGTGGTCCTGGCTGATAATGAATACCGAACTTTGTATGAACAAGCCACCTATAATCAACCGGGCTTCACTACCCTAGGTATGACCGGCAATCATGGCGATGTAGGCAGTCTTTATGACAGCGGACTTGGCGGACTTGCACTACAGGCGTACCAGGGGTTTTTCAATAACGCAGGGCTAAGTATTGCTCCGGTACTCCCTTCACGTGAGTTTAATCCGGATGCTCCCGTTGTGATACATGTTGAGACGTATGATATTCAAAACCCCCAAAATCTTTTCAGCTATGGGTCCGTTGCTGATAACACCCCACTACGCACCGTTACCATCACGCCTTCTGAAGCATCAACGGGCCCTACGGTGGATTACACCATCAATTCCGACGGCAGCCAAACATATTATCTCCAGATCCCGGGTACTACTCTAACCACCACCATACCCGCCGAAGTGACACCGCCGGACCAGTTCGCGGTTGGCACAGTGCTCGACACAACCCTCAACGTGTTCTCCCAGTTTGAGAATGTTACGAACGAGAACCAGAACACACTGCCACCCGGCCAGGAGGTGGTGATCATCGGCAGTAACGGGTATGACGTGACCATCGACCCCGCTGGGACAGTAGATATCATCGACGACGGGACCGGATCGGGAGACGGTGATCCGGTGATCCAAGTCGACGGGACTCCTCCCTTTTCTTTCGCCCACGATGGAGACCTCAAGATTGTAGCGGGAAACGGCAACGACAGTGTGGATCTGAGAGGTAGCACCGGCAATAACACTGTCCTAGCCGGAAATGGCAACGACTCAATATGGGGTGGCTCCCTCGGAAGCAATGTCATTCTCGCCGGGGATGGCAACGACTCTATTCTCGCTATCAATTCCGGTAGCAACATTATCAAAGTAGGAAATGGGAACGATACCATCGGGGCTTCTGGATTGAACAATACGATTGTGGCTGGTGGTGGACTTGACGCGATCACCACTGGTCTTGGCAACAACAGTATAATTGTTGGCGCGAACTTAGCGCCATGGACTTTGGTGACTTTCCCGGGTCTCTACGACATGATAGTACTCGGCGATGGGAATAACACCTTCGATGGGGGGGGTAGTAGGGACCACATCACTTTCGGATTGGGGAATAATATCATCATCGGCGGCTCAGGCTTGGGCGGCAATGTTATTGGGCCTCACTCAGTCCTCGGCTATACTCCTGAATCCCTTGCTGCAGCAGGCGATGACTTTATCATAGGCGGTCCTAACGGCAATTTGATAGGCGGTGGCTTCGGCAATAATACGATCTATGGGGGGGCAGGGGACGATACTATCTTTGCAGGCGGGTCGCCTGTTGTAGGTGGGGTGAACTTCCCGGGCATCCGGGGTCACCACAACGTTGTGTTCGGAGGTGATGGGAATGATGTATTAGAAGCCGGCTACGGGAACGACACGTTGGACGGGGGCCCCGGCGATGATACGCTGATGATGGGCAGAGGCAACGGCACCTTCGTCTTCGGGCTGGGCTCCGGGCACGACTTGATCCAACCCAGAGGGGTCCCCGCCACGTCGACCGACACGATTCAACTGGGGGCGGGGATCACACCGTCCGACGTGACGCTGCAGGCTGATGCGAGCGGCGACGTGACGCTGCAGATCCAGGGCTCTTCCGATCAGCTCACCGTGAACTTCTTTCTCTACTCCCCCTTCACCGACTTTCTTTACTCCCCCTTCGATAACCCGGTCCTCTACAACGGAGACGACATTATGGGGGAGGGCCAGATCGCGTTTGCGGACGGCACGGTCTGGAACAAAGCGATGATCACCAGCCAGGTCCAGGGCTTGACCCTGACGGGGACCGACGGGCCGGATACCCTGCAGGGCACGTTTGTGAATGATACCCTGATCGGCGGTCCGGGAAACGATACGCTGGTGGGCGACAGCGGCAACGATACCTACGTCTTTGGCCGGGGCGACGGACAGGACACTATCATCGACCAGAATTATTCCGGCAGTGACACCAGTGACATGAATACCATCCGCTTGGGCGCGGATGTGGCGCCGACCGATGTGATCCTGACAACGGATAGTGCAGAGGATCTGGTCCTGGCGATCGCCGGGACGACCGACCAACTGACCGTCGCGAACTATTTCGTCGACCCGGGGTACGAGGTGGAGCAGGTGCAATTTGCCGACGGCGCGGTATGGGATACGAGTGCGATATTCAGTCGAGTGCAGGGAATTACCATCACGGGCACAGAAGACTCGGATTTTCTGCAGGGGTCTCCTTTTAACGATGTACTGACTGGGTTGGGCGGCGACGACGAGCTGGATGGTCTAGCGGGGGCGGATACGCTGATTGGTGGAACCGGTAATGACGTCTTAGTCGGTGGGACCGGGAACGACACCTATGTGTTCAATATCGGCGACGGTTTTGACACGATCTACGATACAGCGGCGCCCGGCGCAGGCAATGTCATCCAGTTCGGGGCGGGCATCACCGCGGGGGACTTGATCTTCACGCAGGATCAAACCGAGCACACGTTGACCATTGTCTATGATGATGCTGTCCAGCTTGTCGGCTTCGATCCGAATGGCGTCCACGGTACGCTGGTCGTCTCGACGTTGAAGTTTTCTGACGGCAGCTCGCTGAATATGGCCGATCTGTTCCCGCCGACTACACCAACGAATCACGCACCGACGGTAGCCAATCCAATTGCTGATCAAAGTACGCTGGAAGATTCGGCGTTGAGCTTCCAGGTACCGGCGAACACGTTTGCCGACCAGGATGCGGGAGACACACTCACATTGAGCGCGACGCTGACGAATGGCAACCCGTTGCCAGTGTGGCTGAGCTTCGATGCGGCAACGCGCACGTTCAGTGGCACGCCGGACGATCCGGATATCGGCACGATCAATGTGAAACTGACTGCCACCGACAGCGGCAACCTGAGCGTGGCCGATACGTTTGGCCTGACGGTGACGCCGGTGAACGAGGCGCCCACGGTGGCGAACGCGATTGCCGATCAGAGCACAGAAGCAGATTCCCCCTTCAGTTTTACGGTGCCGGGCAATACGTTTACGGATCAGGATGTGGGAGACACGTTGGCTTACAGCGCTGCGCTGGCAGGTGGTGGAGCGTTACCGTCCTGGCTGAACTTCAACGCGGCGACGCGCACGTTCAGTGGGACACCTGGTGATGGCGATGTGGGAAACCTCAGCCTGCAGGTGACGGCAACGGATAGCGGCGGGCTGAGCGCAGCGGATGCCTTTGGGTTCACGATCGCGCCTGCCCCGGTGCACGTCATTAACGGCACAGACGGTGATGATGTTATCAGCGGCACTGCTGGCGACGATGTGATAGATGCCAAGGACGGCAATGACATCGTCAATGCGGGCAGAGGCAACGATCTCGTGGAGGGCGGCGCGGGCAACGATATTCTCAGGGGGGAAGCCGGGAACGATACGCTGAGCGGCGGGACGGGCTCGGACTTGCTGGACGGCGGGCCCGGCGATGATGTGCTGCAAATGTCGGTGGATGGAATCTGGACGTCCGACTTTATTGCGTACAATGCCGGCAGTCCCGGGCATCCAGGCACAGGGCAGATCGTCCCGATCGCCGGCATGAACCGCTCCTTTGATGTGTTTGTCGGAGGGGATGGAACGGACAGCATTATCGGGACCTCGGGCAATGATGCGATCGCGCTGGATGATCTCTACAGCCCCTTTCCGCAAGAGCCAGGGCCGCGCATTGCCGGTGTTGAAGTCATCAGGACAGGAGACGGCAATGACCTTGTGGATCTCACGAGCTTCGACTTCGATTACGGAGATGTGACCCTGGATGGCGAGAACGGGAATGATACCTTGTGGGCGAGCAGTGGCAACGATGTGCTGATCGGCGGGCCGGGAAACGACAGTCTGGTCGGCGGCGCCGGCAATGATACCTATCTCTTCAATCGTGGTGACGGGCAGGATACGATCATTGACCATGACGCGACGCCCGGCAACCGCGATACGGTAGCCTTCGGGTCCGACTTGGTCCCGTCCGATTTTGTGCTCAGCCGCCAAGCCAACGACCTCCGCATCGCGATCCACGGCTCCTCCGACCAGATCACGGTACAAGACTGGTACAACGGCCCCGACAACCAGACTGAAGTCATTCAGGCCAGCAACGGCCAACAGCTACTCAACACGCAGGTGGATCAGCTCATCCAGGCGATGGCGCAATTCAGCGCCGATAACGGATTGACGTGGGATCAGGCCATTGACCAGCGGCCGCAGGACGTGCAGACGATCCTGGCGGCGAATTGGCACTAAACAGGAGCGCGCATTTCGCCATGGCATCTGATGACGGCACATCGAGACCCCCTCCCGATACAATTGACACGGGACTCGTCTGTCTGCTGATCCTGGCCCGGTACTTCGGCCTCCCGGCTGACGGCGAGCAGTTGCGCCATCAGTTCGGCGAGTCCGGCAAGCCGTTCAGCGAGAACGATCTGCTGCGCGCCGCCAAACACCTCGGGCTGAAGGCCGGCGTGGTGGACGGCGAGTGGTCACGCCTCTCCGTCGTCTTTCTTCCCGCCGTTGTGCGGTACAAGGACGGCCGGTACGTGGTCCTCGCCAAGGCCGATGACGACAAAGTCCTGGTCCAGGACCCCCGCGAGTCCCGCCCGCTGGTGCTCCAGCGCCAAGCTTTTGAAGAAGCCTGGAGCGGGCAGCTCATTCTGCTCACCAAGCGCGCGCATCTCCGGCCTGAAGACCGCAAGTTCGACTTCACCTGGTTCATTCCCGCCATAGTCAAGTACCGGAAGCATCTCGGCGAGGCCCTGCTGGCCTCGTTCTTCATCCAGGTGTTTGGGCTGCTGACTCCGCTCTACACCCAGGTGGTCATCGACAAGGTGCTGGTGCATAAGGGGCTGACCACGCTGCATGTGCTCGCGATCGGGATGCTGGCGCTGACCATTTTTAGTGTGGTCCTGGGCGGGCTGCGGACCTACGTGTTCTCACATACCACCAGCCGGATCGATGTCGGCTTGGGCGCGGAGCTGTTCCGGCACTTGCTGTCGTTGCCGCTGGGGTATTTCGAGGCGCGCCGCGTCGGGGACACGGTCGCGCGCGTCCGCGAGCTGAGCACCATCCGCGAGTTCCTCACCGGCTCGGCGGTCACGTCCGTCATGGACCTGTTCTTTGCCGTGGTGTTCATCGCGGTCATGGTATTCTACAGCCCGCTGCTGACCCTCCTCGTGGTGGGGGCGCTACCATTGTATATAGGGCTCTCGGCGCTGGTGACGCCGGTGTTTCGCGTGCGATTGGCTGAGAAGTTCAACCGCGGGGCGGAAAACCAGGCCTTCCTGGTGGAAGCGATCACCGGCATCCAGACGCTCAAGGCCATGGCGATCGAGCCGCCGCTGCAACGCAAGTGGGAGGAACAACTCGCCGAGTACGTCCGGGCCGGCTTTCGGGCGACCACGCTCGGGAATTCGGCCAGCCAGGTCGCGTCTTTTATCAATAAGGTGACGACGATCGCCATCATCTGGCTCGGCGCCCAGCTTGTCATTGAAGGCCAGCTTAGCATCGGCCAGCTGATCGCGTTCACCATGCTGGCCGCGCAGGTCAACGCGCCTGTTCTGCGCATCGTGCAGATGTGGCAGGATTTTCAGCAGGCCGGGATTTCGGTGCAACGGCTGGGAGACATCCTCAATACGCCGATCGAAGCATCCCATCCCAATCGGACGACGCTGCCCAATCTGTCGGGGCGCGTGGTCTTGGAGGACGTCACCTTCCGGTACCGGCCGGGCAGGCCGGAGGTCCTCCGCAACGTGTCCTTGCAGGTGGATCCCGGGCGGGTGATCGGGCTCGTCGGCCGGTCGGGATCCGGCAAGAGTACCATCGCCAAGCTGATCCAGCGCCTCTACATTCCCGAGCGCGGGCGCGTGCTGATCGACGGAATCGATCTCGCGCAGATCGATCCCGTGTGGCTGCGCCGCCAGGTGGGCGTGGTGCTGCAGGAGAATTTCCTGTTTAACCGGTCGGTGCGCGAGAACATCGCGTTGGCGGACGCCGGCCTATCAATGGAGCGGGTGGTCCAGGCCGCGACGCTCGCGGGCGCGCACGACTTCATTCTGGAGCTGCCGGAGGCCTACGATACGGTGGTCGGCGAGCATGGCTGCTCGCTCTCGGGCGGGCAGCGCCAGCGGATCGCCATCGCGCGGGCCCTAGTCACCAATCCGCGCATTCTGATCTTCGACGAAGCCACCAGCGCCCTGGATTACGAGTCGGAAGCCATCATCCAGGCGAACCTGGCGAAGATCTGCCAAGGGCGCACGGTCTTCATCGTCGCGCACCGTTTGAGCACGGTACGTCCGGCGAACCGCATCTTCGTGATCGAGAAGGGCGAGATCATGGAACAGGGCACGCACGACGAGCTGCTGCGGCGCAACGGCTATTACGCCCGGCTGCACAAGCTACAGAACGGCAACTATGCAGTGGCTTAATTCCATCACGCGGCATTGGGACGTTTGGCGAACAGCCTGGGATGAGCAGCGGCATCAACGTCCCGCCACGGCGCCGCGACGCCGGGAGGCTGAATTCCTGCCGGCGGTCCTGGAGATTCAGGATTCCCCGCCGTCCCCGGTGGGCCGCGCGATCGGCGTGACAGTGATCGCCGTCTTTCTCGCCGGCATTGTCTGGGCATGTCTCGGCAAGATCGACATCGTGGCGGTGGCGCCGGGCAAGATCATCCCCAGCGGCTATTCCAAGGTGGTGCAGCCGTTGGACAGCGGGGTCGTCCTGGCGATCCACGTACACGATGGGCAAGCGGTCAAAAAAGGCGAGGTGCTAATCGAGCTGGATCCCACCCTGACCGGAGCGGAGGGGGAGCGCTTTGCCAATGAGCATCAGGCGGCCCTGGTCCAGGCCGCGCGGTTGCGCGCGCTGATCGCCGGCAAGAGCACATTCGACCCACCGAAAGGTGTGGACCTGAAATTTGTGGCGCTGCAGCAGCACATGCTGCGGAACCAATTGGCCGAATTTCAGTCACGCGTCGAGGCTGCTCAACATTTGATTGATCAGCGCAAAGCGGCCATCGAAGCCACGAAGGCAAGCATTGCGCGCTATGAGACCACTGTGCCGATGGATAACGAACGGGCCACCGCCTTCAAGCAATTGGTGGATCAAAACATTGCCTCCCGGATGGAGTATTTGGCGGCCGAAAAGCAGCGTGTGGAGGAGACGCAGGAACTCGCCAGGCAGAAAGAGATTTTCGGGCAGGACTCGGCGGCGTTGGCCGAAGCGCAGCAAAATTATCAGACGCTCATCTCGGAATTTCAAAAGACCCGCCATGACGAATTGTCCGACCAGGAGACCAAAGCCGCGTCGCTCTTTCAGGAGCGGGTGAAGGCCGCCCAGCGGACCGGCCTGCAGAAACTGACGGCGTCGATTGATGGGGAAGTCCAGCAGCTTGCGGCACACACGATCGGAGGTGTCGTGACGCCGGCCCAGCAGTTGCTGGTCGTCGTACCCTTCGAACATCAACTCGAGGCCGAAGTGATGGTGGAAAACAAGGACATCGGGTTTGTGAAGAAAGGCCAACGTGTCGAGCTCAAAGTCGAAACCTTCCCGTTCACGCGCTACGGTCTCATCGACGGAGAAATCATTAATGTCACCACTGACGCGGTGCAGTTGGATAAGAGCGGAGAGGTTGCGAAAAGCAATCAGAGTCCACAAGGCGGAACCTTGGTCTATCCGGCACGCGTGAGCCTGTCCAAGTCCGTCATCCAGGTGGACGGCAAGCCGGTCAGGCTATCGCCGGGCATGGCCGTGACGGCCGAGATCAAGACCGGTACGCGTCGGCTGATAGAATTCTTCCTCAGCCCGCTTTTGAAGTCCCGCCAGGAAAGTTTGCGGGAACGGTAAGTATCGGCCCGGCAAGACAGCCAGACCAAGCGTCAGATTGCCTGTGAAAACTCTCACCGTATCATTCAAAACAATAATAAGGGCCATACTGCGTCGAATGGGGTATGACATTGTTCGATGTTCCAACGCCTTAACGGCTTTCCCGCCTGACTTTGACCCTAGCGATGTTGATCTCTGCCGAAGCATCGCCCCTTTTACGTTTACGACTCCGGAACGAATCTACGCGCTGACCAATGCCGTCAAATACGTCGTCAAGAATAATATCCCAGGGGTGATCGTGGAGTGCGGGGTATGGAGGGGTGGGAGCATGATGACGGTCGCGCGCACCCTGTTGCAGTTAGGCGATACCAGCCGCCATCTGTATCTTTTTGACACCTACGAAGGGATGACGCCACCGACGGAGAAAGATGTCATGTTTGACGGTCGTCGTGCGTCTGATCTTCTTTCGAATTTGACGAAGGAGGATAAGCTGTGGGCGGTCTGTTCCATGGAAGAAGTGCAAGCGAATCTCTACAGCACGTCCTATCCCAGAGAGAAGATTCATTTCGTCAAAGGCAGGGTGGAGTCCACGATCCCGTCGGAGGCGCCTGACACCATCTCGTTGCTGCGGCTTGACACCGACTGGTACGAGTCGACGAAACACGAGCTGGTTCATCTCTACCCACGCTTATCGAAGGGTGGTGTCATCATCATTGACGATTATGGTCATGTCCAAGGTTGTCGAGAAGCGACAGAGGAATACATCCGTGAGAATAATGTAAGGCTGCTGCTGAACCGGATCGATTACACAGGACGAATAGGCATTCGAACATAGTTGCGGGGGCGTTACGGCCGCCTCAAACCCCCTGAAAATTAAGCCGGTTCGGCAAACTTCGTCTTGAAATCTCTGATCTTTTTAGGATATACTCCCCTTTTAATGCGTCCGAATCGACCCTCCCACCATTCCATTAGGCGGATGAACCTGGGTCTCAATCCATCATGAATCGATTGCTTGGTCTTTTGACCACGTGGTCCGAGCGGATTTTGTCGGCGGCGCCGGAGCGCGTCCAGCGCCAGGCCCGGCAGAAAGCGGATCGGCTTCTGCGTCTCGTCGGCGGCAATCCGAACGTCTCGCCGGCGACTTCTGCTCCTGCTCGACGCTATGATCCCGGCCAGGCTCAGCAGCAGGGCACTGCCGTGGAGGAAGCTGTGAGGCGGGGCCGGCAGTGGCTGCTTTCGGTGCAGTTCGAAGAGGGATATTGGGTCCACGAGCTGGAAGCCGATACGACGCTGACGTCCGAATACCTCATGCTGCGCCGGTTCCTGGATCTGGTGGACAAGGAAAAGGAGCGCAAGGCCGTCCGCTACCTGATCGCGGCGCAGTTGCCCGAGGGCGGGTGGCCAATCTACTACGGCGGGCCCGCGGAGATCAGCGCGTCGGTGAAGGCCTATTTCGCGCTCAAGCTCTCCGGCGTCTCGGCGGATGAGCCTTTCATGCAGAAGGCCCGCGCGGCAATTTTGGATAAAGGCGGCGTGGTCCAGGCCAACGTCTTCACCAAGATCGCGCTGGCGCTGTTCGATCAATATGATTGGCGCGGGATCCCCACGATGCCGGCGGAACTGGTCCTCTTATCGCCGCGGGGCCTCTTCAGTCCCTACGACCTCTCCTATTGGTCACGGACGGTCCTGACCCCTCTCTTGATCATTTTCAATGCGAAGCCGCTCTGCCGCATCCCGAAAGAACAGGGAATCGACGAGCTCTGGCGCACACAACGCGAACAGGTGGACTTTCGTCGTACGCCGCCGTTCCTTAAGGATCGACGGTGGTTCACCTTGCGGAACTTGATGGTCCTCCCGGATCGGTTGCTACGGATCTACGAGTGGTTCGTCCCGCAAGGTCTTCGGAAGATATCCGTCGCCCGCGCCGCTGAGTGGATGATCGAGCGGATGGAGGGCGAGGGTGGGCTGGGCGCCATCTATCCCGCGATGGCGAACTCGGTCGTGGCGCTACGGTGCCTCGGTTATGAGGTGGACCATCCACTCGTGCGTAAAGCCTTGCGCGAGATCGAAGCGTTGGAAGTGCATGATGGTGACGCGCTGCACCTGCAGCCCTGCTTCTCACCGGTCTGGGATACGCCGCTGACAATCAACGCGCTGATCGAGAGCGGCATCCCCCAGAACGACCCCGCGCTGCTCCGCGCCGCACGCTGGGTCCTGGGGCGGCAGTGCCGGAAAGTCGGTGACTGGATCGTATCATCGCCGCAGGCCGAGCCGGGCGGCTGGTACTTCCAGTTCGAGAACGAATTCTATCCGGACAACGACGACACGGCCGTCGTGATCATCGCACTGTCGAAGCTCGCCATGCCGGAGGCGGATACTCAGCGAGACGCCATGAGGCGGGGGATCCGGTGGACGCTGGCGATGCAGGGGAGCGACGGCGGATGGGGCGCCTACGACAAAGATAACAACAAGATGTTCCTGAATCACATCCCCTTCGCCGACCATCGGGCGCTGCTCGATCCCAGCACGGCCGATCTCGCGGGGCGGGAACTGGAAATGCTCGGAGCGCTCGGTTATGACCGGACCCATCCGGCGGCGGTCCGCGCCCTGCGGTTCCTCCGCAAGAACCAGGAGGAAGACGGGTCCTGGTATGGCCGCTGGGGCGTCAACTATATCTATGGTACGTGGTCCGTGCTGGCCGGCTTGAAGGCGATCGGGGAAGACATGCAGGCCGAGTACGTCCGCCGGGCGGTGGCCTGGCTCGTGTCGAAGCAGAACCCTGACGGCGGGTGGGGCGAATCCTGCCTGTCCTACGCGGAGGCCGAGGCGCATGGCGTGGGGGAGAGCACGTCCTCGCAGACTGCGTGGGCGCTTATCGCATTGCTGTGTGCCGGCGAAGTTGATTCTTTCAGTGTGGTCCGGGGCGTGAACTACCTGCTCCGTCGGCAAGACCCGCAGGGCTCCTGGCCGGAGCGTATGCACACCGGCACGGGGTTCCCGCGCGTCTTCTACCTCCGCTACCACGGCTACAGTCACTTCTTTTCCCTGTGGGCCCTGTCCATGTACCGGTCCCTGAAGGCGCGCGGGCGAACCTGCGCAGACGAGATCCGCGAGCAGAACCGCGCGCACGGGCGGTTCCGTCTCGCCGAGTGAGACATGCGACGCATCGCGATCATGGCTGCATCCGGACGCGAGCTGGCGCCGGCGCGCGCGGCATTGGGGAACATCCGGGACGGACGGCTGCATGCGTTTCGACATGAGGTGGGCGAAACCGGCGCGGTTGAAGTGCATCTGATTGAAACAGGGATCGGCCCCGAGGCGGCGTACCCTGCCGCTCGTGCGGCTCTTGACGTCCTTG
>Ga0070706_100004892_pt1 | contig 12822 bp, 6 predicted proteins | sample KBSK5501metaG_FD_65476 | JGI IMG/M metagenome (GOLD analysis project Ga0070706, IMG submission 65476) | Corn, switchgrass and miscanthus rhizosphere microbial communities from Kellogg Biological Station, Michigan, USA - KBS K5-50-1 metaG | ecosystem: Host-associated > Plants > Roots >...
CCCCGTTCGGGCTGAACCAACCTCCGCCGTTCGGGCTGAGGTATCGAAGCCCCTTGCGCGCCACGACACCATCCCATACGGCGTGCGCAACCCCGCGATCGCAACGCCCTCGCCGTCTCGCAGCCACGCCATCGGCACGCCGGCCGCAAGCACCAGCGAGCGCTCGCCCTCGTGCTCGTACGCGAACAGATCCAGCACCGAGCGGATGTGGTCCGAGGCGGCCCAGCCGTGCGGCATGTCGCCGAGAAAACGCGGCTCGCGCGCGTTGCGCAGCACCACCTCGGCCCACTGGCGCCAGCCGGCCGGACGGCGGTCGCGATAGAAGTAGCGCAGCGCGTCGAGCGCGCGCTCGCGCTGGCCGAGCCGCACCAGGCTGCCGACCACGCGCCACTCGTACGGCGTGTAGGCGCCATCGCCGTGGCGGACGCCGGCCGCGTCGTCGGCGCGGCGCTGTTCGAACTCGCGCCAGTAGCGCTCGAAGGTATTGCGCACCAGCGCATCGGGCAAGGTGCCGAGCAGCCCGCCGGGCGAGAGCGCGATGGTGCTCGAGGTCGGGTCGAAGTCGCCGCGGTCGGCCGCCCCGGCGAGCACGTCGAGCTTGTAGCGCTGCGCGGTCGCGGCGATCGAGGCGAGCAGGTCGTGCCGGAACTCGTCGCGCTGCGCGGCGATGCGCGCGGCCTCGTCGTTCAGGCCCAGGCCCTGCGCCAGCTCGACGGCGCTGCGGTAGCCGATCCAGGCCCAGTGGTCGTCCCAGTACGAATAGGCGGCCTTGTCGGAGTAGCCCTCGTGGCTGATCGACGGCGGCATCATGCCGAAGTAGCCGGCGTGCTCGGCGCCGCGGTTCGCATCGTTGCGCTGGCTCTGGCGGAGCTGTTCCATGTAGTCGATCGCGGCACGCACGTGCGGCCACATCGCGCGCGCCAGCGCCGCGTCGTGCGTGTAGCGCCACAGGTCGGCGGCGGCATAGGCGAGCTCGCCGTGGCTGTCGTTCTCGGGCACCGGGTCGGCGCCGCGCACGGTCGCGCAGCACGGCACCTTGCCGTTCGCGAACTGGAACGGCGCGTACCAGCGCAGGAAGTCGCGCGCGACATCGTCGCGGCCCAGGCGCAGCAGCGCCGACGAGGTCATCGCGCCATCGCGTATCCACGAGCGCGCGTACGCCCGCGCGCCGGGCTGCAGCGCCGGCCCGCTGCGGTTGACCAGGATGTGGCCGAGCGCGGTGCGCAAGGTGCGCGCGACCTCCTGGACTTCCGCACCGCCCGTGAGCGTGACGCCGCCGAGGCGCTGGCGCCAGGCCTGCGCGACCCGTGCCTCGTGTTGCGCGAACGCGGCCGCCGATGGCGCGACGGGTGACCCGCGCACCGGCAGCGCGACGCCGATCACGCGCTCCTCGCCCGGCTTCAGCGTCAGCCGGTACGACAGCGCGGCGCTCGCATAGCCGGCCGGATCGGCGATACGCTGGGGCCGCGCGGCTGCGTCGAGCCCACCGCGCTCGCCGGCCCACGCGGTCACCTGCCCGGCGGCGAGCGGCTCGAGCCGGACCGCCTCGGGCCGGGTCAGCGGCCTCACGCGCGGCAGGCCGTTGACCCGCAGCGCCTGCCCGTCCCAGTCGAGCTCGCGGACCGCGCTGGCGCCACCGGGATGGGCGAGGAACTGCGTCGGCGGGTTCGCCTGGAAGGGCCGCCACGCGAGCGCAAGCGTCACGCTGCGGGTGCGCGTGCCGACGTTGCGCACGCGGTAGCTCGCGAGCGCCTGCGCGGCGTCGGGCGTGCCGTCGCCGAACACCTCGACGGCCAGCGCGAAGTCGCCGGCGCGCCAGTGCACGCGCGGCATCGGCAGCGCACCGTCGACCAGCGTGTGCTCGATCTGCGCGTCGTGCCAGCCGAGCACCTTGCCCGCCTTGTCATCTCTCTCGTGGGTGATCAGCAGCGGCTCCAGTGCGCCGACGCCGGGCACCGGCTCGAGCACCCCGTCTTCCGACAGCAGCGACGCGATGCGCGCGCCTTCGACACCGAGCACGGTCCAGTACGACTGTTCACCGACGTACGCACGCGGATAGGCGCCACGCGGCGCACGCGCTGCCAGCAGCGTGAAGAACGCGTTCGGGCTCAGCGCGTTGCGCAGCTCGATGCCGCGCAGCGCGATCGGTGCAGCGGATGCCGCGGCCGCCCCGCGCTCGAAGCGCAACCGCAGATAACGCGCCTCCGACTCGCCGAGCCAGTGCGCCTGCAGCTCGCCGCGCGCGCGTTCGACGCGTTGCACGGGGCGCCACGCGACACCGTCGTCGGATGCCTCGATCGTGTAGCGCGCCGCTGCCGCGCCGGGGCGCCAGTGCAGCAGCAGCGCGCTGAATTCGTGCAGCGTGCCGTAGTCGACCGTCAGCGTCGGCTCGGCGTCGCGGCGCTCGGGTTCCCAGTCCGCGACCGCGGCGCCGGGCGCACCGGCCCTGACCTCGCTGTCGTAGGACGCGACCAGCCCACCGAACGGCGCATGCCAGGGCAGCGACGAGCTCGCGCGCGCCACCGGCGTCGGCGCCACCTGCGGCGGCGCCGGCAGCTCGCGCAGGCTCAGGCGATCCACGCACAGGCTGCCCTTGTTCGCGCCGGGATCTCCCGCACCCTCGGCGGGGCCGCCGCCGGTCGCGATCACGAACTCGACCCATTCGGTGCGGCGCAGCACCTTGTCGGTGGCCGGCCCCCACGCGAACTCGACCTGGCGCTGGCGCACGTGCAGGCGCTGCCACTGCTGCGGCGGCTGGTAATCGCGGCGCTGCGCCCACCAGACGTTGTCGCCGCTCGCGTCGCTGAACTTGAGCTGCAACGCGTTCTGCGGCATCGTGCCGCGCACGTCGAAGCCGATGTCGAAGCGGGCCGGGAAGGCGATCGGCAGCCGGCGGCGCAGCGCGACATAACCGGTCACGCGACCGAAGTCGAAGTCCAGGCACAGCGCACGGTCGCCGGCATTGCCGCCCGCACCGGGCACCCCACGCAGCGAAGCCTTCACGTCGTCGGTCGCGACGACGCTCCAGGCCGACGCGTCGTCGAAGTCGTCGAGCACCCGCTCCTGGATCCGATCCTGCGCCATGGCACCGCTCCCGCCGCCGCACATCATCACCACCCACGCGCCCGCCACGACGAGACGCCGCCACGCCGACCACGACACCGACACCGACTCAAACACCGGCAACGACACGTTCATCCCTTGACGCTGCCGGCCATCAGCCCGGCCATGTAGTGGCGCTGCAGCGCGAGGAAGATCACCAGCACCGGCAGGATCGTGACGACCGAGCCGGCCATCATCAGCTCGTTGTCCTGCACGTGCTCGCGCGACAGGCCGGCCAGTGCGACCGGCAGCGTGTGCAGCGGATCGTCGGTCAGCACGATCAGCGGCCACATGAAGTCGTTCCACGTGCCGAGGAACGCGAAGATCGCGAGCGTCGCGAGCACCGGCCGCAGCAGCGGCACGACCACCAGCACGAAGATGCGCCACTCGCTCGCGCCGTCCATTCGCGCGGCCTCGAGCAGGTCGTCGGGGATGCCGCGCGCGAACTGGCGCACGAGGAAGATGCCGAACACGCTGGCCATCGTCGGCACCAGCGCGCCGCCGTAGCTGTTGACGAGGCCCAGCGGCTTGAGCATCAGGAACAGCGGCAGCATCGCGACCTGCCCCGGGATCACGAGCGCGCCCAGCAGCGTCTTGAAGATCGCATCGCGGCCGCTGAACTGCAGCTTCGCGAACGCATAGCCGGCCATCACGTTGAAGGTGACCGAGATCAGCGTCGCGAGCACCGCGATCAAGAGGCTGTTGAAGAAGTAGCGGCCCATGCCGATGCTGCCGAAGAGAGTGCGGTAGTTCTCGAGCGTCGGCGACGCCGGGAAGATCGGCGTCGGCAGGGTGCTCGCGGCGCCCGGCTGCATGAACGACACGGAGACCATCCAGGCGAGCGGGAACAGCGCGACGAACGCGAGGCCCGCGAGCAACCCGTTGACGACCCAGATCGCCACACGCTGGTTCATGCCGTCGCCCCCCCGCGCCCGCGATCGAAGCGCGTCAGCACCCAGGTCGCCGCGAAGATCACGACGAACAGCAGGAACGCGACCGCCGACGCGTTGCCGAGGTTCCACCAGCGAAAGCCCTCCTCGTACATGAAGTACAGCGCGCTGACCGTGCTGCGCAGCGGCCCGCCCTGCGTCATCACGTAAGGCTCGGCGAACAGCTGGAAATAGCCGGAGACGGTCATGATGCCGACCATCACGAGCGTCGGCGTCAGCATCGGCAACGTGATGTGACGTAGCCGCGCGAGCGTGCCGGCGCCGTCGACGCGCGCCGCTTCGTACAGGTCGCGCGGAATCGCCTGCAGCGCGGCGAGCAGGATGATCATGTTGTAGCCGAAGTTCTTCCACGCCGCGAAGAGGATGATCGCGGGCATCGACCAGTGCGGGTTGCCGAGCCAGTCGATCACGCCGATGCCGGTGGCGTCCAGCAGCTGGTTGATGAGGCCGTAGCGTGTGTGCAGCAGATAGCGCCAGATCACCGCGACCGCGACCACGGTGGTCACGACCGGCGCGAACAGCGCGGTGCGGAAGAACGGCTGGAAGCGCGCGAGCTTCGAATCGAGCAGCAGCGCCGCGGCCAGCGAGAGCCCGATCGACACCGGCACACCCACCAGCACGAAGTAGAACGTGTTGCCCAGCGCCTGCCAGAACAGCGGCGTGCGCAGCAGCCGCGCGTAGTTGTCGAGCGCGACGAAGCGCAGCGTCGACACATCGGCCAGCGCGTACAGGTCGAAGTCGGTCACGCTGAGCGCCAGGCCGGCTGCGACCGGCAGCGCGAAGAACACCGCGATCACCAGCAGCGCGGGGCCGGCGAAGATCCAGCCGACTTGCCGGCGGCTCAACATGCGCCGGCTCCCCTTGCCGCCATCGTCGCCATGGCGTTCATGCGCGTCCTTTCGCGAGCAGCCAACGGCGCTTCTCGAGCACCGCATCGACCCACGCGTCGAGCTGCGCGGTCGCCTCGGCCGCGCCTTGCGTGTGGCGCACGACGCGCTCGGCGGTCGCCTGCATCTCCTGGAAGATGCGCTCCCACTCGGGGATCTTGGGCGCCGGGTGCACACGCTCGAGCTGATCGGCGAATGCTCGCGAGTACGTGTCGTTCGCGAGCCGCGGATCGGCCCATGCGCTGCGGCGCGGCGGCAGGTTGCCGGTCAGCGCGTGGAAGCGCTGCTGCGTCGCGGTCTCGCTGAGGAACTCGATCAGCTTCCAGCCCGCCTCCTTGCGCGGCGAGCGCGTGAACAGCACGAGGCTGGTGCCGCCGGCCGTCGAGACACCGGGACCGTTCGGTCCGGGCAGCGGCGCGGTCGCCCAGTCGTTCTGACGTTCGCGCGGCAGGCGCCGGCGGAACTCGCCGATGTTCCATGGTCCCGAGATGTAGAACGTGAACAGCCCGCGTGCGAACTCGTCCCACACGTTCGAGACCTGCGTGTTCGTCATCGCCGGGGCGAGCCCGCTGTCGAACAGCTGGGCGTAGAAGTCGATCGCGCGGCGGAACGGCGGCTTCGAGAACGCACCGCGGGTCGCGCCGTCGGCGAGCACGTCGCCTTGCTGGAACGCGAGCGCGAGCAGCGGCTCGGGCTCGTTGAGGGGGAGCAGCGCGCCGTAACGCGGGCCGGCGCCGCCGCGCTTGACGATCGCGGCCATCGCCTCGCGCCATTCGGCCCAGCTCTGCGGCGCGCGCGCGTAGCCGGCGGCGCGCAGCAGGTCGCTGCGGTAGAAGAGCAGCCGCGTGTCGACGTACCACGGCAGGCCGCACAGGCGCATCGCGGCCGCGCCGCCACCGGCCCTGCCGGCGCTCGCGCGGGCCGGCATCAGATTCGTCTCGAGGATGCCGGCGAAGTAGTCGTCGCGGCGCAGCGCGCTCGACGTCGCGACGCGCTCGTCCAGCGGCTCCAGCGCATCGAGCGCGTTGAACTCCGGAATCCAGGTGTTGCCGAGCGTGCAGACGTCGGGCAGCGCGTCGCCGGCATACGCGGTCAAGAGCTTCTCGTGGGCCGCGGTCCACGGCAGCTGCTGCAGCCGCACCTCGATGGCGGGATGACGCTGGCGGAACGGCGCGAGCAGTTCGGTGACGACTTCGGCCTCGCGGCCCATCGCCCAGAAATCCAGCGGGCCCTGCGGGTCGGCGCTGCGCCGGCAGGCGCCGAGCGCGATCGTCGCGGCCACCACGCCGGCGCCGCGCAAGAGCGCATGGCGCCGCCGCATCATCATCGTGTCAGGCCGCCGCCGTGAGCCAGCCGCCGCTGAAGCCGGCGCGCTGCAGCCCACGGCGCAGCGGCACGCAGGCGCGCATGTCCTCCCAGACCAGCTCGTTGCGGTAGTTGGCGATCATCGCCACGATCGGGCCCTGGTCGATGCCGAGGTAGTCGTTCGCGATCCAGCCGAACGACGGGTCGACGCGGCCATCGGCGAGCTTGACGTTGGTGGCGGTGAAGCTGCGGTTGAACGAGTCGAGGAAGCCGTACTTCGCATAGATGAAGTCGCCGTAGCGGACGTGCATTTCCTGCACCGCCGGGATCACGATCTCGGGGGCGAACGGCAGCGACGCCGCCGCCGCGGTCGGCGCGATCGTGCCGTCGTCGACCGTGTGGTTGCGCCCGACGCCGCGCGCCGAGTAGTCGAGGAACGAGCGGGCGCGGCCGTTGCGGTCGGGCAGCCGGACCGTACCCGGCCCGTCGCAGGCCGTGAAGCCCCAGACGTTCGCGCCGTACTCGTGCCAGCCGTTCGGGTTGGCGATCGCGAACGCGCGTTGTGCATAGACGGCACGGCGCGTGTTCTCGAAGTAGTCGATGCCGCGCTCGCGCATCGACGCGTCCTGGAGGCCGCGAAAGTCGATCCAGGTGTGCGAGTACTGGTGCCCGAACAGCGGCGCGAAGCTCAGGTGCTCATAGCCCATGAAACGGCCCCATGCGCCGCGGTAGCTCTCGCTCCATGCGCTCCAGGCGCTCTCGGCGACCGGGTGCGTGGGCGAGCCGAGCGCGAGCAGCACCACGAGCATCGCCTCGTTGTAGCCGTTCCAGTCGTGCGCGATGAAGCTGCGCTCGGGGCTCCAGCCCATGCTGATCAGCGAGCCGCGCACCTGGGCCCAGGGCCAGTCGATGCGCCAGTAGATCTTGTCGACCGCGTCGCGGATCTCGACCTCGTCGGGGTCGGGCGAGTTGAAGTAGGTCTGCGCGTGCAGCATGCCGGCGATGAGCAGCGCCGTATCGACCGTCGACAGCTCGCTGCGGCCGGCGCGCGTGCCGGTCTTCATGTCGAGGAAGTGATAGAAGAACCCGTGGTGGCCCGTCATGCCGCGCGTCTGCACGCCTTGCGGCGCGTCGCGGAAGAAGCGCACGGTCGTCAGCGTGCGCTCGCGCGCCTGCGCCCGAGTGATGAAGCCGCGGTCCACGCCGATCACGTACGAGGTCAGCGCGAAGCCGATTGCCGCGATGCTCGCCGGCGCAGGCGTCGGGTAGCGGTCCGGCACCATGCCGTTGAAGCGGTTGCCGGTCGACCAGAAGAAGTCGAAGGTGCGGCGCTCGATGTCGTCGAACAGCGGCGGCAGCGACGGGCGCGACGACTCCAGCGGCGGCGGCATGATGGGCGCAGCCGCTGCCGAAGCCGCGTCGGCCAGCGACGTGTCGTAGACAGGATTGCTGCCGCAGCCGGTCATGTTGGCGATGATCGCGGCACCGCCCCAACCGAGGATGCCGCGTCTGGTGGGATTCGACATGGGTGGCGGATTCTTGTCCGAGCCGGCGCGCTGCGGGAACAAGACCCGAAAGACCCGATGGCGCGCGCAGCATCCGGTTGCATCGGATGCAAGTTGGCTACAGTGCTCAGAACAAGTAGCGCAGCGAGAGCTTGAACGTGCGCATGGGCCCGGACATGGCCGTCGGCTTGCCGAAATTGGCGTTGTCGCCGCCGGCCTCATTCGCCGTGCCGGGGCCGCCTGTCCCCGTGTCGTACTTGCCGAAGTTCTCCGTGTTGAACAGGTTCAGGACGTCGGCGCGCAACGTGAGCTTGCCCGATGGCAGGTCGATGTCCTTCGCGATACCGACATCGACCTGGCGGAACGTGCTGGCTTCGCCCTTCCTCGTCACGCAACCGAGCTTCCCGTCCGCCGTGTCGAAGCCTTGCGTGCAATCGACGATGCGATACCGCAACCCGGAGCCCAGCGTTATCTTGCCGGCGATCTGCAGGCCCCAGGGCAGCAGGCCGTCGACCACGCCGGTGCCGACGAAGCGATGGCGCTCGACCAGGACCGACGGGTGGTAGACGTCCTGACCGGGCTTGCCGTACGTAAAGTTGAAGTTGTCGTCGTCCCAGGTCTGGTGGGTGGTCTTGCCGTCCGTGTATGTGTACGTTCCGGCCACGCCCCATCCGGACGACTTCGTGTAGGGCTTTTCCAGCTTCAAGTAGACCGCGGTGGTCTTGGTCTGCGTGATGAAGTCGCCGAGGATCAGGTTACCGAACCCGGGCGGCCCGCCCCACAGCGGGTCGATCTGCGACTGCGTGCCCCAGCCGCCATTCGGGTCGCGGTTGCCTTCGAACCAGTTGAACTGGTTGTGCCCGCGCGCGTACATCATGCCGACCTCGCCGTTCCAGATGCCCAGCCCCTGGCGCAACCCGAGGCTGAACTGGTCCGTGTACGGCATCTTGTGATCGTTCTTGATCATCCAGACTTCCCCGGCGGGCATCTGGTTGTTGCGCAGCTCGTCGATCGCGTGGTTGGCGATCGTGCGGTCGTATGCCCGACCCAATCCGCCAAAGACGACGGTATTCCGGTCGCCGGTGATGTCATAGGAGAAGCCGATGCGCGGCTGGAGCGCGCCCTTGTAGGCGCGGCGGCTCGAGCCGGTGCTGATGTAGTCGTTGATGTTGACGCCGCCCTTGGCCAGCGACTGGGCGTAGGTCTGTCCTGGTGCGGCGCCGGTGCGCGTGTCGAGCTGGTTGAACGCGGCCACGCGGTCCGCCGGGGTCACGTAGTCGTCGTTCAGCATGTTGGTCTCGTAGTCCCAGCGCACGCCGAGGTTCAGCTCCAACTGCTTCGTGACCGCCCAGTCGTCCTGGATGTAGATGCCGAACTGCTTGTCCTTGTACTGCAGCGAGATCGGCGTCTGCGCGCGCAGGATGTGGCAGGACGCTGTGTCGGTGGTCGTGTCGCTGGAAGCCGGCGTGGCGCTGGTGCAGTTGCCGGTGGCCGCGTCGTAATACGGCACGCCGGTCTGCGTGTTGATCACGGTCTCGACGACATCGACCGAACGCGGCGTGCCGGAGAGGTCGAAGCGAATGTCCTTCAGCTTCGCGCCGGTCTTGATCGTGTGCCCGGCCCATCCGGTGTAGGTGAAGTCGTCCTGGAACAGGAAGCCGCGCTGACGCCGGTCCTGTGCGTCCGGCGAGCCGCCCGTGAAGATCAGGTCCGTGCTGCCGTTGAGCACACCACTCGGACCGACCTTGTACTTCACGTACGGGCCGCTCGCGAACGCATGCGGATTCCAGCGTGCATCCTCGTACCCGACGTTGGCCTCGTTCAGGAACGACGCGCCGGTCCACTCGTGTTTCAGGTTGAGCCGGTTCTCCTTGCTGGCGCGGTCCTTGACGTTGTCGGCCGAGCTGAAATTCACGTCTTCCGGGTAGCCTGGGTCGTGCTCGTCGCGCAACCGCGCCGTGAGCTCGAGACGATGGTCCTGATTGATTTGCAGGTCGACCTTGCCGAAGAACAGCTTCTCCTTGAACTTGTTGTGGAACGAGCCCTGCTGGCCGAGCAGGCTCGGGAAGATTCCTGCACTGGTGTTGACGCCGACAAGCTTGGTCGAGTTGATCGACACCAGGCGCGGGTTGTCCAGGTCCTTCTCGTCGTAGGCGACGAAGAAGTGCGCGACGTCTTGCTTGATCGGGCCGCCAAGAGCAAAGCCGTACTGGTACTGGGAACCGCTGACCCGATCGATCCCTTTGTCCTCCTTGGCTGTCTTTTCGAACGGCGTCATCGCCGTCCAGTTCGTGCCGGTGCGGTCGAAGTAGATCTCGCCGTGCAGCTCGTTCGTGCCCGATTTCGTGATCGCCGTGATCGCCGTGCTGCTGACCTGGTCGAATTCGGCCTTGTAGTTCGAGCTCAGCACCTTGTACTCGGCGATCGCCGATTGCGGGAAGTTGTTGCCCTTGGTTGAATCGCTGCCCGACAGGCCACCGCGCAGGATGTAGTTCTTCTGGCTCAGGCCATCGATGAAGACATTGATGTTGTCGCGGTTCTGCGCGCCCCCGCGCAGCATCACGAAGCCCGTCGTCTGGTCGGTATCGACCCGCACGCCCGGCGCGAGGTCGGCGAACGCGAGGAAATTGCGGCTGTTCTGCGGCAACGATTCGATCTGCTTCTGCGTGATGTTCGTGCCGACTTCGGATGTCTTGCGATCGGTCGCACCGGCCGCGCCGGTCACCGTGACCGTCTGCAGCTCGACCGCGCCGGCCTTCGCCAGCGGCAAGTCCAGGTCGACCACCTGACCGACCAGCACCGTCAGCGTCTCGGTGCGCGTCGCGAAACCCGGTGCGGTGATCTCGATCTTGTAGCTGCCAGGCGCGAGGCCGACCAGTGTGTAGCCGCCGTCGGCGCGGCTGGTCGTGCGCGTGACCTGGCCGGTCGCAACATTGGTGGCGGTGACGGTCGCGCCGCCCTGCGCCTTGGCATCGGCGGTGACCGCGCCGCGCACGGTCGCGCTGCTGAGCTGCGCAGCGGCCGGCATCGCGATCGCGATCATCGCGGCCGCGGCGAGCGCGCGCAGCGGGAATCGGCTGCGGCGATGTTGTTGTTTCGTCGTCATGGGTTGCCTCCTTGTGGCGTGGGCGTTGTCGTCGCGGTCGACTGCCGCACGACCAGGTCGGCGCGCAGCGTCTGGTGCTGCGGCGCCGAGCGACTCGGTTCTTCGATCACCGAGGCGAGCCGTTCGAGTGCGAGCCCGCCGAGCTCGGTGATGCGCCCGCGCACGGTCGTCAGCGGCGGGTTCACGTAGCGGCTGATCGGGATGTCGTCGAAGCCGGCGAGCGCGACCTCGTCGGGCACGACGATGCCGGCTTCGTTCAGCGCAGCCAGGCAGCCGATCGCCATCATGTCGTTGCTCGCGAACACGGCGCTCGGGCGCTGGGTCAGCGCCACGATCTGATTGCCGGCGCGCCAGCCCGACTCCTTCGTGAAGTCGCCCTGCAGCACATGCTCGGGGCTGTCGGGCAGCAGTTCGGCGAGCGCGGCGCGATAGCCGAGCAGGCGCTCGTGCGCCTCGAAGTTGCTCTCGGGGCCGGCGATGAACGCGATGTCGCGGTGCCCGCACTCGACCAGGTGCCGGACCATCGCGACGGCGCCGCCGTGGTTGTCGACCGCGAACGACGAGTGCTCGGCGCCGGCGACGTGCGTGTTCATCAGCACCGCGGGCAGCCCGGGCGAGACGTTGCCCCAGAGGAAATCGGCGCTGACGTGCGGCGACATCACGAGCAGCCCGTCGACACGGCCGTTCATCGCGCGCAGCGCCGCGGCGGCCTCGGCGGCGTCGCCGTGCGAGCTCGAGACCAGCAGGTGCAGGCCGCGCGCCCGCGCCGCGAGGTCGATGCCGCGGATCAGCTCGGAGAAGTACTCACCGTGCAGGTCCGGCAGTAACGCGCCGACCGTGTGAGTGCGGCGCGTGATCAGGCTCTGCGCCGCGCTCGACGGCACGAAGCGCAGCTCGGCCGCGACGCCGAGCACATGGGCGCGCGTCTCGGGCGTGACGTTCGCGTGCCCGTTCAGCGCGCGCGAGACGGTGGCGACCGATACGCGCGCTTGTCGAGCGACATCCTTGATCGTGACCGCCATGACCCGCGTTGTCTCCAGCTTGCGGCGCGACTTCGGTGCGCTCGCTTTTTATCGTTCGTCGCCGTCAGCTTTGCGCGGGCTCGTCCAGCGCCGCGCCGTTGGTTGCAATCACCTTCGAATAGAACTTCGCACTGTCCTTCGGCGTGCGCTCCAGCGTCTCGAAATTGACGTGCACGAGGCCGAAGCGCTTCGAGAAACCGAGCGACCACTCGAGGTTGTCGAGCAGCGACCACGCGAAGTAGCCGCGCAGATCCACGCCTTGCGAGCGCGCGGCGTGGATCGCCTGCAGATGCGAGTGCAGGTACGCCACGCGCAGCGGGTCGGCATGGCGCTTCGCGCCGTGCAGCGCCGGCGGGTCGTAGAACGCCGCGCCGTTCTCGGTCACGTACTGCGGGATGTTGCCGTAGCGCTGTCTGGCCCAGACCAGCGTATCGGTCAGCCCCTGCGGGAAGACCTCCCAGCCGGTCTCGGTGTAGGTCGATTGCGTCTGGCGCACCGGCGAGGCGCGCAGCGGCCACTGCGCCGGGTCGTGGCGCACGACGTTGCGCGTGTAGTAGTTGATGCCGAGGAAGTCGATCGGCTCGCGGATCAGCGCGAAGTCCTCGGCCGGCCAATCGGGCCAGGCCTCGCCGAAGATCTCGGCCATCTCGTCGGGGTACCGGCCGAGGAACACCGGGTCGAGATACTGCCGGTTCATGTAGGCATCGGCGCGGCGCGTCGCGGCCAGGTCTTCGGGCGACTGCGAAGCCGGATACTTCGGCTCGATGTTGACGACCAGCCCGACCTGGTGCTTGCCGAGCGCGCGATAGGCCTGAACCGCTTTCGCATGCGAACGCAGCAGCTGGTGCGATGCGATCGGCGCTTCGAAGCGGTTCTTGTGGCCGGGCGCGAGCGCGCCGTGCAGGTAGCCGCCGTCGGTCACGACCCAGGGCTCGTTCAGCGTCG
>Ga0070706_100004894_pt1 | contig 12813 bp, 12 predicted proteins | sample KBSK5501metaG_FD_65476 | JGI IMG/M metagenome (GOLD analysis project Ga0070706, IMG submission 65476) | Corn, switchgrass and miscanthus rhizosphere microbial communities from Kellogg Biological Station, Michigan, USA - KBS K5-50-1 metaG | ecosystem: Host-associated > Plants > Roots >...
TTCGTCCAGGCGTTCGAGGCGATCAACAGCCAGTTCGGCCAGATCTTCGAGCGTCTGTTCGAGGGCGGACGGGCTGAGCTGCGGCTGGTGGAGGCCGAGGAGGGCGGTGACCCGCTCGACACCGGCGTCGAGCTGATGGCGCAACCGCGGGGCAAGCGCCTGCAGTCCGCCACCCTGCTCTCCGGCGGTGAGCGCGCGCTCACCGGTCTGGCCTTGCTCTTCGCCATCTTCTACTTCCGTCCGAGCCCGTTCTGCGTGCTCGACGAGGTGGACGCGCCCCTTGACGACGCCAACATCCACCGATTCGTGCGTGTCCTGCGCGAGCTGACGAGCCAGACGCAGTTTCTCGTCATCACCCACAATCGAAACACCATGGAAGCCGCCGACGTCCTGTACGGGGTGACCATGGAGGAGCCCGGACTCTCCAAGCTCGTCTCCGTCGACCTGACGACCGCGCAGTAAGCGCGGGTGAAATGCCGCGGCAGATACGTTAGACTCGACCCCTGCCCAACGATATGTCGGGGCTGGGTCAGTATCTGAGCAGTCTGCGGGAGGAGCGCGGCCTCTCCATCGAAGAGATGGCCCGCGTGACTCGCGTCGCCCCCCGCTACCTCCAGGCCCTCGAGCGCGAGGATCTCACGGCGCTGCCCGCGCCCGTCTTCACGAAGGGCTACATCCGCGCGTATTGCCAGGCGCTCGGGGTCCACGCCGACGAGGCACTGGGGCGCTATCCGGGAGGCGCCGCCGTCGCGGCCGCGACGGCGGCGCCGGTGGCCACCGCTCGGGCATCGAACGGACGACGTGGGCGCGGCACCCTGCTCGTGAGCTTCGCCCTCCTGGTCGGCTTCGGGCTCGCCCTGTTCGTCGTGGCCCTCTACCTGCAATCGGGACGGCCGGAGGTCGGCAAGCGACACGCCGCGGCCCCGGCCACGGGCGACGCGGCCGCACCGACTCCGGCCGCTGACGGCGCGCCTCCCGCCGCACGGGTTTCATCGCCGCCCCCACGGTCGACGACCGGGTCTCCGGCGGTAGCGTCGGCCCCGCCGGCGATCCCTGCGACGCCGGCAGTGCCGGCTCCGGGGGCCCGTGCGCCCGAGGCCAAAGTGGCGAGCACGAGCCCGGCAGAGTCGCGGCCGGCCGGGGACGGGCTTCCCAGCGCCGTCGTCGTGTCGACCGCTCCCGTCCTGCGGCTGGGCAGCGTGGTCTCACCATATCGTCTGATCGCGCGGGCGTCGGAGGCGACCTGGCTACGCGTGCGAACGGAGGACGGCCGCACCATCGAGGAGACCATTCCGTCCGGTGAGGTGCGCGAATGGATCTCGAACCGTCCATTCGTGCTGACCGTCGGCAACGCCGGGGGAATCACCCTGGAGCTGAATGGGCAAAAGCTCCCGCCGCTCGGCGCGCGCGGCACCGTCGTCGGCAATCTGGTTCTGCCGCCGCCCGCGCCATGAGGTTTTTCTCCGGCCTCGGTGAGCGACTGCGCACGGGCCTCCAGCGCTCGCGCGATCTCCTCGGGGCCGAGCTCGCTGCCGTCTTCGAGCCCGACCGTCCGATCGACGAGGCGCTCTTCGAGGAGCTGGAAGAGGTCCTGGTAGCTGCCGACCTGGGCGCCGCGATCGCGGCAGATTTCACCAACCGCGCGCGCGAGGAGGTCATGTTCGGCACGGTGACCCGTGCCGAGCAGCTCCGCCCGCTGTTCCGGCGGTTCCTGACCGAGACGCTGATCAACGCCGCGAAGCCCCTCGCGCTCGACCACCGGCCGACGGTCATCCTCATGCTCGGCGTCAACGGCTCGGGAAAGACGACGACGTGCGCGAAGCTCGCCGCGATGCTGCAAGCCCCGGGTCACGAGGTCCTGCTCGCCGCGGCCGATACGTTTCGCGCCGCCGCCATCGAGCAGCTCGAGACGTGGGGCGCGCGGATAGGGGTCGAGGTGATCCACCAGACGGCGGGTTCCGATCCGGCGGCGGTGGTGTTCGACGCGGTCAAGGCGGCCACGGCGCGGAGCGTCGAGGCCTTGATCATCGACACGGCGGGCCGGCTCCACACGAAGTCCAATCTCATGAGCGAGCTCACGAAGCTCCGACGCGTCATCGAGCGGCAGCTTCCCGGCGCGCCTCACGAGAGCCTGCTCGTTCTCGACGCGCCGACGGGCCAGAACGGCTTCGCGCAGGCGCGACAGTTCCACGAGGCCGTCCCCCTGACGGGGATCGTGCTCACCAAGCTCGACGGCACCGCCAAGGGGGGCATCGTCGTGCGTATCGTCCGAGAGCTTCGGCTGCCCATCAAGCTCGTCGGCGTGGGCGAGCGCGTCGAGGATCTGCAGCCGTTCGACCCCGCCGCCTTCGTCGACGCGCTGGTGCCCCAGGCGTGAGCGCCGGGCGCGACGCGCGCTTCATGCGACGGGCCCTCGAGCTGGCGGAGCGCGGGCGTGGGCTGACGTCGCCGAATCCGATGGTCGGCGCCGTCGTGGTGAGCGGCGAGACGATCGTCGGCGAAGGTTTCCACGAGCGGGCCGGCCGGGAGCACGCCGAGGTCCTGGCCCTGGCGGCGGCGGGCGCTCGGGGCCGTGGCGCGACCCTGTACTCGACGCTCGAGCCCTGCGTCCATCACGGACGTACGCCGCCCTGCGCCCCGGCCGTGATCGCCGCGGGGATCCGCCGGGTGGTCGTCGCCCTCGTCGATCCCAACCCGCTCGTCGCCGGACGCGGCTTGGGGGCGTTGCGCGCGGCCGGCGTCGAAGTGGTGGAGGCGATCCTCGCCGAAGACGCCGAGCGGCAGAACCGCGCGTTCACGACCGCGATGCGGCTCGGACGTCCTCACGTCACCCTCAAGGCCGCGACGACACTCGACGGCCGCATCGCCGACATCCAGGGAGAATCGAAGTGGATCACTGGTCCCGATGCCCGGGCGGCGGCGCATCGGCTGCGTAGCGAGGCGGACGCGATCGTCGCCGGGGTGGGAACGGTGCTCCGCGACGACCCGGCCCTCACCGTGCGCCTTGATCGGCCGTGGCCTCGGGAGCCGTATCGCGTCGTGCTCGATACCGGGGCGAGGACGCCGGCCGATGCGCGGCTGATCACGGCCGCGACACCGGCGCGCGCCCTCGTCATCGTCGGCGAGCGCGCCGATCCGGCGCGGACGGCGGCACTCACCGCGGCCGGGGCCACGGTGATCCCCGTCGAGGTGCGGGACGATCGAATCGACCTGCACGCGGCGCTCGCGGCCCTGGCGAAGCGTGAAGTTCGCGCGGTCCTCGTCGAGGGCGGCGGTGAAGTCCACGGAGCGTTCCTCGACGCCGCGCTCGTGGACCGTGTGGCCTTCTTCCTGGCCCCTCGGCTCTTGGGCGGGCGCGCCGCGACACCAGCCATCGGCGGCGTCGGCAGCCTCCTCAAGAGCGCGGCCCACATCATCGACGTCGAGGTCACGCGCCTCGGCGAAGACCTCCTCATCGAAGGCGATATCGGGCGGGGCGTGGCGTCTTAATGTTCACCGGGATCGTCGAGGAGCTGGGGGCCGTCCGACGGATCTCGGGCAACGGCGCCACGCGGCGAATCGACATCGCCGCCTCGGCGACGCTCGAGGGCAGCGTGCTGGGCGGGAGCGTGGCCATCAACGGCGTCTGCCTCACGGTGGTGGAGACGGGGCCGGATGGCTTCGCCTTCGACGTCGGTCCGGAAACCCTCGCGCGGACGGCGATTTCACGTCTGGCCGTCGGCGACCGTGTGAACATCGAGCGGCCCCTCCGCCTGGGTGCGGCCGTGGGAGGCCATCTCGTCCTGGGGCACGTGGACGGCGTGGCCGTCGTCACGGACGTAACGCGTGTAGAATCGACGGCACGGGTGCGCTTGTCGCTGCCCGGACCCGAGATGGCGCCCCTCCTGGTGATCAAGGGGTCGGTGGCGGTGGATGGCGTGAGCCTGACGATCGCGGCTCTTGATGAGACGGGGTTCGAAGTGATGCTGATTCCGCACACGCTGGAGGTCACGACCCTGGGGCGGCTCGAACGTGGTGTCGCGGTGAACATCGAGACCGACGTGATCGGGAAGTACGTGCTCCGGTCGCTCGCGCTCAAGGCAGGGCCAGGTGAGCCGCGCTCGGGCGGCGCGCCGAGCCTTTCACTGAGCAAGGAGACGTCATGACGGGCTTCTCCACGGTCGAGGAAGGGATCGAGGAGATCCGGCAAGGGCGGATGCTGATCGTCGTCGACGACGAGGACCGCGAGAACGAGGGCGACTTCGTCATGTCCGCCGACAAGATCACCCCGGAAGCCGTCAACTTCATGACCAAGCATGGTCGCGGCCTGATCTGCATCCCGATGCTGGCTGAGCGCCTCGACGAGCTGCAGATCCCGATGATGGTCGTCGACAACACCGCGCCCATGGGCACGGCCTTCACGCAGACCGTCGACGCGCGGCACGGCGTCACCACCGGAACCTCGGCCTACGACCGCGCGATGACGATCCGCGTGCTCGTGGATCCCGCCACACGGCCCGAAGATCTGACCCGTCCCGGTCACATGAACCCGTTGCGCGCGATGCAGGGTGGCGTGCTGCGGCGGGCCGGCCACACCGAGGCCGCCGTCGACCTGGCGCGCCTGGCCGGCTGTTATCCGGCCGGCGTGATCTGCGAGGTGCTCGACGACGAAGGGCGCATGGCCCGCGTCCCCGACCTGACGCGGCTGGCCGGCGAGCACGGTCTGAAGATGATCACGATCAGGGACCTCATCGAATATCGCCGGCACAAGGAAAAGCTGGTGCGCCGGATCGCCACCACGCGGCTGCCCACGGAGTTCGGCGAGTTCACGGCCATCGCCTACGAGACGACCGTCTACCGGCGCGAGCACATCGCCCTCGTCATGGGGGACGTCGCCGGCTCCGAGCCGATCCTGGTGCGCATGCACTCCGAATGCCTGACCAGCGACGTGTTTCGCTCGCGCCGCTGCGACTGCGGCTCGCAGCTCGAAAAGGCGCTGTCCATGATCCAGAAGGAAGGCCGTGGCGTCGTGGTCTATCTGCGGCAGGAAGGCCGCGGCATCGGCCTGCACAACAAGATCCGGGCCTACGAGCTGCAGGACCAGGGGCAGGACACGGTGGAGGCCAACCAGACGCTCGGCTTCAAGGCGGACCTGCGCGACTACGGTATCGGCGCGCAGATCCTGGTCGATCTCGGCGTGCGGCAGTTCCGGCTGCTCACCAACAACCCCAGGAAGATCGTGGGGCTCGAAGGATACGGCCTGCACTTCGTGGAACGCGTGCCCATCGAGATCCCGGCCAACGAAGAGAACCGCAAGTACCTCAGCACCAAGCGCGACAAGCTCGGCCACCTCCTCTCGTCGCTGCCCGACTAGCATGGCCGGACGCGCCCCGGCATCGCGGACGCATGCGGCCGATCTATCGGCCCGTTACGCCATCGTGGCGGCGCGCTTCAACGAGCGGATCAGTCAGCGCCTCGTCGACGGTGCGCTCCACGCCTTCGCCGTGGCCAAGGTCCCCGAGGAGCGCGTGGACGTCCACTGGGTGCCGGGCTCGTTCGAGCTCCCCCAGGCGGCCCATCACCTCGCGATCACCGGACGCTATGCCGGCATCGTCTGCGTCGGGGTCGTCATCCGCGGTCAGACTCCGCACTTCGAGCACGTGTCGCGTGAGGCCGCGTCGGGTATCCGGCACGTCGCTCTCACGACCGGCGTGCCGACCGGATTCGGCGTCATCACGACGCTCGACGAAGCGCAGGCCTGGGCTCGCGCCGGCGGCGACGTCGGGAACCGCGGCGAGGAGGCCGCCGCCGCGGTCATCGAGATGTCGGCGTTCGTCCAGTCCGTCCAGGCCTCGGCCAAGCCGCGACGCCAGAAGAAGTAGCCATGGGACGACGACGCAAGTCGCGTGAAGTCGCGCTTCAGTTCCTCTACCAGCTCGACTTGCACGACGAGAGTGATCCCGTGGCGCACGAGGCGGATTTCTGGGCGCGGCATCCCGTGGACGACGCCACGCGCGCCTTCGCCTCGGCGCTCGTGGTGGGGACCAAGCGTCGGCAGGGCGAGATCGACGGGTTGATCGTTCAGTACGCAGAGCATTGGGAGCTCGACCGCATGGCCGTCGTCGACCGCAACATCCTCCGCCTGGCCGTGTACGAGCTGCTCGACCAGGGCACGGCGCCCCCCAAGGTGGCCATCAACGAGGCGATCGAGATCGCGAAGAAATTCGGCACGCGAGAATCGGGCCGCTTCATCAACGGGATCCTCGACCGCGTGCACAAGGAACTCCGCGCGGCATCCTGACCGACCAGCTCGTGCGGTACGCCATCCTCTCGGACATCCATGGAAATCTCGAGGCGCTCGACGCGGTGCTCGCCGACGCCGGCCCGCGCGCTGACGCCGTGCTGTGCCTCGGCGACGTCGTGGGCTATGGCGCCGACCCGGCGGCGTGTCTGGAGCGGATCGCCGCGCGGGCCGAGGCGGTGGTCGCGGGTAACCACGAGCACGGGGTGGCCGGGCTCCTGGATCTGGCCTGGTTCAACGACTGGGCGCGGGCGGCGGCGGAGTGGACGCAGAGCCATCTCGACGAGGACCAGCGCGCCTGGCTCGGGACGCGTCCGCTCGTGCACGTGATCGATGACGCCACGCTCGTCCACGCCTCTCCGTCACGCCCCGAGGAGTGGGACTATCTGATCTCCGCCGAGGACGGCTACGAGGCGTTCCCCGCCTTCGCGACCCGGGTGTGCTTCGTCGGCCACTCCCACCGCCCGGGGGCGTGGTCCCTCGGCTCTTCGGGGCCGACGCACGAGCCGAACGCCACGGAGACGGTGTTCGAGCACGGTCGCCGCTACCTCATCAACGTCGGCAGTGTCGGGCAGCCGCGCGACCGGGACGCGCGCGCGGCCTACGCGCTGTGGGACACCGATGAGCATCGGGTGACCATACGGCGCGTGCCATACGATCTCGCGACGGCGCGGGGAAAGATCCTGGCCGCGGGGTTGCCGACGTTCCTTGGCGAGCGCCTTTTGATGGGCGCGTGATCGCGCGCCCGCTGCGCGACGTCGCCGTCGACGGTGTCCTCGTCGTCCTCGGGGCGGTGGCCCTCGCGCTGGCCTTCCCGCGGACCGACTGGTCGGGGACGGCGTGGATCGCCCTGGCGCCACTCGTCGCGCTCGCGCTCCTGCGGCCGCCGCGCGCCGCGCTGGCTCTCGGCTGGCTGGGCGGCTTCGTCTTCTTCCTGCTGCTCTTGCGCTGGCTGAACTTCACGTTCCGGGTGTACAGCGCGATCCCGTGGCCGCTCGTCTGGCTGCCGACGGTCTTGCTCGCCGCCTACTGCGGCCTGTACTTCGGCCTCTTCGCCGGCGCCGTGTCGTGGCTCGTGGCGCGCCGATCGGCGGTCGTCGCGGTCGCCGCGGCGCCGTTTCTCTGGGTCGCGGGCGAATGGCTGCGCGGCACGCTCATGGGCGGCTTTCCGTGGGGGACCCTCGGCTACTCCCAGTTCCGGCAGCTGGCGGCGATCCAGATCGCCGAGCTGGGGGGGATCTACGCCGTTTCGTTCGTGGTGATCGCGGTGAATGTCGCCCTCGGGTCGATCGTCGCCCTGCCACGCCGCGCGGCCGGGGCCGCGCTCGGCGTCGCCGCCGTGCTGGTCGTGGCGACCCTGGCGTTCGGCTCGGCGCGCCTGCGCGAGACGGATCGCGCATCGTCGGAGGGCGCCTCCGTGGCCATCGTCCAGCCGTCCATCGCACAGCCGCTCAAGTGGGACCCGAGCTTTGCCTCGGCGTCGCTCCAGATCTACTTCGGCCTGACGCGCCAGGCCGGGCGCGCGCGGCCTACCCTCATCGTGTGGCCCGAGACGGCGTCCCCCACGCTCCTCCGCCACGACCCGGAGCTCGTCCGGGCCCTCCAGGCGCTGTCGGCGGAGGTCAGTGCGCCCCTCCTGGTCGGCTCCGTCGACGCCGAGGCGACGTCTCCGCCAACGTACCGTAACACCGCATTTCTCCTCGACGAACGAGGCATCGAGAACAGATATGATAAGATCCACCTTGTTCCGTTTGGTGAGTACGTACCGCTCTCGTGGGTGCTCGGGTTCGTCAGGGGCTGGGCTGAATTCATCGCGGATCTCGAGCCCGGCTCGCGCGCCGTGGTCTTCGCGGGTCCGCCAGCTCCGTTCGGGACCGTCATCTGTTACGAAGGCATCTTCCCAGCATTGGTGCGTCGCTTCGTGCTCGGCGGGGCGCGCTTCATGGTGAACATGACGAACGACGGTTGGTTCGGACAGACCGATGGGCCGCTCCAGCATCTCGGAATGTATCCCTTCCGGGCCGTGGAGCACCGCATCGCCGTCGTGCGTGCGGCGAACACCGGCGTGTCGGCTCTGATCCTTCCGAACGGCGAGATCGTGCGCTCCTTGCCCCTGTTTACGCGCGATACGCTGGACGGCCGGATACCCCTCCGCACCCGCCAGACCCTCTACACGCGCTTCGGTGACTGGCTCGCGTATGTGGCCCTCGCCGTCTCGGCCCTCGTGCTCGCCAGCGGCCGGCCGTGGCGACGGGAGACCGGGAGTCGCACATGCTAGGGGAGCTGAAGCGTGATGTGAGCGATCTCGGCCGCCGCGTCGACGAGCTACGGAGGCATCTTTGACATTTCCGCCAAGGCCGAGCGCCTGGCCGCCCTCGACACCGAGATGGGCGCGCCGAGCTTCTGGGAGGACAACCGCCGAGCCCAGGAGTTGATCCGCGAGCGGTCGGAGTTGAGCCGGACCGTGACGCGGATGGCCGAGCTTGCGACGCAGGCCGAAGAATTACACGTCTTGCTGGAGCTGGCCGACGAGGCCGACGACGGCAGCCTCGACGCCGAGATCACCGAGGGCGTGGCGACGCTCCGGCGGGAGCTCGACGAATTCGAGCTCAAGGTCATGCTCTCCGGCTCGCACGACGGCAAGCCCGCCGTGCTGTCGATCCACCCGGGCGCGGGCGGCACGGAATCCCAGGACTGGGCCCAGATGCTGATGCGCATGTATCTGCGATGGTGTGAGCGCAACGGCTTCAAGGCCGAGGTCGTCGATTTGCTGCCGGGCGAGGAAGCGGGAATCAAGTCGGCCACTATCGAGGTCACGGGTGAGTATGCCTACGGCTATCTGCGCGGGGAGATGGGCGTGCACCGCCTCGTACGCATCTCGCCATTCGACGCGTCGAAGCGCCGGCAGACGAGCTTCGCCTCCGTGGCCGTCGCCCCCGAGGTCGACGACGTCGAGGTGACGGTGCGCGAGGACGAGCTACGCGTCGACGTCTTCCGCTCGTCGGGCCCCGGCGGGCAGGGGGTCAACACGGCGGACTCGGCCGTCCGCATCACGCACCTGCCCACGAACATCGTGGTGCAGTGCCAGAACGAGCGCTCCCAGCTCCGCAACCGCGATACCGCCATGCGGATCCTCAAGGCGCGTCTGTACGAGGTCGCGCACAAGAAACAGCGGGAGGAGCTGCAGGAGCTGACGGGGGAAAAGAAGGAGATCGCCTTCGGCAGCCAGATCCGCTCGTACACCTTCCACCCGTACCAGCTGATCAAGGATCACCGCACCGGCGTGGAGGTCGGCAACGTCGAGGCCGTGATGGACGGCGACCTCGACCCGTTCATCAAGGCGTATCTCCTGTGGGCCCGGGGGCGCGAAGCGTGAGCGCCGACGAGCTGCCACCGCTCCTCCGCCAGCGCCGCGACAAGCTCGAAGGCCTCCGCGCCCGCGGCATCGATCCCTTCGGCACGCGCTTCCCGGTGACCCACTGGGCGGGCGACCTCGCTCGACGTCTCGGCGCCGCCGGTGAGGACGAGCTCACGACGTTCGGGCCCGTGCGGATCGCCGGCCGTCTGGTCGCCCTCCGCCACCACGGCAAGACATGTTTCGCCCATGTCATGGACTACACCGGCCGGATCCAGCTCTACGCGCGCGCCGATCAGCTCGGCGACGACTACCGGCTCTTCACCGAGCTCGACATCGGTGACTACGTAGGCGTGACGGGCGAGCCGTTCCGGACGCGCACGGGCGAGCTGACGATCGCGGTCAAGGGGTTCACCTTCCTGGCCAAATCGCTGCGCCCTCTGCCCGAGAAGTGGCACGGCCTGCGGGACGTCGAGACGCGCTACCGCCGGCGGTACGTCGATCTCGTCGTGAACCCGGACGTGCGCGAGATCTTCCTGCTGCGCTCGCGGCTGGTGAAGGCGCTGCGCGAGTTCCTCGACGGCCGAGGGTTCCTCGAGGTCGAGACCCCGATGATGCAGCCGATCCCCGGGGGGGCGACGGCGCGGCCCTTCGTCACGCACCACAACGCGCTCGACGTCGATCTCTACCTGCGCATCGCGCCGGAGCTCTATCTCAAGCGTCTCGTCGTGGGCGGCTTCGACCGCGTCTACGAGATCAACCGGAACTTCCGCAACGAGGGTGTCTCCACGCAGCACAATCCCGAGTTCACGATGTGCGAGTTCTATCAGGCCTACGCGGACTACACGGACCTCATCGCGCTGACGGAGGAGCTGTTCGTCCATCTCGCGCAGACGCTCAAGGGCACGCTGACGCTCAACTGGGGCGACGACGTGATCGACCTCAAGCCGCCGTGGCGACGCGTGTCGTTCTTCGGGGCGATCTCCGAACGACTACACGCGACCGTGGCCCCGGACGCCGCCATCGAGGATTTTCGGGCCCAGATCGACGCGGTCAGAGCCCTCGAGGCCCCGGGCGCAGGCGGTGAATCGAAGCTCCCGGCCATCACGAGCTGGAAGGACTGCTTCGAGACTCTGGTCGAGCCGACCCTGGTGCAGCCGACGTTCGTCACCGACTTTCCCATCGAGCTGTCTCCGCTCTCCCGCCGCAAGCGCGAGGATCCCCGGCTCGTCGACCGCTTCGAGCTGTTCGTGGGACGGCGGGAGCTGGCCAACGCCTACTCGGAGCTGAACGACCCGCTCGAGCAGCGGGAGCGATTCGTCCAGCAGGCCGCCGAGCGCCAGCGCGGCGACGACGAGGCCCACTGGCTCGACGAGGACTACGTGCGCGCCCTGGAGTACGGCATGCCGCCGGCGGCGGGCGAGGGAATCGGCATCGACCGTCTGGTCATGCTCTTCGCGAACCAGCCGTCGATCCGCGAGGTCATCCTGTTTCCTCTTCTCCGTCCCGAAGCGCCGGGCGGTGAGGCCGAGGAGGAGGCAGAGCCGGGCGCCTCCGGCGGCGTATGAGGAGCGGGCTCCCGTTCGAGCTGTTCCTGGCTCTGCGCTATCTCGGGGCGCGGGGCCAGCGCACGAACCTGTCGCTGTTCGTCTGGATCGGGGTGGGCGGCGTGTTCCTCGGGGTGGCCGCGCTCATCGTGGTGCTCGCGGTCATGACGGGCTTCCAGGACGGGATTCGCGACAAGATCATCTCCGCGAATCCCCATCTGCTGATCTTCCAGATGGGCACCGGCGGTCTTGCCAACGCCGACGGCGTCGCCGCCCGGGTGCGCACGGTTTCTGGCGTTCGCTCGGCCACCCCCTTCGTCCTACAGCAAGCGCTCTTCACCACCGAGGCCGGCGGGGCGCACGGCGGCCTCGTTCGGGGCGTGGCGCTCCACGATCCCTCCGTGGTCGCCGACCTCCAGCGACAGGTGCACATGGGGTCCCTGGCGCCGCTCGCGGAGGGACGACCGAGCATCCTGCTCGGGGTGGAGCTGGCGCGGACGCTGGGCGTCGTCCCCGGCGATGCCGTCACCGTCATCTCGCCCAAGGGCGCGATCACCGCCGTCGGCATGGTGCCGAAGATGCGGCGATTCACGGTCGCCGGCACCGTGGAGGTCGGCATGTACGAGTACGACTCGTCGATCGCCTATCTGGCGCTGCCGGCGGCGAGCGAGTTCGCCGATCTGCCGGCCGGCGTCACCGGCCTCGAGGTCAAGCTGGACGACCCGTTCGCCGCCAAGCGCGTCGGCGCCGCCATCACCGCGCGCCTGGGGTTTCCCTACTGGGTCCGCGACTGGATGGACATGAACCGCAATCTCTTCGCGGCGCTGCAGCTCGAGAAGCTGGCGCTGTTCGTGATCGTCACCATCATCGTGCTCGTGGCGGCCTTCGCGATCATCGGCCACCTCGTGCTGCTCGTCGCCGAGAAGCGAAAAGAGATCGGCGTCCTCAAGGCCATCGGCGCCTCCAGTCACAGCATCACCCTCGTGTTCTTCAGCGTGGGCATGATGATCAGCGTGGTGGGCACCGCGGCGGGCAGCGCGGTGGGGCTGGCCCTCATCTGGGTGCAGAACACCTACAAGATCATTCGCCTCGCCGGCGACGTCTACCAGATCGATTACTTGCCGATGAAGCTCTCCCCGTCGGACTTCGTCATGATCGTCGGCGCCACGCTCATCCTGTCCTTCCTCGCCACCGTCCTTCCCGCCCGCCGCGCCGGCGCCCTCGCCCCGGTGGACGTCTTGAGATACGAGTGAGCGCGATCACCACGGTCGCGCCCCTCCTCCTCGGCGAGGACATCGAGAAGGAGTATCGGGTTGGCCCCGAGATCGTCCGGGTGCTCAGAGGCGCCACGGTGGGCGTGGGGACCGGCGAGGTCGTGGCTCTCGTCGGTGCCTCTGGAGTCGGCAAGTCGACGCTCCTCCACGTGCTCGGCACGCTCGACCGTCCGACGGTGGGACGGGTCCGCTGGCGCGGAGAGGATCTCTTCGGGCGCGGAGAAGCGGGCTTGGTCCGGTTCCGTCGCGAGGAGATCGGGTTCATCTTCCAGTTCTACAACCTCCTGGGCGAGATGACGGCGCTGGAGAACACCATGCTCCCCGCGCTCCTGTGTCGCCGGTCGCAGCGCGAGGCCC
>Ga0070706_100004895_pt1 | contig 12813 bp, 11 predicted proteins | sample KBSK5501metaG_FD_65476 | JGI IMG/M metagenome (GOLD analysis project Ga0070706, IMG submission 65476) | Corn, switchgrass and miscanthus rhizosphere microbial communities from Kellogg Biological Station, Michigan, USA - KBS K5-50-1 metaG | ecosystem: Host-associated > Plants > Roots >...
CCCCAGTCCACGAGCTGACGCACGCAGGTCGGGCCCGCCCGCGCCCGGGTGAGGTCGAGCACGGTGTAGCGCGTGAGCGGGAGCACGCCGGCGGCGGTCACGGGACGGCTAGCGCTCCTCGGCCGGCCAGTAGACGAAGCCGCAGCCGGTCTGGGTGCAGTGGGCCGCGGTGTACTCCACGACCTTGGCCGGGCGGTTCATCGCCGCCGCGGCACTGATCCACGCGCGCACCTCGCCGGTGCCGGAGCGCATCGCGTCGGAGTCGAACGTGAACAGGTGCTCCAGCGCGGCCAGGTCGTTGCGCTCCAGGCGCTCGAGGATCCAGCGGTCGAGCGGCTGGTCGATCCACCCCGCGTTGAACATGCCCGGGAAGTGGGAGAGACCGCCCGAGGCGTAGATCGCGATGCGCTCCGGACGCTCGTTCAGGATCTGGCCGATCGCCCGGCCGAGCTGCGCGCAGCGCTCGGCGCTCGGCAGCGGCGGGAAGTACTCGTTGAGGAACACGCAGACCAGCGGGATGCGCAGCTCCGGGTCCACCTCGGGCACCAGGTTCGAGACCATGTGCGAGACGCCCCGGGTCGGGTTGCCGCGCGGGTCGAACTTGCCCACGTTGGCCACGTCGAAACCGCGCTTGATCAGGCCCTTCAGGAGGTAGCGCGAGAGCTCGGTGTGCTGGGGGAACGTGATCTTCGTTCGCTCCTGCGGCGGGGTCGTCATCGGGTCCCGGGCGCTCCGCCCCCAGATCGGCTCCTCGCCGGTGTAGATCGAGAAGGTCGGGTTGTTGGCGTCGTCGAACATGTCGCCCTGGTCGTCGCCGATCATGACCAGCACGTCCGGCCGGTAGGCCTTCACCTGCTCGCGCAGCACCGCGAAGGCGGCCTCGATCTTCTGGATGTGGCCCTCGATGATGCTGGGAGTCGCGATCTCGATCCGGGCGCTCTGGGGCAGGTGCTCCCGGGCCACCTTCGGGATCCGGTCGACGACCTTCGGCCAGTACTGCGCCTTCTGAAACATCATGGGGGCGTGCGACGAGGCCAAACCCAGTCCGAGCATGGTGGAGTCCTCCCGCCTGGAAATCTAGCACGGCCGCGGGCCTACGCAATCGGCTAGGATTCCCCGCGGGAGGAACGACCCCATGATCCTCGAGCGCTTCAAGGTGCCGGAGAAGGACCAGGTCCGGGTGTCCGAGACGGCTCTCCGCGAGACGGTGACCCGGATCTTCGAGAAGCTGGGCGTGACCGCGGAGGACGCGGCCGAGGCGGCCGACGTGCTGACCATGACCGACCTGCGCGGGGTCGAGACCCACGGCGTGTCCAACATGCTGCGCGCCTACGTCCGCGACTACCGCGCCGGCAAGCTCGACCCGCGCCCCGGCTGGCAGGTGCAGCGCGAGGCCCCCGCCACCGCGGTGATCGACGGGGGCAAGCGCCTCGGCATCATCGTGGGCCCGAAGGCGATGCGCCTGGCCATCGAGAAGGCGCGCCGGGTCGGGGTCGGGGTGGTGACGGTGCACAACAGCGGGCACTTCGGCGCGATCGGCCACTTCGCGATGCAGGCCGCGCGCGAGGACATGGTCGGGGTGTGCTTCACCGCGGCGGGCCTGCACGTGGTGCCCACCTTCGGCGCGAAGCCCCTGCTCGGGACGAATCCGATCGCGCTCGCCGCCCCCGCGCGGCGGGAGGCGCCACTGCTCTTCGACGCGGCGACCTCGGCGATCGCGGGCAACAAGATCCGCCTCGCGATGCGGATCGGCTCGCCGCTCCTGGCCGGCTGGGTCACCGACCGCGACGGCACGCCGATCATGGAGGAGAAGCCGATCTTCGACCGCGAGGAGGTCTACCAGGCCCCGCTCGGCGGCACCCGGGAGCAGGGCTCGCACAAGGGCTACGGCTTCGCGATGATGGCGGAAGTGCTCTCGACGCTGCTGGCCGGCGCCCTGCCCACCATGCTCGACGCGAGGAGCGGCTCGAAGAACCAGTTCGCGGCCTACGACATCCGCGCCTTCACCGACCTCGACCGCTTCAAGGACACGATGGACGAGATGCTCCGAACCCTGCGCACCGCCGCGCCCGCGCCGGGCCAGGAGCGCGTGCTCTATCCCGGGCTCTCCGAGGCGGAGGAGGTCGAGCACCGCCGCGCCCACGGCATCCCGCTGCATCGGGAAGTGATCGACTGGTTCGGCGAGTGCACCGGCGAGATGGGCCTGCCGCCCCTGGCCGTGATGCGCTGAGCCTCGTCCGCCGTGGCATACTCGAAAGCCATGGCGATCCAGCTCCTCTACGGTCGCGGCACCCTGCCGATCGCGCCGCCGCGCGGCTGCGTGGCCACCGTCATCGAGAAGCGCGCGATGCCGGTGCTGGCGGACCCCGCGGGCGCGGTGCGGGGCGCGCTGGCCCGGGCGGTCGGCGCGCCCCCGCTCGCCGAGCTGGCCCGCGGCAAGCGCTCGGCCTGCATCCTGATCTGCGACATCACCCGCCCGGTGCCGAACGGCCTCTTCCTGGCGCCGCTGGTCCGCACCCTGCTGGACGCGGGGGTGCCGGGCGCCGGGATCACGGTGCTGGTCGCCACCGGCCTCCACCGGCCGAACGAGGGCGCGGAGCTGGCGGAGCTGGTCGGCGATCCGTGGGTGTTCGACGCGGTCACGGTGGCGAACCACGACGCCACGGTGGACCGCGACCACGTCCTGCTCGGGCGCACCCCGGCGCGGGGCACGGTGGTCCGCCTCGACCGCCGGCTGGTGGAGGCCGACCTCAAGATCGCCACCGGGCTGGTGGAGCCGCACTTCATGGCCGGGTGGTCGGGTGGGCGCAAGGTGATCGCGCCCGGGGTGGCGCACGCCGAGACCATCACCACCTTCCACAACTCCGCGTTCATGGCGCACCCGCGCGCGGCCAACTGCGTGCTGGAGGGCAATCCGCTCCACGAGGAGCAGCTCGCCATCGTGGACATGCTGGGCGGCGCGCTCGCGCTCAACACCGTCATCGACGATCAGCGGCGGCTCGCCTTCGTGAACTTCGGCGAGGTCGTGCAGAGCCATCTCCGGGCGGTCGACTTCGCGCGGGGTTACGCGCAGGTGTCGGTGCCGCGCCGCTTCCGCACCGTGGTCACGAGCGCGGCCGGCTACCCGCTCGACAAGACGTATTACCAGACCGTGAAGGGCATGGTGGGGCCGCTCGACATCCTGGAGCCGGGCGGCGAGCTGATCGTGGCCTCCGCCTGCTCGGAGGGGCTCGGCTCCAAGCACTATGTGGAGGCGCAGCGCCGCCTGGTCGACCTGGGCCCCGACGGCTTCGCGGCGAGCATTGCGGGCAAGTCGCACGCCGACATCGACGAGTGGCAGACCCAGATGCAGCTCAAGCCGATGCGGGTCGGGCGCGTGCGGCTCTACACCGACGGCCTCGACGCGGTCGGCGCGGGCCTGACCGGGGTGGAGCGCGTCCACGATCTCTCCGCCGCGGTGGCCGAGAGCATGGCGCGCCAGCGGGATCCCCACGTGGCCTTCGTGCCCGAGGGCCCCTACGTGGTGCCGGTGCACGAGGAGGCCTGATGTTCGACGCGATCATCGTCGGGGCGGGGTTCGCCGGGATGTACATGCTCCACCGACTGCGGGGGCTCGGGCTCACCGCGCGCGTCTACGAGGCGGGCAAGGGCGTCGGGGGCACGTGGTACTGGAACCGCTACCCGGGCGCGCGCTGCGACGTGGAGAGCATGGACTACTCCTACTCGTTCTCCGACGAGCTACAGCAGGAGTGGCGCTGGAGCGAGCGGTACTCGGCCCAACCGGAGATCCTGAGATACGCCAACCACGTGGCGGACCGCTTCGACCTCCGCCGGGACATGCAGTTCGAGACGCGCGTCACCGCCGCGGTGTTCGACGAGGCGGCGGGCCGCTGGACGGTCGAGACCGATCGGGGCGACCGGGTGACCGCGCGGTTCTGCATCATGGCGACCGGGTGCCTCTCGGACGCGCAGGTGCCCGACATCAAGGGGCTCGAGAGCTTCGCGGGCAAGTGGTACCACACCGGGAAGTGGCCGCACGAGGGCGTGGACTTCACCGGCCGGCGGGTCGGCGTGATCGGCACCGGCTCCTCCGCGATCCAGTCGATCCCGATCATCGCGAAGCAGGCGAGCCACCTCTACGTCTTCCAGCGCACGCCCAACTTCAGCATGCCCGCCCAGAACGCCCCGCTCGACCCGGAGTACGAGCGCCGCGTGAAGGCGGACTACGCCGACTTCCGGCGCCAGGCCCGCGAGTCCCGCGTGGGCTTCGTGACCGAGCGAAGCGGCGACTCCGCGCTGGCGGTGCCGGCCGAGGAGCGGGACCGCGAGTACGAGAAGCGCTGGCGCCGGGGCGGCCTCGGGTTCTCGGCCGCGTACACCGACCTTCTCGTCAGCAAGGAGGCCAACGACACCGCGGCCCGGTTCTTCCGCGAGAAGATCCGGGCGATCGTGCGTGACGCGGCGGTGGCGGACCTGCTGTGCCCGCAAACCTACCCCCTGGGCACCAAGCGGCTCTGCGTGGACACCGGCTACTACGACACGTTCAACCGCGACAACGTGACGCTGGTGGACGTCCGCAAGACCCCGATCGAGGCCATCACCCCGAAGGGCGTGCGCGTGGCCGGCGTCGAGCACGTGGTGGACGACCTCGTCTTCGCCACCGGCTTCGACGCGATGACCGGCGCGCTGCTCAACATCGACATCCGCGGGCGCGGCGGCCGCAAGCTCGACACGGAATGGGCGGGCGGCCCGCGCACCTATCTCGGCCTGACCGTCGAGGGCTTCCCGAACATGTTCATGATCACCGGCCCCGGCAGCCCGTCGGTGCTGAGCAACATGATCGTGTCCATCGAGCAGCACGTGGACTGGATCGCCGACTGCGTCACCCACCTGCGCGCGCGCGGCCTGTCGACCATCGAGGCGACCGCGGAGGCCCAGGAGGCGTGGGTCCAGCACGTGAACGACGTCGGTCACATGACCCTCTACCCGCTCGCGCCCTCGTGGTACATGGGGGCCAACATCCCGGGCAAGCCGCGGGTGTTCATGCCCTACATCGGCGGGGTCGGCGTCTACCGGCAGAAGTGCGACGAGGTCGCGGCGAAGGGCTACGAGGGCTTCGCGCTCGACGGCCGCTGACCACCAGTCGTGGATAACCGAGTGTGATAGGATCGTCGGAAATCGTCCAATCCAGGAGGAGGGACGCGAGAGCGAGCTGAGCGGGAGCCGGGAAGGGACAGCCAGGACGGGATAGCCAGTAAGCGATACAAAGAGCGCCAGGTCCGCCTTCGGGCGGATGACGAGGTAGGGGCCGATCGAAGCATTCGGCGGATGGCCCCTCGGCGGGCACAGTCGTGATGGGTGGAGCAAACCAGCGCGGTGACGCGCTGACAAAGGCCACCCAACGTGCCGGCGGGTTGCTGCAACCTGCGAGTTGAAATCCCCTCCTCCTCCCCGTCGTCACTCTCGTTCGCGGTCTGTCGGCCCGCGTCTCTCCGCCATCGGAGAAAGGGGAGCGACCATGTGTGGAATTTTTGGCTATGTGGGGGACGGGAGGGGAAGCGCGGAGGCGGCGGGCATCGTGCTGCGCGGCCTGAAGAAGCTCGAGTATCGGGGCTACGACTCCTGGGGGGTCGCGGTGGCGCACGACGGCGGCGTGCGACTGGAGAAGCACGTCGGCAAGATCGGCGAGGCCAGCGCGGCCCTGCCGCCGAGTTCCCTCGGCGTCGGGCACACACGCTGGGCCACCCACGGCGGGGTGACGGAGCCCAACGCGCACCCTCACCTCGACTGCCGCGGCCGCCTGGCCCTCATTCACAACGGCATCGTCTCGAACTACCGGAAGCTCCGCGACACGCTCGACCTCTCAAGCCACCGCCTGCGCTCCGAGACCGACACCGAGGTGATCGTGCATCTGCTGGAGGACCGGCTCGCGCGCACCCCGAAGGACCCGAGCAGCTCGTGACCGCCCTCGTGGCGGTCTTCCGCCAGCTGCAAGGGCTGAACGCGGTGGCGGTGCTGGACGTGCGAACCGGCCAGCTCGCGGTCGCCAAGAGCGGCTCGCCGATCGTGCTCGGCTGGGGTGACGGCGAGAGCTTCCTGGCCTCCGACTACAGCGCGCTGCTGGAGCACACGCGCCGGGTCACCTTCCTGGAAGACCAGCAGGCGGCGCTGGTCGAGGCCGACGGGATCCGGGTGTTCGACGTGGCCACCGGTATCGAGATCGCACCCGCGGTCAGCGAGGTCGAGTGGGAGGCGGCGGCGGTCGAGCTCTCCGGCTACCCGGATTTCCTGAGCAAGGAGGTTCACGAGCAGCCGGCGGTGCTCCGGCGCGTCGCCGCCGGGTGGGGCACGCACGTCCGCGCGCTCGCCGACATGCTGCGCGAGGCGCGTGACGTCTTCGCGGTGGGCTGCGGCACCGCGAGCCACGCCGCGCTCGCCGCCCAGTACCTCCTCGCCCGGATCGCGGGACGCCGGCTCACGTTCGCCACCGGCTCGGAGTTCGCCTACCTCAAGGACTTCGTCTCCGACGGCGCGCTGGTGATCGCCTTCTCCCAGAGCGGCGAGACGATCGACGTGATCGACGCGGTGCGAGAAGCTCGGAGCCGGCACGCGAAGGTCGCCGCGCTCGTCAACGTCGAAGGCTCGTCGCTGTGGCGGCTCGCCGACCGGGCGTTCCCCGTCGGCGCTGGCCCCGAGCGGTGCGTGCTGTCGACCAAGAGCTTCACCGCCAAGCTGGCGATCTTGATGATGACCGCGCACGAGCTGATCGGCCGCCTCGACATTGGTGCCTCGCTCGTGGTCGCCGCCGCGGAGGAGACCGAGCGCCTGCTCCGCGACGAGCGGCGCACCCTCATCCGCCGGATCGCCGACCAGATCCACCGGCACGAGCACATGTTCGTGATCGGCCGAGGTCCGAGCTACCCGCTCGCCCTCGAAGCCGCGCTGAAGATTAAGGAGGTCAGCTACATCCACGCCGAGGGCTTCGCAGGCGGTGAGCTCAAACACGGGGTCATCGCCTTGATCGAGCCGGGCACTCCGGCCCTGGTCCTGGCCCCCCGCGACGAAACGTACGACGATGTGATGTCTGGCGCGCTACAGATGAAGGCGCGGGGCGCGATGATCATCGGCGTCTCCCCCGAGCCCCACGAGGCCTTCGACGCCCACATCCCGGTGGCGGATCTGGGCCCGGCGACCGCCATCATCAACGCGGTGCCGGCGCAGCTGCTCGGCTACTACCTGTGCCTGCTGCGCGGCCACGATCCCGACAAGCCGCGCAACCTCGCCAAGAGCGTGACGGTCAAGTAACCGGCGGCGGGCGGGACGGCCGACTCAGCTGGAGGCGGACGCGGTGGCGGCGCGCCAGATGCGGCGCGCGTCCTTGTCGATGTTGAGCGCGACCACCGCGGCGACGGCCAGGAGCCCGCAGGCCATCACGAACGCGAGGCCGTAGCCGCCGGTCGCCTCGAAGAGCGCGCCGGCGAGCCAGGAGCCGAGCGCGGACCCGGTCTGGTGCACCAGGAAGATCAGGCCGAAGATCGAGCTGACCGAGAAGCGCCCGTAGATGTCGGCGGTGAGCGCGGAGGTCATCGAGCCGGTGCCGGCCAGAGTGATTCCGCCCAGCACCGCCACCACGAGGAGCGCGCCCGGGTTATCGCGGATGAGGAAGAGCCCGGTGAAGATCGCGATGCGGCCCGCGTAGATCCCGGCCAGCACCGGACGGCGCCCGAACCGATCGGACAGCGCGCCCAGCATGATCGTGAACGCGATGCTCGAGCCCCCGAGCACGCCCAGGGTCCACGAGGCGACCATCGGGGTGTAGCCGTGGTCGGTGAGCATCGGGATCCCGTGCGCGGAGAGCAGGCTCATCGAGAAGCCGCAGGTGAAGAAGGAGCCCGCGAGCTGCCAGAAGGCCAGCGTCCGGAGCGCCTCGCCCGCGGTGACCCGCTCGACCGACGCGGCGGGAGCGCCGGCCGGCCGCGGCTCGCCGTCCGCGGTGAGCCCGACCGACTCCGGGGAGTCGCGCAGCACCCGGATGCAGAGCGGCAGCGAGATGGCCAGGATCATGATCGCGATGACCACGTACGTCGTGCGCCAGCCGGTGGTCAGGACGAGCCAGGTCACCGCGGGCACCAGCAGGCTCATCCCGGTCATCGACGCGCTACCGAGCACCGAGAGCGCGGTGCCGCGCTTCCGGCTGAACCAGCGGGCCACGACGCCGGAGGCGATCACCGGCCCGGTGCCGGCCAGACCGAGCGGCACCAGCACTCCGTAGACCGCGGTGAACTCCCAGACGTTGCGCACCATCGCGGTCAGGATCAGCGAGGCCACCAGGAGCAGGGTGCCGGCGGAGGCAACTACCCGGACACTGAACCTATCCAGGGCCATGCCGGCCAGCGGCATGAAGACCCCGTAGAGGAAGAGGCTCAGCGCGATGACCGCCGAGAAGCTGGCCCGGTCGAGGTTGAGGTCGGCCACGATCGGCTTCAGGAAGGGCCCGACCGCGTGGCGCACGCCGGTCGACATGAAGGTGGTGACCGAGAAGGCGCCCACGACCCACCAGCCGTAGAACACCTTCTGGTCTCGCATGGCCTCTCGACTATATCCCACGCGACGGGCGATCTGCCTAGAAGCTGGGCTTGGTCGAGAACGGCGTGAGCTGGAGCTCGTGGGTCCAGCAGGACCGGTCCTGGGTGTGGAGGTAGTAGAACGCCTCCGCGATCTTCACCGGGTTCATGACGATCTCCGGCTGCTTCTGCGCCCGCGGCAGCGCGCGGGTGCCCGGGGAGTCGATGAGCCCGTCGATCACCACGTTGGCGACGTGGACGCCGTGCTCGGAGTACTCCTCGGTCAGCACCTGGGCCAGGGTGCGCATCATCACGCGCGGGTAGTAGAGCGACTGCCCGGTGAGCCGCTTGCGCCCTCGGAGGGACGACGAGTTGTTCGAGATCAGGAACGAGCCCCCGCCCCGCTTGCGCATCGCGGGCAGCACCTCCTTCGCGACCAGGAACGGACCGCGGCTCGCGATGTGCTGCGCGGTCTCGAAGATCTCGAGCGGGACGTGCTCCAGCAGCTCCTTGTCGGGCGGCAGGTCGCGCCCCTCGAGGTAGCCCGCGTTGTAGACCAGGACCTCCGGCTCGCCGACCTGCGCTCGAATCGTGGCGAACGCCTTCGCGATGGAGGCCTCCGACACCAGATCGAGCTCCACGATCGAGCTCGCGCCGCCCTGCGCCCGGATGGCCTCGTCGAGGGCCTTCGCGTTGGGGGCGCTCCGCGTCGTGAGCACGACGTGGAAGCCCTCCTGCGCGAACTTCTGGGCCACCGCGCCGCCGACGCCCCAGCGGATGCCGACCGGCACGTCCCGGTCGTCGAGCGCTCGGCCGTGGGCCAGCTTGGTGTTGCGGCCATCCGCCTGCCACTTGGAGGTTGCTCCCACCACGACGGCGACCGGCTTGCGGGTCGAGCTCATGATCGATTCTCCTCTGGGCCGCCGCCGAAGAACTCCAGCAGCCGCCGGTTGACCTCGGGCGCGTTCTCGTACGCCGACCAGTGGCCGGCCTTGGGGATCCGGTGCACATCGAGGCCGGGCACCGCGGCCTGGACCTCGCCGATCAGCAGGCTCGCGGGCCGGAACGCGGAGTCGTCGCGCTCGCCCCAGAGCAGGCGGATCTTCCCGCCCCGGCGCGCGACCTCGGCGAGATCGCCCAGCAGGGTGCCGCCCCCGCTGACCTTCCGGCTATCGAAGCGGGTTCTCCGCACGCACTCGACCTGGATGTCGAGGGTCTCCTCGGTCACGCTCGCCGGATCGCTCAGCATGTTCACCAGCAGGTTGTGGTGGCAGATCTCGCGGAAGAGGCGGTCGTCGCCGCCCGCCTCCTTGTAGCTCTTGATCGGCCGCTCGCCGAACTTCCGCGTCGGGAAGCCGCCGGGGGAGATGATCGCGAGGTGGCTCACCCGCGGCCCGAGCCGACGGGCCATGTTGGACGCGATCGCGGCTCCGAACGAGAAGCCCGCGAAGCGAAGCGGCGCCCCGCCCGGGAAGGCCTCGAGGAGCAGCGCGTGCACCAGGTCGAGGTACTGCGGCCCGGTGGTCTCGCGCGGCACCGACGCCGAGTCGCCGTAGGAGGGGTGGTCGAGCGCGTGGACGGTGAAGCGCTCGCCGAGCGGCCCCACGTTGCGGATCCAGTGCTTCCACGAGCCCATGCCGCCGTGGAATAGGACCAGGTCGGGGCCGTGGCCGGAGCGGTGCACGGCCAGGCGCGGCGTCGGATCGGGACTCACGTGGGAACGGCGTCAGGCGAGGCGCGGGCGGACGCGCTCGGCGAAGGCGGTCAGCTGCGCGTCCAGCTCGGCGCCGTCCGCGGCGAGGAGCTCCACCACGAGCTCCTCGACCTCGCACGCGGCCAGCTCCGCGAGCTGATCCACCAGGGCGGCCGGCTCCCCCGCGATCACGCGCCCGGCGTGGGCCGACGGCGGCGCGCTCTCTCCCGGACCGAGGATCCGCACGTCGTTGCGCAGGGTGAGCGCGGGCGGCGTGGCGCGGCCGCGGGCGCGGCTCTGGCGCGCCAGCTCCGCCACGCCGGCCCGCAGCTCGTCCACCGAGCGGTTGATCGGGTGCCACGCGGCGCCCAGCTCCACGGCGCGGCGGAGGGCGGCCCGGCTGTGGCCGCCCACCCAGATCGGCGGGTGCGGCGCCTGGATCGGCTTCGGCTCGAAGTGGAGATCGTCGAACTGCACGTACTTGCCGGAGAACGACGGCGACGGGCTCGTCCACAGCTCCTGCATCGCGCGCAGGTACTCGTCGGTCATGGGGCCGCGCTCCGCGAAGGGCACGCCCAGCATCGCGCTCTCCGCGGCCACCCACCCGGCCCCGACCCCGAGGATCACCCGCCCGCCGCTCAGCGCGTCGAGCGAGGACACCATCTTGGCGGTGACCACCGCCTGGCGATACGGCACGATCAGCACGGTGGTGCCGAGGCGCACCCGGCTCGTCGCCCCCGCGACCACCGCGAGCGTGATCAGCGGGTCGAAGATGGTCGTCCCGAAGTTGGCCACGTTGGCGCGCGGCACCACCACGTGGTCGCTCACCCACACCGAGTCGTAGCCGAGCGCCTCGGCCCGCACCGCGGTGCGCCGGATGAGCTCGGGCGTCGCGAGGTGCCGGCAGTTGGGGAGCCACACCCCGACGCGCATCGGCGGTTCAGCTCCGGTTCAGATGGTTGAGCGGCAGCCCGGGCCGCGGCCACTCGAACGAGACCAGCGTGCCGCCCATCGACAGCGTCGCGTAGGCGGTGCGCAGGTCCTTCCCCCCAAAGCACACGTTGGTGACCATCATGTCGGGCAGCATGTACTGATCGACCCGGCTGCCGTCCGGCCAGATGTCGCTCACCGCCCCGGTGATGAGGGTCGCGGCGCAGACGTGGCCCTCCGCGTCCACCGCGAGCGAGTCGAACATCTGGTAGCCGCCGAGCCCGACCACCACCGTGCCCTTTTCGCCGCGGTAGGGGCCGTTCGCCGACTCGATCTGCCCGGGCCCGGAGAGCTTGAACGCCCAGCAGCGCGCGGTGGGAGTCTCGACCACGTAGACCGTCTTCTCGTCCGGCGAGAGCCCGACGCCGTTGGGGCGCTCGAGCGGGAAGATCGCCTCGCGGATCATGGAGCCGTCCGCCTTCGCGTAGTAGACGACGCCGCGGTCGCTGTCGCGCTCACGCGTCTTGCCGAGGTCGGTGAACCAGAACCCGCCCGCCCCGTCGAACACCAGGTCGTTCGGGCCGCGCAGGCGCTCGCTCCCGCAACGGTCGTAGAGGGTGTCGAACTTGCCGGTCTCGGGATCGACGACCTGGATGGAGCCGGTGACGTAGTCGTCGGCCTGGGCCACCGGGAAGAGCTTCCCCGGCCGCTCCAGGAACTTGAGCCCGCCGTTGTTGGTGACGTATATCTTGCCGTTCGGCCCCATCGCCGCTCCGTTGGGACCCCCGCCCAGGGTGGCGACCACGTGGATCTTCCCGTCGGGCGTCACGCGCGAGAGGGTGCGGCGCTCGATCTCGACCAGGATCACCGAGCCGTCCGGCATCGCCACCGGCCCCTCGGGAAACCGCAGCCCCGCGGCGATCTGCCGGAACGCGGGCTTGTGGGTGGCCATCAGGACCGCACCTGCCGCATGAGCTCGGAGCAGCGATCGAGCACGGGGAGCACCTCGTCGGCCTTGGCGGCGGGAAGGTTGAACAGCAGGCGGGCCACGCCCGCGTCGCGGTAGCGCTTGATGAGGTCTCCGTCCTCGGCGACCCCGAAGACGGTGATCGGCACGGTGGCCGGGTCGCGGCCGGCCTCACGGGCGAGCGCGGCGAACTCGGGCAGCTTGCCGAGCACGTCGCCGTAGGCGGGCCGCCGCGCGTGCGGCACCCACCCGTCGCCGTAGGCGAGGGCCCGGCGCGCCCCGTAGGGAAACGCCCCGCCCACCAGCACCGGCGGGTGCGGCTTCTGCACCGGCTTGGGCCACGTCATCATCGGGGGGAACTTCACGAACTGACCGGCGTACTCGGGCTTGGACTTGGTCCAGATGAGCCGCATCGCCTCGACCCGCTCGCGCATCACCTCGAAGCGCGACTTGAACTCGGTGCCGTGGTCGGCCATCTCCTCCGCGTTCCAGCCCGCGCCGATCCCGAAGAGGACGCGGCCGCCCGAGACCTGATCGAGGCTCGCCACCGCCTTGGCGGTCTGGATCGGATCGCGCTGGACCACCAGGCAGATCCCGGTCGCCACCCGGAGCCGCGTGGTGGCCGCCGCGGCGGCCGCGAGGGTGACGAAGGGATCCAT
>Ga0070706_100004898_pt1 | contig 12810 bp, 7 predicted proteins | sample KBSK5501metaG_FD_65476 | JGI IMG/M metagenome (GOLD analysis project Ga0070706, IMG submission 65476) | Corn, switchgrass and miscanthus rhizosphere microbial communities from Kellogg Biological Station, Michigan, USA - KBS K5-50-1 metaG | ecosystem: Host-associated > Plants > Roots >...
AGTTTGATCGAGCCCTGCCGCGAACGGGCCAGCCACGACCGCACCGTGTCGACGACGGTAGCCAGCAGCGGCGACTGGGCAAATGGTCACGACGAGGGCCGAGCGCGGCCACTTCGACGCCGCGAGTGCCTGGCGGCGGGTCTTCGGAGCGAGGTATCTCCTCCAGCTCGAGAAGCTCGCGGCGCGCTGGCGGGTAGCTTCGGCTTAGGCTAGGTCCTCCGCATCAGCCCCTGGGCCGCCGGTGAGGTGATACCCAACTTGGCCAGATGATCGCTCATGCCAATCCTTGTGCTCCGCAGACGATTCATCGGCAACCTCACCGGTTACCCCCGTCAGATGGTGGCATTGAAGCATGGTCAAGGAATTAGAGCTTGCCCCGGCATAGAACGCAGGCCATTTCGCCCGATGCGATAGAGTTCGCGCCCCGGGGCTATCCGTTACGTTTGGCCCTCCGCTTCCGGCCAGCGGCGCAGTGGCGACAGTACGGCCTGGACACTGGGGTGCCTGTGGGGGGTTCTGTCAGTGCCGGGAATGACAGGCTCTCTCTCGTCGGCGACGTCGCGCGTTTCATGGTCATCGCTCCGGGGCGATATGCAGCAGCGGGACTAGATTCGATCCGCAGTCCTGGCGGTGTTCTCCTCATCGGATGGCCGGCTGCTGCGATGGCTGTGCTCCAGGAAATATGGCATCTAACGATCAGCCTACGCAATGTCTCGCCCTTACAGGCGCCCAGCAACGCACGGCCGACCGGCTACCCAAGCCACCATGTCGGGCCGCCCGGCAGCCCGGTGGGCGCCGGGTTGGCTTACTCGGAATGCGCCTGAGCCCCATGGCAAATCTGCTGGTCAGAGCATGATCACATGTGTCCGAGGGGGGACTTGAACCCCCATGCCCTTTACGGGCACTAGCACCTCAAGCTAGCGCGTCTGCCTATTCCGCCACCCGGACTCAGCTCGGACGTGGGTGATCGGTCTCCACTCCGGCCGCATCACGATAGCAAATCAGGTTACCGCTAAGCGACACCGCAATCTATGCCCACGCTAGACGAGGCGAGGCTGCAAGCTGTCAGGGCTCGGGCAGTGGCACTATGGCCGGATGAGCACCATCACCGCGCAGCAGGAGGTCGCCGGCCTCGCCAGCGACCTGATCAGGATCGACACGACCAACACCGGCGACGACTCCGGGCCCGGCGAGCGGATGGCCGCCGAGCATGTCGCCGGGCTCCTTGCTGACGTCGGACTCGAGCCCACCATGCTCGAGTCGCGCCGGAATCGCACCAGCGTTGTGGCGAGGATAGCGGGCGAGGATCAGTCCAGGCCGGGGCTGCTGATCCATGGCCACCTCGACGTCGTCCCGTTCGACGCGGACGACTGGCGCGTGCACCCGCTGTCGGGTGAGATCTCCGGCGGCTGCGTCTGGGGCAGGGGCGCGGTCGACATGAAGGACATGGACGCGATGATGCTGGCCGTGATCAGGCAGCGGCTGCGCGAGGGCCGCCGGCCGCCGCGCGACATCGTGCTCGCGTTCCCGGCCGACGAGGAGGCGGGCGGCGACCACGGCGCGGGCTGGCTGGTCGACAACCACCCCGAGCTCTTCGATGGCGTCACCGAGGCGATCGGGGAGGTCGGGGGATTCAGCACCACCATCGGCGGCCAGCGCCTGTACCTCGTCCAGACCGCCGAGAAGGGCATCGCCTGGATGCGCCTGCTCGCCCGCGGCACGGCCGGCCACGGCTCTATGCTCCAGCCCGACAACGCGGTCACCGAGGTAGCCGAGGCCGTCGCGCGGATCGGGCGGCACGAGTGGCCCGTCCGGCTTACCCCGTCGGTGACCGCTTTCCTCGAGGCCGCCGCTGAGGCGCTCGGTGTGAGTTTTTCGCATAACGAAACCTCAGCGGTACTCGCCAAGATAGGGCCAGTCGCCCGCATGATCGGTGCAACCCTGACGAACACGACTAACCCCACGATGCTGGCTGCCGGTTACAAGGTGAACGTCGTCCCGCAGGCAGCCTCGGCGCAGATCGACGGCCGGTTCCTGCCCGGTTACGAGGACGAGTTCTTCGCCGAGTTCGACGAGTTGCTCGGCCCTGCCGTCCGGCGCGACTTCGTGAACCACAAGACTGCGCTGGAGACAACATTTGACGGCGACCTCTGCGATGCCATGACGCGGGCCCTGCTGCGGGCAGATCCTGACGGCACGGTGGTTCCTTACTGCTTGTCGGGCGGGACCGACGCCAAGTCCTTCAGCAGGCTCGGGATCCGGTGCTTCGGGTTCACGCCGCTCCGGCTGCCGCCAGATCTGGACTTCGCCGGGATGTTCCATGGTGTCGATGAGCGGGTCCCGGTCGAGGCACTCGAATTCGGCACGCAGATTCTCGACCATTTCATCGACCTGTGTTAACGACGCTTAGGTCCTAACGCACGTGAATCAGGTAAATGTGTGGTAAAAGTGCGTAGCATGATCGCTACGCATTAATCAGTAACCGTTGTGGAGTTTCAACGTTTGCGCACGCTCAACGCGGAGTAGTGCTACGGTGACTCATTGTGCGAGGCTGACGACGGGGTGTACCCCTTCCACAACTTCCTGTCGGTCAGTTTGCGTACAAGCCGGTCAGGACGAGGAGGGTTGGCTGTGCTGCCGGATCAACTCCAGGATCCCGCTGGGCCGTTACCCGTCCGCGCTGTGACGCGCCCGGGCAGCACTGCGCCTTGCGCGCGGGCCTGGCAGTCCGGCTGCTTGATCCTCGTCCCCGGCGGCGGGAGCGATTCCGCACTGGCGGCCACGGCTGGTGCTGCGCCGCACCTCGCCGTGGCCGCCGTATGCAGGACGTAGCGCCGCTCATGCATGAGTCTTGCCAGGTCCGGCCACGCTGTTTGGTCAAGGCCGCCAGAATTGCCCGGTAGCCGACCCCACCTGGGCCACTGGCCGGCCTGGCCGGATAATCTTCCGGCGCAGGGTGGCCGTCCGGCTACCATCGGCAGCCAAGCGCAGCCTGGCAAGTTCCCAGTTTCCGTACTCGGCATGATCGGTGAGGATCCGCCGCACCACATCCCTGGACGTGCTGCGCGGCAGGTTGAGTATGAGGTAGGAGTACTCCGCCATCACCACTCATTGTGCGCACTGGCGGCGATGATTCAATCGGCCTTGCGGGAATCAGTAGCCGCGAAACGCGTTGGGTGGGACAGACGAGCGATGTGATCGGACCCGCAGAGGCAGTAGGCCGCCTGCGGTAGCCTCCTGGCGTCTGCGAGATGTGAGGTAAGAATTCGTGGCAGCAAGGACCAGCCCGGCGGCGCGAACCGGCAAGCCGAACGCGACCGCCGCGGCGAACGGTGCCAACCGGCTCGTCATCGTCGAGTCGCCAGCCAAGGCACGCACCATCGCCGGCTATCTCGGCAAGGGCTACATCGTCGAGTCGAGCATAGGTCACATTCGTGATATGCCGGGCAGCGCCGCTGACATTCCCGACCGCCTGCGCAAGGAGCCGTGGGCCAGGCTCGGGGTCAACATAGACGCCGACTTCGAGCCTTTCTACGTGGTCAACCCAGACAAGCGCCAGCAGGTCAGCAAGCTGAAGAAGCTGCTGAAGGACGCCGATGAACTGCTGCTCGCCACCGACGAGGACCGGGAAGGCGAGGCGATCGCGTGGCACCTCGTCCAGGAGCTGAAGCCCAAGATTCCCGCCAGGCGGATGGTATTCCACGAAATCACGCCTGAGGCGATCGCGGCTGCCGTGGCTAACCCGCGGGACGTGGACAACGGCCTGGTCGAGGCCTACCAGACCCGCCGCGTGCTCGACCGGCTGTACGGCTACGAGGTCTCGCCCGTGCTGTGGAAGAAGGTCATGCCTCAGCTGTCGGCCGGGCGCGTCCAGTCCGTCGCGGTTCGGCTTGTCGTGCAGCGAGAGAAGGAGCGGATCGCCTTCAAGCCCGCCCGCTACTGGGACCTTGAGGCTGAATTCGCGCCGCAGCCCGCCGGCGAGGACGCTACGTGGTTCAACGCGACGTTGGTAGCGCTCGACGGCCGCCGGATCGCCCAGGGCCGCGACTTCACGCCCTCCGGGGAACTGCGTGCCGCGACCAACGGGGAGAAGCAGGGGGCGCCGATCCTGCATCTGGACGGGGCGGCGGCTGCGGGCCTTGCCGATCGGCTGAATGGCTCTGCGTTCGATGTGAAGACGGTTGAACGCAAGCCCTACCGGCGCTCGCCCTATGCGCCGTTCCGCACCACGACGCTCCAGCAAGAGGCCTCGCGCAAGCTCGGCTTCTCCGCGAAGTACACGATGCAGGTGGCGCAGCGACTGTACGAGAACGGCCATATCACCTATATGCGGACCGACTCGGTGACATTGTCCCAGACCGCGCTCAGCGCGGCGCGGTCGCAAGCGCGCGAGCTATACGGCGCCGAATACGTCCCCGACGCCCCGCGAATGTACTCGAGCAAGGTGAAGAGCGCCCAGGAGGCGCACGAAGCGATCAGGCCGGCCGGCGACACCTTCCGCACGCCGACCAGCGCCGGGCTGTCCGGCGACGAACTGCGGCTCTACGAGCTGATCTGGAAGCGCACGGTCGCCTCCCAGATGAAGGACGCGGTCGGGGAGTCCGTCTCGGTCAGGATCGCAGGTCGATCCTCCGCGGGCGAAGAGGCCGAGTTCGGCGCCTCCGGCAAGATCATCACGTTTTTCGGATTCCTTAAGGCCTATGTCGAGGATGTCGAAGAGGGAGCTGACCGGGACGACCGGGAGCGCCGGCTGCCGCCGCTGGCCGAGCGCGACCCGCTGGCGGTGCGGGGACTGCACCCGGCCGACCATGAGACCAGGCCACCCGCCAGGTACACCGAAGCGTCCCTGATCAAGGAACTGGAAGACCGGGAGATCGGACGGCCGTCAACCTACGCGACGATCATCGGAACGATCCTCGATCGCGGTTACGTGTTCAAGAAGGGCACGGCGCTCGTGCCGTCGTTCGTCGCGTTCGCCGTCGTCAACCTGCTCGAACGGCACTTCTCCCACCTGGTGGATTACGAGTTCACCGCGCGCATGGAGGAGGCGCTCGACGAGATCGCCAGGGGCGAGGCGGGCCGGGTGCCGTGGCTGCGCCGCTTCTATTTCGGCGCGGACGGGCAAGACGGGCAGAAAGAGCCCGGGCTGAAGGACTTGGTGAGCGACCTCGGCGAGATTGACGCCCGAGATGTGAGCTCGTTCCCGCTGGTGGGGACCGACATCGTCGTGCGGGTAGGCAGGTACGGCACCTATCTGGAACGAGATGGCGAGCGGGCCAACGTCCCCGAGGGGACGGCGCCCGACGAGCTGACTCCCGAGTTCGCCAGAGAGCTTTTCGAGCATCAGAGCGGTGAGAAGATCCTGGGCACTGACCCGGGAACCGGGCGGACCATCGTCGCGCGCGCCGGACGGTTCGGCCCATATGTGACCGAGGTGCTCGGCGAGGACGCGCAGGCATCGGCCAAGCCAAGGACGGGGTCGCTGCTCAAGACCATGGGGCTGGACAGCGTGACCCTTGACGACGCGCTGAGGTTGCTCACGCTGCCGCGAACGATCGGCGAGATCGACGGCGAACCAGTGACCGTCCAGAACGGCCGGTACGGGCCGTATGCCAAGAAGGGCAAGGACAGCCGGTCGCTTGAGTCTGAGGAACAGCTGTTCACGCTGACGATCGAGCAGGCCAGGGAGCTGTTCGCGCAGCCCAAGCAGCGCGGCAGGGCGGCGACGGCGGCCGCCGCGCCGCCGTTGCGCGAGCTCGGCGAAGACCCGGCCAGCAAGAAGCCGATCGTGGTGCGGGAAGGCCGGTTCGGGCCCTACGTGACCGACGGCGAGACCAACGCCTCGCTGCGCAAGGGCGACGTGCCCGAGTCGATCACGCTGCAGCGGGCCGTCGAGCTGCTCGCCGAGCGGCGGGCCGCTGCCCCGGCGCCCAAGCGGCGCACATCGTCGGCCAGGAAGCCCGCGGCGAGGAAGACGACGACACGCCGTGGAGACACGGCCTAGGCAAGGCGCTGACGGTTACAGCACGACCGGTGGCCAGAGGTCGTGCTGGGCGGCGATGGGGTCGCCCGGCCACTCGCGCGTGGCGGCCAGGTTGTCGTGGGCCGGGTACTTCCCGGCGGCCGGCCCGTGGGCGAACGCGTGCAGCAGATTGGCCGTGACGCGCCTGGTGAAGGCCGTGGTCCGCCGGTTCAGGCCGAACCGGTACGGAGGGCCGAACGAGGCGACCCACCGCATGGTGCCGGAATTGAAGACGCCGGCTCCGCCGCGATGCGTGTAGTAGGCCGAATCTGAGTAGCTGCGGATTCCGCGGCAGGTCAGCGGGGAGTGCGACAAGATCTGGATCGGCCGCTCGACAGGCGAGCCCGGATTGACCCGGTCGTACTCGATGCCAACCAGGCCGGCGAACCTAGTGCCCTTGCCGATTCCTGAACCTCTGAACATCCACGCATCGGGGGCCGCGATGACCAAGGCCGCGCTCACCGGGTTCGACTCGTAAAGCGTGCCGGTCAGCGAGGACTCAGGGTCGGGATTCGGCGGCTCCCGCCAGTCGCTGGTGACCAGGGCGTTGTCTTTCCCGTACATCGGGTCTTCCAGGTAGCTCGTCTTGTAGCAGATGACCAGCCGCCGCGTCCCCAGCCGAGTGCCAGCCAGCCGAGTGCGCCGGAACATCGCGTTCGCCCCGAGGAAGGCGATATTCATGCCCGCGTCCCTGGCGACGGTCACGTGCGACCGTTCCGGCGGCGTCCAGTACTCATCGTGACCAGGCGAGATCAACGCGCTCGCCCCGGTGAGCAGCCGGGGATCGGCAGCGATATCCGTGCCGGTCAGGTAGGCGAGCGGCAGGCCGCGGCGTTCGGCCAGTTCGATGAGCTTGCGCTCGTGGTACAGGAAGAGGAAGGCTCCGTTCTGGTCATAGGGGCGGTCCATGCTGACTGCCAGGGACCGGTTGCCGTAGTCCGCCAGCCCGCCGGGGCCGTGGTAGAGGTCGTAGCCGCCCCAAGCGTTGTACGCCTGCCACGTCTCGACGGCGTTCTTGATGACTACCTTGCCCGCGGTCCTGGCCGACCGGACTGTCACCGGCACGTACCGCTGCGCGCCGGTCTCTGCGTCCAGCCGCAGCAGGTAACAGCCCTCCGTCCAGTCGTCGGTTGGCACTGTCAGAGAGGGATCCCAGCGGGCCTCGACCGTGTTCGTCGGCCGCAGCAGCGTGGGTTCATGCTGCCGGTGTCCGCGCACTGTCTGGGAACGCCAGACCAGCCTGGCCTGGTCGCCGCGGTACCAGCCCATCCGGAACGCGCTCACCGTGAACGAGCGCGCGGTCGTCGAGGCGTACAGCGTGATCGCCTCGCCGGGCAGCACGCTTGCCTGACCAGCAAAGCCCATCATCGCGTGGGCGCGGCCCACGTGCCTGATCCGCCAGGCCCGGTCGCCGGGAAGGGCGTTCTCGCTGACCCGGCGGCGGAGCGGGGAGGTGCGCCGCACCGACGGCGGCGAGCTCGTGCAGGACTCGAGCGCGCCCGCGATCACGGCGCCGGCTGGGACCGCCGCCGCCAGCCCGACGAAGTCGCGGCGAGAGTACTGCCGGCCTGTGCTCACGCCTAACATCCTGGCGCAGGATGAGCGCACCGGCCCCAGCATCCGGCTCGATAGCGCAGAATGCTCCCGTGACGTTGCTGACCCGCCACTGGCTCATCGCCGCGCTGCTGGCCGCCGGGCTCGCCCTGCGGATCCTGGCCCAGATCGCGTACCACCCCGCGATCATCTACGTCGACACGCTCAAATACCTGTACGGCGCGTACCCGGGGTCCGAGCCGCTGGGCTACACGGCGGCGCTGAGGCTGTTCCTGCTGGCGGGCAGCCTCGGGGCGGTGACGCTGGTCCAGCATCTGCTCGGCCTCGCGATGGCCGTGACGCTGTACGTCGTCCTGCTCCGCCGCGGTGCGGCGCGATGGCTGGCGGCGCTGGCAGTTGCTCCCGTCCTGCTAGACGCGTACCAGCTCCAGATGGAGCAGATGATCATGCCAGAGGCCTTGTTCGAGGCCATGGTCGTGGCCGGCCTTGCCGTCCTGCTGTGGCGGCCGGCGGTGACAGTCCCGTTCGCCATCGCCGCAGGCCTCGTGCTCGGATCGTCGGCCATCGTCAAGCAGGTCGGTCTGGTCCTGTTCGTGCCTGCGGTGGTGTTTCTGCTGGTGAGCGGCAAGGACTGGCGCCGGTCGCTGGCCACCTCGGGCGCGCTCACGGCGGCGTTCCTGCTGCCGATCCTCGGCCACTGCACCGTCTCGTACGCCCGGACCGGGCACTTCTGGCTGGCGCATCGGCAGACCTTCGCCGGGCGCCTGGCGGCGGCGGCAGACTGCACGACGCTGCGGCTGCCCGCGGCAGTGCGCCCGTTGTGCCCGACCCCCGCGGAGCAGGCGCGCGGCCCTGACTGGCTCGAGCACAACAGGCAGTCACCGCTGTTCCGGACCCCGGTCGAGCCGGGCACCAGGGGCATCCTGATCTCCGAGCTGAACTCGGCGGTGGCTCACCAGCAGCCGCTGCGCGTCGCGGCCGCCATCGCGGCTGACTCGGTCCGCCTGTTCGCGCCGTCTCGCGCCGCCAGTCCCGCTGTGACTCCCATCTCGCGCTGGCAGTTCCAGACCAGCTACCCGACGTTCCCGCCGTGGGTACGCGTCAGCAAGACAGGGGACATCATTGTCGGCCTCCAGCACCGGGTGGGCGGGCAGTTCTATTTCAGCGTGCTGCGCCGGGATTACGGTGGCAAGGCGCAGGTCGACCGGCCGGTAGCAGCCGTGCTGCGGTCCTATCAGCTGGACGGCGGTTACACACCCGGCCCGCTGCTCGCTCTGTGCGCGCTAGCCGGGCTGGGCGGCTCTGCGGTGGCCCTGATCCGCCGGCGTCGGCGAGCCGGCGACGGCCGTGCTGCTGAGTCCGCTGATCGTGGGGCGACAGACGCTGTCCTGCTGCTCACGATCACCGCGGGCATCTTGCTCATGCTGCCCGACTTGTACGAATTCACCTGGCGGTACCAGCTTCCCGCGCTGATGACGTTGCCCCCTGCTGGCGCGCTCGCAGCAAGTGCCCTGATCGCGTACCGGCGTGCACGCGGCTCAGCCGTCAGTCTCGGACCCGGCCAGGTTTCCACTCCTGTCGGCTTGGGGCAGCGTGAGCCCGACGGACTCGAAGACGTCCTCGGTGGGCCGGGGACGAGCTCGCACGCCAGCAACGAGGCCCCTGGCCAGTGACGCTGCTAGGCCGCTCCGGTCAGGTGAGCTGGCGAACGTGCGGGCCCAGCGGCGCAGCGTCGAGCCACCGTACAGAACGCGCTCGTGCACTGCCAGCGGCAAGCCGCTCCTGAGCGTCCAGATCTTGTTCCGTACCTCGTAAAAGAAGCGCTGGCCAGGGTCGGTGTTCGTGGACCCGAACGTCGCCGTCTTATGGACGGCCACGCTTGCCGGGCAGAGCAAGCCTGGCTTACCGCGCAGCAGCCTGGCCGTGAACTCGAAGTCGTCGTTCCAGAGGAAGAAATCCGCCAGGGGCAATCCTCGCTCACGGCAAGCCTCCGCGTCGACGAGGACGGATACGAAGGACGCTGATCGGATGGGCACGCAGCCGACGGCGGCTGCGGCCGATAGCTCCGAATGGGTCGCGAACGGCTTGGTACGCGGGGTATTCATGGGGTGCGGCCGGCCGTCGGTCCACAGAACCTGGCTGGCGACCAGCGCTGGCTGCCGCCCCGGGTGGCGGCGCCGGGCATCGAGCAGGGGCGCCAGCGCATGTCGGTCCGGCACGGTGTCGTCGTCCATCAGCCATACCAGGTCGGCTCCGTCCGCGAGGGCGAGCGCCAGTCCGTACGCGAACCCGCCGGCGCCGCCGGTATTGCAGGGCATCTCAACCAGCTGCACGGTCGGGAAGTGGTTGCGGACGGCGGCGGCCGTGTCATCGGTCGAGGCATTGTCGATCACGATCGCCGCGTCCGGCGGCCGGCTTTGCCCCTGTACCGCGGCGAGCGACTCGAGCATGAGCTGGCGGCGGTTGTACGTCACGATGACGGCGGTCACCCGGGGCTCGGCGGCATGGCCGGGCATGCTAGCCGGATTTCCCAGGCCGGCGGCGCTCCATGAGGTGCCACGCCGCCACCCGCAGCCGCCGCACCAACCGGGAGCGGCTGCTCAGCTCGCGGACGGCCCGCTTGATTGGCACCGACGACGCGACTTTCGACTCGACCCGGCCGACCAGCCCGAGTGGGGCGGCGGGATCCCGCTGCGACGTGGCAGCCGGGAATGCTCTTCGGTAGTGATGGACCACAAGCGCTGCCGCGGCGGTAACCGCCGCATCAAGCACGGCTTCGGCCGGCTGGGTGGCAGCCTGGAGGGGCCAATCTGCCGTTGGCCGTGGTATGAGCTCGGCCACGTCGCCGACGACGTGGTAACCGGAGGTCGACAGGGCGCTAGCGAGGGCTTCGGCCTGCTCCTTCGCCCATGGCTCGCGGTCGGCCGGCAAGACGAGCCGCTCGCCTGGGTCGCGTGCGGCCAGAGCGCGGTGCGCGACCGTTTCCTTGACGTTCCACATGTAGAACCAGTCGGGCACCTCGTCGGGAAGCTCCTCGTTGAGACGGCGCAGGAACTCGATATCCGCGATGCCGAGCGACGCATTCGGCCTCGCCCGCGACAGGTCAGCGGCATCGGGGTCGATCCCGAGCACCGACGCGAAGCGCCGCCAGAGCTCCCCGCGGGGTGAGCCGGCCGGCGGGATGATGATCACGTGGACATTCTGGGCCGGCAACCGGCGCGACCAAGACTCCAGGATTGCCATGGTGTCGTGTGCCCGCCAGAACCACCACTGGCGCCGGTCCGCCGCGGTTGACTCGCGGTCGATGACGTCTGCCAGCCAGTCCGGCCACTCGCGCGTGTTGCGGTGCTTCACCGTTTCCTGCCACTCAGCGGGCAGCAGCGTCGCCATGTCGCGCACCGTCAGGACGACGTGCACATCGGCGGGCAGCAGCGATCTGATGGCGCGATCGGCCTGATCGTCGTCCGCGGCGCAGAACAGCTCGTGCGAGATGACCGCGACGCGATCGGCCTGCCTCGCCTCGCGAGCCAGGATCTCCCACTCGCCCGACCAGGACCCGGCTGGATCGGACGGCAGTTTCTTGATACCGCGCAGGTCCTGGGTGGCACGGAAGATGTCTTGCGGGTGATGGCCGGGCAGGGTGACGCCCTGCGCGGCGAGCTCTTCCCGGTTGCGCCACAAGACCTGCTGCAGGAACGTCGTGCCCGTCTTGGGCTCGCCGATGTGCAGGACAATCTTCGGCACGGCGCCCGAACCGGACGCGCTCGTCGAGTTGTGGTGGGAATCGGTCATTTGAGGCGCCAGATGCCAGACTCAGCGAAGCCGTACGATGTCATCCAAGATACCCGTCCTGTGGCAGTTCCCTGTACAGTCCCGGTTCACGCCATCAGGCACAGCGCGCCGGCCGCGTCGCGGGCCGGCCTAGGGCACCGCAGCGAGGCGGAGCGGCGGTCGCATGGCCGTTGCGAGAACTCCTGGTAGCTTACGATCACATCAGGGCCAATGCCGGATAGTACGTATACGAATCGTCGTAGCGATGAGCAGGCTCGCGTTCCGTTGACCAGCCCGCTGAGCGCGCGTGCCGCAGGAGGACGGTGAGTTCGGGGGCATGCACGAGCCCTTCTCGCTCCTGGTTGCCGTCTACGGCGGCGATCATCCGGATCACCTAAGGCGCGCGTTCCGGAGCGCTGTGGACGACCAGACCGTGCGTCCGGATCAGGTTGTCATCGTCCGAGACGGCCCCGTCAATGCTGAGCTCGGCGAGTGCCTGGACGACCTGATCGGGACCAGCCCGGTGCCTGTGACGTTCGTCCCCCTTGAGCGCAACGAGGGCCTAGGTCCGGCGCTGGACCGCGGGCTCGCTGCCTGCTGGTTCGACGTCGTCGCTCGGATGGACGCGGACGACATCGCGATGCCGCACCGGTTCGAAGTGGAGCTGGCTTTGACTGCGCACGCCGATATCGTGGGGTCCGGGCTGCTCGAGTTCGTGGCGGACACCGACGACGTTGTCGGTCAGCGGGTGCCGCCGACTGAGCCGGATAGGATCCGACGGTATGCCCGGATCGCTGATCCCTTCAACCATCCGACGGTCGTCTACCGGAGGTCGGTCGTCCTCGCCGCCGGTGGTTACGGTGATCTTCCGTTGATGGAGGACTATGCGCTCTTCGCGCGGATGCTGCAGCTCGGCGCCAGGCCAGCCAACGTCGCAGAGCCGCTGGTCTTCTACCGGGTCGGGACGGCAGCGTTCAGGCGGCGCGGTGGCATGCGCCTGCTTTCCTCCGAGCTCCGGCTGCAACGCGATTTCCGGCGCAGCGGGTTCACAACGCGAGCTGAGTTCGTGCGCAATGTGATGATTCGCGGGGGCTACCGGTTGATCCCGTGGTGGTGCCGCCGGGCGCTGTACCGGCCGGTCGTGGCGCGCTACAAGGGCCATCTGAGGTCCGGGGCGGCCGCTTCCGGATTGCCTGAGGCATCGGAATGGGGACCCGAGCAAGACTTGTACTCCCCGGACATCACCGCGGAGCTGCGAACAGAGCCATCCGCACCGGTGAACACGTGAACAGCGATCTCGTCGTCGTCGGGTCGGGCCTATTCGGGCTCACGATCGCCGAGCGCTGCGCCGCCGACCTCGGCCTACGCGTGCTCATCATCGAGCGCAGAGATCACATCGGCGGAAACGCCTACAGCGAGCCGGACCCGCAGACCGGCATTGAAGTGCATCGATACGGAGCGCA
>Ga0070706_100004901_pt1 | contig 12805 bp, 8 predicted proteins | sample KBSK5501metaG_FD_65476 | JGI IMG/M metagenome (GOLD analysis project Ga0070706, IMG submission 65476) | Corn, switchgrass and miscanthus rhizosphere microbial communities from Kellogg Biological Station, Michigan, USA - KBS K5-50-1 metaG | ecosystem: Host-associated > Plants > Roots >...
ACGCTCGTCGGCCAGATGTAGGAGGTGAACGGCTTGCCGTCCACGAGGACGTCCACCCGGCGGTCCGCCTCCTTCGGGACGACCTGCACCGAGGATCCGGCCCCGCGCACCGAAGCCGGTCCGGCGGCGGCGTACACGATCATGAGGGCGACTCCCAGCTTCCTGGCCATGGCACCTCCCATCCGAGGGACGGGTATTATCCCGCAGCTGCCCGACGGACGGCACCTGAACGAAAGGAGCCTCGATGCGCCCAGCGTCCTTCTCCCGCTCCGGTCTCTTCGTCGCCGCTGCGCTGGTCCTGGCGGCCCCGTGGCCGCTCGGCGCCCAGGAGCGGACCGGCGTCGTCCGCGTCCAGGTCACGCCCGACCACGACGACTGGACGTACAAGCCCGGCGCGCCCGTGGCGTTCCGCATCACGGTCACCCGCGACGGCCACCCGGTGCCCAGCGCGAGCGTGTCCTACGCGCTGGGTCCGGAGATGCTGCCGCCCCGCGTTGAGAAGACCGCGCCGGTGCCGAAGGAGGGCCTGGTCGTCGCCGGGGGGACCATGAACGAGCCCGGCTTCCTGCGCCTCGTGGCCACCGCCGAGGTGGAGGGCAAGAAGTACCGCGCCCTCGCCACCGCCGGCTTCGCCCCGGAGGAGATCCGGCCCACGGTCGAGGACCCGCCCGACTTCGACGCGTTCTGGGCCGCCGGCAAGGAGGCCCTCGCCAAGCTGCCCATCGACGCCAAGCTCACGCCCCTGCCCGACCTCTCGACCGGCAAGGTCGACGTCTACCACGTGAGCCTGCAGAACGTCGGCGTGGACGCGACGGGGACGAGCCGCTTCTACGGCATCCTGGCGGAGCCGAAGGGGGAAGGGAAGTTCCCCGCGGTCATGAGTCCTCCGGGCGCCGGGGTCCGGCCCTATCGCGGGCTCATCGACCTCGCCGAGAAGGGCGTGATCACGCTCCAGGTGGGGATCCACGGCCTTCCGGTGAACCTCGATCAGGTCGTGTACGACAGCCTGGCCCGGGCCGGCCTCTCGGGCTACCCGACCTTCAACCTCGACGACCGCGACCGGTACTACTACCGTCGCGTCTACCTCGGCTGCGTGCGCGCCGACGACTTCCTGGCCAGCCACCCGAAGTGGGACGGCAAGAACCTCGCGGTGACGGGCGGCAGCCAGGGGGGCGCGCTCTCCATCGTCACCGCGGCCCTCGACCCGCGGATCACCGGCCTGGCCGCGTACTACCCGGCCCTCGCGGACACCACCGGCTACACGAAGGGCCGCGCCGGCGGCTGGCCCCACATGTTCAGGGAGGAGACCCCGCACCGCACCCCGGCCAAGCTCTCGACCATCCGCTACTACGACGTGGTGAACTTCGCGCGGCGGGTCAAGGCGCCCGGCCTCTACTCCTGGGGCTACAACGACGAGACCTGCCCCCCGACCTCCATGTACGCGGCCTACGGCGTGATCCCGGGACCGAAGAGGCTGCTCCTCGCCCTGGAGACCGGCCACTCCACCACCCCCGAGCAGACGGAGCGGGTGTCGCGCTGGCTGGAGACGCTCTTGAAAACGGGCCGGAGCGAGCCCTGACCCAGGCCGCCGGGCTCGGGGTGACCGTCCCTTGCCATATGTTGTCGTGCGATATATAGTGGCACGCCATGACGAGCACCGACCTCAAGAAGGGCAGCGCCGAGCTGCTGATCCTCTCCCTGCTCGAGCGCGAGCCGCGCCACGGGTACGAGCTCGGCCGCCTGATCGAGTCGCGCTCCCGGGGCGCGCTCCGCTTCAACGTGGCCTCCCTCTACCCGCTGCTCTACCGGCTCGAGAAGCGGGGGTGGATCCAGGGCCGCTGGGTGGAGAAGGCCGGCCAGCGGCGCCGCCGCTACTACCGCCTCACCTCAGAAGGGAAGAGCGTCCTCCGGGCCCGACGCCGAAGCTGGTCGGAGTTCGTGGAGGCGGTGCGTCGCATCGTGGGGGCCGAGTATGCCTGACTGGAAGCCGGAGATCCGGAGCCGCCTGGCGGACCTCGACCTCGATCCCGTCCGGTCGGAGGAAATCGTCCTCGAGCTGGCCCAGCACCTCGACGATCGATACGGCGAGCTCCTGGGGCACGGAGCCTCGGAGGCGGATGCGCGACGCGTGGTCCTCGAGGAGCTGGCCACGGGCGACGTCCTCCGCGACGAGCTGCGTCGGCTCGAGCGGCCCGCCGACCCTGCGCCACCGGTGCTCGGCAAGCCCGTCGCGGGCGGCTGGCTCAACGGGCTCTGGGGCGACGTCCGATTCGGCCTTCGCTCCCTGCGGAGGAGTCCCGGCCTCACCGTGGTCGCGCTCCTCACTCTGTCTCTCGGCATCGGGGCCAACGCCGCCATCTTCAGCGTGGTGAACGCGGTCCTGCTCCGCCCCCTGCCGTTCCGCGAACCGGGCCGGCTCGTCGCCTTCTGGGGATCCGCCCCCGAGATGGGCATCCCCGTGGTCAACTACCCGGACGCCCTCTACGTCTACTTCCGCACCCGAAGCCGCGTGCTCGACCCGCTCGCCGCCTACTCCAGCTACAGCGTGACCCTCACCGGTGCCGGCGACCCGGAGCGGCTGAACACCGGCACCGTCACCGCGGACTTCTTCCGGCTCCTCGGGGCGACCCCGCAGGACGGCCGCACCTTCCTGCCCGAAGAGGAGGCACGCGACCGGAACCAGGTCACGGTGGTGAGCCACGGTTTGTGGCAGCGTCGCTTCGGGGGCGACCCCCGGATCGTCGGCAAGGCCCTGACCCTGGACGGCAAGCCGTTCACGGTGGTCGGAATCATGCGCCCGGGGTTCGATTTCCCGAACCGGGCCGAGCTGTGGATCCCCCTCGGGACCGACCCGCAGTCGCTCGGCTGCTGGTGCTTTGCCACGACGGGGAGGCTGGCCCCGGGCCGGAATCCGCAAGACGCCGCCCGCGAGATCGCGCGCCTGAGCGACGACTTCTGGCGGGAGCGCGAGGGGAAACCCCGCAGCGACCCGGACTCGACGGATGCTCCGAAGAATCTCGTGTTCGCGGAGCCGCTTCTCCGCCAGCTCGTGGGCGAGGTGCGGACACCGCTGCTCGTGCTGCTCGGCGCGGTAGCCATCGTGCTCCTCATCGCCTGCGCCAACATCGCCAACCTGCTGCTCGCCCGCGCCACCGCGCGGGGCCGCGAGGTCGCGGTGCGGTGCTGCCTCGGCGCCGGTCCCTGGAGGATCGTGCGGCAGCTTCTGGTCGAGAGCCTGATCCTGGCCCTCGCGGGGGCCGCCCTGGGACTGGCGCTGGCCTACGGGAGCGTGCAGGTGCTGAGCGGCCTGGTGGTGGAGCGGCTCCCGCACCTGCACGAGCTCGCGCTCGACCCTGCGGTGCTGCTCTTCACTCTCGGTGTCACCCTCGTCACCCTGATGCTGTTCGGCCTGGCCCCCGCCCTTCGCGGCGCCCGCGTGGACCTGCAGGACGCGGTCAAGGAGGGAACCCGGACGACCCGGGGCGGAAGGAGCCGGCGGCTGAACGACGCCTTCGTGGTGGCGCAGCTCGCCCTCTCCCTGGTGCTCCTGGTCGGCGCGGGTCTCCTCCTCCGCAGCTTCCAGAACCTGATGACGGTCGACCTGGGCTTTCGCCCGGAGAACGTGCTCGTGGGGCGGGTATCCCTCCCCTACGAGGCCAACCAGGAGCCGGCCAAGGGACGCGCGTTTTATGGCCAGCTCCTCGAGCGCGTGCGCGGCCTGCCGGGGGTGCGGACCGCCGGCCTCACCTCGAATGCCCCCTTCAGCGTCGGCGGCAACGGTCAGATCTTCATGATCAAGGGGAGGGAGCCCGCGCCCGGCCAGCCGAACCTGGTGGCGGCGATCCGGACCGTGACCCCGGGCTACTTCGCCGCCGTGGGCACGCCGCTCCTGCGCGGCCGGGTCATCGACGAGACCGATACCGCCACGGGCCCTCAGGTCGCGGTCGTGGACGAGACCCTCGCCCGTCGCTTCTGGCCGGACGCGAACGCGGTCGGAGCGCAGGTTCGGCTCGGCGACGCGTCCAGCACGAACCCGTGGCTCACCATCGTGGGCGTCGTGGCCAGCGTGAAGCACGGCGACGTGGCCGAAGAGGCCCTCCGGTACGTCTACCTTCCCCTCTCGCAAGGTTCGGCCTGGTCCATGGACGTCGTCCTGCGCGCCTCCTCCGACCCCGCCGCGTTGACGGGCGCGATGCGTCGCGAGGTGCAGGCCCTGGACCCGACCCTGCCCGTGTACGAGGTCCACACCCTCGAGCAGGCGGTCGCGCGCTCGCTGGGCACCCAGCGTCTGACCAATCGCCTGCTGCTGGCCTTCGCCGTGACCGCGCTGCTGCTGGCGGCGGTCGGGATCTACGGCGTGATGGCGCTCGGGGTGAGCCACCGCGTGAACGAGTTCGGCATCCGGCTCGCCCTGGGAGCCACTCCCGCCCGGGTCCTGGGCCTCGTGCTGGGCCAGGGGATGCGGCTCGTCCTGCTCGGCCTCGCGCTGGGCCTCGCCGGCGCGGCGGGCCTCACCCGCTTCCTCGGGTCGCTGCTCTTCCACGTCGAGCCCCTCGACCCGGTGACCTTCGGCGCCGTGGCCCTCCTTCTGGTCGCGGTCGCGTGCGGCGCCTGCTACCTCCCCGCCCGGCGCGCCACCGCGACGGATCCCCTGCGCGCCCTGCGCTACGAGTAGGCGCGGTCTGGTTCCTTGACGGGGGAGGGTCCCCGGCGTAACCTGCGCGGATGATTCGAGTTGTCCCTCCGTCGGGCCGTGTCGGCCCTCGTGACGAGCCCTCCGGCCTGTTCGGAGGGTCGTAGGAACAGGTGGGAGAGGGAGCCGGCGAGGCGCCGGTCAGCGCCGAGGTGCGGGAAGCAGTCGTCGAGCTTCAGCAGTACCTCTCCGACCGGGTCCCCCCCCTGATGGTGGTCGATTCCGTCGCCCTGCTCGTCCACCAGCCGCCGCAGCTCCTGGCCGCGGAGATCGGGGCCTGGGTCGCGTACCAGCGCCCCGCCGCCCCCGATCTCTCCGTGGCCGACCTGCTCTTCCACGGGGCCAAGAAGATCGCCCTCATGGGCGAGCTGGACCTCGTGCCCAAGCCGGACATCGCGCACTGCCTCGGGGGAGTCACGGAAGCCCTCCTCCCCCAGTGTCCCGAGGAGGACCGCGAGCTTCTCCGACAGAACCTCAACCGGCTGCGCAACGCCTCGCTCGCCGGGACCGCGGCCGATCCCGTCCCGATCCTCGACCGGCAACCGGGGTCGGATGCGGCACGGACGGCGCGGGCCGCGCAGGCCCCGGCCGCCACCCTCTCCCCCGAGGCCACGCGCGGCCTGCGGCGCCTCTCCCTGTTCCTGGAGCGCCTCCAGCCGCTCGGCGGCGGCACCATGGTCGCCGCCGGCCCGGCCGGCGGCACTCCCGCCTACGGGACGCCGGCCGCAGGCATCCCGTCGGTCGCCGGTCCGCTTGAGCAGCGGCGCGAGGTCGCTTCCCAGTTCATGACGGCGGCCGCCGTCCAGGCCACCAGCGCGAAGGAGCTGGAGGAGCACCTCGCCCCCCTGCGCCAGTTCGGGGTCGACACCTCGATGGACCAGGTGGTCCGCACCCTGGCCCGGACCCTCCCCGGGTGGGGGAGCCTCCCGGTGGCGGAAGGCAGCGCCCCACCCCTGGTGGGGCTGCAGCTGAACGCGATGCGCCAGATCGTCGCCCTCGCGGAAGCGCCCGAGGAGGCGGCCACGCGCTTTCGCGAGCTGGTGCACGCCGCCATCGAGCAGTTCAACGAGGGCAACCTCGGGCGCGCGGTCACCATGTTCGAGCTGGCGGAGCAGCTGGCGGTCGAGCAGAAGGTCAAGCCGGCCTTCGTGGAGCCGCTCCAGAAGGGCGGCCACGAGTACCTCGATCCCGAGCGGCTGCGCAAGTTCGGGGAGCGCCTGGAGCTGCGGCCGGGGCTGCAGCGGATCCTGAAGTTCTTCGTGATGCTGCGGCCCGAGGGGCTGCTCCAGGACCTCAACGGCGAGCCCCGGCGCGAGCGGCGCCACCAGCTGCTGGCCATGCTCGAAGCGCACGGAGAGGCGTCGCGGGCCAGGGCCTGGGAGCTGCTGAAGGCCTCGGTGGAGAGCCCCGAGGCGGCTCTCGACCCGTTCTTCCAGATGAACCTGGTCTACCTGCTGCGCGTCATCCCGCGCCCCGCCTCGGCTTCGGTGGAGGACGAGGTCAACGTGGTTATGCGCACGCCCGGGCGCGACAGCCCGCCCCCCCTGGTGAAGCAGGTCATCGGGTACCTCGCCGCCCTGCGCCACGACAAGTCGGAGCGCGCCCTCATCACCTACCTGCGGCTCTTCGAGAACATGGTCCTGCAGCCGGAGACCGCGGTGTATTCCCCCGCCGACATCGAGACCCTCCTGGACCGGACGTGCATCGCCCTCGCCCGCTACGCGACGCCGCGTTCCTGGCGCGCCCTGGTCGACCACGGGCTCAAGGCGGAGCCTCGCCTCGGGAGCCCGATGGCGCGGCTGGTGGAGGCGGGCCGGCAGGACCTCTCGGGCAGCAAGGACCTGGTGGAGCGCGTGATCGCGGCCCTGCGCGCGGAGCTGCCGAGGAGCGTGCTCGGGTTTTCGGTCAAGAAGAACGACGACCGGATCGTCTGGCTGGTGCAGGCCCTCTCCGGCACCCCCCTGCCCGAAGTGCGGGCGGTCCTCCAGGAGATCGTGGAGAAGCACGGCGCCCAGCCCTTCGCGGAGGCGGCGTCGAAGGCCCTGGCCGCGCTCGATGCCGGGCCCAAGCCGGCGGAGACGGCGGGGGCGGGCCTCTCCGGCGACCTGGAGCTGTTCGGCCTCCCGGGCGTGCTCCAGACGATCAGCCAGAACCAGCTCACCGGCGTGCTGAGCCTGATGAAGGTCCCGGGCAAGGTCGAGGCCGCGATCCTCCTCGAGGGGGGCCGGTTCCGCGGCGCCCAGTTCGCCACCCTGCGGGGCCAGGAGGCCGCCTATCAGCTGTTCGAGAAGCCCTTCCCCGGCACGTTCGCCTTCGTGAGCCGGCACGACCTGTCGGGGCAGGGCGCGACCTCCCCTCCCCTGGACATCGTCGGCCTCCTCCTCGAGGGCGTCCGCCGTCACGACGAGTTCAAGCGCGCGGCGGCGCTGGTGCCGGACCAGGTCTCGCTGGAGCCCACGGGCGGGCCCGCCACCGCGCTCACGGACGAGGACGACGCCTTCATGAAGCTCGTCTGGTCCGCGACCGCGAACGGCACCACGCCCCTGGAGTGCGAGGCCAGCGTCAAGACGGACGGCTATCGCGTGCGCAGGCTCCTGGCCCACTGGGTGGAGGAGGGGGCCATGAAGGCACGGGCGGCCCGCGCCACCGCGTGAACGTCTCCGCGGTCCTGGCCATCCTTCGGCAAACCCCGCTCACCGTCGGTGCGCTCCTCGACGGCCTGCCCGAGGACCTGCTGGGCGCAAACGAGGGGCCCGACACCTTCAGCCCGCGCGACGTGCTGGGGCATCTCGTCTTCGGCGAGGAGACGGACTGGGTGCCCCGCATCCGGATCATCCTCGAGCACGGCCCCCGCCGGCCGTTCACCCCGTTCGACCGCACCGGCTTCCGCGCCGCCTACGCCGGGGTGGGGACCGCGGAGCTCCTGGACCGCTTCGCGTCCCTGCGCGGGTCGAACCTCGCGTTCGTGACGGACCTCCGCCTCACCCCCGAGAAGCTCGCCCTTCCGGGCACGCATCCGGAGCTGGGCGCGGTCACCCTCGGCCAGCTCCTGTCCACCTGGGCGGTGCACGATCTCGGCCACGTGACCCAGATCAGCCGCGTCCTCGCGAAGCAGTATCGCGACGAGGTCGGCCCCTGGCGGGCGTACCTGAGCATCCTCGACCAGTGAGGACCGCCGACAGCCAGGCGTAGGCCTGGGGGTCGCCGCTTCCGAGGGCGGGGCCGATCGGAGAGCCGAGGACGAGCAGGGCCCCCGCGCCGACCCGCTGCAGCGCGGCCACTGGGAGCGCTCCGAGCCGGCCGATGGTCTCCCCGCCCCGAACGGGAACCGCGAAGGAGAAGTCCCGGACCTGCGCGCGCTGGGGCCAGGCGAGATCGAGGTAGGGCGGCCGACCGGTCTCGCTCCACAGCCTCACGGGCGGCTCGAGCGCGAGCTCGAAGTCGGCGCGGAGCCCGGCCCGCTGCTCTTCGAACGCCCTCGTCCCCGTGAAGCCGCCCGCCGATTCGAGGATTACGAGCTGGCCGTTGCGCACGCGGCTCGCGATCGAAGCGTCCCAGCCCGCGGCCCCGGGCAGGACGAGGACACCGGGCGTGTCGCGGCCCAGGAGCGCCCGCTGGAATCCCTCGCGGGACTCGGGGAGGACGCAGGTCAGGCACGGTGCCGCGGCCATCGTCCTCCCCAGCACGGCCGGGCCCAGGGGGGCCGAGGCGAGGGCTCCGAGAAAGGCCCGCCGGGAGACATCCACCCCTAGAGCCGCCCCGAGATGAAGCGGTCCATCGCCACCGCCGTGTCGTGGAACTGCTGATCCTGGGCGAAGCGGTAGCGCGCCTCCATCTCGGCGATGATCCAGCCGTCGTAGCCGACCTTCCCGAAGGCCTCGCGGATCGCCTTCCAGTTGTTGTCGCCCAGGAACAGGTTCGTGTAGACACTCTCGTTGCCGCAGCGCCCGCGGTGGCGCATCACGTCCTTCACGTGCACGCGGGTGATGCGGGGGCCGTGGATCTCGATCCACTGCTCGGGGAAGCCGGTGTCGTGGATGTTGCCCACGTCGAGGTGCAGACCCACCCAGGGGCTGGCGACGTCGTCCAGGAACAGCTTGAACTCGCGCGGGCTCATCAGGAAGCGCTGCTCGGAGCAGCAGTTCTCGCAGCCGATCTTGACCCGGGCCCGGGCCGCCGTCTCCGCCAGCTTCTTCAGGGCCTCCACCGTGCGCGGATAGACCTCCTGATAGGGCGTCTCCTCGGTGACGATGCCCGCCACCACCAGGATGGCGTCCGTGCCGAGGATCTGCGCGGTCTCGATCTGGCGCGTGAGGTGGCGCATGGCCTGCTCGCGCACCCGAGGGTCGCGGGAGGAGAGCGGTCGATCCCAGTCGAGGGAGTTGGAGACGTTCGAGACCAGGAGGCCCGCGTCGTCCACCTTGCGCCGCAGCTCGCGCACGTCCGCGTCGCTCGTCTCCAGCTGGAACCAGGGGGTGGCGCCGAGCCACAGCTCGATGCCGTCGTAGCCCGCCTTCTTGGCCAGGGCCAGGCCCCGGTCGAAGCCCCACTCCTTCGGGATCATGTTGTCGCCGATCGATTTCTTCATGGGACGCCGATCGTCCCCCCGACGGGGGGCGGCTGGCAAGGGGGGGTGCCTCGCGGTAGAGTCCCTGGCGAATGCTCGCCTCCGAATTCCTGCCCGCGCAGTTCAACGTGGCCACGCACTTCGTCGACCGCAACCTGGACGAGGGGCGGAGCGACGCCACCGCCTTCTTCTGCGGCGACCGGAACCTGACCTACGGCGACGTGGCCGAGCTCGTGAACCGGACGGGCAACGCCCTCCTCGACCTCGGGGTGGGGATGGACGACCGCGTGCTCATGGCCTGCCTGGACGCCCCGGAGTTCGTGGGGACCTTCTGGGGCGCGATCAAGATCGGCGCGGTGCCGGTGCCCGTCAACACCCTGCTGCGCCGCCAGGACTACCTCTACCTCCTGAACGACAGCCGGGCGCGCGCGGCCGTGGTCTCCGCGGCGCTGCTCCCCGAGGTGGCGCCCGCTCTGGAGGACGCCCGGCGCCTGCGCCAGGTTCTGGTGGCCGGGGGACCCGGCCACGGCTACCTGTCCTGGGACAAGCGGGTCGAGCACGCCTCGTCCGCCCTCGCCGCGGCCCCCACCTCTCGGGACGACGCGGCGTTCTGGCTCTATTCCTCGGGCTCCACCGGCTTCCCCAAGGGCGCCGTCCACCTCCACCACGACATGGTGGTCTGCCTCGAGACCTACGCGAAGCAGGTCCTGGGCATCCGCCCGACGGACCGCGTCTACTCGGCGGCCAAGCTCTTCTTCGCCTACGGCCTCGGCAACGCCCTCTACTTCCCGATGGGGGTGGGGGCGGAGAGCGTGCTCTTCCCGCGGCGGCCCACCCCGGAGGCCACCTTCGACGTGATCACCCGCCACCGGCCCACCCTGTTCTTCGCCGTGCCCACCCTCTACGCGGGCATGCTGGCGGTGAAGGACACGGCGCGCTTCGACCTCTCGTCGCTCCGCCTCTGCGTCTCGGCGGGGGAGTCGCTGCCCGAGGAGCTCTACCTGCGCTGGCGGGAGCGCTTCGGGGTCGAGATCATCGACGGCATCGGCACCACCGAGTGCCTGCACATGTTCATCTCCAACCGGCCGGGGGCGGCCCGCCCCGGCTCCTCGGGCCAGGTGGTGCCGGGCTACGAAGCCCTGCTGGTGGACGAGGATGGCCATGCCGTCCCCCGGGGAGAGATCGGCAGCCTCCGGGTGAAGGGCGACTCCACGATGGCCTTCTACTGGAACCAGCACGACAAGACCAAGGAGACGCTCTACGGCCCCTGGATCGCGACCGGAGACAAGTACCGCCAGGACGACGAGGGCACGTTCTGGTACTGCGGCCGCTCCGACGACATGCTGAAGGTCGGAGGGATCTGGGTGTCGCCGGTCGAGGTGGAGGCCGCGCTCATCCGACACCCCGCGGTGCTCGAAGCCGCGGTGGTGGGCCGCGAGGACGCGGACGGCCTCGTGAAGCCGAAGGCCTACGTGGTCCTCAAGGACCCGGGGCAGGCGGGGGAGGGGCTGGCCGAGGAGCTCCAGGCCTTCGTGAAGGACAAGATCGCGGCCTACAAGTATCCGCGCTGGGTGGAGTTCCTCCCCGAGCTTCCGAAGACGGCCACCGGCAAGATCCAGCGCTTCAAGCTCCGGCCGGCCCGACCCGGCGGCGCCTGACCGGTCCTACTCGTCGCCGAGGGCGCGCACGGGGTCGATCCGAGCCGCACGCCGAGCGGGGAGGTAGGCGGCCAGCGCGCCCACCGTGGCCAGGGCGGCGGCCGCCGCCAGGAAGCTCACCGGGTCGGCGGGACCCACGCCGTAGAGCAGCGCCCCCAGGAGCCGGGCGAGGGCGGCGGCGCCCATCGCCCCCAGCACGATGGCGAGCGCGGTGAGGGCCAGGGCCCGGCCGACCACGAGCCGGAGGACGCGGCCGCCCGCGGCTCCGAGCGCCATGCGGATCCCGATCTCGCGCGTGCGCTCGCTGACCGCGAAGGCCATCACTCCGTAGAGCCCCACCCCGGCGAGCCCCACCGCCACCGCCGCGAAGACGGCGACCAGGAGGCTCATGGCCCGCGCGGTCCCCCGGGAGCCCGTCACCAGCTCCTCCATGGCCCGCACCTTCCATACCGGCTGGTCCTTGTCCACCGACCAGAGGGCCGCGCGCATCGGCCCCGCCATCGCCATCGGGTCCCCGGTCGTGCGCGCCACCACGCAGGCGAAAATGCGCGCGTCCTGCTCGTGGGTGGTGTACACCTGCGGCTGGGGAGGCTCGGCCGGGCTCGAGTGGCGGACGTCGCCCACCACTCCCGCGACCGCCACCCATCCTGCATCGCGGAGGCGCAGGCGGCGGCCCACGGGGTCGATCCCCGGCCAGAGCTGCCGGGCCATGGTGTCGTTGACGATCGCCACCGCGGGCGCGTCCGACGTGTCGTGCTCGTCGAAGTCGCGGCCTTGGAGCAGGGGGATGCCCAGCGTGCGGAAATAGCCGGGGCTGACGATGTTGATCTGGGCCACGGGCTCGCGGCCCTTGGGCGGCTCCGGCTGCCCCTCGACCTGGTAGGTCGTCGAGCCGCCGTTCCCGCTGAAGGGCACCGCGCGCACGAGCGCGGCCGACTCGATGCCGGGCACCGCGCGGATGCGCTCCAGGGTCTGGCGGAAGAAGGCCGCGATCACCCGCGGCTCGGGATACTTCGCGGGAGGGAGGCGGAACTCCGCGGTCAGGAGATGGTCGGTGCGGAAGCCCAGCTCGGCGTGCTGGAGCGCGACCGCGCTGCGCAGGAGCAGCCCGGCGCCGACGAGCAGCACGAGAGAGAGCGTCGCTTCCGCGACCACGAGGGCGTCGCGGAAGCGGTGGCCGCCGGCCCCGCTCCCGCCGCGGCCCGCCTCCTTGAGGACGCCGTCGAGGTCGGGGCGGGAAGCCTGGAGGGCCGGCACCAGACCGAACCCGAGACCGGTGGCGGCGGTGAGCGCGAACGTGAACCACATCATCCGCCCGTCGAGGGTGACGGAGTCCGGGAGGACGCCGGGCGGGGCCACCGTGGCCAGGAGGGCCAGGCCCCAGTGACCGACGAGCAGCCCGAGCGCTCCGCCCGTCAGGGCCAGGAGCACGCTCTCCGTGAGCAGCTGGCGGAACAGGCGGGAACGGCCGGCTCCGAGAGCGGCCCGCACCGCCAGCTCGCGCCGGCGGCGGCTGGCCCGCGCCAGCAGCAGGTTGGCCACGTTCGCGCAGGCGATCAGGAGCACGAGGCCCACCGCGCCGAGGAGCACGAGGAGCGCGGGCCGCATGTCCCCGACGATCTGCTCGTGCAGGGGCACGATCTCCACCCCCCGGCCCGCGTGGGTGTCGGGATAGGCCTGCTCGAGCCGCCGGGCCACGAGGGTCATGTCGGTGCGGGCCTCGTCCAGGCTCAGGCCAGGGCGGAGCTTGCCGAGCACCAGGATCTCCGTCTCCCCGCGCGCGAGGCCCCGCTTGTTCGGGAAGTACGAGACGGGGAGGAACACGTCGGTGCCCATGAACCAGCCGTTGGCCGGAGCGTTGCCGGCGTCGAAGTCGGGGCCGAGCAC
>Ga0070706_100004903_pt1 | contig 12805 bp, 9 predicted proteins | sample KBSK5501metaG_FD_65476 | JGI IMG/M metagenome (GOLD analysis project Ga0070706, IMG submission 65476) | Corn, switchgrass and miscanthus rhizosphere microbial communities from Kellogg Biological Station, Michigan, USA - KBS K5-50-1 metaG | ecosystem: Host-associated > Plants > Roots >...
CGCACGTGGCTTTCAGACACCAACCCATGCACGGCACAGGGGGCTGCACCAGGTACAATAACGTCAGGCATGAGCGGCGCCAGGTTTCTATCGGTTTCCCTGGCGACATCACTGCCGATCACGAACGGACACGCCGGTTCGATGACGATCCGCATATGCCACATGCGCCCTGCGCGCCCTCTTCTCATCTCCGTTCGTGGCCGGCAGTATTCCTGAGTGCAGAAGGAGACAAGACATTGAAGGTAGCACAAAGCGGCATCTTCGCGCTGGGAACGAGCTCGCACTCCTACCTGGAGTTCGATCTGCACGCCGGCAGCTATTCGCTCACCCTGGTACAACTCATTGCCAGCCTGGGGGAGCCGCGCATGACGACCGGCGGTGTGAACCTGGTGGTCGGCTTCCGGCCCTCGCTTTGGGCGCGCGTGGCGCCTGACGATGCGCCGGCCGGAGTGGCGGACTTCGCGCGGGACGTGCAGGGTGTCGACGGGTATACGATGCCTGCGACTCAGCATGACCTGTGGGTATGGGTGGCGGGCCATGCCTACCACAACGTCTTCGACGTCACGCGGGAAGCCATGCAAACCCTCGCTCCCGTCGCGCGCCTTGCCACTGAGGTCGCGGGCTGGACCTACAAGGAGAGTCGGGATCTCACCGGGTTCATTGACGGCACGCAGAATCCTTCGCTCGCCGAGGCGCCTGAAGTGGTCCTGATTCCCGAGGGGTCCCCCGGAGCCGGTGGGAGCGTCGTCCTGGTGCAGCAGTGGACGCACGATATCGCCGAATTCGAAGCCCTCTCCATCGAGGCGCAAGAGAAGGTCATCGGGCGGACCAAAGCGACGAGTATCGAGCTGGACGAAGAGGTGCGCGGCGCCCAATCGCACGTCTCGCGCACGACTATCGAAGAGAATGGCGCCGAGCGGCATATCTTCCGCCGCAACGCCCCGTTTGGGACGGCGACCGAGCATGGGACGATGTTTATCGGGTTCAGCTGCGAGCAGCATCGTCTGGCCCGCATGCTCGATCGTATGGCCGGGGCAGAGGACGGCGTCCGCGACGCCCTGACCCGCTATACCACGGTCGTCAGCGGCGCCTACTACTTCGTCCCATCGGTCGAGGCGCTACGAAGGTTCGCTGCGCCGGCCGAGTAGGGGAGCGGCATGCGATTCCCCCCTGGAGATTGAGCCGGGGGCACAGGCGCGCAACAAGAACCGCTGGAGCCGGTCAGCGTACTGGCACCAGGCGTTCCGCGGCGCGCGATGTTTGTGGTACTCAACAACGTCGAGCACGACGACTGCCGGCTCATTGGAGAACGGTGTGGACGAGAGGGGGCAAGCAGCGCCACGAAAGCGACCAAGGCCTATGGTAGAATGGCGACAAGAGCACGCCTGACGGCGTGTTGCCAGCCATACTGAGGTGGCAGCGCGCCACAACGCTCCAGGTGAGCCGCCCGATGAAGATTCTGATCGCCGACGATGAAGTCCTGGCACGATCCACCTTGAGAAGCATGCTGCAAGACCTGAAGGTGCCCCTCGAGCTGCTGGACGAAGCAACCAATGGCGAAGAGATGGTTGCGCTCGTCCAGCGCAATACACCAGATGTTGTGTTCGTCGATATCAAGATGCCTAAACTGAACGGGCTGGACGCCATTCGACAGGCGAAAGTGTTCGCCCCCGACGCCAAATGGTTCATTATGACCGGCTTCTCCGAATTCGCGTATGCCCAGGAAGCATTGCGAATCGGTGTCTCCGACTACCTGCTGAAGCCGGTCAATCCAGACGACGTGCACAAAGCCATCACCGAGGTGCTGATCGAGCGGAAGAAGCGCCTGCTGGTTCTGAACCGGCAGTACGAGCGTGATCTGGCTGCGCTCTATCATGGACTCATTACGCTGCAGCAGGAGGATCCCGACAGTCTGCTGGTGCAGGCGTATTTCCTTGGGGCGGTCTTTTACATCGACAGCTTCTTGGCGGAGGCAGAGAAAGCACAGCGACAGCGTGAGTTTCTCCACGACGTGCAGCATGAGGTCAACCAGACCTTGGCAGATCCCATACGGCTTGCCCTCTTTAGCTTGCCAAGTGGCGAGCTTGCGCTGATCGGGGCGTGGAGAGCGGAGCGCGAGCCAGACGGTGCACAACTGTGCCGCCGCTGTCTGCAGCAGGTCGAGGGTCTCCTGCCGCGCCACCACGATCCCACGTTTTGCATCACCATGTTGCAGGCTGGTGACTGCCACTCATACGACGATCTGTATGCGCGGTTGAGCTGGCTGCAAGAGGCTTCGGCACTGCGGGCGGTCTATGGCATCGGCAAGAAGATCCATCTGAAAGAGCTCACGCACTATGCGGAGCAACCCCATTTCCTCGCCATCTCCAGCGTCCTAGAGAAGGTGATCGACTCCTATCGCGAGAAGCTGTATGTCCAGTACATGCAGGCCGTTGACAACCTGGCAGATGCGCTGGCCGATGAGCGCGCGATCGACTTTGGCACCAAAAGAAGCATCGCAACATTTCTCTGCCATGCCCTCCCCTGCGAGGTGACCCCTGGGCAGGATAGCGGTGAGTGGAAACGAGTCCTGCAAGCCTGCGGTGACCAGCGACTGCTTGCGCAGCCGAAACGGAATCAAGGGGATATGCTCACCCAGGTGATGCGGTTCATCGAAGGGAATTATCAATCGGATATTAGCATCACCCACATCGCAGAGCGGCTGCAGGTGACGCCGAACTATCTGAGCGCGCTCTTCCATAGAAAGACCGGCTCAACCTTCATAAAGTACTTGACGCGCATTCGCCTGTTGCGCGCGAAGGAGCTGCTGGCGGATCCTGAGCTGCGGGTACAAGAGGTTGCCGAGCTGGTCGGCTACACCAGCACGCGTCACTTTACCAAGCTCTTTACTTCCTTCTTCGGCCATTACCCCTCGGAGCAGCGCAAGAAAGGCCAATAGCTGGCCCCCTCATTGCCGCGCAGGCTGTGGAATTTCCATCACGACACGCGTGCCTCCGCCGACCTCGCTGCAGATCGTCAGCGAAGCAGCGTCATAGGCCATCTTCAGGCGATCACGCACATTCGCCAGCCCAAGACCGGTTCCCGCGCCTCGCGGCTCCGCTGCGAAGCCCAGACCATCATCCTCGATCACGATGCGAAAGGCCGCCCCCTCTACGTCCGCTGCGGTAACCGCCGTTGCGCAGACGTGTAGTCGGCATGGGTGGCCGGCTGGCTCAATGCCATGAACGATGGCGTTTTCGACCAGGGGCTGCAGCAGCAGCTTCGGTATGTAGAAATCGGCGAGCGCCTCCTCGTACTCCAGCTCACAGGTCATTTTGTCGCGGAAGCGCAGCGCCTGGAGGTCACAATAGCGCTGCAAGAAGAGGAACTCTTCCCTGATGGGAACCCATTGCTCGCTGCTCAAGACGTGCCGCAGCAGCCCGCTCAGCGCGATGATGGCCCGTTCCAGGGTGCCACGCTCACCAAGCCGGTTCAAGCCCAGAAACCCATTCAGCGTGTTGTTGAGAAAGTGCGGTTGGATCTGCGATTGGAGCGCACGATACTCCGCGTTGCGCTGATTCAGCGCCATGACATATTCGCGCTCGATCATGTCATTCAGCTGTGCCACCATCGCATTGAATGCGTTACCCAACAGCGCGATCTCATCCGCACCTCTGACGACGAAGCGCGTCTGTAGATTGCCTTCCTGTACGCGTTTCATCGCGTGCATCAGCCGCTGAAACGGCGAGACGATCCAGCGCGAGAGGACAGCGAACAGCAGGAGCGTCACGCACAGCCCCCCGACGGCAAATAAGCCGCCTGCGACATACATCCAGCGCACCTGCGCTTCGATGTCCGTCCGCGAGAGCAGCACGACGACGCTCCAGCGTGCGAGACCGGTTGATTTGATGTTCGGTATGTACGTGTCGCGTGCGCCCTCAACAGTGGGCTGCCGGCGCGCGATTGCCTGCACGACCTTCTCTGAGAGTGGCTGACTGGAAGAAAGTAATTGCCCGTCCGAGCCAAAGATCGCGGTGATGGAGCTGACATTTAGTCTGACGCCGCTGATGATGTCCTGCAGGACGACTGTAGCATCCGCGTCCGCCATGATCACTGCCAGCGGATGGCCGGTGTCAAGATCCTTGATCAGCCGGGCGACGGAGAACACCGGCGTCGAGAACGGTGTCGAGAGGTAGTCCTGTGCGTGCGGATCGATGAAGATGGCATTCCCGTTGGCTGCGATAGCAGCCTGGTACCAGGCCTGTTTTGTGAACGGGAAGGTGGCAACCACCTTCCACGGGTTGTACCTGCCGGCGATGAACACAGAGCCGTCACTGGGCAGCACGATCGTGCTCAGGACGTCATTTCTAGTGTTGCTCAGTATATTGGGCAGGGTAATCGAGAGGGCCTGATTGGTAGCAAACTGTTGCGAGGCGCTGGCATCAGCATACGCTGGGCTTGCTTTGAACTTGAGCGCGGACATCACCTCGTTGTTGAAATAGGGAGCCAACGTCAAGTTGTCGAGATCTTCGAGATAGAGGTCAATGTTGTGTGAGAGCGAGTCAAGCGTTGCGGCGGTGAGGGTCCGACTCGTCTGCGTGATCACGTTCTCATAGTAACCGGGCATGGCAAACACAATGATCACCAACGGCACGACGATCGTGAGCAGGTATAGAATGGATAACTTCACCCGCAACGAGTTTGGGAACCTCATGACGCTGCTCCTTCCCTCACCCAGTTGACGTCGTCTCACCCGCGGCACATTGGCTGCGTCCAAGTGGAGTGCCTATCGCGTGCTGTGTCGTCACATGCCGCATGCTGTATCGTCACATGCCGCATGCTGTATGTAACGTATGTGCGTGATGAGTCGAGAGTGCGCGCTAGAGGCTTCTCTTCCCGCTTGGAATCCGCACGTTTAAGTCGAAAGGTTGAAGATACGCGCGTTCCGCCTCCCACATGTCGTCGAAGAGCGCGCCGATCTCCGCTGGTGAGCAGACGGCCGCGCTCAACGGGTCCAGGAGCAGCGCATAGCGTGCCGCTTCTTTGTTGCGCTGCAGCAGTGCCTCGCACATGAGCGCGTGTATTGCCATGTGACTGCGATTGAGCGCCGCCAGTTGTTCGGGCAACGCGCCAAAGTGGCAGGGCTGCACGCCGTTGCGGTCAACGAGACACGCGACCTCCACACATCCATCGGGCAGGTTGTCAATTAGCGTGCTATTGCGAACATTCCCGTAGATGACGGTGGGGCGATCCTGTACGATCGCCTCAATGATGTAGGAGCCGTACTCGTGACTGCGCTCGAAGGGCAGCTCCCACGTCCCGGCCAGCATGTCGCGGATCGACGCATCGTTGTTTGCGCGCCAGGTCGGCCAGTTATCGGCGTAGAAGCCCGTGCCGCCCAGATAGCCGTCGCGACAGTAGCGCTCGATGAGTTCCGGCCGCTTGCGAAAATAGGGGACGTATTCTGAGAAGTGCCCGCTGCTCTCGGTGACAAAGGCGCCGAAGTGCAGCATGACCTCGAACCGGACAGGGTCTTGCTCATAAAGCTCAGCAACCTGTGCCCGCTGGCGCAAGCGCGGATAGAGATCGTGCCCATGGTGGCGCAGCTGCGTGAACCAGGCATTGTGGTTGATGCCAGCGCAGCGCCACTCCAACTCAGCATAGGGGACATCCAGATACTCTGCGAGGCGTTTCGAGGTCGCCTGCACGCTGTGGCAGAGACCGACGGTGCGCATGCTCGTGCCCGTCAGGGCAGCGAGCGTCAAGATCGACATCGGGTTGGTGTAATTGAGCACCCAGGCATCGGGACACAGCTGCTCGGCGTCGCGCAAGATGTCGAGCCACGCCGGGCCGGTGCGCAGTGCCTTGAAGATGCCGCCCGGACCGATGGTGTCGCCGATACATTGATTGATGCCGTACTTCATGGGGAGGTCGAAGTCGTGGCGCACATTGGCCAGGCCCGCCACCTCGATGGTGTTGATGAGGAAGTCGCTGCCCGCGAGCACGTCGCGCCGCTCGGTGGAGGCCCGCACGCTCCAGCGCTTGCCGCTGTGAGCGATGAGCCGCTCGGCGATCTGTTGCGCCAGGTCGAGCCGGATGGGGTCGATATCTACCAGCGCAAAACAACCTTCATCCAGCCCCTCTACGAGCAAGATGTCCGTCATGAGCTGCCGGGCGAATACCGTGCTCCCCGCGCCTAAGAAGGTAATCTGTACCATGCTGCTACAGCTCCTCACTGGCTGCCTCCGGACGTCTATCGTGAGATGCCGTCGGTCAAGCCTTTCACAAAATAGCGCTGCAGGAACACATAGATGACCACCGCGGGCAGGATGCCGATCAGACAGCCCGCCGCCACCCAGCCAATTTCGTTCTGGAACTGCGAGAAGAAGCCAGACAACGCCACTGGCACGGTCTGGACGTTGGGATCCTGCAGGAAAAAGACGGAGAACTGGTAGTCATTCCAGATGGCGATCCCCACCAGGATGATCACCGTTGCCGTGATCGGCCGTAAGAGCGGCAGCAGGATACGCACGAAGAGGGTGAAGTGGTTGCACCCGTCGAGCAGCGCGGCCTCATCCAGCTCGCGCGGGATGGTCTTGAGAAAGCCCGTGTAGAGAAAAATGGTCAAGGGCAAAGCAAAGGCCACATGCACGAGGACAATGGCCCAGTAGGTGTCGATGCCATTGATGTCCACTACGAGCTTGTAGAGGCTCACCAGGATCGTGAGCGCCGGCACAATCATACAGGAGATGCATAAGGTATAGACCACCCGATTCCAGCGCGTCGGAAACCGGGCCAGGGGATACGAGGCTAGGGCGCCAACAATCACCACCAGCGTGACCGCCGCCACGGTGATGATCGCGCTATTGAGGAGCGCTTGATCGAGATGCGCGCTCTGCCAGGCGTTGGTGAAATTGTCGAGATACAGGTAGAGCGGAGTCTGCCACTTCGAGCTGGCATCGCGTGGCGACTTGAACGACATGTTGACCAGGATGAAAAAGGGAATGATGTGCAGTAGACTGATCGCGATGACCAGCAAAAGCGCGAGCCGCTTGTTCATAGTTGCACTTCCCTTCGCCTGAGATAGCGCAGCAGGCCCAAGCCAACCACCGTGATGATGAGAAACATGACGTTGCCCAATGCCGCGGCATAGCCGGCATCCTCGCGCGCAAAGTAGAGGTTGTACATCATGGTCGAGAGGGATTGCGACGCGTTGCCGGGGCCGCCGTTGGTCATGGCGATAATCACGTCGAAGAGCTTGAGGCCGCCAATCACGTTGTAGACCACGCTGATGGTGATCGCCGGCATCAAGAGCGGCACAGTGACCTGCCGGAAACGACTCCACCCAGAGGCGCCATCCAGCGCGGCAGCCTCGAGATATTCCTTCGGGATCGCTTGCAGACCCGCAAGGTAAATCACCATCGAGATGCCCATGTATTGGTACGTGTTCACCAGCGTAATGATCCACACGGCCGCGGTGCCGTTGCTCAACCAATCGAGCGGAGCGCGGCCCAGCACGTGCAGGATATCGTTGGCGGCGCCGCCATCGTACTGGAAGAGGAAGTAACAGATGTAGCCCATGATGAGTGGGCTGATGATGATGGGCAGATAGACGATGGTGCGTACGAGCCCTTTGCCCCGGATCTTCTGGTCCAGGAAGAGGGCGTAGGCCAGCCCCAGGACGTTTTGCAACAAGGTGCTGCCACAGCCATAAATGAAGGTGTTGCCGATGGTGCGTAGCACCACCGGGTCGTTCAGGAGCCGGCGATATTGCTCCAGCCCGACCATTTTGTATTGCTGTGAATAGCCGTCCCAATTGGTAAACGAGATATGGATGCCTTGAATGAATGGGTAAAAGATGAACGCGGACATGATCAGCACGGCGGGAAGATACATGAGGTTGATGGGCCAGTGCGATGGTCGCCTGCGCCTCCGCGTGCCGGGTAGACCGCCCTCCGGCTTTGCCAGCGCGGCTGGATGTGCCACAGGAGAGCGCGTTACGTGAGCCATGGTGTGCAGTCCTTGTGCTAGCGCGCCATGCCGACTCAGCTCGGCCAACAGATCATTTCAAGTCCGTGTGGATCGTTACCATGTCGGCTCCGCGGCCTGAAGACCACGGCTCATCCCCTTGGGCACACTGGTCAACTGCCCACGCGGATTCCATATCACGTGCGTGTTTCGCTGTGCATGGTGGCGACCTCTGCCCTGACCACCCGGCCTGCTGGGCGCGCCTGGCGGCAGACATCTCAGCGAGCGGCTAGCGCCGGGGTTGGGGTCAGAGCAAGCTCATACGCTTCGCATGCTACCGTAGAACGCCAAGGGGGAGAGGAAGCGCCGCAGCGGGCGGCGCCCCTCTCCCATACGTGCAGGTCGCGTGCGTTTAGCTCCCGTTGGCCCTGAGCCGATCGAACTGTTGCTTCATGTTGGTGGAGAACTGACTGGGGCTGATCGAGTTTGCCAGCAAGTCCTGCCCGTTCTTGCACATAACGTCCCACATGCCGTTGGGCAGATAGACGCGGTCGAAGTACGGGAAGACCGGTGCGCTCGCATACTGCTGGAAGTACGGGGTCAAGCCACCCAGATCCACCTGCACACCATCTAGACCGGCGGGCAGTCCATCGGCCTGGGCTACCAGCGTGATGTTCTCGGGCTGCGCATAGAAGGCGACGAACTTCTTGGCCGCATCGAGATGTTTGGAGTCCTTCCAGACGCCCCAGGTGGTTTTCTCGCCACCGGCGAAGGTGGGAGGATCGCCCGCGACCACAGATGGTATCGGCATCAGACCCAGGTGCACGCTCGACGTGGCTTTCTTGACCTCGTCGACCAGGTATGGACCGTAGAAGCCAAAGGCCACTTTCCCCTTAGCAAAGGCGTCTACCGAATCGGTGTACTTCGCCGTCAAGACATCTTTGTTCAAGCACCCCTTCTGGTGCAGTTCTTGAAACTTGCGCGCCAGCGGAGTCCAGTTCGACGACCAATCGAAGGTCCCATTCGTGAGTGCTGCCGCGGAGTTGTTGGGTGGGCTGATGAGCGACGGCGTCGCGAAAAAGTCGAAGAAGTTCCCGATCGGCCAGGCATCCGCGCCGCCGATATGGATCGGCGTCACCTGTCCGTGGCTCTTGTCCAGGATGGTTTGGCAGGCAGCGAGCAGCTCGTCGTAGGTGCTGGGCACCGCGACCCCGTATTGCTGCAGGATGTCGACGTTGTAGATGGGCCCGGTCTTGTCCTCGTCCATCGGCAGGACGTAGACCTTGCCACTCGAATCGGTGATGACGCTCTTAATCGTGGAGTTCAGCTTCGCGGCCCACGGTTGATCGCGCAGATCGGCCAAGAACTTGCCATACCGAATGATGGCCCAGCCGTGGGTGGAGAACACATCGGGAAGGTGCCCAGACGCCATTTTCACCTTCATGATGTTCTCATATTCCGCCCCCGGAGCAGAGAAGTCCACTTTGATGTTGGGATTCTGTTGCATGAACTTCTGGGCGATTTGCTGCAAGACCTTCGCCTGGTCGCCCACCTGGTTGGTCGAAACGGTAAGGGTGATCGTGCCGCCACTTGCCGCAGATCCACACGCGCTCAAGGTTCCAGCACAGAGAAGTAAGCCAACAACCAAAAGGCGCCATGCCTGCCGTACCATCGTGGTACCTCCTGCCTTCGCTGAAGAAGTGCGAATAACGGTTGAAAGCTGGCTGCAACTCATCGGGCATCGCTGCGAGAAGAGCTACCGTGCCGCAAGTCTAACAGGAGGATTCCCTACCCGGTATGTCGTAAACCTACGATTGATGCGTGCATTTCTACACAACGCTTGGGTTTGTTCGGAGACGAGCTGGCCGCGCCGATAGCGGGCGCGCGGCTGCGTACCAGATGCGTGGTTGCGACGGCGCAGGCATTCCCGTGCCCGCCTGCCTCCTCAGCCTATCTGGGCGTGTGCAGATGCCCTCCCTCAGCCTGGCGCGGCCCGCCGACGCAACGTGTATACTGCAACGATGAACAGCAACAATGAACGGCGACGATGAACGTGGCCGAGTGCGACCGCCGCCCGCGGACCTGGAGGGATGTATGCAGCTCTACGGTATCCACCATGTGACGGCGGTCACCGGGCACGCCGCCGCGAACCTGGCGTTCTATACGGAAGTGCTGGGCATGCGCCTGGTGAAAAAAACCGTGAACCAGGACGACCTTTCCGCCTATCACCTCTTTTACGCTGACGAGGTCGGGCATCCCGGCACCGACCTCACATTCTTTGACTGGCCGGACTCGATTGCCAACCACCCCGGCACCGGCACCATCACGGCCACTGGCCTGCGTGTGCCTGGTCCTGCCCTGGAGTGGTGGGCGCAGCGCTTCGAGACTGTGGATGTGCGCCACGAGGGCATCGTGGAGCGCGCCGGGCGGCGCACACTGGCTTTCCTCGACCCGGAGGGGCAGCGACTGCAGCTCGTCGATACCGGCGAATTCGACTATGGTACGCCGTGGGCGGGCAGCCCCATTCCCGTCGAGCGGGGCGTCAAAGGGCTGGGGCCAGTGACGCTGGAGGTCGCGCGTGCCGAGCCGACCGTGCACGTGCTGACGCAGGTACTGAGCTTCCGCGAGATAGGGGAGTATCCCGCGCCGGAGGATGGCGAGCAGGTGCGCGTCTTCGCAACGAGCGACGGTGGGCCAGGAGCCGAAGTGCATCTGGCGGTGCGGCCGGGCCACCGCCGTGGCGCTGTCGGCATCGGCGGCGTCCACCACGTCGCCTTCCGCACGCCCAACATCACCGAGCAGGAGACGTGGCGCGCCACGCTCGCGTCATCGGGCCTGGCGCCGACGCCCCTGATCGACCGTTACTACTTCAGCTCGGTCTACTTCCGCGAGCCGGGCGGCATCCTCTTCGAGATTGCGACCGACGGCCCTGGCTTCGCCTCCGACGAGAATGCGCAGCACCTCGGCGAGCGCCTGGCGCTGCCACCTTTCCTAGAGCCACAGCGCGCCGCCATCGAGGCGGGGTTGCGACCGTTGCCGCCGGTATATGCCGGTGCGGGCATCGACGTGCCCACGCGCGAGAGCACGCCTGAGGACCCGCGCGGCTAGGCGACGCGCGGCGCGTGTGAGAAGGGTCTGAATCCCCTACGGCCAGGGGAAGCGGCATCATGCCAGGGAGACGCGTTTCCTCCGCTCGCGGCACGCCACGGTGGCCGGCGACGAAGTGGAGGGCATGCCTTACGGGCAGCTCAACGTGGACCTGAGCCCCGTCCTCAAATGGATCGGCTGCACTAAGGTCTAAATCCCGCCGCGCATCAGGTTTTTTCGGCGCGAGAAGTCCTGTGTCTTTCCCGATGGCGCAAGGAAGCAGTGGCCCTATCATCGAAATGGCGAGCTGAGCGCCGACCACTGATTGGCCCGGCCGCGAGGGCTTCGTCAGGAGGGCCATAGCCATATGGGAACGCAAGTGCAGCACCTGGTGCGCAACACCAACACCACGATTGCTCCAGCACCTCCCGTCGACCGGGAGGCTGGGGTAGTTCATCCCAGACAGGAGACGCATGACTTGAGGCCGACAACACCGCCGGCACCGGCACCCTGGCCCAAGGCGCATCGGCAAGCCGAGCGCGAGGCGCCGGCGGGATGGGCAGGACACCATGCCATCGCGCTGGCCGGCTTGCAGCTGCTGTTGGGTTACGAATGGCTGGCGTCGGGCGTGGACAAGCTGCTGTACACCAGCTTCCCCACGGCGAGCGGGGAGTTGCTGAAGGGCCTAGTGCAAGGGGGAAGGCTGCCGGGGTTCTTTGGCGCCTTCCTGCGCATGCTGGTGCTCCCAAACAGCGTCGCGTTCGGCTACCTCGTCGAGTGGGGGGAGACGCTGGCGGGGCTGGGGCTAATCACGGGTGGGCTGGTGACGCTGCTGGCGCCGGTGGCCCGCAGGCGGCTGGCGTCTTCGGCCGACGCGGCGCGCTGGCTCACGCGCGGCCAGCACGCGATCGAGTGGCTGGCAGCCGGCGCGGCACTCGGCGCTGGGCTGATGGGGCTGACCTTCTATCTGCTGGATGGTGCGCCTTCGCAGTGGTTCATGCCTTCGATCGCGTTTGGCGGCGCGCTCGATAGCGGACTGATGCTGGCGGTGGGCAGCGCCGTGCTCCTGGCAGACGCGACCGCGGGCGGGCTGTTTCGGCGCGGCCACGCCGCCACGCAGGAGGTTGAAGTTGGTGCGGGAAGACGCACGGGGAGGCCTGACGGCTCCGCTGGCCGTCTGCGCAGACCCGTCCTCCACCGACGCCTCACCGACACCCCGAGGGCATCCTAGCAGCCCTCTCGCCGAGCATGCGGCAAGCCGGCGGAGCAGCACGCGCCGCAGCGTCGGGAGAGGACGCGCGCCGAACTCGCGGGCAGCTGGTCGCCGTGCTTGCTGGTGCAGGTACCACGCCCTGCCAACGACGCCACCGGGAGCTGAAGGGATTGGGCGCCTCACGCAGAGTCAGCGGGCGGGCGTCCATCCGGCTGAGCGCGTGGCAACAAGAGGGTGACAAAGGGGCGCTGGCGCCCCTTTCTCTGTCGTGGGGTTAGTAGCATACCAGCGGCGCTGGGCCACGGCAGCGCCTCCGAGCAGACCATCAGGGACTTCGCGGCAGCCGCACAACGAGCACATCATCTCCTTCACCTACCCCGCATTTTCCAGGCCCTGCGCCTTTGCAGATCCCCTCCAGCACACAGGACACGCGGCGGCAGTCAGTGACACTCCCCATGTCTGAAGACAAGGGGCTTCTCGGCTGAACGACTTGATGCCGAGCTACGTGCTGGGTGTCCGCCAGAACTACTGGGGGCCGAAGCTCCCAGATACGTGGAG
>Ga0070706_100004905_pt1 | contig 12803 bp, 9 predicted proteins | sample KBSK5501metaG_FD_65476 | JGI IMG/M metagenome (GOLD analysis project Ga0070706, IMG submission 65476) | Corn, switchgrass and miscanthus rhizosphere microbial communities from Kellogg Biological Station, Michigan, USA - KBS K5-50-1 metaG | ecosystem: Host-associated > Plants > Roots >...
GACAACCTATATCAGGAGGATCTGTAAAGCGGAAACGGGCCTGGCAAAGACCCAGGGTTGGATGCTAATGGTTCTGCACCAGAGGAAGAAGACCAGGGAGAAGAGCGAGGCCACCATGTAGAAACCGAATAAGGAGAAACAACCATGCCGGAGGAGGCGGGTTACAAGGGACTTGCGAGACTCGAAGTGATCCGTAAACTCAACGCCCGGCGTGAGTGGATCAACCACGGTCTCTACAAGTTACTGCTCGACAAGGACATGTATGTCCTGGCTTACGAGCGGATGAAGTCGAAACCGGGGAATATGACCCCCGGCACCGATGGAGACACTCTGGACGGGTTTTCGATGGCTCAAATCGCAGAACTCATCGAAGAGATGAGCAACGAGAGCTATCAATGCAAACCGGTCCGCACAGCCTACATACCAAAGAGCAACGGTAAGCTCAGGAAACTGGGAATACCCAGCACGCGGGACAAGCTGGTGCAAGAGGTGGTGACGCTGATCCTGGAAGCTGTCTATGACAGCCCAGAAGGCCCCTACTTCTTAGAGTGCAGCTACGGCTTTAGAAGCTCGAAAAGCTGTCACGGCGCGCTGAGGGAGGTACAACGCAAGTGGAGCGGCGTATCGTGGTTCTTGGAAGGGGACATAAAATCCTGCTTCGATGACATAAACCATGAAATACTGGTGAAGCTCATCAAGAGGAAGATAACAGATCAAAGGTTCATAAACCTCATCTGGAAAATACTCAAGGCAGGGTATCAGGACCTGGACAGAACCAGACGCGACTCACTGGCGGGAACTCCCCAGGGAGGCATCGTAAGCCCTATACTGGCAAACATCTACTTGCATGAGCTGGACGTGTACGTACAGCAGCTGCAAGGGGAGCTAGAGAAGGGCAAAGCCAGAAGGAAAAACCCGAAATACCATGCCATCAGCATGCAAAGAGTAAGGATGGCCCAAAATGGCAAGGCCGACACGGAAGAGTACCGGACGTTAGGCCAATACATGCGAAGCCTACCATCGCTGGACACGCATGACCCGGAGTTTGTCAGAATCAAGTATGTAAGGTACGCCGACGACTGGCTGATCGGAGTGACCGGAAGTAAGGAACTCGCAGAGGAGATAAAGGAGAGGATCAGGACCTTCCTGATACAAAACCTGGCCCTAACCCTCAGTGAAGAAAAGACCAAGGTAACGAACGCAAAGCTGGAAGAAGCCGAATTCCTGGGGTATCGGATTCGGAAAGGCAGAGGCCAGGATCAGAAAGTCAAAACATCAACCAACGGATCGGGAAAATCTTTCAAAAGAAGGTCTACCGGGATGGAGGTGGTGTTAAAGGCTCCCATCGATGAGGTCCTGAAAAGGCTTCACCAAGGGGGGTTCTGCGACGGAACGGGAAGGCCAGCACACAAAGCAGGCTGGACTACACTGGACGTAGACCAAATAGTTAACCTGTACTCCTCCGTGAACAGGGGCATACAGCATTACTACAGGCCCACGGACAATTTTCCAGAACTGTGGAGAGTGCAATACATACTGAAATACTCCCTGGCAAAGACGCTCGCCTTAAAGCTGAAAAAGCCGGTGACGAGCATCATGAAACAACGGGACGTGGGTGTCGCAGTACAGCGCAAAGACAAGCTTATAAAAATCGTGTTCTACCGCAACGCGGACTGGACAGTCAAAAGGGACGCCTTCACAGACGAACCGGAGATCGATATAGTCCGAATGCATGTCAGGTTACGGACGCGATCTAAGCTGGGCTACCCATGCTGCATCTGTGGCGCAAGCGAAAATGTAGAGATGCATCACGTACGCCACGTAAGGAAAATGGACGGGAAGAAGAACCAGGGCTTTAGCAGAGTCATGGGGATACTGAACCGGAAACAAGTACCAGTGTGCAGCACGTGCCACGGAAAGATCCACAGAGGCGAGTACGACGGCCTGAGGCTTAAGGACCTGGCCTATGACCCCAGAAAGCCACTGTCATCTTGAGGGTTGCGGGCACTTGAACAACTGAATACAGCAACGCAACTAAAGGCTACAAGCTAGCCCTGTCGAAGCTTCGGCGCGGGGGTTAGCTCCCCGCTTCCGGTGCCTCGCAAAGGCAAGTAGAGGAACCTTTGGAGAAAACGCGGAGCTGTGTGTGTATGGCACAGGAACCATATAACGGTAACGACTCTTGTCTGCCGCTGGCCTAGCCGCCGGGGAGTCGAATAGCGTCAAATGTACTTCGGCTATAGCTCAACCCGACGAAGTGCAGCCGTTATACCAGGGCCATAGAGACCTCGCCAGGCATCCCACCCGGGAAACTGACCGGAGATCCCACATAGCAACGCGAAGGCGCTGGTGTGTGAGGTTGTATTCTCTGGTTGTTAAGGTCTCCTAGGGAAAGGTGCCTTCGGAGAGCCGGATGCGTAGAAATGCGCCCGTCCGGTTCGGAGAAGGGTGGTCGGAAACGTACTACTAGCAATGGTGGTGACGCGCTGGCTATCTATTCTATCGAAGAGGTCACTGGTTCGAGCCCAGTAGCGCCCACCCTACACAGGCAATGCACGGCGACACTCCCCCGCAAGGGGGAGCGTGCAACGCTCGATGTCGCACTAGGGAAGGTTTATCCCCTAGATCAGCCCTTCGGAGAGCCGGATGCGTAGAAATGCGCCCGTCCGGTTCGGGAGGAGGAGATTGGAAACGGGTTCCCCAGAGGAATACCGCGCCGGTCTCCTACCTCATCGAAGAGGCCACTGGTTCGATCCCAGTAGCGCCCACCACAATCTTCAGAGATTCTATTCAATGGCAACGATAGCGTCCCCACCTTTCTCCTTACAACCCCTCCCCTATACGATCAGCCATCAAGTGATCAGGTAGACAAGTGATGCGTTGTTATAGCATCAATCGTTCTACTTGACTATACATGTTTCACGCACTACACTTGAAGAAGAGATCTCTGTGGCGTAATTGATTTTCTAACAAATTCAGTATGCGAATTTTTCCTCTCATCCGTGAACATTGGGAGAGGCGAGTATGGCTCATGACCTGGAGAAACAACGCCAACTACTTATAGAATCGCTCCGCAAGAATGGGATTAATGATGAACGTGTGCTTGGGGCTGTAGCCGACACTCCTCGCGAGATGTTTCTTCATGAAACGCAATCTAGTATGGCGTATGAAGACCGCGCCCTGGCTATTGGTATGGGCCAGACAATTTCACAACCTTTGATGGTTGCCACTATGACGCAAGCGCTGCAATTAGATGGGAATGAGCGAATACTAGAGATAGGTACTGGCTCTGGCTACCAAACAGCCATTCTGGCGCGTCTGGCTGGCTATGTTTATAGTATCGAGCGTATTCAGCAACTTGCTTGCCTGGCTTTAAAACGGCTGGAGAAGTTAGCATGTTCAAATGTTTCGGTATTCGTCGGAGATGGTTCGTTAGGATTGCCAGAGCAAGCACCGTATGACCGTATTCTTGTTGCTGCCGCAGCGCCTGAAGTATCTGAGTTCCTTTATAACCAGCTTGTGCTCTGGGGAAAAATGGTGATACCGGTGGGGGGACACGAACGCCAGGAGTTGTTTGTCATTCATCGCGCGCCATGGGGACCGGAAAAGCGCTCTTTAGGTGGATGTGTTTTTGTGCCACTGGTTGGCGCAGCGGGTTGGAGTGAGTAACTATTGCTGAATGTATAAAATAGCTTATAATATACTGTAAGGAAGATATTGCTCGTCCGTTCTATGGATTGTTTAGGAGCGCAAGGAGAGTAAGCATGCCAGGCACTTTAGCCAGTATTCATGTTACGAGTATCCCGGGACTGGTTACTTATGTGTTACTTTGGATTGTCCTGGTCGAGTGTGCAAGAATACTGGTGAGAGCGCTAAGAAATGACCCGCTGGTTGGTTGGGCTGTTGGGCCCCTGGGAGTATCTACATTGTATTTGTCCGAACCCTCGCCAGTGTTTATTTTATTCAATGCTCTCTTTCCTGCAGTAGTCTCAGCTTTTGTTCTTTATTTAGGACTGTTTACTGCTCTACCAAGCCCACTTGCCTTGCCGAGCAACCCTCTTGTTGGAGTGCTGGTGATTACTATTGGGGTATTGCTTACAAGTACTGGAGATTTTTTAGACGCTATGCGTGATTTGCGTTACCCCTTGTGGGGGGAAGCCCGTATCTTACGCAGTATTCAACTATTACGCGCAAGTTGGGCTACAATTCACTTCACCCAATTTGGCCTCTCTTACTTGCGCGAACATTTTGGATCTAACCCGACTGATTTACTACAGTCATTTAGTAACAGGGTTTCACATTTGTAGTTTGCTGGTGCGTGGCACGAGAGGTAAAGTAAAGTAGAAAGTACTACCACCACCCTGATTGCTGGAAAAGTTGATATGTCCTCCATGCGCTTCGACAATTGCCTTTGCGACAAACAACCCCATACCGATTCCTGAGTATTGACGACTGGCAAAATTACGAATGCGATAGAAGCGCTCAAAAATGTGATCAAAAGATTCTGGACTTACACCAATACCCTGGTCAATAACACTGATCAGGTATTCGTCGTCTTGCTCCTGTAGTTTTACCTTCACTTGCTTGCCAGGAGGAGAGAATTTGATCGCATTATCCAGGATGTTTCCAAAGACCTGTCCTATACGTAGTTGATCTGCAACGATTCTGCTATCCTGGGTCTGGATATCAAGATAAATTGCATGTTGTTCGGCACTTACCTGGGCTAATCGTACGCGTTCAGTCAACACATCAGCAAGATAAAAACTGGTATATTGGAGATCTAGTTCTCCCCATTGGACACGTGAAAGGTCGAGCAGGTCACTGACAAGCCGTTCGAGGTGTTCAGTTTCACTTTGTACGATATTTAAACTGCGAAGATCGTAGCTTTCCGGTAGCTCTACCAGAGGACCAGTACTTTGTTGTTTTTGACGTGCTTCCCGCAGACGGCGCTCAATTCGACGTATGAGATGTTGTGTATAGCCTTTTATTGCTGTGAGTGGGGTACGGAGTTCGTGAGAGACGATGGATACAAACTCGTCTTTCAGTTTTTCAATTTGTTTGATAGAGGTAATGTCATTGAGCACTGCCACTACACCAATTGGCCGCATCACAGTTTGGTTCGCATCGTAAAGAGGCGCAGCGCTTATACTGAGTGTTATTGGGACAGTTTCGCCAATAGCACCAGCAATTAATTCCTTGTGCAAAACTACATTTCCAGCCAGTGCCTGGTCTACAATTTCTGCAAAATCGAGAAGCCAATTGACCCTGGTAGTGGCTGCCAGGTGTCGTAGTAAAGTAGGAGGCTTTTGTCGTAAATCGACTTCAGCCAGTGCAAACAAATGTTGAGCTGAACTATTGAGAGAAGTAATTGCTCCCTGAGCATTGGTGATGAGCAATCCCTCAGCCATACTGCTAATAATAAGTTCCAGTCGGTGGCGTTCATGCTCGGCTTCATCCCAGAGAGCTCTTTCGCGTTCACGCAAGCGGACATTTTCGAGCGCAACAGCAGCATAATCTGCAATCATGGTGGTTAGTTGAAGCAGGTCAGTATCAAACGTACCTTCATGCTCATCAAAGAGGCTCAATATACCAATGATACGGCTCTCAACCGTCAATGGGATATTGAGAAAATCGCCAATTCTAGTTGCTACTGAGGGAATTTCGCTAGAGGGAGAGGCTAAATCGTCAGGGGCGTCTAAGTCAGCAACCACTGCTAATTCTTGAGCTGAGACACCTGGAAAATCTACGACGCTTGCGGCTCTAGCTATACTTTGAATCATTGCTTGTAAAAAGGGGCCAGCGAGGGGATATCGAGGGATGATGGAAAGTTCGAAAGGATCGCCTTTTAGTAAGATGGAGCAAGCGGAAAAGCTGTACAGCTCTTGGAGGGTGGCAAGTAATGCACGATGTACTTGAAAACGGTCATTTGCTGCCACGAAGCGTTTACCGATAGTATTGAGTTGTTCCATCTGCTGGCGAAGAGCGGTAATGCGATCCCCATCCCCAGTTTGTACAATGAAGGAGCGGTACGCGCTTTCCGTTGCCTGTGACTGTGGTTGCACGTTGCTCTCCATTCCGTTTCTTTAGGACATCTGCTCCAGTTGACGAGTAACCTCGTCGAGGAGCGGGGGACCAATCAACTCCCCGGTCAGCTCTCTCAAACCTGCAAAGCACTCTTGCAATAATGCCTGTAACCCCTCAGAAAGTTCCTGTGGTGAAATAGAAGCCCATTGTTCTGTGATAACCGCTGGAACAACCTCGGTATAAGGCATCTTCTCTAAGAAATGTAGAAAGGGATACTCGTTCGAAACTCGTTTGGCGGCGCCTTGAACTAAAACACGGGTGGTAGCTTTCCCTAAAAAAGGAGTAACACGATTATCTATGAGTTGTATGGCCTTCAGGTAAGATTCGACGACTTTTTCATTGTATGCAGAAGAGGAGTTATCAGACATATTGGGCATATGCATCGTTGCCACTCCCTTCACTGTTTCGATAAATTCACTTTTTTATTATTATAGCATATGTTAATTGTAATTTGTAAGTGGGTAGCCAATCAGTAACTCTTCAAGTATTACCAATGTTTATGTTTCCTGATGTGTTTGTACGCAAGGAATGCGTTTCCACATATATACTTTTGAGTGTCGATGTAATTACATAGCGCGATATAATTGTAGGCAGATGTCACACTAGAAGGAGATCATAGTGTAAAAAATCTCGATCTGGGATTTGCTAATATTCGCTATGGGACAAGACCGAATAAACGTGCCAGCCAGAGGCGGAAGCCTCGCCTTTGAGGTTTCCCATTCGAATTTAAATCTGCCGCTATTTCAATCAAACGCTGTCGTCCAGCTTCTTTACGGGTCTGAGCCTGCTCGATGGCTGTTTGCGCAGTATAGCGTTCGTTTTGCTCATCAATGGCCTGGAGAAAGTGGTTCATTCGAATCTGGAATTGTGAGGGAAGTGAACTACTCAATACACTCGGTACTTGTTGGAACTTAGCTTCAGGGGAGGTCGTCAGGTCTGCAATGGATGTATTATTAGTAGATGAAGTGTCGTCTTCGGTTGCTTCAGTGACCTTTACGTGTTGAATATTCAACCTTGGAGCAATCCATTCGCGCATGGCGAGAAGGGAGGCGCGGCGGCAGATTGCTTCAATGTCTGCGCCGTTGCGTCCTTCGGTCAGACGAGCCAATTCTTCTATCGAAATTTCAGGATCAACGGGTCTACCGTTAGTATGTATCCCAATGATTGTACAGCGTTCACTTTTATTAGGATACTCTAGTTCGACCACGAGGTCAAAACGGCCAGGTCGCAAGAGCGCAGTATCGATCAAATCTGAGCGATTGGTGGCTGCCACCACAGTTACCCCTGCGCGACCTTCAATGCCGTCCATCTCTGTTAGCAATTGCGCAATGACGCGATCAACGGCGTGTCCATCGATTTCGATGCCGCGTCTGGCTGCGATAGCGTCGATTTCATCGAAAAACACAATACATGGCGCGGCCTGTTTCGCTCGACGGAAGACCTCACGTATGCCTTTCTCTGATTCTCCGATCCATTTCGATAGTAACTCGGGTCCTTTAATCGAAATGAAGCTTGCTTCGCATTGATTGGCTAGTGCACGTGCCAGGAGAGTCTTGCCTGTCCCCGGAGGGCCTGAGAGAAGGACGCCGCGCGGCGGCTCAATTTTTGCACTTGCGTAAAGCTCAGGAAAACGTATTGGCCATTCCACTCCCTCGGTGAGGATAGCTTTGGCCTTCGTCAAACCGCCGACATCATCCCAAGAGGTTTCGCTGACCTCAACGTAGACTTCACGGGTCGTTGATGGTTCGATTTCACGCAAGGCTGCCTGAAAATCAGCCATAGTTATGTTGAGGTTTACGAGTGTTTCATATGGGATATAACCACGTTCGTAATCGATGTGTGGTAATACGCGGCGGAGAGCGATCATCGCTGCTTCGCGGCAGAGTGCCTCCAGGTCGGCACCAACAAATCCTGGTGTAAGCTGTGCCAGGCGAGCAAAATCAATATCGGCTGCCAGGGCTGCATCCTTACTATGGATACGTAAGATCTCCATACGCCCATGTAAATCGGGTACACGCAGGGAAATTTCGCGATCAAAGCGACCAGGGCGACGCAGCGCTGGGTCAAGTGAGTTTGGTTGGTTCGTGGCTCCAATCAGCAAAACCTGTCCCCGAGAAGCAATGCCATCCATCAGCGCCAGCAATTGTCCAACAATGCGTCGTTCTAGCTCGCCGTTAGTCTCGGAGCGCTTAGGGGCAAGGGCATCCAGTTCGTCAATAAAGATGATGCTGGGCGCTCGTCTTTGTGCCTCCTGAAACACCGAGCGTAAACGTGATTCGCTTTCGCCATATAGCTTGTTCATGATTTCAGGGCCGTTGATTACGAAAAAGGCTGCATTGGTTTCCGAAGCTACAACGCGAGCGATAAGCGTTTTGCCCGTACCGGGAGGGCCATACAGAAGCACACCTTTGGGTGGTTCGACGCCCAGGCGATCAAAGACTGCCGGATATTTCAACGGTAGTTCGATCATTTCGCGGATACGCTGGAGTTCTTTGCCAAGTCCGCCAATATCTTCGTAACTCACTCGTCCCAGACCTCCAGGTTTAGTTGCTCCTCGTGCCTGTGCACGCACAAGGGTTCCTTTCTGCACAAGCACTGCCTCAGAATCGGCCACAGATTGTGGTTGTACTGGGGAGACTAGCTCATCGAGTGAATCAGAGGTACGCTTATGCACTGTATAGCTGGGAGTAGCAGGAGTAGTTCCAATGATCAGAAATTCGCGGGGTGCTGCCCCTGGTGTGCCGACGCGCAGCAGGTCACCAATGACAACAGGCAATCCAACCAGGTAACGCGCGATATATTGTAGGTCACTCTCCTGTATTGGCGCTCCTCCAGAAAGAGGGAGCAAGGTGATCTTTTCGGCATCCTTCACTATCGCCTTATGAACGGTAACGCGCTCTCCAAGACCCGATGCGCTATTTTGTCTTACCTGGCTATCCATCTGGATGATTTGCTGGTCTCGATCGATTACAGCGGCTGGTACGACTTTGGCAGCGGTGGTGCGAGAACCGGTGATCATGACGATATCCCCGGGCTGGCAGCCTAAACGCGTCATATCGGTCGGGTCTATACGAGCTACTCCTCGCCCAACCTGGAAGCCCTCGATAACGATGAGTTGCAAGCTATTGTAGTCCTTGACTTGCTGGTTTTGATCGCTATCTGTATTGGTAGAAGTTGTTGTATCATTTGTTGTGTTCTCTAGAGGAAGTTTGCTGGTTGTTCGTTGAGTGGTGAATGGGTTGCTGCTTGCGGCAGTTGGCTCTTCCATATGCCTTTCCTTTTGCCCTGGTGAGAAATAATGATTACTGATAACTAATTATATGTACGTGAGGAGGGGAGAAAAGTTGAACTTGAGACGTAAAAACATCACTGGAGCTGATCTACCAGTTCTCGTGCGACATGCAACCACTCTTCGGGTGTATCATCGGGCACTGAGCAGCCATTGGCCAGGATCAACCTTCTGCCTTTGGTCTGAGTTACAGCCGCCATGATTTCATTTGCTAGCTCTGTTTCTCCGCCGTGTGTCAAGGGACCGCGTTCGGCAAGGCCGCCCATGAGGCATTTATCTGTCATAGTTAAAGCTTCGCTCAGGCTTGGTCCTGTGAGTCGATCACTCCAACTTATTACCTGTACCGGGTAGTCAATGAAGTCTTCAAAGTAGATTTCATCGTCCTCTTGAGCAGGGTCGGCATGGACATGGATAACATTGAGCCACCCATCTTTTGCACCCGCCAGTGCTTCCAGGTCATAAGGGCGACCAATATCCAAATACTCCTCGCGTGTGAAATCGGTGGTCGTGGCCCCCATACTGGAGAAGAATATTCCGCTTGCTCCTGTATCAATGGCGGTTTCCATTAAGCGCCGCAGGTTTGATGCGATAGTTCCTAATCCCTCTTTGAATGGTTCTGGATTTCTTCTAGCCTCTTCAACCGCTCTATGCTTCCCCATAAAGCGAATTACTTGTGTCAACGGACTAAACAGTGTCAGGATAAGGGGATAGTCATTTCCAACAAGTGAACGCAGTGTCCGAATACAGATAAGTTGCTCCTTAAACATGGGAGTATCAAGGTCTAGACGGGGGAGAAAGCGAACCTGGTCTGCCTGGATGAGTTGACTCTCTGGTGCCGGATAGGGTAAATCGGGCATGATCTTGATGATGTCTAACTGGAATTTCTGCACAAAGAACTCCATTGTGAGTTGGGCCATGCGTTCACCTGAACCTTCGGGTTTGAAGTGGTGCCAGAAACAGAATGGTACGCGGTCAACGTGTTCTCCTGTGAGTGCCGCATGCACTCGCTCACCTGGTGTCATATTAATATGAGATGTCGTCATGATATTTGTCTCCTTAACAAATGGTTCTTTAGAAAACACGTAATGATTCATGTGTTCGATTTATTATACTTAAATGCATTCAGAAACGCTACTGTCATTGTTCTTGCCCGTTCCGCCAACGCTACTAGGCAGCTAGTGTTACGCACTCAGACAGAACGAAAGGAAGTACCTGCGGTCAGACAGAACACATGGAGGCATCTTACTCATCTGAATGTAAGGAAGTATCAGGTATACGATATGGTTGTGAGGCGAGATGCTTTCCCACTCAATGGAAAAGCGTTCCATATTTCTTCTTGTAAAGAGTATACTTAAAGAAAACGTCATCCTTAGAAAAACCTCACAAACCCTCGACGATCAGCCGAGATTCTGATAGGATGTCCAGCAATAGCACCAGGCGTCAATACACTATTTTAGACCGGAGGGTATATATTTTATGGACGAACTTCAACGTCGCATTCAGATTGCGCGTGGAGCGATTCCTGCGGATCTCGTATTACAAAATGTTCAGCTCGTCAATGTGTGTAGTGGTGAATGTTACCCAGCAGATGTGGCAGTTGCTAATGGTCGAGTGGTTGGTGTAAGCGTACCTGGAGAGGGTTATCGCGGACGTGAAGAGCGTGATCTAGAAGGTCGCTGGCTGGCTCCTGGGCTTATCGATGGTCATATGCATATTGAGAGCACTATGCTTGTTCTCTCTGAATTTGCTCGAATCGTTACACCGCGAGGAATTACTGTTGTCGTACTTGACCCTCATGAGTTTGCTAATGTCATGGGTATAGCAGGTATACGATATGTTCTCGAATCCGGTCGTGACCTTCCGCTCACAGCATATGTAACACTTTCATCCTGTGTTCCTGCTTCTTCTTATGAAAGCCCGTATCATGTTTTAATGGCTGACGATTTGCTACCTCTCTTAGAAGATGAGCATGTGCTTGGCCTGGCCGAGATGATGAATATGCCTGGTGTATTGAATGGAGATGAGCAGGTGCTAGCGAAGATTGTTGCCACCCGACATCATGGCCTTGTTGTCGACGGTCATGCTCCAGGCCTTAATGGGCGTGATCTGTGCGCGTATGCAACAGCCGGTGTGATGTCTGATCATGAATGTACGACGATTGAAGATGCTCGTCAGCGTATTCGCCTGGGCATGTGGCTGATGATTCGCGAAGGTTCGGCAGCGCGAAATCTGGATACATTGCTGCCGCTCGTCAAAGAATTACACCCGCCTCGAGTCTTTTTCGTCACGGATGATCGCGATCCACAGGATTTAACGACACGTGGTCATATCGACTCGATGGTGCGTCGTGCAATCGAATCAGGGCTTGATCCTGTCGAAGCGGTACGCCTCGCTAGTTATAATACCGCACAATATTTTCGCTTATATGATCGTGGCGCAATTGCTCCCAATTTCATTGCTGACCTCGTAGTATTGGATGACCTCAACACGTTCAAGGTCGAGTCGGTATATAAGGGAGGTAAACTGGTTGCTGAGGGTGGCAGGTTGCTGGTTGATGTACCTACTGTTACATTTACAGGTGTGGCTGGCACTGTGCATATCGGAAACATTCGTGAAAATGATTTGCGCATACCTGGGAAACCGGGATTGATCGAAGTCATTGGTATCGAACCGGGGCAGATTACGACAAGGCATCTACAAGAAGAGGCTTCTGTTAGAGACGGAGAAATTGTAGCGGATCCTGACCGTGATTTGCTCAAGCTCGTTGTAATCGAACGACATCATGCCACTGGTAATGTCGGTCTGGGGATAGTCAAAGGGTTTGGTTTGCACAAAGGTGCCCTGGCTTCAAGTGTGGCTCATGATGCTCACAATCTAGTAATCGCAGGCGTGAACGATGATGATATTTTATACGCAGCGCGCGTTCTGGAAAAGATGGGTGGTGGTTTTGCTTGCGTCGTCGATGGAGAAGTGCGTGGCAAAGTGCCATTGCCATACGGAGGGCTTGTCTCTCCATTACCGGCCACTGAATTGGCGCAGCAACTGCTTGCACTGGATATGGCAGCTGCAGAACTTGGCTGTACACTGGAACATCCCTGGATGACGCTCAGTTTTCTTTCATTATCGGTTATCCCGTCGCTGAAATTGACCGATCAGGGGCTCATCGATGTGGAATCGTTCAGGTTGGTATCATTACAAAAATAAACCTGGCAGGGCACTAGTATCAGATGGTGACGTGACCCGACAGGGTGTTATGAACAGAGGATATATACGATGTTATTGAATCTTTTTGAGTATCACTGGGTGGAAGATATTGACGACGCACTGATGCTGTTAGCACGAACAGATACCAAAACTGTGCCGTTGGCTGGTGGAACTTACCTGCTCGGACAAGAGGATGAGAGTATCCAGGCTGTAGTCGATTTACGTG
>Ga0070706_100004907_pt1 | contig 12802 bp, 13 predicted proteins | sample KBSK5501metaG_FD_65476 | JGI IMG/M metagenome (GOLD analysis project Ga0070706, IMG submission 65476) | Corn, switchgrass and miscanthus rhizosphere microbial communities from Kellogg Biological Station, Michigan, USA - KBS K5-50-1 metaG | ecosystem: Host-associated > Plants > Roots >...
CACCCACGTGGTTTGAAGACCCGGCGGTGCCTCTTGATCAGATCCGGGCTTTCCTTGCGATGCCCGATTATGACTTCCCGGCCGAGCAGCGCAAGCAGACGGAGGAGCGAGAACAATACGTCGCCGAAACGATGGCGGCGCTCGAGCCGGACCAGCGTCAGCGCCTCCAGGCGGCCATCGACGCGGCGGTCGCTGTCGCCCCGATCCTCGAGGACCACAACTATTACATCGACCAGCGAGTCGGCGTCCTGCCCCGCCGGCTGGTGCTTGCCGCCGGGCGGAGGCTGGCATCCGCCGGCGTGTTACGCGACGCAGCGGCTGTGTTTTATGTGCGAAGGGAAGAGCTGCGCTCGGCGCTGCTTGGGAGCCACGATGGATTGACGGCCCTGACTGAGGAGAGGCGAGAAGAGATGGCGCGCTGGGCACAATTTACGCCGCCCCAGACAGTCGGCGCTCCGCCTCAGGTCGATGCATCCCCGCAGGACGAGCCGCCGGACCGCTTCTGGGGGACCCACAAATTGCGCTCTGACCGGCCGGGTGAGCTGAAGGGCAACGGCGCGTCGGCGGGAGTGGGCCGTGGCCCAGCGCGCGTCCTAGCGACGCTGAGCGAGGCAGGACGCTTCCAGCCGGGCGATGTACTCGTCACGCGCACCACGATGCCGCCGTGGACGCCGCTCTTCGCGGTCGCGTCGGCGGTGGTGACGGAAACGGGGGGCGTCCTATGTCACGCCGCTGTTACGGCGCGAGAGTACGGGCTGCCGGCAGTCCTCTGCGTGGAGAGCGCGACGCGCCTGATCCGCGACGGCCAGCCCATAGAAGTCGACGGGAGCAACGGCACTGTTCGAATCTTGACCTGAAGGAGGAACCAATGGCCGACAAAACGGAGACTCTGAACGTGGGGGACGAGGCGCCGGAGTTCAAGCTTAGGAGCACCGGAAACACGGAGTTCAAGCTCAGCGACCAGCGTGGCAAGAATGTAGTACTCAATTTCTTCCCAGCCGCCTTTTCGGGCGTTTGCTCTCAGCAGATGACTAATATCGAGGCCGAAAAGGGTCGCTTCGGCGACGACACGGTCGTAGTCGGCATCAGCGTCGATAACACATGGTCCCTGGAAGCCTTCAAGAAGGAGCGCGGAATCGACTTCCCTCTCCTGAGTGACTTCTACCCGCACGGGGCCGTCTCCCAGCAATATGGGCTGCTTTATCCCAACGGCGCAAGCCACCGCGCTGTAGTCGGCATCGACAAGGAGGGGATCGTTCGCTACATCGATGACCACGCGCCCCTTGAGGTACCCGAACTGGAGTCCTGCGCTATAGCGCTCGGCAAGTAAGCGGACGGCCGAATGCTGGAGGCAATGAGATGAACGTTGAATTCGGGTGGTTCCTGCCGACGATGGGCGATTCGGAGGTCATCGGGCCGCCGACGCGTCCGGCGACGCGCGACTATCTCGTAGACGTTGCGAAGGCGGCGGAGGATGCCGGCTTCTCATTCGCGCTAGTGCCGGTGGGCACGACGTGCCAGGATGCGTGGCTGGCGGCTGCTGTCGTCGCCGGACGGACGGAGAAGCTCAAGTTCCTGGTCGCGATGCGGCCGGGTTTCGTGGCTCCGACGCTCGCCGCGAAGATGTCGAACACGCTCGACCAGCTTACCGGCGGCCGCGTGCTGATCAACGTTGTCACCGGCGGCTACCCTGCTGAGCTGGCGGCGGACGGGGACTTCACGGAACACGACGAGCGCTACGCGCGGACGCAGGAGTTCATGCAGGTCGTGCGGAAGGCGTGGACGGAAGAGGCACGCTGGGACCACGACGGCAAGTACTATCATGTCGAAGGTGGGAACGTCTTCCCGCGGCCGTATCAGCGGCCCTATCCGCCGTTCTACTTCGGCGGCGCCTCTGAGGCCGCGAAGAAAGTGGGCGCGGAAGAGACGGATGTCTATCTACTGTGGGGAGAGACGCTAGCGATGGTCCGGGAGCGTATCGTTGACATGAGGCAGCGGTCGGCCGCGGTCGGTCGCAAGTTGCGCTTCGGCATGCGCATTCACGTAGTCGTGCGCGAGACAGAGGCGGCAGCCTGGGACGCCGCGGACGAGCTGATCGCGAACATTCCCGAGGGGTTCCAGACAGCGATGGACAGGATCCTCAGCCGGACCGACTCCGAAGGCGAGAAGCGGCAGCAGGGGATGCGGAAGGAAACGGAAGATTTGGTGATCGGCCCGAACCTTTGGACGGGGATTGGTAAGGCGCGCGTAGGCGTGGGAGCGGCGATCGTCGGCTCGGGCGAGAGCGTCGCCGCGCGGCTGAGGGAATATGTCGATGAGGGGATCGAGACGTTCATCCTCTCGGGCTATCCGCATCTCGAGGAGGCGCAGCGCTTCGGCAAGTACGTGATGCCGCACTTCGCGGGTCAGCCTGTCGCGGCTGCTGCGGCCACGGGCTCCTGAACGCCCTCTTGTCTCAAGGTATGAGCCGGACACCCGGAGGATGAGCGCAGGAGAGATCGCGCGTCTTGCCGTTGCGATTTCGGGCAGTCCGCGCTCGCCGTCGCGGTCGAAAACTCTGGGCGAACTGCTGCTGAAGGCGCTGGCCGAACGAGGGTACGATACGCGACTGATCGACCTGGCCGTGCTGCCGGCCGACGCCCTGCTCGCTCGCATCCAGGCCGCTGAAGTCGACGAAGCGATTGCAGCGGTGGGCGAGGCGAGCATCGTGATCGCGGCCACGCCGACGTACCGCGCGCTGTACTCCGGGCTGCTGAAGGCGTTCTTCGATCTGATGCCGCCGGGTCATCTGCGTGCCAAGCTGTGTATTGGTCTCCAGACAGGGACGGCCCGTGAGCACTACCTCTCGCCTGAGTACGGGCTGCGCCCGCTCTTTGTGAGCTTGGAAGGCATTCCGGTGGCAGGGATCTATGCGACCGACGACGAATTTGTCGAGGGCGCGGCTTCGGCCAGGGTGCTGGAGTGGGTCACCGAGCTCGCAGGTCGGGCGATTGCCTTAGGTGGGCCGGCAACTACTCTGCCGTGAATTCGATGCGCATCCCCTGCTGAAAGTGCCGTACAGCTTGGCCACCGGTCTCCTCACCGACGTTGCAGACGAGAATGTATCTCCCGGCCTCGAGATCAACAGTCAAGCTTTTCGACTGCCCCGGGTTAATTTCGCTGATCTCGTCGATCGGTTCCAGCTCGGGGGCTTCCTCATCGAGTGCGCCGTCAGACTGAGTGGGCAGCTTGTCGAGCGGGGTGTCCGTCTTGAACACCAGCATCTCGTGCGCCTCATTCGGGCCCTTGTTCTCGATGTTGAACGTTATCTTCCCGGCTTTGGCGGAAGTCTTCTCGGGAATAATCGAATACTCCTGCAGCGTCACATTGATCTGCTGGGCTGCGCCGGGGCTGCCCGAGGCGCCGCTGGTCGCCCTCGTCGTGGTTGTAGTGGTGCTCGTCTTCTTATCGTCTCCTCCGCAGGCAGCCGCGAAAAGCAGGCACCCGAGAAGAATCCCGAGAAGTGTAAGTCGCATTGTCTCGTCCCCTTCAGAGCGCGTTGCATTGGATTATAGCATCGGGTCGTCAGAATAAGCCGAAGGGCCGTTCCCAGGGAACGGCCCTTCGAGAATCAGTTGCTTTCGGTTAGCCGAGGTTGCCGGTGCGGCGCGCGATCTCGTTCAGGCGCTCAATGCGCTTCGGGACGGGCGGATGTGTGCTGAAGAGTGCCGCGAAGTCCACTTTGCCCAGAGGGTTGACGATGAAAAGGTGCGAGAACGCGGGGTTCACCTGCATGGGCCTCGCCCGCGAGTAGTCCTCCAGCTTCTGGAGGGCGCTGGCGAGCGATAACGGCATGTGAGTGATGTATGCACCCGCTTCATCGGCGCCGTATTCTCGCTGCCGCGAGATGGCCAGGCGGATGATGGAGGCTGCTATCGGTGCGAGGATAATGGTCGCAAGTAATGCCAGAACGCCGAGAATGCCGCCGCCATTCCTGTCGCGTCCCCCGAAGCCGCCGAAGATTAGCGACCACTGAAGCATCGTCGCAATAAATGTGATCGCGCTCGCGATTGTCGCAACGATCGCATTAACGAGAATATCGCGGTTGCGGATGTGGCCAAGCTCGTGGCCCAGGACCGCGGTTAGCTCGCGATCGTCGAGGATGCGCATGATGCCGGTCGTCGCCGCCACGGCCGCGTGCTTATCGTTGCGCCCGGTGGCGAAGGCGTTAGGCGAGTCGTTCTGGATGATGTAGACCTTCGGTTTCTGCAGGCGTGCCATCGCCGCAACGTTATCAACGACGGCGTGTAAGCGCGGCTCCTCGTCTGGCGTCACCTCGCGCGCGCCGGTCATCTTGAGCGCGAGCTTGTCGGAGAACCAGTAGGAGCCGATGTTCATCGCCAGGGCGATGATAAAGGCGAAGATCGCGCCGGTAGGTCCGGCCACAAGATAGCCGATGCCGATGAGCAGGCCGGCTAGGAGGACCAGGAGAAAGACGGTTTTCACGTTCGTCACAGTTTGTTCACCTCGGAGCGCGACACTAACGCGCTCCACTTACAGATTAATCCAACCCGAAGGAGGTCACAAGTTGAATCTACACGCCTTTGTCCTTCGTGTCTTAGCCGCTTATCGCACTCGCGGCGATGCCCGCGCCGTCGGGGGCGGCGCCCCAGAGGAGGTCCTGCACGAAGCGCAGGCTTCCGGCGATGCGTGGGCCGTACCAGCAGAGGTGTTTGCCTTCGATCAAGTGCACGCGCTGGTCGCGGATGGCTGAGATGTAGGGAAACTTACTGACTTCCGGCAAATGCTTGGGGCCGAAGCGGTAGGGCTCATCAGGCAGTAGGATGACCTGCGGGTCCTTTCGGGCCACCTCGTTCATGTCGGTGATCGGGTAGCGTTCGTGACGGCGGGCGAAGATGTTGAGGCCGCCGCAGACGTTGAGGAAATCATGGATGTAGGTATCTGGGCCCACGCTCATCCAGGGATTGCGCCAGATGGGGCAGAAGACGCGCAAGGGACGACGAGGGTCATTCTTTGCGCGCGCCTCCGCGAGGGCGGCCGCCGCTTCCTCGATGATCGGGCGGGCGGTTTCGACGGAGTCTGTCATCTCGGAGATCTGACGCATCATCGCGATCCCGGCGGTTACGGTGCGCGGGAAAGTCACCATGACGTTCAGGCCGGCTGCGATGAGCTGACGCACGTCTTCAGGCCGGTTCTCTTCTACATTGGCGATTACGAGGTCAGGTTCGAGCTGCCGCACCTGCGAGACATCCAGCGTCTTCGTACCGCCGACCTTCGCCTTCGTGGCAACGGCCTCACGCGGCTCGACGCAGAAGCGGGTTACGCCGACGACTGCGTCACCCAGACCGAAGGTGAAAAGCGCCTCCGTGATGCTGGGCACCAGAGAGACGATTCGCTGGGGAGCATGCTTGATCTCGATGGGGCGGTAAAGGGCGTCTGTGAAGATTGTCATCTGTCCCGTAGTATTTACGATTTTCGCAGTTAACAGGATGGCACTTTGCGAAGAAAATCACAAGTGGTTTTCGGACGAATTTTCGCCGTTGCGTTAACCGAGGGTGACCTGCGTCGTCTGTTTGTCGCCGCCATGGTAGTACTCCACCTCCACGACGTCTCCGCCGCGGCGCTCAGTGAGGGCGGCGAAAAGATCGCCGCTGGTGCGGATCTCTTTGTCGCCCAGCTTGACGATGATGTCGCCCTGTTGGAGCCCGGCTTTATCGGCAGGGCCGCCGCGCTGCACACTGCGGATGCCGACGCCATGATCGACTGAGAGATTGAACTGTGCGGCCAGGGACGGAGTGATCTCCTGGATGGTTACGCCGAGGAAGCCGCGCTGGACCCGGCCCTTGTCGATCAGCTCCTTGACGATCGGCTGGGCAGTCTCCATCGAAATCGCGAGACCGATGCCTTCCGCGTTCTCGGTGGCGCCGCGGATCACGGCGGTGGTGATGCCGACGACTTCCCCGTTGAGATTGACGAGCGGCCCGCCCGAATTGCCGGGGTTGATGGCGGCGTCCGTCTGTATAGCGTTCGGAATCGTGACGTTTTGCTCCTGGATGAGGCGGCCGAGCGCGCTTACGACGCCCTTGGTAACGGTCGGCCCGCCCGGAAGGTCCAGCGCGTTGCCGATTGCGATCACGTCGTCGCCGACTTCGAGCTTCGATGAATCGCCGAGTGTGGCGGGCTTGAGATTGCCGCCGTCTATTTTCAGGACGGCGAGATCGGTTGGTGGATCGCGGCCGGCGATCTTTGCGGTGTGCTCGCTCCCGTCGTCGAGCGTGACGGTGATGTCCTGTGCGGCGTCGCCGTTGTCGGTGCTGACCACGTGGTTGTTGGTGGCGATGTCGCCCTTGTCGTCAATGATGAAGCCAGTGCCGACACCGGCGCTAGGCACGAGCTGGCCGAAGACGTCGAGGGTGGCCGTCTCGCTCTTGATGTGCACTACGGAGGGGCGGAGGAGCTTCACGAGCGCAGCGGTTCCAGTCGAGGCGCCGTTCGAAGAGCTCGTCGCTCCGGCGGATGTCGTGGCTGATGTGCTCGCCGAAGGCGCGGCGTTGTCGCTCCCGCAGGCGGTGAAGAGAGCGCCGGTAACGAGCAAGATGGCCGTCAGGAGGGCGGAAATTCTTGGCACCAAGCTTCTCTCATTGAATTCTAACGCCGCGTGGTTAGGATTGTCGCGGGGGAGTACAATATGAACCACCGCTCGCCGCCGGACAAATCTAGGTGAATATACAAGACGTATCCCCTGAAGAAAGAGGAGATAGCGAGCTCGACGATGAAGAGCTCATGCGGCGGCTTGGTTACCGAGACCTGGGGGCTTTTCGAGCGCTCTATGACCGGTACGGCAACCTCGTCTATTCAACCGTGCTGCGCATCGTGCGGGATGCGCAGACAGCAGAAGACATGGTGCAAGAGATCTTTTTACGAATATGGCGTAAACCTGACAGCTACGTGGCGCAGCGCGGGCGCTTCGTGACGTGGCTGACATCGGTTAGCCGCAACCGCGCGGTAGACGAGATCCGCTCGCGCGGACGGCGTTTTCGTTACGAGACGGCCTCGCCCGAAGAGCAGGACCGCGAACTGCCGACGCCCGAGATCAACGATCCAGCGCTGAGGGCCGAACTTGCGGATCAGCGGCGTCTGATCCTGGCCGCGCTGGCCAACATCCCGCTCGAGCAGCGGCAGACCATTGAACTCGCTTATTTCGGAGGCCTTACCCAGCAAGAGATCGCCGAACGACTCTGCCAACCGCTGGGGACGGTCAAGACGCGTGTCCGCCTGGGGATGCAGAAGCTGCGCGCGGCGTTGACGGCTGAGGTCAGGCTGGAAGAACGATGAGAGAAGCGTTCGAGGGACTGGAGATTGGCTGCCGGGAAGCCATGGAGCTGCTAGACGCCTATGCGCTTGGCGCGCTCGAAAGCGGAGAAGCGGCTGCGCTCCAGCGGCACGTCTCGGATTGCGCGCACTGCCGGGAAGAACTCGGTAAGTCCCAGCGAACTGCAGCGCTGCTATCGCTATCCGTGCAGATTGAGGAGGCTCCCTCGCGAGTGCGAGACCGGATCCTGGCGCGCGCGGAACGCGAGCGGACCGAGGTTCCCGCCTGGCGGCGGTTGGTGCCGAGCCGGCGGACGAGCACGCGCGCGCTCGCCTTTGGTGGGGTGGTGGCGCTCGTGTTTGCCGGATTCTTTCAGGCTCAGCTTAGCAACCTGCGCGGCGACAAGAACCAGCTTCAAGCGCAGCTTTCAGCTGCCAGTTCCGAGCTCGAGCAGCAGCGGCAAATCGTCGCAGTGCTCTCGGCACAGGATACGCAAAAGGTGGCGATGGAACAGCAGGTGGCGCTGCGGTCCCAGGCCGAGAGCGTGTACAACTGGAGCCCGGGTAACGACGCCGGGTTTATCGTTTGCCGCAATTTTCCTGAACTGCCCGCCGGGCGCCTATACGAGGTGTGGTTGGTAACGGGGGAGCTGGCGGAACCCGTGGCGACTTTCTTGCCGCAAAGTGGGCGATGCCAGATACCGATGGATATGAGCCGGATGAACTGGCGGCCGCAGGGCATTGCGATCAGCGTGGAGCCCACGGGCGGAAGCAGCCATCCGACCAAACCGTGGTTCAGCTACGCCTGGTTTGACCAAACCTCGAAGGGCGGTGGCAGCCAAGACCCGCACATGGAAATACTGACCGCCGCGATCGGCCCGTAGCACCGGACGCGTTCTTATTATCGGTGCCGACTTGACGCAGCTGGGGGGCCGCTGATACCTTGTCTCACTGAGACGAGGTATCATGTCGGACCTTGAAGCGGTAAGTTTGAGACTCGAGGCTCGCGGCTATCGCGTCACGCCGCCGCGGCGAGCAGTAATAGCAGCCGCCCTCCAGCAGGCAGGTCATTTTAGTGTCGAGGACCTTCTCCAGCGCTGCCGTGGAGCCGGGCGGGCGACGGTGTTTCGCACGATACGCCTACTTACCGAACTGGGAGTTGTATGCCGTGTGCTTCTGGATGACGGGACCCTTCATTACCGTCTATCGCGCCGGCCACAGCACCACCACCATCTGGTCTGCACGGGCTGCGGCAAGGTCCAAGACCTCGATGACTGCGCGGTGAGCGATCTCGTTCGGGAGCTTGCCGGGTCGTCTGGGTACGAGATCGAGGGTCATTGGCTGGAGTTCTATGGGCACTGCGCGGCGTGCCGAAGCGGAGTGCTCGCGGGCGCTCCGGCGTGATTTTTTGTGGAGGTGCCATGAGACTAAGTATCAATAAGCCTGATCGGCAAACGCGGAGACCCGCAGTCTGGTTGATTGGGTTCGGAACCATTTGCTTTCTGTCCGCCGCGCTCTTGTTATCGGCCGCGGGATGCGGAAGCGACGAGAACACCTCTAGCAGCGAAGGCAAACTTAAGATCGTCACGAGCCTGCCCTTATTCGCCGACTTCGTCCAAAACATCGGCGGGGACCGCGTCGAGGTGTCCTCGCTAGTCCCGAAAGGGGCGGACCCGCACACGTGGGAACCCTCGCCGAGCGACGTTCAGCGCGTTGCCGAAGCGAGGATCGCTTTCGCCAACGGTCTAAACCTGGAGCCGGCGGCGATAAAGATCATCGAACCCAACCTCGGTGATTCGGCCCGCCTCGTTGTCTTAGGAGACAAGGCGAGGGAGGCCGGCGTCGCGATCGCCCAACTCCCCGAAGGGTTCGAGGAGGAGGGGGAACAGGGGGCGCCCGGCGGAGGCCGGGCGGACGACCCGCACCTCTGGATGGACCCCAGTAACGCCAAGCGCTACGTAGCCATCATCAGAGATGCGCTCGACGAAACTGATCCGCCGGGCAAGTCCTTCTACGATAAGAACTACGAAGGTTACGTCTCCGCGATTAATGACACAGAAACCGCCGTGCGAAACGAAGTCAGCAAGATTCCGGAGACGAACCGTAAGCTGGTGACGACACATGACGCCTTCGGATATTTCGCGGCTGCTTTTGGGCTTCGGATCGTGGCGTTCGTCGCGCCCTCACCAAGCCAGGAAGCGAGCCCGCAAGACGTCGCGAAACTGACGGACGCGATGAAAGCAGAAGCTGTCCCAGCGGTATTCGTGGAGCCGCAGATCGAGAGCGAGGGCAAGATCTTGCGCCAGGCCGCCGACGACGCGGGCGTCCAAATCTGCACGCTCTACAGCGACTCTCTCGACGACAGAGTATCCTCGTACATAGAGATGATGCGCTTCAACGCGAATGAGCTAAAGCGCTGCCTCGGAGAGGGCCGCTAGCACATACATGGCGTCGACGCTGCGCGCCGCAACGGCGTTCTCGCTTTTTGCGGTCTTCTTTTTTGTCGCCGTCGGCGGCGCTTGCGGAGGAGGTTCCTCCGGCAACGAGAGGAAGATCAAGGTTATCACTACCCTTCCCCTGTTTGCGGACTACGTGCGCGAAGTCGGCGGCGAGCGTGTCGACGTCTCTTCACTGGTGCCCGTCGGCGTCAATCCCCGGACTTGGCAGCCTGCCCCAGGCGACGCCGAACGGGTCGCTCAAGCCGATATCGCCTTCGCGAACGGCCATGACTTCGAGCCGGCGGCGATCAAATTCCTGCAGCAGAATCTTCGATCGGGTGCGCCGCTCGTCCAGATCGCCGGCGACGAAGACGAACTGGAGCGAGCGGGCGCGGAGACCTTACATCAAACGATCACCGGTGCTCACCAGCCGGTCCTCTGGATGAGCGTCCAGAACGGCAAGGCCTACGCCCAGTTCATCCGCCAGCAGCTGACGAAGTTCGACGCGGAGGGTGAACAACAGTACACAAAGAACGCGGAGGGGTATGTCAAGCGCGTGGATGAAACGGAACGTTACGCGTTCAAGCGCCTTGACGCCGTCCCGCCTGAGAACAAGAAGCTCATCTCGACCGACACGTCGCTGGAGTATTTCGGCAGCTACTACGCCATCGAGCTGACCGCCCAACTTTCGCTCTACCAGGGTCAGGCACTCACGGCCGACGACTTCGAGCGAATCAAGAACACGATACGAGAACGCGGCGCCCTGGCAGTGTTCGTGCAGCCCTACGCGAGCCCGGAGAACGACATGCTGCGCCGTGCCGGCGAGGAGACGGGGGTGCGGGTGTGCACTCTCTACAGCGACTCGCTGGACGACAATGTGAAGACGTACATCGACCTGATCCGCTTCGACGCAGATGAACTCTATCGCTGTCTTGGAGGGCAGGGTGCTTGATCACTCATCGCATCGTGACTGCGCCGTAGACGTACGTGACCTCCGCGCCGGCTACAACAGCCATGTGGCGCTCGATGGCGTGACCTTTACGATCGAGCGCGGCTGTCTCGCTGGACTCGTTGGCCCTAACGGCAGCGGCAAGTCCACGCTCCTGAAGGTCATGCTCGGCCTGCACAAGCCGTGGTCGGGCGAAGTCCTGATCTTCGGCCACACCGAGCGGCCGGGGCACGGGGATGTTGGTTACACGCCACAATCGGAGCTCGTCGACTGGGCGTTCCCGGTCTCGGTATTCGACGTCGTGCTGATGGGCCGCTACGGCAAGCTGGGCCTGGTCCGACGCCCCGGAAGGCGCGACCGGGATATCGCAATGAGTGCTCTGGAGCGCGTGCGTCTCGCCGACCGCGCCGGGCGACAGATAGGCGAGCTTTCCGGCGGCGAGCAGCGGCGGGCTCTCATCGCCCGCGCGCTGGCGCAGGAGGCAGAGCTGCTTCTGCTCGATGAACCTCTCGCTGGCCTGGACGCGACCGCGCAGCACGATCTTCTACGACTGCTCGAGGAGCTGCGCACGGAAGGGAAGACGCTGTTCGTCGCAACCCATGACCTCTCGTGCGTGGCGGCCGACTTCGACCATGCCGTGCTCCTGAACCGCCGGGTGGTCGCCTTCGGCCGGCCTGCCGACGTCTTCAACGAGGAGAAGCTAAGCGAGGCGTTCCAGAGGCACCTGTTCGTGCTGCCGCAAGGCACGACGATCATCGGCCCGTGAGCGACATCGCCGACTTCTTTGTCGATCCCTGGCGGCTGGAATTCATGCGCCGGGGATTGGTCGCGGCGACGCTTGTGAGCGTGGTCGCGGCTGTGGTCGGGAGTTACGTGATCCTCAAAGGGATGGCCTTCATCAGCGACGCCTTGCCACACGCCAGCTTCGGCGGGATAGCGATCGCATTTGCGCTGGGAGGCAGCCTTTACCTTGGCGGGGCGATCGCGGCGCTCGCGACTGCGCTTCTGATCGGGTTTGTCAGCCGCCGCGGGCTGGTGAGATCAGATGCCGCTATCGGCATCCTCTTCGTCGGTTCTTTCGCGCTTGGCCTGGCCGTCATCAGCCGCCAGAAGAATTACACGGGCGACCTCTTTTCGTTCGTGTTTGGCAACGTTCTCGCGGTGACCTGGAACGACGTCTACCTGACGGCTGCGATCGGCGCCTTCGTGCTCGCGTTCGTTGCCATCTTCTATAAGGAGCTGCTTTTCACTTCGTACGACCCGGCGATGGCCGCCGCGGCCGGCCTTCCGGTGCCCGCCCTCCAGTACGCCTTGCTCGCCCTCGTTGCGCTGACAACCGTAATCGCCGTGCAGACGATCGGAGTGATTCTCGTCGTAGCGCTGCTCGTTACGCCGGCAGCGACGGCGCAGCTGCTGGTGCGCAGCCTGCCGGCAATGATGGCGCTCGGGGCGCTGATCGGCGCGGCGTCATCGGTCATCGGGCTGTATGTCGCCTGGCACGCGGACCTCTCGGCCAGCGCATCGATTGTGCTGACGGCCACGGCGCTATTCGTCGTGGCGTTCGCGTTTGCGCCCGGCCGAGGCCTGGTCTGGCAGGCACTTCCTCGACTGAACTCGGGGAGTTCCGCGGTGCTAAAATAGGGCCGCCGTGTTCACCGACATCGACACTTTTCTGCGCTATTTCGACGGCGTACATCGGCGCGCTCTGCGCGATATCGGCGCGCTTCCCACGCAAGCAGAATCGTACCGTCCAGAGACGGGAGAAGGCGAGGGGGCGTGGAGTATCGGCGAGATCGTGCGCCACATGGCGGGGTCGCGCCTCTACTTCGCGCGGGCCTATCGCGGAGAAGGCTGGGTCTTCGATTACCCGCTGCGCGAGACCAATTCGCAGGCGGACTGGCTGCCGTGTCTCGAGGAGTCGATGGCGGAGTTCCGCCGGCGGATCGAGGGCACGCCGAGCCAGTGGTTAAGTCGCAAGATACGGATGATCGACACGGACGGCGAGCTTTCAGGCTGGCGCGTACTCTTGATGTGCCTGGAGCACGACGTGCACCACCGCTCCCAGATTGAGACCTACGCTGGGCTCCAAGGCTGGCCGGTACAG
>Ga0070706_100004910_pt1 | contig 12797 bp, 7 predicted proteins | sample KBSK5501metaG_FD_65476 | JGI IMG/M metagenome (GOLD analysis project Ga0070706, IMG submission 65476) | Corn, switchgrass and miscanthus rhizosphere microbial communities from Kellogg Biological Station, Michigan, USA - KBS K5-50-1 metaG | ecosystem: Host-associated > Plants > Roots >...
ACCATCGGTGGATTTGAATGCCAGCGCTGAAATGATTCTGAAGCGCTCAAACTGGATCTATCATCGCGACTTCGTGCGCCGCTTGAAGCAGCGAATTCGTACTAACCACCGACTCTATCCCGAGCGTTACGACATTAGTGGGCTGGATGAGGTGCACACGCTAAGGGAATTTGACGATCGTTATACGGCAGTAGCCCACGGTTTCGCTGATGCTGCTGATTATTACAACCGTTCCAGCTCGCTAAGGATCGTTGATCGCATCCGTATTCCCACTCTGATAATCCACGCGGGAGACGATCCGTTTATTCCCATTGCGCCGCTCCAAGACCCACACGTAACTGAAAACCCTTACATACTTCTGCTCGGGCCGCAGCACGGTGGACACGTGGCGTTCATTTCCGCCAGACGTGAGGACGGTAACGACCGCTTCTGGGCCGAGAATCGTGTAGTGGAATTCTGCCAACTCGCAATTGAGTAGGCAGAATGCTGTCAAGATCCTTTGGCAGAGATAGGGGCCACCGTGTGTTACCGCCTTCCTGACTGAGCGAAACATCGATAGCACGGCGAGGCGAGAATGCAGCAGAATCAAACAAGCAATCCATACCGCTATGCATAAGTCCAAAAAATTACCGCCGACTAAATATGCGAACTGTGGGATGTATCGCACCTCTGATTCTGAGATTTCTGCGAGCAACAAGTATTCACGCCACCAAAGAACGTAGATTGCTACCACCGCGGACAAACTAACTGACCCTAGGAAAAAGCTCCTGAAGCCTTTTGACCGGATTGCTATTAAGGCAACGATCAATAGGACTTCGATAAAAAACCGCGCGCGCTCATCCAGCGACGGTCCCCAATAGCACCAAACGAAACCAGTGCGCTCAAACATCTGCTGACGCTCTACGCTTTCTCGATGCATTCGATAAGCTTGGCCGGCGAGATTCAACGAAGCGGCCAATAGTATGGCTATTGTGAGAGCCTTGGCTGATAAACGGTTTAGCATGTTCGGGGCGCCACCTTCATTGAAGATAGACCCCGGGGACGCTCAATTAGTTCCGACTATTCCGGTGTGAGTCTACGGCGAACTCGCGGCTTCATACTCAAACTCAGTCGAGTTCCAGGTCACTGGTTATTTATGACCGGCTAGTTCTCGAGCTTCTTGATCAAGCGCAGCGCGTGGTTGCGGGCGATAAGCGGCAAGTGTTCGTCAGTAGAGATGTCGTTGAGAAGTGGTACTAGTTGCTGCGGATCAGACAAGCCATTTCGCTTCATCTGCAGTTCAAATTCGTCCATGAGTTTGGGAGTAGCCAGCGGCTGCGTCTCGCGCGCGACGGAAATATCGAAGATGAGCACAGCCTGATCGGCAACACGGCGATACTCGTTGGCCAACAAAGACACGTTCTTGTTGTTGGTCCAGTTGAATTCGGCAGTTCGGTTGAGCTTATCGCGCACCATCTTCAGGCGCATCGTGCCAAGGTGAGGAAACTGCTTGTCCGCCTGATAGTTCTCGGTTGACTCCAGGAATCGGAGTTCGGTCCAGCCGCCCAGCACACGTCCGAGCGCACCCATTGAGAGATTGATCGGCTCCTCGATCGGGGTCTCCTCGCCCTTGCGCTCGAAGGTAATCTTGCCGATGCCGTTGGCATCGTGCTCGATGATGATGTGGCGAATAGTGAATTCCGGCTGCGTGAATTCGTAGAAGTAACGTGTGGTGTCGGGCGGTTTCTTGTTCTCTTCCCGCCTTTGGGCGGAGGGCGTCGCGGCCGGGGCCGGCGCGGATTCTGGTTTTCGCTCGTTCGTCTTAGTTTGCGCCGAAAGCCTGGGTGCAGCGACGAGAAACACTGCGCCCAAAACAATCAACCCGGCGACGAGAACCTTTAGCTGTCTGAAAATTTGTCTTGCCATCTTTCGTGGCGGACATTCTAAGCGAAACTCCGATAGGAAGAAAACAGCATAGCCAAAGGAAGTCAGAACCGGGACTCCCGGTTCTGAATTATTCGACCCACAAGATAGTCAAAAGGCGAGCTATGACAGCTCGCCCTAAAAAACTCCGACTTCGCGTTTTAGTGCTTACTCAAACCTAACAGAAACCAACTTCGAAACGCCGACTTCCTGCATGGTCACGCCATAGAGAGCGCGGGCCATCTCCATCGTTCGCTTGTTATGAGTGATCACAATGAACTGCGTGCTAGCCGACATCTGCGCGACTTTATCCGTGAATCGTCCCACGTTTGCTTCATCAAGCGGCGCATCCACTTCGTCCAGCAAACAGAACGGCGAAGGCCGGTAATGGAAAATGCCCAACACTAACGCGAGCGCGGCCATTGCCTTTTCGCCACCTGAAAGTAGAAGCACATTTTGCAGTCTCTTGCCGGGCGGTTGGGCAATCACATCGATACCCGCTTCGAGCACATCATCGCCTTCGATCAAACTCATTTCGCCCTTGCCGCCGCCAAAGAGCTCCTGGAACAGTTCGCTGAAGTTCTTGTTAATCTGCTCGAACGCGTGACGGAATCTTTCGCGCGAGCGCCGTTTGATTTCGCGCAACGCTTCCTCAGTTGAAGAAATGCTATCGACGATATCCTGCCGCTGCGTAGACAGGAACAACAGGCGCGCTTCGTTTTCCGACAGCTCTTCAAGCGCCATCATGTTAACGCCACCAAAGCTTTCAATTCGCGCGCGTAACTCTTCCACCCGCGCCTGGGCTGTTTCGAGGTCAAACTCGTCATCGACCGGCAGTTCTCGCGCCAAATCTTCAAGCGACTGATTCAACTCCGCAGCACAGTTTTCGCGAACGAAGGTTAGCCGGGCCTGCGCCTCGGCACGTTGCACTTCGATCCCGGCACGCGCGTCGCGCACTTCCGCCGCATGCTTATTCAGGTCAGAGAGTTGGGTGGCCAGGAGGTCGGCTCGTTGGCGTGCCTCTTCGAGCAAGCTGCTGATCGCGGCAATCTCCTGCTCTTCCTTCTCTTTCTCCTCGGCGACGGTACTTGCCTGATATTCGAGGTCTGCTATTGAGGCGCGCAACGTAGCCAGGCGGTCCGTCATTTCCACCAATTCTAAACGATGACGTTCAACGCGGCCGGCCAGATCAGCAAATTCTGCTTCCATGCGACGGAGTTCAGCAGCCGTGCCGCGTCTGCGTTCGGTTGCCGCGGCCGCGGCTGCGCGCTGTCCGCCCAATCCTTCGCTCTCGGCTTCCGCGGCCCGGCGCGCCTCGGCAAGCAAAGCGGTGGCGGTTGTTACCGTCTCGGTTGCGGCAAGACGAGCCGCTTCAGATTCCTGAGCATCAATGATAGCGCTCGCCCGACGTCTCTCAACTTCAGTACGTTCCTGCTCGACTCGCGCGATTTCGTCAGCAACCACTCGCATGTGGCGTTCGGCACGCTCAATCTCGTGAGCCAGCCCCGTTGCTGTTAATTCTCGGGCCATTGCCTCTCGCTCTTCGCGGCCGATGGCTTCGTTCAAAATCAATACGGCGTCTTCGAGACCTACCAGACTCACCCGGGCACTCCGGGCCAACTCCTCAGCCGAGTTTGATTCCACCCGCAGAACTTCCGCCCGCGCCTCAAGCTCTCTCAACTCTCGTTTGAAAGTCAGCAAGCCGGCGCCTTCTTCGAGCGCTCGGGCGTCTCCGGCGCTCACGAATTGACCGCTCGCGACCCAATCGCCGTTCAGGGTTACAAAAACTTCGCCAGTCCGGAGCGACTTGGTCATCGCGTCATCGAGGTTGGCAGCGAGGCGGGCGTTCATCTTCTCCGGAAGGGTCCGATTGAGAACAGACAAAAGTTCCCGCGGTGCTCCCAGCAGATCGGCAATCTTCAGGTCCTCTGCTATGGCTTCGGTGGCGAAGGAAATCGAGAGAGCTGGTCGCTCCTCGACATCACACGTCAGCGCATTTACTTGAATATTCAACTCTTCGCTTCCGCCATGGAGTCCTGCGACCAGGAAACTGGCGCGGCCGCCGTTGTTTTCGCGCAACCACTGCGCAGCCCTTGCTGCATCATCGGGCGTAGGTACAACAATCGACTGCAATGAAGAACCAAACACTCCTTCCACGGCACGTTCCCATTTGGCGTCGACATTGAGTGCATCAGCGAGCGTCCCGATAAAATGGAAATCGCGAGGTGCACTATCCTCCGAAAACATCAACTGCACGGCCGAAGAATAGTAGGCACGGCGATCATCAAGCTCTTTCAAACTCTCGAGCCGGTGGCGCGTCCGCGAGTACTCATCACGCACGCGAGTCATTTCCGCTTCAGTGTCGCTGACTGCTTCGTGACCCTGGACAACGCAATCGACGGCTCGCTCACGCTCGGCGTTTAAAGTAACAATGTGTTCTCGTGCGGCATCAATCTCGGCGGTGAAGGCATCGGCTTCGGCTTTGCGTTCCGTGTATTGGGCGGCAGCACGTTCGCCCTCGCGTGCCAGACCTTCCGCCTGAACACCCAGGCGCTCAAGCGTGCCCTCGAGCTGTCGTGCAATTTCGCGTAGTCGCTCGGCAATGGCGGTGTGCTTCAACAAATCCGCGCGCGCACTTTCGATTTCGGCTTCAGCTAGCGCTGCTGTGGAAAGCTTCTCAGCATACGACTCTTCCGCTGTTCTGAGAGTGGCTGCACTCTGATCGGCTTCAATTCGCAGCCTCGCCTCGTCTTCCTGAAGTCGTTTGCATTCAGCTTCCACCAGAATCAACCGCCCAGAGAGAGCTTCAATCTCCGAGCCTACCTCATTCTTTCGCTTTTCGAGGGAGACCACCTGCTCTTCCTGATAGGCACGTTCCCTCGTCTGGCGGTCGCGACGCAGGACCGCTTCGGCGGCAGCGGCGCGAGCTGCTGCAAGATCGTCTTCCGTCTTGCGGGCTTCCTGAGTTGCACCTCGAGCTGCCTCTTCCTGTCTCTCCAGATCCTCGGCGACGGCGCGCTCCATAACGCTGGCTTCCAGCAGTTTTGCCTGAGTCTCATCGAGAAGCCTGGTGAGCTTGCGATCCTCGGCGACGAAGACGTGGCGCAGCAGCTCGCGCAATTCTTCGCGAATGACGCCATAGCGTCGGGCCTTCGCGGCCTGTCGTCGCAAACTATTCACCTGGCGATCTATTTCAGAAATGATGTCGGAGATGCGAGAAAGATTTGCGCGTGCCGATTCCAATCGCCCTTCAGCCGCCCGCTGGCGCACGCGAAACTTCGTGATGCCCGCCGCCTCCTCGATTATCGTGCGACGGTCCATTGGCTTGGCGGAGAGAATCTGGCCGATGCGACCCTGCTCGATGATGGCATAGTGGCCGCCCGCCAAGCCGGTGCCGGAGAAGAGATCCTGAATGTCACGCAACCGACAAGGACGATTGTTTAGAAGGTATTCGCTCTCGCCCGAACGATAGAGACGACGTGTAACCGATACAGCTTCACCGGGCGCAAACTCCAGCGCCAGATTTCGGCGACGCCAGTGTCTCTTATGCTGGGACTTTGCCGGGATAGCTGTCGTCGGCACTTCTGCTCCGGTTTCAACTGCGGGCACTTCACCCGGCACAAGCTCTTCCCCAGGCGTTTCCCGAGCGTCTGCCTGGACCGTTTCTTCGGGCGAATCAGCAGGGATTACCGCGTCAAGGTCTATAACCTGGTCGTCCAGGAGTTCGAGAGTGGAGTCGATATCTTCAATGTCAGGCTCGTGCTCAATAGCTTCGTCCCGCACCATATGCATGACGACTTCGGCCATGCCACTTGGGGGTCGGTTTCGCGAGCCCTGAAAGATGACGTCCTGCATGGCTCCGCCGCGCAGATGCTTTACTCGTTGCTCGCCTAAAACCCACGCTATTGCATCCGCAACATTGCTCTTGCCGCAGCCGTTGGGCCCGACAATGGCGGTAATTCCATCACCTGTGAAGAGTATTTCGGTGTAGTCCGCGAAGGATTTGAAACCGGTAATCTCGAGGCGTTTCAGTTTGAACATGCGAAAATCGTCTGTCTATTGCCCTGTTATTGATCAGCAGTCACGACCCAGAATACCGAATTCCAGAGGGCTATGCACGGGCGTGCCAATATAAGTGGGGTTTGCTTAGAATGTCAACTAAAACTTGAGGTTACAGAACTTTAATGATGCAGTCAGCAAAGTTAACTGTTAGCGCTTAAGTTCGATTTCGGGAGGAAATTTTTGGGGGCGGGGTTCCTTGGCTCCCCTCTCAAGACGGCGAGGGCTTTTTGCGTCGCATAGTGAACTCAATTCCCTTGCGAATCCCGTCTGGGTTAGTCACTTCCGGACGCAGCTTGCGACCGTCGATGAGCAGGGTGGGGGTGCCGTCGATGCCAAGTTCCGCGGCAGCGGACTGATCGGCTTCAATCCGCAAGTTCACCTGCCTATCGGCCATATCGCTCATGAAGCGGCCCGTATCCAATCCAAGGTCGGCCGCAAATTTCCAAAAGATGCTCTTGGGATTGATGTCATCCTTCCACAGGTCTTGATTCTCATACAAGAGGTCATGCATTTCCCAGAAACGGTTCTGCATTCTCGCCGCCTCAGCCGCTTGCGCGGCGGCAAGCGCGTTCTTGTGAAGGGTGGTAAGCGGTAGATTTCGGAAAACGAAATTGAGATTTGGGCCAAACTCCTGCTTCAGTTTCTTGAGACTGGGATGAAGCGCGCCACACGGAGAGCACTGGTAGTCGCCAAACTCCTCAAGCGTCACGACCACCCCTTCGGGAAGTTTACTTTGCGCTTCAGTTCCTGGTTGCGTGTTTGTGGCGACGAATTCCCCGTTTTGACGTGCTCGCAGAAGGAAGAAGAGGCCAACAATCGTTACGGCCAACACGATCGCTATGATTAGAATGGGGCGATACTTTTGCACTGTTTGGCGAAGTTTCCTGACTTGCTCTAGCTATTAGAAGTTTGGCCTCGCATCTAACGCACCAACTCGCGACGCGCATACAACAGCAATTCTACTCCTGGCCTCAAGGGAAAACTGCCTGCCGCGTTAAAGCCTGATTGAATCTGCTGGTAGCGGTCGCCGAATGTAGTTTGCACTTCCGCGGCCTGGTCTTGCCTGGCAATAATGATCGGCTCATTGGAAGGAGTCATATGACCGTGGTAACCAACTCGCTTGTAGTCGCGCAGATACCAGGGTAGAGGCCAGTAGTCTGCCGAGACTATCGTGATGCCCGTGTCTTTTCCCTGATGCGTACGCTCGGCCACCTTGTCAATTTCGTCGAGCAGCTTCAAGGTTTCCCGCCGGGTGTGAGCGTAGACGTAAACGTAATAACGATTGTCGTTGTCGTAGTTAAGAAAATTAAGATCGATTGTTTGATAGCCAGGGATGAAAGTTTTCCAGTGCACCGGAACAGAAATCAGCCCTTTGAACGTTTGGTCACTTACCTCAGAAGCCACTTCATCAACTATGCGGGCCAACCCGGCCAATGGACCTATAGCCACCAACAGAAGACCGGCAACGGCGTACCAGCGCATTTGTTTGCCCACCTGCCATCTGGTGAGTTCTTCGTAGAACCAATCGATGGCGACGCCGCTGATCAGCGCTAGCGGGACAATGAAGTTCAGCGAAAGCCACGGCGTCTTATAGGCAATCAACGAATAGGCGGCGATTAGTCCGAACGCCCACAAGGCGGAGAACAACGCAAACGATTTCGTCGGTTTCAGGACTGCAACTATCGCGCCCAGCGCGCCGAGCACAAGTAACGGCGACTCTTGCTCTAGCAGCCACCAAATATACGTCGCTGGCGGATGCTGGTGTGCTTCCTGACCTGTCTTGGTCCAGATTTGAAATGTCTTCAGCGAGTCGTAAACACCCTGAGGATAATTCGTGAAGAAGGACGAATAGAAAAGAACATAGACACTTACGAAGACCGCAAGGGCAATCACTACCCAGACTGTTATTTTTGACGAGCCACCCGCTCTTTCAAAGAAGGTTCGATAGTCGCCGGTTCGCCGTTTCTTCTGGTTTGTGGTGCCTCCGATAGATTTCCAGAGCAGGCGATAGACTTGTGTTACGACCAGCGCGATCACCAGCACGCCGACAGAGATCATCGCTGTCTCTTTTGTAGCAAATAACAACGCCGCAGAGATTGCCGCCAAAATCAGGTAAGCCGGATTCAGATCCTCGAAATACTTGAGCGAGGCCACCACGATTCCCAGGGTGAAGAAAACAAACAGCGTTTCATGGATGAAGTAACGAGAGAGGTAAATCGCACCGGGTGAAACGGCTAAGAGAAAAGCAGCGCTGAGTGTCGCGATGGTTCCCAGGTTTCGGCGCAGTGTGAAGACAAGCGCGATGGTCGCCAAGCCGAAGAGTGCTGGAACGAGCCGGATTCCGATCGTTGTCAGGCTCACGTTCGCACCAACAAATGGCCTCAGGATCCAGGCTACGACGGCGGCGAAGTAGTAAAGAGTCGGGCCATGATAGTTTGCCGGATCGTAGTGGTAATACCCATCGCGGACGAGCCGGACGAGAAAATTCCCGTTCACCCCCTCGTCATGATGAAGCGGAACCAAATTGAGATCGTATAAACGAAGAATCGCAGCCAGGAGCATGATCGCAATCACCGCGATAAACCAGGTGCGTTCGTCAATAACAACTTCCGCCGACCCAGCCGAAGTTGGATCAGCTCGTCGCCCTCCATTGGCTGGCACTTTCGACCGGTTAGCTGGCTGTTTACTGCTTGATTTTGTAGAGGCGGTACTCACCAACTTCTCCTACAAGTTGAAAGCTGGAAAAAAACTGGTCATTCACATTCATGATATTTTTTTCAAGCGGGCTGACTACTGCATAGTCAACGCCATATTTTCTTAATATGGTATTGGCATCCGGAGCTCCCGCATAAACTCTCCTAATCTCAGATTCGCGCGGGCCAAACTCGAGTCCATGTGTCCAAACGTGCCCGGGATAGCCCATCAGCGATCTTCTTCCCGTTAGAAACACCGGATGATTGTGTACCGGAGCATGTATAACCACTGCCTGCGGCTCGGCTTCACGTTTTATCAATTCCGCAAACTGAATTCCGGGCGCAGTGAAAATTCCGTATTCGTTCGACCGCAGCACAATGGCGGCAACGTCCAACCCTCCAGCCAGCGTTACACAGGCTAGAAGACATACGGCGATGGCTCGCCTAACAATACCTTGCCGCCAAAGCCGCGCCAGCAGAAGGGCCACCAGCGGCGCTGAGGCAAGCCACCAGTAGAACAATACTTTTATGTTATCCCAAATCCACGGCGCCATCTTCAGAACGTTGGGGACGATAAAGCACAGTGTAAACGGCAAATAGAAAATCAATAGCCTACGAGAGACGAGAGCTTTCCCGTCGTGACGCCAAAGCAATGCGGCCAGCGTCAGCGGGATAAACAATCCGGTGTTCTTCAACCAGAACCAGAGAGCGTTTTCCTGGCCGTGGTCCCAACCAACCTGCCACTCGAAAAACTTTCCGGCATCGACCGCACTGTTGTGAGTTGACCACCACATCTGCGGCAGTGCAATTACCGAAGCTACAAAGGCGAAAGTTATCCAGTCGCGCCAACGTCTCTGCAGCAATGCTATGCATCCACCTACCACCATCACCACGACAAAACTGTGGGCATGTACCAGCGGTAACAGGCCGGCGACTACGCCAGCGGCAATCATGCGCCTGATGGAGGGGGAAGGAGGGAAAAAGGGGAAGGGGGAAACGGGCAAGGGCCCTGAGGCACCGACACGCAGCTTATTTATTTCAGCTTTCTTCTTTAGTTTTTGCTTCTTCCCTTTACCCTTTCCACTTTTCCCCTGTTCCCCTTCCCGTTGTTTCCCCTCTTCCCCTTTTGCCCTCTTCCCCTTTTCTTCCGCCGACAGCCACCACTGCGTAAACACAATTACTGCGAGCGGTAAACCAAGCAGGAAGCCACGCTGTGGTATCAGCAGCGTAGAAATGGCGTTTCCCCAACGCCAGGTTGTTTCCGGAATCACGGTGAAAGAAGGCGGCAGGCCTTGCAGGATTCCTGCCAGCCCATCTTTATTATTTTTCGTCAGCCGGTCCCACAACAATATCCAACCGAAGCCCCCGTTGAGCAGCACCAGTATCGGCGTGATGATGGCTGCGAGTTTGTCACGCAACATTTCCAGTGCCCAGCGATGCATCAAGCCAACAAAGGCAAGAGCCACCACGAAATTCTCGAGAAACATCGACTGGCGCAGGTCGGCGCCGCAGCGGACAAAAATTGCGGAGACAAAATCAGTGAGAAACGGGTAGGTAAAGCGAACTCCGGCGTAGGTTGGATCCTGAGGAGGAAAGTTGTTACCAAACGAAAAGCTGGTGATCACGCTCACGTGAAAGGGCAAATCACCGAAGTTGTTAAGCAGGCCTGTGAAAATGCCTTCCGGTGTTTCAATCATCGCGCGTTGAAAGGCGCGCCAAAGGATTGCCGCAACAACGAGATAGAAAAGCGTGTAGCCAAGTTGAATCCCCGTGGGGTTCCCGACAGCCTGACGAAATGATCGAGAAGTCGACCTTAGATCCTGCTCGACAAGGGCCCTGCGATCAGGATTCCTCAAGGACAGAATCGGCAGCGCCACTGTGATAAGAAGCGCAAGTAGTATTGTCAGGGGGGTGAGTCCAAGGAAAGACGCCAGCACAAAACCGGCCAGGCCCAGCGCCGCAATCCCGATGCAGGCCCCGGCACAAAGCCGTGCAGCGAAATTCGCGTCCTCGTCGTAGAGATAGCTGGCTAATGTACCGCCGGCAGTTACGAGCAGCACGAGCGCAAGCGAGATGATCACGCGGTCACCGACGGATGATTACAGCTTCGAGGAACTCTGTCCGTCCGGTCCTTTTCTAGTATTGACAACAAAACTTCGATTTATCTCGGCCGGATTATACGCGAAATCGTAACGCAAACTGTTAATTTGCGACGTAGGCCAATGCCTGGGCTTTTCTCCAGCGCGCGCGTTTGCGCAGCGGATTATTATCGGTTAGTTTCAAAGCCGAGGAAATCAACTGATGCTACGAGCAGGAATTGTTGGCTTACCCAACATTGGCAAGACTACGCTTTTCAACGCCGTGACGGCGCAGACGTCCGGCGTCACCGCGAATTACGCTTTCTCTACCAGCAAGCCCAACGTCGGCGTCGTGACGGTGCCTGACGAACGGCTGGCGCCCCTCGCAAAAATCGTGAAGACAAGTGTTATCGTTCCCGCGACCGTTGAATTTGTCGATATCGCGGGCCTCGTGCGCGGCTCGTCGAAAGGCGAGGGCATGGGTAACCAGTTTCTCGCGAGCATTCGCGAGACAGACACGATGATTCACGTGGTGCGCTGTTTCGAAGACGAAAATATTGTTCATGTCGATGATACCGTCGACGCCCGGCGCGATATTGAAACGATTCAGATCGAGCTCGCGCTGGCTGACCTCGCAACCGTCGAACGCCGACGCGAGCGCGTCCAAAAAGGCGTAAAAGGCGGCGAGAAGAATGCCAAAGCCGAACTAGAGGTGCTCGATAAATTGCACCCGGCGCTGGAAGAGTTCCTACCCGCCAAGAGCGTGTCACTGACCGAAGAAGAGCGCGCCATTGCCCGTAATTTTTTTTTGTTGACGATGAAGCCAACTATTTATGCCGCCAATGTCATGGAAGCTACGCTCGCGGCGCCGGAGGATAATGAGCAAGTGCGCGCGATTCGTGAAGTCGCGGCGAGCGAAGGCGCTGAGTGTCTCGTCATCTGCGCGCAGTTAGAAGCAGACCTCGTCGGCCTGGCTCCGGAAGAGCGACGCGAGTACCTCGAATCGTTGGGCGTCAAAAGCAGCGGCGTGGATCAGTTGATCCAAAGCGCCTATCGAGTGCTCGGACTGATGTCATTTCTGACTGCCGGCGAAAAAGAAGCGCGCGCCTGGACGATTCCGCAAGGCTCGCGCGCGCAGGACGCCGCCGGCGCAATTCATTCTGACATCGCTCGCGGTTTCATCCGCGCCGAGATCGTCAGCTACGACGCACTGCTGCGCGCCGGCTCATATGCCGCCGCAAAAGAACAAGGGCTGACGAGATTGGAAGGCAAAGACTACATCATGCAGGAAGGTGATGTGGTGAATTTTCGCTTTAACGTTTGAGGATTGGATTACTGACGCTAGTTCTTGCTGGCTTCTCCATTACGGCCCTCCCTGATAATGTCGATCAAAGAATTCAGCCTACGATCTGTATTGGTCTGCGATTCGGCAAGCTTCGCAAATCTCTCTTCATTCCTCCTGAATCTCTCTTCATTCCTTGCAGATTTTTCCTCATTACTGATTTGCAGATCAATCAGGTGGCTTACCTTCTCCTCGTGTTCACGATCACGCGCACGCAATTCTTTGCGCGCACGATACCCTGCTCTAACTAACAGCATGGCCATACGCTCTAACCGGTCGAGTCTTGCTTCTGGAATCACAACCTGAAGAATCTCCAGCCGCTTGCGCTCGGAGAAGCCAACACTACTCACTATTCAGCGGCAAGTGCCAAGTTCTAAATCAATGCTGCACTTCCGGTCAAGGCGTGAGGTGTTTGGTAGGACGAATCGCTGGTGAAAGAATTGTTGCAAGGCCTCTGGAGAGGCCCTGCGGTTAACTAGCGCAGCACGGCGCGGACGCCGACAAGGACCAGATAGGCTATTGCGATCACGACGGCTAACTTGATAACCAGCACGGCGATGCCGAACAGGATTTTTATGATTCCGAGAGTTATGCCCGCGGCTGTCAAAACAATCGGGATACCCACAGCGAAAACAAATATTCCCAGCAGGATAATTCCAACTACTCGTAAGATGTCGGTTGCGTCTTTCATAATTCCGTATCCCCAATCTTCCCGCTTAT
>Ga0070706_100004911_pt1 | contig 12797 bp, 4 predicted proteins | sample KBSK5501metaG_FD_65476 | JGI IMG/M metagenome (GOLD analysis project Ga0070706, IMG submission 65476) | Corn, switchgrass and miscanthus rhizosphere microbial communities from Kellogg Biological Station, Michigan, USA - KBS K5-50-1 metaG | ecosystem: Host-associated > Plants > Roots >...
GTCGCCAACGCCACGGACAAGGCAGAGCATGGAGCGAGGGTAAGTGGCCGGACAATCAAGTTCAACTTCCGACGAATGGCCCGGAAGCACTCTCTGAGAAGCACGCAAGATTGTTTCGACGTACCCTAAACTCAACGATCTAAGAATTCGTCGTCGGTAGTGGTGCGCCCGCTCAGCGGTTGCAGACTTCCGCAACTTCCTATAACGCCAAGGTGTTATCTGAGCGGCGGCACCAACCGAAACACGACCTGTGAGGGCCCTCGCCAGGTGCTTCCCAGCACAGGAGAGTTCGGATTCGGCGTGCCGGCTCTAGGAGCCGCGTCTAGGATTGGAAGTCCTTTGCTTTTCCCGCAGGCCACTTTCGAGGGTTCATTGTCCCTGTTAATCGACCCAGCCTTCGAGGCCACCAAGTAACTCTACTCAGACGAGCCTACGCGCGACCGCCAGCCGCAGGGCCGAGTTCCCAAGGCGCTGCGAACGACGTGACCCGAATCGTCCGGCGGACTAATCGGCGGGCCCTTCCGGTGGAACAGCCAGGGGATCATGCATCTCGGGGATTGTCCCGCCGCAGGGTTTCTATCCAGCTCGACCCGGATCAGGCCGTTACACCCTGAAGGAACGCACTTTGACTCCCATCGTCCCAGTGGCGCTGAGTGCATGTTCCAGCCACGGGATACCCTCGGCTCTTGACCCCGCCGCCCGCCGCGTTCGCCCGCCAGCACGGGGGGACGGCCGGCCACGCGCTGATAGGCGGCGATCCCGGCGTCGAGATCGCGCACCGCGATGACCACGTGATCGAGCGCGTGAACCATACGACGACCCGGTCGCAGGTCTCGGTGGCAGGCACGGTGCGGGAAGCGTAGCATCGAGGAGTCATAGCGCGTTCCACGCCGCCGTGAACGCGCGGAACGAGCCGGGCGGGCGATGGGTGATCTCGTGGGTGAAGACCACAGCCCGGTACATCGCGAATGCGCAGGCCAGGAACGTGACCACCTCGAGTATGGACAGGATCTGTGCGTGGAGATAGAGCCCGTACGCTGCGTAGGCTACGGCGATGGTAACGAGGAAGTCGATCCAGTATCGCGGTGGATGGGGCGCCATGAGCCCCAGCACGGCGGTGTGCGCGGCCCGCACGTAGCTCTCCGCGCCGTCGCCGGGGGCCCCGGCCCCCAGAGCGTCCCTGACGATCACGTCCCCTCGAAGGGCCGAGCGCCGATCTCGTGGCCGTGCCCACGCAAGAACGCCTCGAGCTGTGTCGCCAGTGTGCGGACGCCGGGCGCGCGAAGCGGCGCCAGGTGATCGCCGTCGAGCACATGCTCGACGGCGATCACGCCGTGGTCCCACGTGTCGACGCCGCTGCCGAAGCCATCGCGGCTTCGCCAGACGACCAGCGGCGCGCGAAGGCGCGGACGCGGCAGATCTTCCGCCAAGAGCGCGCAGTGCTGACCGAAACACGTCAGGTACTGCTGGGCGATGAGTTTCGCGCTCGTGTTCGTGATGAGCTCATTGTCCAGGGCCCAGCGGTAGAAGAGGTTGCTGCCCTCCCAGGGGTCGCCCTGCAGGATGCGGTCAACGAGTCGCGTGAACTCCGTCCGCAGCCGGCGTTCGGGGAACGGGCGGACGACGCGCAGGCCGCGCTCGAGGAATACATAGGTCGCCACCGACAACCCGACGAGCCGCTCGCGTCGCATGTCGCGCGTCAGTCGTCGCGCGTCCCATTCGATGACACCGAGAAACTCGACCGGTTCTCCCTCTCGCTCGAGGACCTCGGCGACACGCCCCGCGAGATAGCCGCCCAGTGAGAAGCCGAACAGTCGATACGGCGCTCCGGTGGTCTCACGCAGCGCCGACACGTACGCGTCGATCATGGCGTCGACGCTGGAGAACTCGCGCTCCGCGCCCATGATCCGACGCGATTCGATGCCATACACCGAGATCTCGTCGGACAGGTGGGCCGCGAGTTCCGCATAGAGGCCGACCCCGCCGCCCACCGGATGGACGGCCCAGAGCGGCGGCGTTTTGTTGTCCACGACGCGGATCGGCACCACGTGCCGTCCCCTCCACTCGGTCGCCGCGAGCGCGCCCGGGTCGTCGCGGGACGAACGCCCGTCCGCCGAGAGCGCGGAAGCATCGGGTTCGGAGCGCGACGCGGCGGTCGCGGCCGCGCTTCCGGCGCCATCGCGATCGAGGGTCGGCACCAGCAACCGCAGTACCGTTTGGACCAGTTCCTTGATGCTGGGTCCGCTCAGTAAACTGCCCATGGGAATCCGGAGGCCGAGATCCGTCTCAACCGAATTGATGAGATCGATCGTCATCAGCGAATCGAGACCCAGACTCGTCAGCGGTGCGGTGCGGTCGATCCTATCCTCAGCGAACCCGAACACGCTCGCCACACGTGCCACGATGCAGTCTTCGACCAGGGCGACACGCTCTGCGGCATCGGCGGCCCGCAGCCGCGCCGCGAGCGATCCCCGCCCCCGTGTCGCGCGGCTCTCCCGCACCAGGGCCGTGTAGGTGTGGGAGGCCCCGAGCAACTGACTGAACTTGAGCAGGCGCGGCCAGTCCACGGCGCCCACGGCGACCTGGGCCGCGTCGAGAGGCAACAAGCGTCCGAAGACCCGCAGGACCTGTTCGATCGGCATCGGCTGGATCCCGATGTCGGTGAGGTACTGAGCGGTCTTAGGATTTCGCTCGACGAACCCCGCCCCCTGGATGGCGCCCCAGTCCACGGTCAGCGCCGGGAGCCCGCGAGCGCGCCGATGATGGGCCAGCATGGCGAGGAACGCGTTCCCCGCGTTGTAGTTCGCCTGGCGGGGTGAGGCGATCACCGCCGAGAGCGACGAAAAGCACACGAAGTGCTCGAGCGAACACCCAAGCGTGGCGGCATGGAGATTCCAGGCTCCCGCCATCTTCGGATCGAGCACCTGTCGAAAACGCGTGTCGTCGAGTGTTGCGACGAACTCGTCATCCAACACCATGGCCGCGTGGACGACGCCGCGCAGTGGCGGCAGGGTGGCCTCGACATATGCCACCACGCGCTGGACATCCGCCGCTCGCGTCACGTCGCCGCGGGCATCGACCACCGCGATGCCAGCCGCCCGAAGCGCGTCGATCCGGCTGCGGGTCACGTCGTCGCCCGGCCCGCTTCGGCTCATCAAGACCAGGTGCCGCGCCCCATGCGCGGCCATCCAGCAGGCCATCTCGAAACCGACGCCGCCGGCGCCCCCGGTGACGAGATAGGTCGCATCGGCACGGAGATGATGCTTGTCATCGGTGCGAAAGCCGATCGGGATGCTCTTTGCCTCGAAGCTCAGCACGTTCTTGCCGACGTGGCGGGCCTGTGCCATGAACCGAAACGCCTCGGCCGCGTCGGTGATCGGGAACACCGTACAGGGGAGGGGACGATACTCGCCGCGAGCGACCCGTTCGCCGACCTCGACGAAGAGTCGGGCCAGCAGCTCCGGCTTCTCCCGCACATGCTGGGCTAGGTCGACGACGAAGTAGGACACGTTGCTGCGTAGCGCCCCCAGGCCGATCTTGGTGTTGCGGTGGACGTCGACCTTACCGATCTCGACGAACCGCCCGAACGGCGCGAGCACCGACAGGCTCTTGGTGATGAAGTCACCGGCCAGCGAGTTCAGGACGCCATCGACGCCCCTTCCGCCCGTGAGCTCGAGAATCCGATCGGCGAATTCGAGCGTGCGTGAATCCATGACATGGGGCACCCCAAGCTCGCTGAGCGTCTGCCGCTTGTCCGGCGTGCCCGCGGTGGCGAAGATTTCCAGGCCGAGCTGGCGGGCGACCTGGATGGCGGCCTGCCCGACGCCCCCGGCAGCGGCGTGGATCAGGACGCGTTCTCCTTGCCTCAGGCGCGCCAGGTGGTGGAGGGCGTAGTGCGCCGTGACAAAGGCGGTCGGCAGCGTCGCCGCGTGCTCGAACGACATGGAGGCGGGCTTGGCGAACACCATGCGAACATCGGTGATCACATACGACCGGAACGCGTGCGGCGCCACGCCGGCGACCGCGTCGCCTGGCCTGACGTGCCTAACGTCGGCACCCACGCGTTCGACGACGCCGGAGAAGTCGTCGCCGAGCCACCCGATGTCGGGTGAATCGTCCGGGTACACGCCGAGAGCCTTCATCACGTCGCGGAAGTTGAGGCCGCCGGCGCGGACGCTCACCTCGATCTCGTGAGGGCCGGGCGCGCGACGCTCGGTTTCGTGCAGCGCCAGCTGCGTCAGGACCCCGGGCCGGTCGATCTGCAGACCGAACGGTGTCACGGCGCCGTCGGGCTGCACGGCCTCGACGGTCCGCTGGGGCAAGGCGTCGAGGTGCACACGGCGTAGCCGCAGGCCGTGACGAATGCCGTCACGATACGCGATCTCGAACTCACCGTCGCCCGCCAGCGTGACTTCGTCGGCCAGATGTGCGGCCGATTCATCGACCGCAGTCCCGTCGAGATCGACGATCGAGAAGCGGCACTGGCCCTCGTTGTTCGCCACGCGCGCCAGCCCGATCAGCGGTGCGGAGGCGACACCCGTCGCCGGGTCCCCGGCGACGACCCGATAGACGTTCCGCGTAACGAACCAGACGCGGGCGGTGCCCTCGGGGAGGGCCTGAACCAGTTTGAGGCCGGTCATTACGCCCGACTCCTGCGCCGCGTGCAACCCCTCGAGGTCCAGGTCGTCCACCGCGGGATGATCGAGGCTCCAGCAGTGGATGATGCCGGCCGGCTCCTCCGCGACGAGGGCGAGGACGCGACGGACGTCGTCCGCGGAAGGCATCGGCGCCCGCGCGCTTGCGCCATGGTTTCCCGCGACGAGCTCGTCGCCTCGGCGAAGCATCAGCGTGCGATGGCCACCTCGACGGAGTCGATCGCTCAGCGCCGCCGCCACGCCCTGGTCGTCGGCGAACAGCACGTACGGCTTGCCGCCGGTCGTGGCGATGGCGACCTCGGTCTCGGCCGTGTCGGGCGGAGGCGCGTGGCCCAGGAACCATGCATGCTCGTCCTCCTCGCCCTCGGGCGTGCAGCTGATCGATCCGACGTCGGCGAAGCCGCACTCGGTCAAGAGGCGCTCCCACTGCTCCCGGCCGAGGAGCGCGGAGTGCGGGCGCAGGTCGACATCGGTGAACCTCCACCACCCCTTGAGCAGACCAAAGAGCAGATCGGCGCGGAGGTTGTCGACGACCAGGTCGAGGAACAGCAGCAGACCTCCGTCGGCCAGACAGCCGCGCAGGCGCGCCAGGGTCCGCCGGACGTCGACCGCGGCGTGAAGGACATCCCCGGCGATCACGACGTCGAACCCGCCCGGCGGGATTCCCTGCGACTCAAGATCCCGATCGACGTCGAAGGTCTGGTATTCGACGAAGGAAAACTCACTGAACTGCTTGCGCGCGGCGGCGAGGAACGCCGGGCCGATGTCCGTGAACAAGTACTCCGTCCGGTTCGCTGGCAGCAAGGGAAGCAGCGCCCGCGTGAGGGCGCCGGTCCCACCGCCGACTTCAAGGATCCGGAGCGCACGTCGGGCCGGCAGGCGCTCGAGCAGCGTCGTCAGGACGGCGCGCAGGAGATCGAGATGAGCCGGAAATCCGGCCGCCTCGGCGTAAAAGCGGCCAGCGAGGTCATGCGAACCACCGGGAAACATCAGCGTGATCGCGTCCACCTGACCGGACAGTACGTTTGCGAGATTCATCCCGATGCGCTGCAGCAGGGTGACCTCGGCGGCGAAGCGCGGGAAGGCTGCGACCAGCGCGTCGAGGGCGACCGAGGTGGGGGATGGGGACGGAATCTCCATCACGTCCCAGGCGTCGGCGCCGGCGGCCCGAAGCCATCCCCGCCGCTCGAGGCCGCGGAGGAGCCTTTGCGTCACGCGCCGGTGCTCCTCGACGATGCCCAGCGTCTCGAGGAGACCCCCGAGCTCGACGCGATCGGCGACACGCGGCTGCCAACCGAGCTCGACGAGGCTGTCCCAGATGAGCCGGCAGACAGACGCCGTGACCAGAGGACTGTAGTCGCGATGGTAATGGTCGAGCTCGTGGCGGGCGGCGATGTCCCGCAGTGCGGGCGCCACGCCGGCGAGCACTTCGGCGGTCCGGGGGAACGCGCATGTGCCGGCGACGCCGCTGCCGCGGAGACGGCGGGGCTCCCAGTCGAACCGGTAGAACCAGTCTTCGGCCTCGTCACGTTTCTGGTCGGTGCGTACGACGAGGAACCCGAGGATCTCCGCGACACGCTCGCCGTCGTCGTCGTACACGAAGATGTCGGCGATGAGCGAGTTGCCGTCCTCCGACAGGATCCGCGCGTGCGCCCAGAGTCGAGTCGGCAGCGAGTCCCGCCGGAGCTGGATGCGCCGGACGGATCGCGGGAGGAACAGCTCTGCCTCCGGGTGCTCCCGGCTGGCGATGCGCGCGGCGAGCAGCGCCTGAAAGCAGGCGTCGAGGATCGCCGGATGGAATCGGTAGCCGCCCCACAGCTCCGCAAGGGGTCCGGGGACGACGATCCTCACGAGGGCTTCGCCGACGACCGCCCAGGCTTCCTGCACCTGCTGGAAACAGGGACCAAACTGATAGCCGCGGCGGGCGAACTCCTGGTAGTACCGCGTATGGGTGAAGCGCTCGACGAGACGTTCCTGAAGCCGCGCCGTGTCTAGAGGGGGGACGGCGTGCGGGTCGGTACGGGTGAGCCTCGCCTGTGCGTGTAGATCCCATGTCGTCTTGCCGTCGGTGGAGCCGTAGATCGAGACGACCTTGTCCTCTGGCGTGAACACGACCTGGATCGTCGGTGGGCGTGGATCGTCGATGAAGAGCGCGCTCTTCACCTCGAGATCTTCGACCGCGTAGGGGTCGTGGGGATACAGAAGCCTCGCCACGGCCAGCGCGATCTCGCCGTAGCCCGCCGCGGGGAAGACGACCCGGTCCCACATCTGGTGGTCGTTCAGGTAGCTCAGGCGGCGCACGTCGAGCTTCGATTGCCACGTCGGAACAGGGGTCGCCACCCGCGTCTCGAGGAGCGGATGCGCGAACGGCGCGACCCTCCCCTCCGCAAACTCCCTCGATTCGAGCCAGAAGGATTCCCGGTTCCAAGGATAGTGCGGCAATCGTTCGACGGGGCCGGAGCTCTGGTTGATGGCGCGCCAGTCGATCGGCACACCCAGAACGTGCAGGCCGGCGACGTTCGTGAGCAGCGCGGTCGACTCGTCGGCCTCGCGGCGCAAGGAATGGTAGACGGCGCCGCGCCGGCCCTCCTCGGACAGGCACTCCCTGAGCGCGCCCTCGAGCGCCGGGTGCGGCCCGATCTCGAGAAAGGTCTCGTCACCGTCGCGGATCAGGTCGGTGATCGCCGGACCGAACAGGACCGGACGGCGAACGTTGTCCCACCAGTAGCGCGCGCCGGGGAGGGCGTCGGCGGGTTTGCCCGTCACCGTGGAAATGAAGGGGAGCTGTGGTGCTCGCGGCTCGAGGGCGGCGAGGGCTCGGAGCAGCTCGTCACGGATGGGATCCATCTGGGCCGTGTGGAACGCATAGTGAATGGGCAGCCATCGCGTGAAGACACCCGACTGCTGGAGCCGGGCGGCGGCCTGTTCGAGTGCTTCACCGTCGCCGGCAAGCGTCACGAGGTGCGGGCTGTTGACGGCGGCGACCTCCACGGACCCGGCCATCGTGGCGACCGCATCGTATGCCGCGTCCGCGGTCAGCGCGGCGGCCAGCATGCGACCCCTCCCGAACGTGCCGTGCTGAAGACGACTGCGATGGAAGATGATCGCCACGCTGTCGTCGAGTGAATAGACGCCCGCACAGAACGCGGCGGCCACCTCGCCGACGCTGTGGCCAATCGTCTTGGCCGGCGTGACGCCCCAGTGCCGCCACAGGGCGACCAGGCCGACCTGCAGCGCGAAGATGGCCGGCTGGGCCACGTCGGTGCGTTCGATGTTCGAGTCCCCTTCGGCGCGTGTCATCTCCGCGACCAGGGACCATCCCGCCAGGCATTCGAACCGCGCGTCGACGTCCTCGAGCGCGCGACGGAACACCGGCTCGCGTCGGAGCAGCTGCTGGCCCATGCCCCGCCACTGCGCGCCCTGTCCGGTGAACACGAACACCGGGGGCGCGTGCGCCGCCATGCGTCCGGCCACGATGCCGGACCCTTCGCCGTCACGAAGCCACGTGGCGAGCCGCGCGCGCATCTCCCTCGGTGAGGACGCAATCGTCACGAGCCGGTAGCTGTGATGCTCCTTGCGCGAGCCGGCCGACGCGCAGACGTCGGTCAGCCTGGGCCCCGAGCCGGCGAGCAGTTCCCGATAGCGTTCGACGTAGCGTCGGAGCGCCGTCTCGTCTCGAGCCGACATCGGAAGCAGGCACGGCCGCGCGGCGATGTCGGCGGGCGGCTCATCGCCGGAAGGCACCGGAGGCGCGGTTTCGAGGATCACGTGGGCGTTGGTGCCGCCGAAGCCAAACGAGTTCACGGCCACGATCGCCGACTGACCATCGGTCTCAGGCAGCGGCTGGACGCGAGTCGCGACCTCGAGCTGGAGGTCGTCGAAGGCAATGTGCGGATTCGGCCTTTCGTAGTTGAGGCTCGGCGGGACGATCCGTCGATGCGCGACCAGCGCTGCCTTGATCAGGCCGGCGATTCCCGCCGCAGCCTCGAGGTGGCCGATGTTCGTCTTGACCGATCCGATCAGGCACCGTGTTCCCGAGGGTCGGCCGACGGCCAGCACACGGCCGAGGGCCATGGCTTCGACGGGATCACCCACCGGTGTTCCGGTACCGTGCGCCTCGACGTAGGCGACGTCGGACGGCGCCACGCCCGCCTGCCGGCACGCCTCACGCAACATCGCGACTTGCCCCTCGAGGTTCGGCACCGTCATCGACGAGGTATGACCATCCTGATTGACGACGGCGGCGCGGAGGACGGCGTACACGCGGTCGCGCTCGGCGATCGCCCGCGACAGCGGCTTGAGGTACACGACGCCCGCCCCCTCGCTCCGCACGTAGCCGTTCGCTCGGGCGTCGAAGGCGAAGCACCGACCGTCGCGTGACAGCATGGAGGCCTTGCTGAAGGCCACGGTCGCATACGGCGTGATCAGGGCATTGACGGCACCGATGAGCGCCTCATCGCACGCTCCCGTCCACATCGATTCGCAGGCCATCCAGGCCGCCACGAGGGCCGACGAACAGGCCGTATCCACGGCCATGCTCGGTCCCCGGAGATCGAGCATGTACGAGATCCGGTTGGCCGCGATGCTGAGCGTGCAGCCGCTGTTGGTGTACCCGTCGACATCCTCGAGGTTCGAGATCGACAGCCCCGCGTAATCGTTGCCGGCGATGCCGACGAAGACGCCGACCTTCCGACCTCGCAGCTGCCGAGGCGCCACTCCAGCGTCCTCGATCGCTTCCCAGGCCACTTCCAGGAGCCAGCGCTGCTGGGGATCCATGCGCATCGTTTCACGCGGCGAGAGACCCCAGAAGGCGGCGTCGAAGGTGTCAAGGTTGTCGACGAACCCGCCCCATTTGGTCGACATCGTGGCGACGACCGCCGGGTCCGGGTGATAGTAGCGGTCGAGGCTCCATCGGTCGGGAGGAACCTCACGAATGCCGCTGCGCCCCTCGATCAGCAGCTCCCAGAGCGAACCCACGTCATTGGCCCCGCCCGGGAACCGGCAGCCGATCCCGACGATGGCGATTGGCTCGCGTCCATCGGGGCGAGCGGTGCGACGACGATGAGGCGTTCCGTTGGTGGATGTTGCCTGGTGCGACCTCGGGTTGCGACGGACCGCCATATGATCGGTCCCGTATAATGCGCTATCGGGGTGGGCAGGACAAGGATGAAATACCCTGGCCGCGAGGGGACGTGGTGGGGAAACCACCAGCCGGCCGCGAGTTGACAGAAAAGACGGTTGACGGACAAAATCGCCGCCGCCTAGCATCGCACGTCGAGCGCGCGTGTCGGCGCTCCCTGGGAGAAGGAACATCGTCGCTCATGACCCGGCGACCGCACCGGTCGCGACCGTCGCGTCCGCGGCTTGGTCCCACGCACCGACCGCGACTGTCAGGCGGTGGGCGCTCTGGGTGATCACGGTCGCCGAGATCATCGGAGGCTGGGGCCTGCAGTGGGATATCGAGTGGCATATCCGCGTCGGACGGGACTCATTCTGGATCCCGCCTCACCTGATGGTCTATGCCGGGGTCGCCGGGGTCACGCTCGTGTGCTTCGGTATCCTCGCGCGGAGCACATGGCGTCGCGGGACCGCCGATGTCGGCGACGAGATCACCGTGCTCGGTCTCACCGGCACTCCCGGGTTCCACCTCGCCGCCTGGGGCATCACGCTCACCGTCCTGTCCGGGCCCCTCGACGACCTCTGGCACCGGCTGTTCGGCCTCGACATCACGGTGTGGAGTCCACCGCACCTGCTCGGGCTCTTCGGCTCGTTCGTGAACACGGCGGCGTGCCTGCGTATCGCCGATGAGGTATACCCCGCGGGATCGTTCGCGCGAACAGCCTCCATCGTCCTGAATGGCGCGCTGCTCCTCCGTTGCCTCGGGATAGCCATCCAGCCGGCGTTCGTCCCCGCGTTCATCGACGGCGGGGTGAGCTTTCATCTCCTCGCCATCCTCGGCGCGCTCCTCTTCCCCCTGGCATACCTGCCGGTGATGCGGCTCCTCGGCCGCGCAGGTCCCTTGCTGGTCTTGCTGACCTCCGCCGTCGTCACCGTGCTCGGCGCCGAGATCGCGCGCGTCGGATTTGCTGTGCTGCAGCCGGTGTCTACGATCGAGGAGCTGCTCATGAAACAAGATCCGCGATCACCGATCGCCGTCGCCCACGCGCTTGTACGCACGGGCGACGAGTACCTCGGCCTTTGGAGCGCCGCCGCCCAGGCCGCCGCGTTGACCCTGCCCGTGCTCGTCCTCCTCGCTCTCGACGCGCGACGCCGCCCCGTCATGGCAACGATCTGCCACGGGATGGTGTTCATGGCCTCGATGGGATGGGTCCTGTCGCGCACCGGGGCGTTCGGCCCGATGACGCCGGGCGTAGGGCCGACGCTCGTCGCGCTCCTGCTCACGATCACTGGGAGCGGCATCGCCGCGGTCGCGGGCCGGCGGCTCGCGACGTTCCTGTCGACCTGAACGCGAGGCCTTCGTCGACGTCGTCCGTCGGTTGCGCGCGGCGAGGGCTACGCTCGATTTCGGCCCGCGTCCTGACGGCCCTCGTGCCGGGGCTGTTGTCCGGTCTAGCGTTCACGGACTGGATCGCTGTGCTCCGGCGGGTGGGATTCGCCGTGGACGCTCCGTACTGGCTCCGCGCCGCGCTTCTGACGCTCACGAGCCTCTGGACGTCCGGTCTCCGGCGGTGGGAAGCTCGCCGCTTTGGCGCTGCGGTGCATGTCATGCGCGTCGCCCCGCCGCTCTTCGTCCTCGGGCACTGGCGCAGCGGGTCGACACACCTGCACAACTTGCTCGCGCTGGATGCCCGTGCTGCCGCCCCGAATCTCTACCAGGTCTTGAACCCCCACACGTTCCTGACGACGGAAGCCGTCGTGAGCCGTTTGCTTCGACCGCTGCTGCCGAACACGAGACCGATGGACAACATGGCGCTGACGCTTCAGGCGCCGCAGGAAGACGAGTTCGCCCTCGTCGTCGCGACGCTCGGCTCCCCCTACCTTGGCCTCGCGTTCTATCGGCATCTGGCGCTATTCGAGCCGTATCTCACGTTCCGTGGGGTCGCGGACCACGAGATCATTCGCTGGAAAGCCGCGTACCTGACGTTTCTCAAGAAGCTGACGTACAAGCACGGCAAGCCGCTCGTGCTGAAGTCGCCGGCCAACACCGGTCGTATCGGTCTGCTCCTCGAGATGTTCCCGGACGCGCGCTTCGTCCACATCCATCGACACCCGTACACCGTCTTCCAGTCCACCCGGCACCTTCTGCTGACGCTGGCCCCGTTCATCGCGTGTCAGCGCGTCGTGCCAGGCGATCTCGACGCGCGAATCCTCCGGCTGTACACGACGATGTACGACGCGTTCTTCGACGAGCGGCGGCTGATCCCGCACGGTCGATTCCACGAGGTCGGATTCGAGGATCTCGAGCGGACGCCGATGGAGCAGATGCGATCGCTCTACGACACGCTACGGCTACCCGACTTCGACGTCGTGAAGCCGGCTGTCGAGCGTTACGTCGATTCTCTCGCCGGGTACGCGAAGAACGTCTACCTTCCCCTGACCGCCGAGCTGCGCCGAGACATCGCCCGGGCCTGGCGGCGAAGCTTCACCGAGTGGAACTACTCCCCGGACGACGACGCAGCCTGACGGCCGAGGCTCCGCGTCGGGGGTTCGGAGCTGGCCACGTGGAAGCTGTGTGCGTGCAGGATGGGATCGAGGCCCTCTTCGGCGAACCAGCGCTCGATCTCCGCGACCGTGTGGCGCCACTGGTAACGCGGTAGGAGCGTATCGAAACAGAAGAAGACCTGGCACTGATAGCGCTCCTTGCGTGTCATCTGGTCGACGGCGAAGAACGGCAGGTCTCGCCCGATCCGACGGTAGGACATGGTGAAGAAGAGATCGACCCACGGATAGAAGGTGATCACAATCGTGTGCGCGAGCAAGCGCAGCACGCCCGTCGGTACCCGATATCCCCGCCCCAGGGTGAGGACGTCGCGAGCCAGATAGGGCATCCGCCATTCGGGCGCTTCACGGTACGTCGGATAGATCCAGAGGAGGCACGTCGTCCGTTCCGTGAGCAGCCGCCGGAAGCTCGCAAAGGCGCGCCGCGTGTCCGGCGTGTGATGGAGCACGCCCAGGCTCATT
>Ga0070706_100004912_pt1 | contig 12796 bp, 9 predicted proteins | sample KBSK5501metaG_FD_65476 | JGI IMG/M metagenome (GOLD analysis project Ga0070706, IMG submission 65476) | Corn, switchgrass and miscanthus rhizosphere microbial communities from Kellogg Biological Station, Michigan, USA - KBS K5-50-1 metaG | ecosystem: Host-associated > Plants > Roots >...
GGCTCCTACAAGCTCAAGCTCGTTCTGGCGGCGCCCGGCGGAAGACAGGTGGGGGACGCATCGCTGGAGGTCTCGGTCCCGGAGGTCGGGACTCCGTTCACTCCCGATCTCGCGCCGTCGGAGGCCGGAACTCTGCCCTCGGCCGAGGCGGTCGTGATCTCGGACGAGGCGGCGGGCGCGGCCTCGAGCGCGTCCGGCGAGCCGAAGCTCAAGATCATCCCGCCCTCGCGGGAGGCGCCGATCGGCCTCCTGCGCCTCGAGGCGGACGCGCAGCCGCCGATCACGAAGGTCGAGTTCTACCTGGACGACAAGCTCATCGTGCGCCGCGCCAAGCCGCCTTACTCCGTCGAGCTCGATCTGGGAGAGGTGCCGCGCAGGCAAATCGTCCGCGCGGTCGGCTACGACGCCAGCGGCAAGCTCATCGACGAAGACGCCTGGGCCATCAATCAGGGGAGCGCACGCCTGGCGGTCAAGATCCTCCCCGAGCCGGACCCCGCCGCGGGCAAGGTGCGAGTCAAGCTCGCCGTCCAGTCCATCGCAGGGGGCGTTGCCAGACTCGTCGAGCTCTTCCTGGACGACAGGAAGCTGAAGAGCTGGGCCTCCTCGAGCGGCCCTTACGAGGTCACGATTCCGTTCACCGAGTACGCGCGTTCGAGCTACCTGCGCGCGACGGCCATCGGCGAGGACGGCAAGGAAGCCAACGACATCCGCTTCCTGAAGGGGCCGAGCGCGACGGTGGAGAGCGTCCGCGTGGACATCGTGCAACTCCACGTCGCGGCCCTCGACAAGGAGGGCCACTTCGTGAAGGGGCTCTCCGAATCCGACTTCGGGGTCCAGGAGGACGGACGCGCGCAGAAGATCACGGGATTCGAGCTCGCCGAGAAGCTGCCGCTGACGATCGGGCTCGTGGTGGACGGCTCCGGCTCGATGGAGAAGTCGATGCCGTTCGTCCACGAGGCGGGTGCGGAGCTCTTCCGCAACCTCGTACGAGAAAAGGACAAGGGTTTCGTGATCGAGTTTCGCGAGCAGCCGCGGTTCCTGCAGGAGCTCACCGGGGAATCCGGAGCGCTCCAGCGCGCAGCGCGCGAGCCCCAGGCGAGGGGCGCCACGGCGCTCTACGACTCGATCGTCCTGGGTCTCTATCAGTTTCGCGCGCTGCAGGGCCGGAAAGCCTTGATCGTGGTCACGGACGGCGCGGACAACCACTCCCACGTCGACTACACGACGCTCCTGCGCTACGCGCGCTCCGCGGGCTCGCCGATCTACTTCATCGCGGTCGGAATCCCGATCACGGATTTCACGGTCCGCAAGCAGATCAACGAGATCGCCCGCGAAGCCGGCGGCGAGGTCTTCCACCTCGGCAGCGCGGCGAAGATCGCCGAGGTGACGCGGCGCATCGAGGAGGAGCTTCGCTCCCAGTACATCGTGGCGTTCCGAACCGACTCTCAGAAGCCGGACGGCCAGTACCGCGCCGTTTCCGTCGCCGTCGCGAAGCCGGGAGTGACGGCGAGAACGATCAAGGGGTACATACCGTAGCTGTCAGCTGTCAGCTGTCAGCTGTCAGCCGGATTGTATAAGTAAACGCTTATACGTCTAGTCCGGAAAGTTCGCCACCACGGCGTGCCGGAGGCTCCAGCGCACGACCCGGCCCGGAGGCGCGGCGGTCATGAGCTCCACGAGGTCCCGCATGCGCACGACGGCGACGACGGGGTCGCCGCGCCACCGTGCCCAGAAGGCGTCCTTCGTCCAGAAAAGCGCCTCGCGAACCTCGCGGCTCGGCTCGAACTCGGGCTCGAGCTCGCCCCGGTAGTCCGCGACCGGAATCGGAGACTTCAGCTCCCAGGAAACGCCGTTCAAGTAGTCCCGGTAGGACACGATCGCGGCGCGCCGGGGCGCGGCTTCGGCTCGCGCGGCGGCGGCGAGCTCGCCCGTGAAGCGCGCCTGGGGCAGCTTCGGCCACGCGAACGCGATCCCCGCGAAGACGCAGGCCCACCCCGCTGAGAGGGCGGCGAGGCCAAGCGCGCCGTCCCGTCGCCGGAGCAGAGGCGCGCTCCACGCGCCGGCGAGCAGAACCGCGAAGGCCGCGACCGCGATCCCGCCGAGATGAAATTCCGACATCGCCGCGCGCAGCCGCGGTATCGCATAGGCGGCGATCACGAACGCGGTCGAAAGGAACGCGGAGATCGCCCAGAGCCGAGACGCGCGCCTGCCCGACCGGAGTCCCGCCTCCGCGAGCAGCGCGGCCGCGGGAATGGCGGGAAATAGATACGGCGGCAGCTTGCTCCGCGAGAGGGAGAAGAAGAGGAACACGGTCGAGAACCAGAGCAGCGCGAATAGGACGTCCTCGTCGCGATGGCCCTCGGCGTCGCGCCGGGGTCGAAGTCCGGCGAGGAAGAATGGGATCCCGGGCAGGAAGCCCAGCAGAAAGACCGGGACGAAGTAGACGACCGGCCCGGGCCGCCTGGCCGCGCCGGTAGCGAAGCGGGCGAAGTGCTCGTGAACGAAGAAGAACTCGAGGAACCCCGGGTGCCGTCGCCCGACGAGCACGAACCAGGGCGCCGCGAGCGCCAGGAAGACCAGCGGCGCCGGCGAGAGAACCAGCGCTCTGAGGAGCGGCCGGAGACGTTTCGTCGCGAGAGCGAAGAGAAGCAGAATCGCGCCGGGCAGGAACGCACCGACCAGTCCCTTCGTGAGAAAAGCGCCGGCGGCGGCGGCCCCGGTGAAGGCCGATGCGACCGCCGAGCGCCGTCCTTCCTCCCGGCGCTGCATGGCCTCCCGGCCGGCGAGCACGCAGGCCGTGAAGAAGAAGGTCAGCAGTCCGTCGGTCAAGTTCGCGCGGGAGAAGAGGAAGCCCATCGGCGCCGAGAGAAAGAATATGGCTGCGCACAGTCCGGCGCTGCGGCCTCCTCGTCGCGCCGCGGCCCAGAGGACGAGCAGCGCCGTTCCCAATCCCGCCAGACGCGTCGGCAGCCTCGCGGCCCAGGGCGTCTCGCCGAAGGCGGAGAGCGACGCCGCGTTCGCCCAGTAGAGCAGCGGCGGTTTCTCGAAGTACGGGACGCCGTTCAAACGCGGGACGATCAGGTCGCGCGCGGCCAGCATCTCGCGCGGGATCTCGGCGTAGCGCGTCTCGTCCGGCTCGGCGAGAGCGGAGCCGCGAGGCTCGATCCAGACGACCACGAGGAGAAGAAGGAAGACGGCGACGAGCGCGGCCCGGGCAGTCCCTGAAACCGGCTGATTCAACGGCGGAAGTCTACCTTCTCAAGCTGCTAAGATCCCGCCGCCTTGGCCGCCACCGCGCCGTCCCGCTGGGCCCTGGTCCTGGGCGCCTCGTCCGGATTCGGAGAAGCCTGCTCGATCGCGCTGGCGAAGGGGGGGTGGAACGTCTTCGGCGTCCACCTCGACCGGAAGGCCACCCTACCCAACGCGGAGCGGATCGCCGGGGAGATTCGTTCGGCGGGGCGCCGAGCCGAGTTCTTCAACGTCAACGCCGCCGACGACGCCCGGCGCGCCGAGGTCATCGCGAAGATCGGCGAGATCTGCGGCGGCGGAGCGCCGGAGTCGCGCGTCTCGGTTCTCCTGCACTCCCTGGCGTTCGGAACGCTGAAGCCCTTCTTCGCCGAGCCGCGCGAAAACGCCATCACGAAGCCCCAGCTCGAGATGACCCTCGACGTGATGGCGAACTCGCTGGTCTACTGGACGCAGGACCTCTTCTTCGCGCGCCTGCTCTCGCCCGGCGCCCGAGTCTTCGCGATGACGTCCGCGGGGGATCACATCGTGTGGCCGGCGTACGGAGCCGTCTCCGCCGCCAAGGCGGCCCTCGAGTCCTACGTCCGCCAGCTCGCGGTCGAGCTCGCGCCGCACGGCGTCGCGGTCAACGCGCTGCGTGCGGGCGTTACCGACACGCCCGCGCTGCGGAAGATCCCCGGCAACGAAGCCATGATCCAACGCGTCCTCGCGATGCATCCCGCCGGCCGATTGACGACGCCCTCCGACGTCGCGCGGGCTCTGGTCGCTCTCTCCGGAGAGGGCGGAGGCTGGATCACCGGGAACGTGATCGGCGTGGACGGCGCCGAGGACGTCGCGGGGGGTCGTTAAGCCGTTGGAAGCATCCTCGCCTTCCGCCGTCTCAGGTCTCAGGTCTCAGGTCTCAGGTCACGACGCCTTCCAGCTCGTCAAGGAGAAGGCCGGGATTCGAGAATCTCGCCTGCTCTCGAACGGCCTGCGCGTCCTCCTGCTCCCGAACCGGGTGGCCCCGGTCGTCACGTTCGCGATCGTGTACCACGTCGGCAGCCGCAACGAAGCCGTCGGCCATACGGGCGCGACGCACCTTCTCGAGCACCTGATGTTCAAGGGAACCCCCGAGTTCGATCGGGCCAGGGGAACCGCGGTCGCGGCCGTGCTCGAGGCGATCGGCGCTCGGTTCAACGCGACGACGTGGTTCGACCGGACGAACTATTACGAGACGCTGCCGTCCGATCGGCTCGACGTCGCTCTGCAGATCGAATCCTCTCGGATGCGGCAGGCACTGCTGCGCGACGAAGACCGAGTGCCGGAGATGACCGTCGTCCGAAACGAGTTCGAGCGGGGGGAAAACTCCCCCTTCCAGGTCCTCTACAAGCACACGTTCGCGACGGCGTTCCGCGAGCACCCCTACCACCACCCCACGATCGGCTGGCGCAGCGACATCGAGGAGGTCACGACCGAACGGCTCCGCGAGTTCTACGACACTTTCTACCATCCGAACAACGCGACGGCGATGCTGATCGGCGACTTCGAGGAGGCCGACGCGCTCGCCGCCATCGCCCGCCGGTTCGGGCCGATCCCCCCCTCGCGGCACCCGATTCCGCAGGTCTACACGCGCGAGCCGCCGCAGGAGGGGGAGCGGCGATTCATCATCCGGCGCGCGGGCGAGGTGGCCTGGTGCGCGCTCTCCTGGAGAACCCCCGAGGCGCGCCACCCCGACACGCCCGCCCTGGCGGTGCTGGGAAACATCCTCGGGGGCGGGATCACCTCGCGTCTGCACCAGGCGCTCGTGGAGAAGAGCCTGGCCCTCTCGGTGACCGTGGTTCCCTGGCAGCTTCGGGATCCCGCGCTTTTTTCGGTCTTCGCGCCCGCGCGGCCGGGAGTCGACGTCGCCGAAGTCGAGTCGGTGATCCGCCGGGAGATCGCGCGCATCGCGTCCGAGTCGGTCACCGAGCCCGAGTGCGAGAAGGCCCGCACGCAGATCGAAGCCGAGGTGATCTTCGACCGGGACTCGACGGACCAGATGGCTGCGTCGCTCTCCGAAGCGATCGCCGTCGCGGACTGGGAATGGTACGCGGACTATCCCCGCCTGATCCGAGCCGTTTCCCCGGAGGACGTGCGCCGCGTCGTGCTGACCTACCTGCACGACGACGCGCTGACGGCGGGACTCTACATTCCGAAACCGGGCGGCGATACCGAGACCGCGAAGCCGGAGCGGAGCGCGGGATGAGCGCGCCGGCGGGCGCCTCGGTCCGGCGGCGGCCCCTCTTCGCGGAGACCGTCCGCCACCGCGCACTGCCGAACGGCGCGCGATTCTACGTCGTCGAGAACCACTTCAACCCGACGCTCGCGATTTCGGGCTCTCTCAACGCCGGACGGCTCTACGCCCCGCCCGAACGCCGGCTCGTCGCGTCCATGGCCGCCGGCGAGCTGATGAAGGGAACCGAGCGGCGCACGAAGCTCCAACTCGCGGATGACCTCGAGAGCCGGGCCGCCAGCCTCGCGTTCACCTCCGACGCCTCCGACCCCGTCGGAGTCGACATCTCCGGCGCGGCGTTGTCTCGCGACGTCGATCTGCTGCTGGATGCACTCGTCGAGGTGCTTCGAACGCCGGCCTTCCCGGCCGATGAGCTCGAGAAGGAGAAGAAGAGGCTCGTCGGCGCGATTCGGCAACAGCAGGAGCAGACGTCCGCTCGCGCGCAGGAGGCGCTTCTGCGGCGCCTCTATCCCAGGGACCATCCGCTTCATCGGCTTCGAGCGGACGAGCGCATCGCGCGCGTCGAGTCCATGGGGCGGGACGACCTGGCCGGATTCTACGAAGAGCGCTACGGCGCCGCCTCACTGATCCTGGTCGCCGTCGGCGACGTGGACGCGGAAGCGGTTCTCGATCGTCTGAGCCGGAAGCTCGAATCCTGGAAGGCGGGCCCGCCTCCCGCGATTCCCACGCCTCCCGTGCCGGCCCCGAGTCCCGGAGAGGAGACCGTGACCATCCCCGACAAAGCCAGCGCCGACGTGGTCCTGGCGCAGCCGGCGGATCTGACGCGCACCGATCCCGACTTCCTGGCTTGCACACTGGCCAATTCGGCGCTCGGACAATCCTCCTTGAGCTCCCGGCTCGGCGTTCGCGTCCGCGACACCGAAGGACTGACGTACGGCATCCACTCCAGCTTCTCGGCGACGCACGTGGCGGGCCCGTTCGCAGTCAGCGTGACCGTCAAGCCGGAGAGCCGCGATGCCGCGGTCGCGTCGACGCTCGATGAGATCGGCACGTTTCTCCGAGGCGGCATGACGCAGCGGGAGCTTGAGGAGGAGAAGAGCTCGCGGATCGGCCGCTTCAAGGTCGATCTGGGATCCAACGCCGGAATCGCGCAGGCGCTCGACGCGGCGGTGTATTACGGTTTCGGCGTCTCGTACCTCGACGAGTTCCCGTCCCTCGTGGCGGCGGTCACGAAAGAGCACGCGGATGCCGCGTTTTCCCGCCGCGTCCGGCCGGAGGCTTTCACCGTCGTGAGCGCCGGGAGCTTTTGATCCGGCGGAGGTAATCGGCTTGGCAGTTCCTTGCCACCCATGAAAGAATGTCGCCGCCCATGAGACGTCCCCAGCACCGTCGACCAATGCGTCGCCGCCCCGGCGAGGCGCCTCCGACGCACCGGGTGTGGCTGTCACCCGATCAGCCGTATCGCGAGGGCCCCGCATCGGAGGGGAAGTCCTACTTCCGCCTGCGCCTCGATACCGAGCCCTCGCCCGAGTGGATGCGTGCTTATCGAGCAGGGCTGTTGGGGTTGTTGCCCGAAGATCGCGAGGCGGTCCTGCGCTTCGAGTTCCAGGGGGACACCGTTCGCTTCGCCGCGTCCGACGCCGAAGTCGGGCGGCTGCGCAGGGTCCTCGAGCAACGGGTGCAAGCCGTCAACGGCATCCTTTCCGGGGGAAGGCCGAGCGAGGCGTAGAAACTCCAGAGCTCAATCGGCGATCGCAGTCGGCGCTCTTCACTCCACCGTCTTCACATCGTCCCACGTCAGCCTGCGATAGTCGAAGGCCGCGATCTCCCGCGCGTTGAACTTGACGATCTCGAAATAGGGGGAGAGGTCGAAGTCCCTGGGAACGCACAACGTCGGATGGCGCGCCCGTAACAGCCCGCTGTAGGCGCGGCGCGTGGGACGGCCCAGGATCTGTTGCCGCAGCCGCTCCCCTCGGGTGCGCGGCTTCTGACGGATCATCACGGGGAGGATCGGAAAGCGCACCTGGCCGAAAGCCTCCGCCAGCAGGGAAGAGCAGATCGTCTCGGTGGCGCGCCCGCTGCCGAAGTGGAGCGCGTCCTCGCGCAGATCCGGCGGAATGATCTGAAACGGCAGGAAATAGCGGGTCAGGTCGAAGAAGTTGCGCCGGTCGTACTGGAAGCCGATGCGCGCGATGACATAGTCAAGGACCTTCTGGACGTCTTCCGCCGTGAGCCCGATCGGACGGCAGATTCGGATGTTGAAGTCGATGTACTTCATGAGCGGTGAGACGACGACGCCCCGCTCGACGAGCGCCTCGACGAGAAGGTGCTTGGCCTCGCGCCCGTACTTCCTGTGGAGCTCGGCCCGGCGGCCATCGTCTCGGCGGAGCAGCGCGTCGCCGACGTACAGCGCGCTGTGCGACCAGGAGGACGTTGTCAGGTACTTGACGGCCTGAGAAATGCTTTGGTCTCCGTCGACCAGGAGGACATCGCCGGGGCGGATCGTCGCCTTCAGTTTCTCCGGGACGTTGTAGACGAACCGGTGATACCGCCTCCGAGGGCGCGTCAGCCGTCGGACAAACCAATCGGTGAGCCAGCGTCGAGGAGAGCGCATGTGTCGCTATTGTGAACGCGTTCCGGCCGACGCGTGATTCCGCCCCGAGCCGGGAGGCGGCAGGCGGCAGGCGGGAAGAGAACGCGAGAGTTCGCCTACCGCCTTCCGTCCTTCCGTCTACCGGCTCCTCTTATACAGGTACACCGACTCCTTCAGCCGCGACCCCGACGCGTCCGCGACCGCATATCGGGACGGAGTGAAGGTGCCCGAGCCGCCGTACGAGCCGGACCAGACCGCCGCCCCCGCGTGCTCCCCCCTCTTGTTGACCACGTAGAAGTTCAGATTGAAGTCCGGTTTCCCGTTCTTGCGCATGTCCTTCGCCATTCCGACGATGCGCTCGAGCGTCTTGACGGCCGCCTCCTCGGGCGTCTTGCCCTGCCGGAGGTACTCGATGACCGTATGCGAGCCGCATGAGCGCAGGTTCCCCTCGCCCCAGCCCGTCGAACCGCAGGCGCCGACCTCGCCGTCGACGTAGAGCCCGGCGCCGATCACCGGCGAGTCCCCGAGCCTTCCCGGGATCTTGAAGAAGAGCCCCGAGGTCGTCGTGCAGCCGGCCAGCGCGCCGTCCGAAGTCACGACGTCGCAATTGATCGTCCCCTGTGGCCGGAAGTCTTCGGTTCCGAATCTCTCGATGTACCACCGGATGTCGGGGTCTTTCTGCTCCTCGTCCCCTCGTTCGATCCAGTCGTCCTTGCCGGAGAGCTTCTCCTTCCAGTAAAGCCAGACCTTGCGGCTGCGCTCGGTCAGGAGGTTTTCCTCCTTGAATCCGTGCGCGCGCGCGAATTTCAGGGCGCCGGGCCCGACTAGGAAGACCCGGTTGGTCTGCTCCATCACCAGACGCGCCACCCGCGAAGGGTTCTTGATGTTCTCGAGCGACCCGACCGCTCCGCACTTCATCGACCGCCCGTCCATCACGGACGCGTCCAGCTGCACGACCCCTTCCTCGTTGGGGATCCCGCCGTAGCCGACCGTCACGTCGTCCGGATCGTCCTCGACGATGTTGACTCCGGAGACGACCGCGTCCACCGGATCTCCGCCGGCCGCGACGACGGCGTACGCCTTCTCGACGGCCCGAAGTCCGTTGGCCGAGGAGATCGCCACGGGACGAGACCCGCCCGCCGGCCTGGCCGCGGGCGTCTTGACCTGAGCCGCGAGCGGGAGCACCACGGCGCCCTTGAGGATGTCTCGTCGACTGGTCATGGTGAAGCTGTCAGCTATCAGCTATCAGCTATCAGCTATCAGCTATCAGCTATCAGCTATCAGCTATCAGCTATCAGCTTTCAGCCGGAAGATTTCGACCGCTCGACTCTGGCTGAGAGCTGACAGCTGAGAGCTGATAGCTCATCACTCATCCGGCAGCTCCGGCTCCTCCTGAATCTCTCGTTTGGTGCCTGGAGCGAGTAGGTCCATGAGGAGATCGGGAAGAGTCTCCGAGAACTGGCTGCGCGGCATGACGCGCGTCACGCCGGCGGACTCCGCGTCGCTGGCGAGCTGGCGATCGACATGCGACAGAAACCCGATGATCGGCACTTCGGAGCTATCCTCGCCGCCTCGCAGCTCGCGAACCGCCTCGAGGCGCTGGCCATTGGCGAGCTCGAGCAGGACCGCGGCCGTCCCGGGCGTGCGCAACGCGGAGGCGAGCTCTCGGGGCTCCACGAAGCGCACGGGCACGTTCAAGTGGCGCGCCGTCGCCTCGATCTTCGAGCGGAAGAACAGGTCTTCCACGCAAGCGATCAGGGTTTTCGTCATGGGCGAACTAATAGTATCTCGACGCTTGCGCCGACCTAGAACAACTTCACGAGGTCCAGGGTGTACCTGTGGACCCAGCGGTCCGCGTCGAGCCGCCGCTGGAGCATGCCCGCGAGCTGGACGTAGACCCGGGGAAGAATCGTGACGCCGATCCCGGCGCGATGCCCCTCGTACCAAGTGTGAAACCACCAGTCGTCCGTGTTGTACGCGCCGACGACGGCGTCGCGCTGGACGTACTGGTACGTATAGAACGCGCGCCACCGGCCCGGAGTTCCGAGGCTTCCCACGGCGGCCGTACCTTCGAACGCGAGACGCTTGCGCCGCGGCGCGGCGAAGTTGTCGATGCCGTCCAGCGAGACGAGCACCGGCAAGCCGCCGAGCGGAAAATGGAAGCGCAGCAAGAGGTCTCCGAGGTGGAAGTCGGTGGCGTAGCCGCGGTAGGGCTCCGCGGGCCCGCGCGTGTTTTGCCGGACATACGCCCCATCCAGATTGCGAATGTCGAAGCTCCAGTAGGCTGCGGCCAGCTCCCATGAGAGACGGCTGTCGTCCCCTCCGCGCCAGATCGCCTGGCCCGCGGCGATCCGGGAGCGATCGTGGTTGCGCTGCGGTCCGTAGAAACCTGCGGCCGCGAGCGTGAGCGACCCCGTCGAGTCTTGCCAGGCCACCGAAGCACCGGGCGTTTGAACGTCGTGGTCCCACAGCATCTCGGTTGCGAGCAGCGGCATGCCGAACGCGCCCGCGCGAATCGCGAAGGGACCGGGCGTCGCGAGCACGTAGTAGCGCTCGAGCGCGGCGCCGCGCGAGTGGTAGTTGTCGAAATAGGCCAGGTCGTCGTAGTTCGGCTCGGTCCCGTCGTCGAAGACCGCCCGGACTCCGACCCGGAGACGATCCGAGAGATCGACGTCCCCCTCCGGGCGCAGCTCGAAGCGCCCGCGCTGAATGGCAGAGTAGGTGGTGAGGTGGTCGATCCGGTCGAACCGCGCCAGGAAATCCCAGGCGAGCGAGAAACGAGGATGAAAGCCGGGAGGCTGGAAATACTGATCTTCCTGCGAAAACACCGGTGCCGCGCAAAACACCATCACCGCGAAGCACCAGAATTTAGCAGTCAAGCCGTAACGCGGGTCAACGCCTCGTATAGCTCATTCACCGTCTGATATCTCTCATTCGGGTCCTTCCGCATGCACTTCAGGACGCTCTGCGCGATCTTCGGGTCGATCTTCGGGTTGCGGGACTGGGGAGACGGCGGATTCTCCTGGATGTGCTTCAGGACGACCGCCAGAGGCGTCTCTCCTTCGAAGGGAAGCGTGCCGGTGAAGACTTCGTAGAGCACGACACCCGTCGAGTAGATGTCGGAGCGAAAATCCAGGGCGTGTCCTCGAGCCTGTTCGGGAGACATGTAGTCCGGGGTCCCCACGACCGTGCCTTCCGCGGTCATACCGCGCTCCTCCTGCAGCCGGGCGATGCCGAAGTCCATGATCTTCAGGCCGCCGGTCGGCTCGATGAGGATGTTCTGCGGCTTGATGTCCCGGTGAATGACTCCCACCTCGTGCGCGGCGGCGAGGCCGGCGCAGATCTGTTTGGCGATGCGAAGGCCGACCGGCGTCGGGAGGATGTCGCCCGCCTCGACGAGCTGCTTGAGCGTTATGCCCCTGACGAACTCCATCGAAAGGTAGCGCAGCCCGGCCGTCTCGCCGAGGTCGTGGGTGCGCAGGATGTTGGCGTGCGTGATCCGGCGCGCCAGGCGAATCTCCTGCTTGAACCGGTCGAGCAGCGTCGGGTCCGCCGAGAGCGCTTCGCTGCGCAGGGTCTTGATCGCAACGATGTCGTCCAGGTCCCGGTCGTGCGCGCGATACACGATCCCCATCCCGCCGCGGCCGAGGACGCCCTGGATGTCGTAGCGGGACGCGAAGAGCTGTCCCACCTCGGGCTCCGCGCTGCCGGCGGGGGTGGCGGCGCGCAGCGTCACCGTCTCCGCCTCAGATCCGATCTGCAGATTCAGAGACGCCACGTACTGCTCGAGGGCCGCCTTCTCCTTGAGCTCCTCGAGCATGGCGCGGAAGGAGCGCGCGAGGATGCCGATCTCGTCTCTGGATTCGACCGGAAGATCCGGGGCATCGAGGTTGCCCACACGCACTTCTTCCGTCGCCCGCACCAGGCGTCCGACCGGGCCGGTGATCCGCCGCGCCAGAAGAAAGGAGAGCGCGAAGGCGCCGGCCAGAGCCACCCAGCCCACGAGAATCAGCGTGTTCTGGATCTGGTGAAACGCCGCGAGCTCCTTCTCCCGGCTGCGGAGCGCCACGGCCGCCCCCACGATCTTGTCCGTGGACGAACGGATCGGAAAGAGATAGGCGAGATACGTCTCTCCGGAGAGATCGAGGGCGAGCGGACCGATCGTCCTTCCCTGCCGCAGCACGGCGGCCACCAGCTCGCCACGGCTACGAATCGCCTCCAGGGCGGCGTTGCTGACGGGCCCCATCGTCGAAGCGGCGAGCACGGGATTCGGCCGCTCGGCCGGCTTCGCGGCGTCTGCGAGGAACACCACCTGGGTGTTGAGCAGCCGCTCGAGGTTGCGCGCCACCTCGTCGTCGATCTGGAAGGCGGCGGCGATGACGCCGACGAGACGCGTCCCGCCCTCCAGGACGGGCGCCGCCACCACGTGGTAGAGGCGGTTGCCCGAGAGCCAGATGCCTTCCGTCTGATCCCCCTGCATCGCGCCGCGGATCGTCGGAACGTTCGAGAGATCGGCGCGGTAGGGGAGCGGGCGGTCGGTGCGGGCGAGCGCGATGCCGGCGGGCGTCGTGGCGATCAGGAAGTCCGCGCGCGCGCTCGAGGCCTGCTCCTGCTTGAGCGTGTCGAAGACGGTCGCGGGATCGGGCTCGCGGGTCTCCGGGACCAGGGTCGACATCATCGAGATGGTGCCCGCGTTGTTGACAACGACCGCGAGCGCGCGGTGGAGCTCGTCGTAGCGGGTC
>Ga0070706_100004913_pt1 | contig 12795 bp, 14 predicted proteins | sample KBSK5501metaG_FD_65476 | JGI IMG/M metagenome (GOLD analysis project Ga0070706, IMG submission 65476) | Corn, switchgrass and miscanthus rhizosphere microbial communities from Kellogg Biological Station, Michigan, USA - KBS K5-50-1 metaG | ecosystem: Host-associated > Plants > Roots >...
GTCGCCGGCGTCACGCTCACCGAACCGGACAGAGGTTGGGACCCGACGCCGTTGTCGATCACCACCGACGTCGCCCCGCTGGTGCTCCACGATAGCGTCGCGGATTGTCCGGGACGGATCGTGGGAGGAACGGCGCCGAATGAGACGCGCGGGGAGGTGGCGGGAGTGGAGCCGGAAAGCACAAAGATCGACGTGTCGGTCGGCGATCCGGTTGGCGTTACGTTGTACGTGTAGCTGTCCTGAAACGTTCCCGGCGAGGTTGGAGAGAACACAAAATCCTGCAGGAGCCATTCGCCCGCCTGGAGGGCGATCGGCAGCGAGGCGGCGGTTCCACCGCAGTCGCCGTAGGCCGCTTTTCGCAGATTGATCACCCGAAATGGAGCGGAGACCGACTTGACGAGCGCAATGGTGCCGGAATAGTTGCAGCTCCCGCCGCCGGTCACGAAACAGTTGTAGTAGCAGTCCTGAATCGAAGTGGAGCCGACCGGCGTTACCGGGAAGACGACCGTGAATGAGCTGTTCGGCGCGACCGCTTTTGCCGAAAAGCCATTGTGGAAAACACCGCTGACGGCCTGCTGAGCGGCTACCGGCCGCGCGAGGAACAAAGCGGAAACGAAGACAATGGTGGCCGCCGGGTGGCGCATCCGATCCTCCTCAATTCGTGGGGACCGGAGAATGATACCAGTGGAAAACGTAGCGCCGGCTCTCAGCCGGCGCCACTGAGCCGCCTGAGAGGCGGCTCCACGTTACTGCTTGGCCCGCGAGACGTATCCGTCGCCGGTCACGTTGTCCGTCGAGGAGCCATACGCGCTCCAGTAGAAGCCGAAGCCATCGGAGTTCAGCGTGAAATTGACGTTGCCGGCGGCGTCAGCGGAGCCCGCCGGTGCGCTCACCTGCGCAAGCGAAAACGGCTGCACCGTGACGGTGGTTGATGCGCCGGTGATCGTCGAGCGGATCGTCCAGGAGTGCGCGGAGGTATCGAGGTTGACGATACCGATGTTCGCGCGGAAGGCGCTGTTTTGCCTGAGTCCAATGATGTAACCGGTCAGTGAGCCGAGCGAATCCTGCATCGAGACCGCGTCGAAGTTCTGCGACACCGATCCGCTCGAGCCGGGCTGCTGGGTGTAGATGCGCGAGTAGGCGTCCATCTCGGCGTTGGTGTCGACGTTACCGAGGGAGTCGACACCCACGACGAACACTGCGCCTAGTCCGGTTTTGCCGAGGGTGACACCGACGAAGTCGGTCAGAGCCGCGGTCGTATTCGCGGGCACGGTGTAGTACTGCACCGGAGAGTTGGCATTGTTCAGTCCCTGCTGCAGCCAGCCGATTCCGATCCGCTGTGAAACGCTGCGATAGTTCGCGATGGAGACGTCGGAACGAAAATAAGTCCCGCCGCTTCCACCAGCATTACCCGCGACCGGAATCAGGAATGAAGAATCGTGAAGGTCCAGTGAGATGACGGATGCGTGAAGCTTCGGGGTGTATGCAATGGCCTCCGCCAGGATGCGCGGCGCGCGTGCCGGCGGATCGATACGATCGATCTTGGTGACGAGATTCAGCAATTGAGCTTGAGCAGAGGAGACGAAAACAAGGACAAGAATGCCCAGGGATCTCTTCATCTAATTCTCCTTTTTCGTATCGAATACAATCCCCGCGATGAAAAGTTGGCTGTGGGCGGCAAGTGTGATTTTCGTCACTACGTCGGCATTCGGGTGGGGCGAAAAAGGCCACTACATCGTCAACGAAGCAGCCACTTTCGGCATGCCGAACGACATGCCGACGTTTTTCTACAAGGCTTATCCCGAGCTCATTTACCTGGCTTACGATCCTGATCGCTGGCGCGGCGCGGGCGAATCGCTCGATGCCGCTAATCCGCCCGATCATTTTCTCGACTACGAATACGTCGCGCACCTCGACCTGCCGCCCGACCGCTACAAGTTCATCGCGCTCCTCGGTACATCGGGGACGATGCGGCGATACGGCATCGGCAACACCACCGCCGGCTTCCTGCCCTGGAAGATTGCGGAGATGACGGAGCTGCTCACAAACGAGTTTCGTCAGTGGCGTTTCGCTCCGGCAGGATCGCGCGAGCGCAGTTTCATCGAGCACGACATCATCCACATTGCCGGCGTCCTCGGCCACTTCGCCGGCGACTCATCGAATCCCCATCACGCCACCATCAGCTACAACGGTTGGATTTTGCCGAATCCGAATCACTACCCCTTCGATTGCGAGACCCACGAGCGATTCGAAACGCGTTTCGTCTCGCATGCGATGGTGCTCGAGGATGTGACGCCGCGAGTGGCGCCGCCTACGCTGCGAACGAATTACTTCAAGACCGCGATCGAAGCTGTTCGCGCATCCAACGCCCTCGTTGAAACGCTTTATCGCATGGACCGCGACGGCGCCTTCGACGTGTTCCGGCCCGTTTCACCGGAAGCGAAGGCCTTCACCGCCGAGCGGCTCGCGGCCGGAGCGGCGTTGTTGCGAGATCTCTGGTGGTCCGCATGGCGCAACTCGGGAAATCCGAGACGAAGGACGGCGCCGCCGGACTAACGTAGGGCCGGCTCTTAGCCGGCCGAACCGGCTAGAGAGCCGGTTCTACGTGCGGCGACTCCACAGCGTATCCGCAACGCTGTGGCGCAAGTTTGCAAAACGCGCGGCCACAAAGAGGTAATCGGCCAGCCGGTTGAGATACGGCAGGGTGGTCGATTTGTCTTCCAACGCCACCACCAGCCGCTCCGCGCGACGGCACACCGTTCGCGCGACATGCAGATGGGCCGCAGGCAGCGAGCCGCCCGGCAGTATGAAGCTGGCCAGCGGCTTCAGCTCCGTTTCCATGCTATCGATGGCGCGCTCGATCTCCTCGATGCGCGATACCGGCACTCCCGGAAATCGATCGCTATTGGGAGCAGCCAGATAGGCGCCGATGTCGAAGAGATCCGACTGCACGCGCTGCAGCTCGGCATCGATAGCAGAAGTAGACCAGCTCGCGCGCGCAACACCGATGAAGGAATTGAGCTCGTCGATGGTGCCGTAGGCCTCGATGCGCAGATCGTTTTTTGCAATGCGGCTTCCGCCGTACAAGGAGGTCTGGCCGCTGTCGCCGGTGCGTGTATAGATCTTCAAGGTTGCTTGGTTACGGAGTTGCTTGGTTGCTCAGCAACCTAGAAACCGAGCAACTCAGCAACCTATTCGGACTCGAGTTGCCGGATGCGCTCCTTCACGACCGATTCGGCAAGATCGGGAATCACTTCCCACGCGATGTTGCGAACGACCTGCTCCGACATCAATTCCACCACGCGCCGCGCGATGCGATCGACTTGCTCGTCCGTCAGCTCAGCGCCCGACTCCGACGCGCTGCTGGCCGCCGGCGAGGGCGACGGCGCCGGCTCTGCGGGCGGTGGCGGCGGTGGAGGAGTCCACACCGGCGGTTCGGGGATTGGAGGAGGAGCGGCTTTTTTCAACTCATCGAAGCTGATGCGTGGAAAGGCGCGCGTTTCACCCGCCGGCTGCTGCTCATCCCACGGCGACGACGGTGGCGCGGGCGAAGGAGAGGCCAACGGGGGCAGCGTGTCGGCTGCTTCGTAATTTCCGCTCGGACGGGCATCCCATGGCTGCTCGGGACTCGACATCGGAGACGGAGGCGGCGGAGGAGGAGGTTCCGAAGCTTTCTGCAGGTCCTCGAATGACATCTTCGGAAATGCGCGGGTCTCGCCGCTGGTCTGCGCCGGCTCGTCCCACGGGGTCGACTCAGCCGGCGGCTTGGGAACTTCGTCGAATGACATTTTCGGAAATGCGCGCGTCGCTCCGCTTTCGCCCGCCGGTTGCAGGGGCGGAAGATCCTCGAAAGTCATCTTCGGGAATGCGCGCGTTTCTCCACCGCCGGCCGGAGGCTGGTCGAGCGGAATCTCCGTGGTTGGAGGCGAGGAAGGCCCTCCCGGCGTCGCGAAGACTTCTCCCGACGAGGCAAAAGTTCCGGTGGCGAAACTGCTTTCGGGCTGCGCCGGCGGTGGTGGAGGAGGTTCGGGCGCGAACGGCGATTCGCCCGCAAACGCGGACTTTGTCGGCGCGGTGGCGGTGTCCGCGCTCGCCGGCTGAGATTTGGATCCTTCGATCAGCTCTTCAACTTTGTGGATCAGGCTTTGGGACTCGAAAGGCTTCGTGACCACGGCGTCGCATCCCGCTTTGTCGGCGCGATCGGGGTCGAACGGCTCGAATGTTCCGGTCAGCAGAATGACGGGGATGGTGCGATATTCAGGATGGGACTTCACGAACTCGCAGACTTCGTAGCCGTTTTTTTCCGGCATGATGATGTCCGAGAGAATGATGTCCGGCCGCATTTCCGAGAGCTTCTGAATGGCTTTGCTGCCGTTGTTGACCGCGGTGACCTCGTAATCGCCGTCGGAGAAGGTCAGTTCGACGACCTTCTGAATGGTGATGCTGTCGTCCGCGAGTAGGATTCGCTTGGCCATGAATACGCACTCCGCTTGTTTCGCCCAACTGTAGCAGAAGAATGGATTTGAACGCACATGATGATCTTTGGACATCGCGGTAGCCCCAGGCGCTTCCCGGAGAACACGATGGCCTCTTTCGAGGAGGCGCTTCGCGCCGGAGCGGACGGATTCGAGACCGATCTGCGGCTGCTGGCTGATGGTGTGGCGGTCCTCTTTCACGACGACGAAGTAGGAGGCGAGCCGGTCGAGAGCCTGCCCTCCAGTCGCGTTCGCGCCGATCGAGTGAGCGAGCTGGCGCGGCTGTCCGGCCGCGGCACGATGATCCTCGAAGTCAAGCGTGGGAAATGGGTGGATGCCCTCCTGGCCGAGATCGGATCGTGGAAGAACATCATCGTGGCGTCCTTCGATCACTCGCTCATCGCAGAGCTTGCGCAGAGGAAGGTCGCGTTTCCTCTGGGGCTTACCGTCGCCGGCGTGATCGTCGATCTGCCGCCCTATGCGCAAGAGCTCGGCGCGAAGTGGTGTTTTCCCGACCATCACTATGTCGACGCCGGCTTGGTGAAGGCCCTTCATGACGCCGGAATCGGCGTCATCCCATGGACTCCCAACCGCCCCGCGGAGTGGTCGCGCCTACGCGAAATCGGGTGCGACGGCATCATCACCGACGATCCGGCCGAGGCGGTGGGGTGGAGGGGATAAGACGCGTGCGTGCTACACTTTCGGCCTACCCATTCAGCACCACGGGAGGGCGGACATGAAGACCTGGGAATACAAGATCATCAACGTCCGGTCGGAGAACTATTCGATGGATCCCCGTCGCGCTGAAGAACTCAACCGCCTCGGTGATGAGGGTTGGGAGCTGGTCAGCATCACGTCGATCAACTTCAAGACCGGCGCTACCGACCACATCGGAATGGTCTTCAAGCGGGAGAAGGCTGCCAGTTAGGACGTTGGGATGTTAGGACGTTGGGAAGGGTTCGCCCAAGCTGACTCTTGCTAACTTCCTAACTTCCCAACATCCCAGCATCCCAACTAAGATTCGCACCCCTATGGCCGAGCGGCCATTTCTCATCCTCATCGTTCTCGACGGCTTCGGATGTCGCAAAGAGCGCGAATGGAATGCCATCGCGCAGGCGAAAAAGCCGCGCTTTGACCGGCTGTTTCACGAGTCGCCGTGGACCACGCTGCAGGCGTCGGGAAACGCGGTCGGCCTGCCGCCAGGACAGATGGGAAACTCGGAGGTCGGCCATCTGAACATCGGTGCGGGACGGGTCGTCGATCAGGACATGTTGCGCATCAGCAGGGCCGTCGAACGCCGTGAGCTGCGAAACAATCCGGTCCTGATCGAGGCAGTGAAAAAGAATCGCGCGGTTCACTTCGCCGGCCTGCTTTCCGACGGTGGCGTGCATTCGCTGCAATCGCATCTGCACGGCCTGATCGAGGCCGCGCTGGCGATCGGCGCACAACAAGTTTTCGTCCACGCCATTCTCGACGGCCGCGACACGCCTCCGAAGTCGGCAGAGCGCTTCCTGGACGAGCTTCTCGCGTTCCTGAAGGACAAGCCGAAAGCGCGCCTGGCAACGATCATTGGACGCTACTACACGATGGACCGCGACAAGCGCTGGGATCGCGTTCAGCGCGGCTACGATCTCATGACCCTCGGCGTCGGCACGGAGACCAAGCAACCGATCGAGACTCTGCGGCGCTTCTACGACCAGAACGTCACCGACGAATTCATGGAGCCGATTTCAGTGCTGACCTCCGAAGGCTCGCACCTGGGGCGGGTGGAGGATGGGGACGCGCTGATTTTTTTCAACTTCCGCGCAGATCGCATGCGCCAGATCGTGACGGCTTTCAAGGATGACGATTTCGACGGCTTCCAGCGCGCGATGCGTCCGAAAATATCACTAATTACGATGAATCAATATCGTGAATATTTCGGATTGCCGGTGCTTTTCCCGCCCGTCGAAGTGAAGAATCACCTCGGCGAAGTGTTGTCGCATGCCGGTTTGAAGCAGCTCAGAATCGCGGAAACCGAAAAATACGCGCACGTCACGTTCTTCTTCAACGGCGGCTCCGACACTCAATCGCCGGGCGAGGATCGCGTTTTAATTCCGTCGCCGAAGATCGCAACCTACGACTTGAAACCGGAGATGTCGCTGCCCGAGCTGACGGATCGCGTTGTGGAGGAAATCGAGAAGCGAAGTCACGACGTGATCATCCTGAACATCGCCAATCCCGACATGGTCGGCCACACGGGAGTGATGGAGGCGGCCGTCAAGGCGGTGGAGGCGACCGACGCAGCGATCGACCGCATTCTGACCGCAGTCGAGAAAATCGACGGCGTCGCGCTGATCACCGCCGATCATGGCAATTGCGAGTTGATGTTCGATGAGAAAAGCGGACAGCCGCACACGGCGCACACTACGAATCCCGTCCCGCTGATTCTGTTCGATCCGAGAAAGCGATTCGGCAGTCTGCGCGACGGCGGAGCGCTCGAAAACGTCGCTCCCACCATTCTCGCCATCCTCGGCATCGATCAGCCGAAGGACATGACCGGCGAGTCGTTGCTGGTGCCCGACCAGGCGTCAGGTGTCAGGCGTCAGGCGTCAGCATGATTGTCGAGCAGATCGTCGAACAGCTCACCGACACGCTCAGAACTCGCGTGCTGACGCTATTTGGCCACGCGGTCGATCGCGTCGTCTTGCAGTCGCCGCCCAAGCTGTCGATGGGCGACCTCGCGACGCCGCTTTGCCTGGAGCTGGCGAAAGCGCTCAAGCGCAAGCCGCGCGAAATCGCCGAAACTCTCGCAAAAGATTTTCCGCTGCCGCTGTTCGTGCAGTCGGTCACGATCGAAGGGCCGGGCTATCTCAATTTCCGATTCGATCGCGGCGCGTTTGCGGTAGCGCACATGCAGAGCGTGATGGCGCCCGTCACCCGCGCCGGTGAGCGCGTGATCGTCGAGCACACCAACATCAATCCGAACAAGGCCGCGCACATCGGCCATCTTCGCAACGCCGTCCTCGGAGACACGCTGGTCCGCTGCTCCAAGTGGCTCGGCGAACATGTCGAGACCCAGAACTACATTGACGACACCGGTGTGCAGGTCGCGGACGTCGTCGTGGCATTCGAGCACCTTCTGCAGGAGGGCATCGCGGAGGTGCAGAAGCGCATCGACGATCCCAAAGTGCGCTTCGACTATTTCTGCTGGGATCTGTACTCACAGATGGCGAATTACTACCTCGATCATCCGGAGGCGGAGCAGTGGCGCAAGGAGACGCTGCATCGCATCGAGCAACGCGAGGGCGACACTGCCAAACTGGCTGCGCTGATTTCGCGCGCCATCGTCCATCGGCACGTCGCCACCATGCTTCGCCTCGGCGTCGAGTACGACGTGCTGCCGAAAGAGAGCGACATCATCGCGCTGCACTTCTGGGACCGGGCATTCGAGCTGCTCAAGAAATCGGGCGCAGTCATCCACGAACGCGAAGGCAAGCACAAGGGCTGCTGGGTGATGAAGCTCGAAGGCACTGCAGACTTCGAAGGGATGGACGAGCCGGACAAGATCCTCGTGCGCTCGAACGGCACTGTGACCTATACCGGAAAGGACATCGCGTATCAGCTCTGGAAGTTCGGGCTGCTCGATCGGACGTTCAATTACCGGAAATTCTCGACGTATCCCGACGGAGGGATTCTTTGGGAGACGACTGCCTTAGAGGGATCGCCCGAAGCGCCGAAATTCGGAAATGCGCAGCGCGTGGTCAATGTCATCGACGTCCGTCAAGCGTATCTGCAACGCGTTGTGCGGGAGGGGCTGTGGCTGTTAGGCCACAAGCGCGAGGCGGAAAACTCGATTCACTTCGCATACGAGATGGTGGCGCTCACGCCGGCGACTGCGGAGGCCCTCGGCCTCGAAGTATCGCCCGAGGATCGGAAGCGCGCGTTTCTGGAGATGTCGGGCCGCAAGGGCGTGGGCGTAAAGATCGACGATCTGATCGACGCTCTGCAGTCGAAGGCCACCGAAGCGGTGCGCGAGGGGAGCAAGCGGGAAGGGCTGAGCGATGAGGAGATCGCGCAGCTCGGACGGCTGATCGCCATCGGCGCCATCCGATATTTCATGCTCAAGTTCGGACGCAACAAGATCATCGCGTTCGATTTCAACGAGGCGTTGGCGTTTGAGGGAGACTCGGGGCCGTACCTGCAGTACTCCACCGTTCGCGTCGAGAACATTTTTCGGAAGATGAAAGAGCGCGGCGTCGATCCGAAGCTGGATGACCGATCGCTCGATGCCCTGACACTCAACGAGGGTCTCACCGATGAGATGTGGGAGCTGGTGCGCCGCAGCGCCGATCTGCCGGCCGCGATTCAACGCGCCGTCGACTCGCTCGAGCTCTCGGTGATCACGCACGAGCTCTTCGAGCTGTCCCAAAAGTTCAATTCCTTCTACCACAAGTACCCGATCCTCAATGAGAAAGATGACGCGGAGAGGCAGCGGCGCGCCGTATGCGCTGAGGTCTTTCGCAGGACGATGACGGCGTCGCTGGAATTGCTGGGCATTCCGGTGCCCGAACGGATGTAGAAATAGCCATGAACAAACAGTGGGTACTGTTCCACTTGAAAGAGGCTACCGAGGGACTGCAGAAGGCGATGGGCCACATTGAGTCGCGATCGAGCGTCGAAGAGTTCGAAATCGCCATCGCGCACGCCTATCACCACCTGAACACGGCGTGGAACTCGCGATTCATCACCGACGAGAAGGCGCGCAATCACACCGATTGGGACTTTACCGAATGGCGTCAGTTCCCGACTGACCTGAATCTTTCGTGAGCGGCGCGATGAACTCGTCGTCGCCGTTGCGATAGATCAGCTTCCCGTCTTCAAAGCGCACGAAGGACCAGTAGAAGCGATCGAAGTAGCCACCGCCCGCGATCGGCGTCAGCGGTGATGCGAAGGTCGGATAGACCAGCATGAGGAATCGGTCGCGCGGCTCGACGCGCGCGCGCACATTGGGCTGATAAAAGGTCGGACCGAATTGATATTCGCCCTTCACGCGCTCGAGCTCCTCCCGCGATCGCGCTACCGGCTTCGGCACATCCGTCAGTCTTGCCGGCTTTTGCCAGAGAAGCGCGGAGATGTCGGCGGCAATCGGGGCGGGTGAGGCGAGATAGGAATTCGAGAGGACGATGATCGCGACGTCGTCGTCGATGAATCTCTCGAAGTGCGCTTTGTAGCCCGGGCTGCTGCCGCTGACATAAACCGATCGGTGCCCGTCGCGCTCGCGCCGGAACCAGAACATGCCCACCTTGCGATCTTTCCGCCCGAATCCGTACGACGCATCGACTGTCTCCGGCTTGAGCAGTTTTCCATCCTGCATCGCGCGATGAAATTTCAACAGATCGCCGGCGGTGCTGTAGAGCGATCCATTCCCGGTTTTCGATGTCCAATCGAGGAACGGCGCCTTCTCGAAGGCATCGGCATCTTTGGGCAGATAGCCGGTCGCAAGTCCATCGATGATCGCCCTGTCATCGCCGCGATGTGCGGTGTGCGCCATTCCGGCGGGCTTGAGAATGTTGTCGTCGAGAAAATCGCCGTAACTCTGTCCGGACGCTTTCTCGAGGATCAACGCCAGCAGGTGATAGTTGGAATTGCTGTAAGCGTATGTCGTCCCCGGTTCCGAGCGCATCGGAAGCTTCGCGAGCTTCTCGACCAGAGAAGCGGGCGTTTGCGGGAAGCGCGACCACTGGTTGTACTCCGGCAACGCACTGGCATCCGCCAGTCCGGAATAATGCGTGATCAGCTCCTCGATCGTGATGCGATCGCCGTTGGGAAAATCGGGAACGAACTTCGAGACCGGATCGCCGATGGAAAGCTTGCCGCGCTCCGCCAGCAGAAGAATCGCCGACGCGGTGATCGGCTTCGAGAGCGATGCGATCTGAAATCGCGTGGCTGTCGTATTCGGAACTCTGAACGTCCGATCCGCAAAGCCGAATGCTTTTTCATAGACGGCGTTGCTCCCCTGCGAGACGAGCACTACGCCGCTGAAAAGTCCGGCATCCACGTACTCTTTGACCCGCGCATCGATCAGGGCGATGGGGATCATCGCGGCCAGGAAGATTGTACGAATCATTTCGTAGTTATAGCACCGATACGCTATAATTTCTTTGTCCAGTCGTCCGATATCGAATGCAAAAACTTGATTTTCAGGATCTCGCGCTGCGCACGCTCATCGTGATGGCCGGTGTGGTGGCTGCGGCGCTGTTCATAGCAAAAGGCCAGGGCGCAGCTCTGCCGGCTCTGGCGCTCGGTGGAACGCTGGGCGCTTGTGCGATGGCTCGCTACGGTCCCAGCGAAGAATAGGCGCTACGAGGCTCGCTGCTGCTCTCCATCCACGCGCCGGACGTTCTCTGCCTGTAAACCCTTCGGTCCCTGCTTGACGTCGAACTCCACCTTTTCACCCTCGTTCAGGGTGCGATAGCCGGCCTGCTGGATGGCGCTGTGATGGACGAAGACGTCCTCACCACTTTCGCGCTTGATAAATCCATAGCCTTTGTCGTTGTTAAACCACTTGACCGTACCGACTTCGGGCATCGTCTCCTCCGACCCGCGGCTCGTGGCCGGGGCTGCCACGGCTTCGCTGCAATGTTTGGGCCTTTACCAAATCAGCGCCCGGTTGACCCCGATCTGCTTGAAACCGAGCGACTCATAGAGCGCAATGGCCGGCCGATTGAAGTCATTGACGAACAGCGTGACGCTCCGTCCCTTCCGCGCCAGGTGTCCGCAGACCTCGCGGAGCAGGTCCCGTGCGATGCCGCGACGCCGGAACCGCGGATCGGTCCACACGCCCATGAGCTGCACCGCTTCGGGAGTGACGGCGGAGAATTCGCACTTGGCGATGATCGTCTTTCCCTGCATCCGGATGATCGAACGCTTTTTCTCCACCAGCTCGCGGATCCTTTCGCGGTAGCCGGGAGCGTCCCGATCCAGCGGATCGATGCCGACCTCCTCCTTGTGCATGGCGGCGCATGCCGGCACGAGGAGATCGAGATCCCGCGCGCTGCTGTATCGAGCATCCTTCAGGTCCGGAAAATCGAACCGGCCTGAGATGGCATATACCGGCTGACTCATTCGGACGACGGTGGGCGGGTCGAGCTGCGATTGCAGCCTGCGCCATAGAGCGTCGACCAGCATCGCCGGAGAGATGATCGCGCGGACCGGAAGCATCCGAGTCAGGATGCGCTCGGCCACCACTGCGATGGCAGCGTCGGTGATTTCCTGCGGCGCGCCGGGATCGCTGGCCATGACGATGTTCGTCGCCAGCGACGCCACCAACACGATCTCGCGGTTGTAACGGACTTCAACTGACTGGGTGGCGGAGACAAATCGCTCTTCGAGCAGGCGCGAGATGAGATAGACGTTGACGAGCGGGTCGCGGCGAAGAAAAGTCAGAGCCGGTCCGGCATCATCGTCGGAGAGCGATCGGATCGACCAGCGCCCTTCGGCCGGAAGTGTGACCATAGCTTAGAACTACAAACTGCCGAGGTATGCTAACTGATCGATGCCGCTTCGTCGACCAGCACGCGCACGCCCGGATGCGACCAGAGCGCGGAGGCCGGGAAGTCGGCACCTTGCGCGCCTGAGCGCAGCCGCGCGATGGCATCGCGCTTCTTCGCGCCGCTGGCGAGCAGCACGATCTGCCGCGACTCGAGGATCGTTCCGATGCCCATCGTGATCGCGTGCGTCGGCACGGGTTGATCGAGAAAGAACGCGGCGTTTGCTTTGCGGGTCGATTCGCTCAATGCCACGACGTGGGTGCGCGAGTCGAATGGCGTTCCGGGCTCGTTGAAGGCGATATGTCCGTTCGATCCGAGTCCGAGAAAAGTCAGGCCGAGGCCGCCGGCGGATGCCATCAGGCGCTCGTACCGCTCGCATTCGACTTTCAGATCGGGTGCGGCACCGTTCGGAATGTACGTTCTGGCCGGATCGATGTCGACGTGCGCGAAGAGATGGCGCTGCATGAATGTGAAGTAACTGCCCGGGTGATCGCGGGGGATTCCGACATACTCGTCGAGATTGAACGCCGTCACCTCGCGAAAACAGTGGTACTCGCGCGAGCACTCCGTCACCGCGCGCGCGTACATGCCGAGAGGCGTGTTTCCGGTCGGCAAGCCGAGAACGAGTTTGGGATCGTCGCGGATGGCATCGAGCAGAATGGTTGCGGCGCGCTCGGAAAGGGCGTCGTAATCGGGAAGGGTTTCCCAGTTCATTTCAGTTCCCGGCCGCGAACGAACACGCGCGACGCCTCGAACTTGGGGGTCAGGACGACGAGATCGGCATCGTA
>Ga0070706_100004915_pt1 | contig 12792 bp, 8 predicted proteins | sample KBSK5501metaG_FD_65476 | JGI IMG/M metagenome (GOLD analysis project Ga0070706, IMG submission 65476) | Corn, switchgrass and miscanthus rhizosphere microbial communities from Kellogg Biological Station, Michigan, USA - KBS K5-50-1 metaG | ecosystem: Host-associated > Plants > Roots >...
CTGCGGCTGGAGGAAGCGGAGCAGCAGTGCCAGCAGGCCCTCTTCTGGCCCGACAGCGAGGCGGCGTACGAGACCCTCGCCGGTCTGTGCGTGATGGAACGCCGGCTAGACGACGCCATCGGCTTTCTGCGGGCCGCACAAGAGAACGGGGTGCAGACTGGGCGTATACAGCAATATCAGGCAGAGTGGCTGCTGTTGCGCGGCCGCGCGCCCGAGGCGGCGACGCTGGCCCAACGGCTCACCGAGCAGGCAGCGCCGTCCGCGACGGTCCATCTGATCGCTGGTGGCGCGCTGCTCGCGCTCGACCGCCAGCTCGAGGCGCAGGCAGCCTTCCGCGAAGCCCTGCGCGTGGACCCGAACCTCCCGCCGGCCTTGCTGCGGCAAGCGCGCGCGCTACGTGATCTCGGGTACGTCGCCGCAGCGAAGGAAACGCTCGCGCAGGCACTGGCCGTCGCGCCGGGCTGGCCCGAGGCCATCGCCGAGCAGCAGCAGCTCACTCAGCAGCCGGCCGTGGAGCCGACACGCGGGCGCTTCTCGCAGCGGCCCCGCAGTTGACGTTGGAGCACCGTGGGCGACATACTGCCATGGGTGCGGCTTTCCCATTTTGTTACATTTGGTTTCTCTGCGCCACCCGCGAGCCCGACCCTATTTTGCGATGGACCATGCCTGAGATGAATGCAGACACGCCAGACACTCTCACACTCGTTGCGCCTGCCTACGACGTCATCGTGGTGGGCGCGGGCCACGCCGGCTGCGAAGCGGCGCTCGCCGCCGCGCGCATGGGCCGGCGCACGCTGCTCCTCACCATGAACCTGGATAGCGTCGCCCTCATGCCGTGCAATCCGTCGATTGGCGGGCCGGCCAAGGGGCACCTCGTGCGTGAGATCGACGCGTTGGGTGGCGAGATGGGCCGCAACACCGACCGCACCTTCCTGCAGATCCGCATGCTCAACACTGGCAAAGGCCCTGCCGTGCAGGCGCTGCGTGCCCAATGTGACAAGCAGGCGTATCGCCTCAGCATGAAGTATGCGATCGAGTCGCAGCCCCGGCTGGAGCTCAAGCAGGCCACGGTGGCGCGCTTGCTTTCGGAGTGTGGACCGGATAGGCGCCCACGTGTATCGGGTGTCGAGACAAGCACCGGCGCAGTGTATTGTGCGCGCGGCGGCGTCGTCCTCACCACCGGCACGTTCATCAACGGGCGGCTAGTGGTCGGCGAGAAGACACAGGCCGGCGGGCGGGCCGGTGAGGGCCCAGCGCTGGGCATCTCGGATGCGCTGTGTCAGCTCGGCCTCGCGGTGCGTCGCTTCAAGACGGGCACGCCACCACGCATTGACGCGCGCACGATAGACTTTTCGCAGACGCAGCCGCAGATTGGCAGCCAGGCGCCGCTCTACTTCAGTGTGGATGCCGCGGCGCATGCCGACGTGCAGCTGCCGCCCGGACCGCCGAATCCGGTATACCCGCTGCCCGACGCGGTGCAGACGCCCTGGCGGCGCCAGCTTCCGTGCTACCTCGTCCACACCACACCGCGCACGCACGAGATCATCCACAACAACCTGCACCGCTCGCCGCTGTACACAGGCATCATCGAAGGTATTGGCCCTCGCTATTGCCCGTCGATCGAAGACAAGGTCGTGCGCTTCGCCGCCAAGGAGGCGCATCAGATCTTCCTGGAGCCGGAGGGCTGGCGCACCAGCGAGGTCTACGTGCAGGGCATGAACACCAGCCTGCCGGAGGATGTGCAGCTTGAGATGCTGCGCAGCATCCCCGGTCTCGAGCGTGTCGAGCTGATGCGCACCGGCTACGCCGTCGAGTACGACTATGTGCCCTCAGACCAGCTCACGCTGGCGTTGGAGGCCAAAGCGGTGGGCGGCCTGTTTCTGGCCGGGCAGATCAATGGCACCTCCGGCTACGAGGAGGCCGCCGCCCAAGGCATCGTGGCCGGCATCAACTGCGCGCTCGCGGCGACGGGCGACGCGCCGTTCACGCCGCGCCGCGACGAAGCCTACATCGGCGTGCTCGTGGACGACCTCGTGACCCAGCCGCCGACCGAGCCCTACCGCCTGCATACGTCTCGCGCGGAGCATCGCCTCCTGCTGCGCCACGATAACGCCGACCTGCGGCTGGCCGACCATGCCTACCGTCTTGGCCTCATCAATGACGCGCGCTATGGCCAGGTTGCAGCACGGCGGCGGCGCATCGAAGACGCCTCGGCGGCGCTGGCCGTGGCCATCTTCACGCCGACGAAAGCCCTGGCGGAGCGTGCCGTGGCAGTGGGGCTGCGGCCACTGGCGCAGCGCATGACGGGCGCCGAGCTGCTCAGCCGCCCCGAGGTCCGCTACCAGCAGGTGCGCGCCCTCGCCGTACGGCAGGAGGGCAGTGCGGCGGCGCCAGAGACGGCCGCTCCCCTGCCGGAGCTAGACGAGGCGGTGGCAGCCGACGTGGAGCTCTATGCCAAGTACGCCGGCTACATCCGGCAGGAAGAGCTGAGCGTGCGACGCGCGCGCCGGCTCGAAGACGCCGTGCTGCCCACGTCGGTGGATTATCAGGCGCTCGCCGGCCTGCGCAGCGAAGCACGCCAGCAGCTGCAACGTGTGCGTCCCGCGACGCTCGGCCAGGCCACGCGCGTGCCGGGAGTCACGCCGGCCGATATCTCGGTCTTGCTCGTCCATCTCGAGCAGCGGCGCCACGCGCGCCGCGGAGCCTAGCGGCTGGCCGACGAGCCAAGGCGGTGTGCATACTAAACATGCGGGTGTATCCAAGCGGGCGCAGGAAATGGCGAGCGGCTGGCGCAGCGGCGAGGTCGCTCCAATGAGGATGGCCATAGGCAGGAGGGATGCGATTGCGTATCCTGATAGTTGAAGACGACCTGAGTAATAGCCGTCTGATGCACTTCCTCCTTTCCGACAAGGGCTACCAAGTAGACTCGGTAGACAACGCTCGCGGTGCGCTCGCCATGGTCGAACGCCAGCCGCCCGACCTGATGCTGCTCGACGTCAACCTTCCCCAGCTGAGCGGCTTTGAGATCTATCAGCGCCTGCGCGATCGCAATGTGGACATCCCAGTCATCTTCGTCACGGCGAAAGGTGAGCTTGAAGATCGTCTGCAGGGCTTGAACATGGGCGCGGACGACTACATCAGCAAGCCCTTTCAGCCGGCGGAGCTGACGGCTCGGGTCGAAGCCGTCATGCGGCGCTATCGTAAGTCGGCGGGCAGCGAGCAACAGCACCTGCGCTCGGGCGATCTCGACATAGATGTCGCCGCGCTGACGGTCCAGCTGCCGGACCGGCGCACGGCGCACCTGACTCCCACCGAGATGAAGCTGCTCTTGCAGCTCGCGCAGCACCCCGGCCAGGCGCTCTCGCGCGAGGTCTTGATGGAAGGCGTCTGGGGTGAGTCCTATGGCGGCGAGAGCAACATCGTGGACGTCTACGTTCGACGGCTGCGCCGCAAAATTGAACGCGACCCCACTACACCCGCCGTGATACAATCGGCGCGCGGCATCGGTTACAAGTTCACCAAGGCATAAAACGGCATGGCCGACACAGCCTCAACACTCGAAGCACGCTTTCTCCCTCCCGCCATGCGCCACGCGGACGAGGATGTCGCCACGCGCGTTGGAGCACTGGGCCTCGCCATCGCTGAGCGCGCCGCCCGGCACAGCCGGCTGAGCAATCTCTCGACAGATTTGCTCGACCTGATGGGCCCCGCGCTGGGCCTCGAAGAGGCCGCCTTATTCTGGTGCCGCCACCGCGAGCGACCGGATGGGCGTCCGCGGCCGGCGCTCTATAGCGTCGCCGCTTTCTCGCTTGCGGGCGAGCTCGCCCCCACACGTGCGCGCCACATGAAGGCACAGGCGTATCGCGCGCTCAGCGCGGCACGGCCCGTTTCCCGACGCGATCTGCGGGAGGACGCCGACGGTGGCCAGTCCAGCAGCCGCTCGCTTGCACTGCCGCTCGGAACGGCGGCGCCCTGGGCGGTGCTGGTAGCGCACTGGGCGGTGCCCGCAGGGGAGCGCACAGATTGCACCGAGGAGATCCTGACCCGGCTCGCGCCTTCGCTGGCCATGGCGACCCGGCCTGCGCACGTGCTGGACGAGGCGGCGCATAGCGAGCATCAGGTCTCGGCGCGGCGGGCGATCTTCGCGATGTCGTCCGAGGCCATTCTCACAGTTGCCGAAGACTTCACCATTCAAGAGGCCAACCCCGCCTTCTTCAAGGTGACGGGCTGGACCGAGCTCGCCGCCGCCGGGCTGCGCTGCTCCGAGGTCATTCGTTGCCGTGACGAGCGCCGCACGCTGCTCTGCGACACGCCGCGCTGTCCCTTGCGGCAGGCGTTCGACGCCAGCGAGCCGACGCCCGTGCGTGATGTGAGCTGGCAGTCTCGCTCTGGCCGGCTGTGTGAGGTCGCCGCGAGTTTCACCGTGCAGCGCATGGGCAGCGACACCCGCGCCGTCATCGTCGCGCGGGACGTGGCACTGCTCAACGCCGCCAATCGCATGCGCGCCAACTTCATCTCGATGGTCTCGCACGAGCTGCGCACGCCGCTCAACTCGGTCAATGGATTCCTCGAGATCGTGCTGGATGGGCAGGTGGGGCCACTCAACGAGCGCCAAAAGGAGTTCCTCGGCTATGCCCACCTGAGCACGCAGCAGCTCGCCACGCTCGTCGAAGATATTCTGCTCATTAGCAAGGCGGATTCGGGCCAGTTTACCCTACGTTTGGACGCGGTGGATGTGGGAAAGCTCGTGAGCCAGGTGACACAGGCGCTGCAGCCGGCGGCGGCGCACGCCGAGGTACAGCTAGTCGTCACCCTGCCAGAGGACGCCCCACTCCTACACGCGGACGAGCTGCGCTTACAGCAGGTGCTCTCCAACCTGGTCAGCAACGCCATCAAATTCAGCCCGGCGAACGGGACCATTAGCGTGGGCGTGTACCCCGAGGAGCAGGCGCTGCGATTCGCCGTGTCCGACACCGGTATAGGCGTCGCGCCAGAGGATCACGCGCGCATTTTCGAGCGCTTCTACCAGTCGGACACCACCTCGCACTCGCGCACGGGTGGCTACGGCCTAGGGCTGGCCATCGCCAAGCTGATCGTCGAGCAGCACAACGGGCGCATCTGGGTCGAGAGCGAGCCCGGCCACGGCGCCACCTTCAGCTTCACCATTCCCCACGGCGAGTAGCCAGCGCCAACCGCGTGCCGTAGGAGACGCCGTATAGGTTGACCTGCTTATAGTTGAGCGCCCCGATCAGGTCGTGGACGTCGGCGGCCGGCCGCACGCCCGTCGAGGACGCCTAGCCCTTCCCCTGGGGCCGCTTCCCAATATGCGGCTATCATGCGCGCAGAATGGGCCCAGTCATGAACAAGTGCCCGTGCTCAACCCGAGAGATGGGCGGGCACGGGCACCTGGCTAGCGAGAGCTTACTATCCTACGATGCGGCGTGGCACACCTACTTGGCACCCAGCGGAATTACCGGTAGGATGTTACGTCCGCCAAAGACGCTGGCGAGCACGCCTGCCAGCGCGGTGTACCAGGCAACGACAGCGGTAGCCAAACCGAGATAGCCACCAATGCCAGTGATGTTCGTGCTGTCCTGGAATTTGCCGATTGCCAGCACAATGAACGTGGCGGCCAACAGCACGAAGACCGCTGCGGTTGCCAGATTCGTGCGGAACGAGGCGAGCATCATCAGGGCAGTGAAGATGCCCCACGCCAGCAAATAGTAGCCCACCGCCATGTTGTCGGGTGCGTTGTCCTTCGTAATACCGGTGCCGATGAGGAGCACCGCGAAGGAGATCCAGAAGGCGCCAAAGGAAGTGAAAGCGGTCGCGCCGAACGTGTTGCCCGTGCGGAACTCCCACATACCAGCGGCGAACTGCGCGATGCCGCCGTACGCGACCGCCAAGCCAATGACGATGCCTACGTGGGACGAGGACAGGATGCCAGCGTTGACGAGGCTCAGGATGAATGTCGTAAGTGCAAAGCCACTGAGGCCGAGCGGACCCGGGTTCGCGATTTTCATCTCTGTCACGACGGACGCTCCTCTCCGAGATCGAATACGACGCCGTATCACTCTGTCGCTGGGAAAGCGCGGGGTGCTGCGGATACCTCCTCTCCACGTTGAAGTCGCCACCCCTGTAGTGACCCTATGGATGAGCTAGCAGGGTCCACACAGCAGGCCACTTCACATAACATTCGTGGTACATGCGCCTGGCAGCGGGTTGAGTGGGTAGCAACCAGGTTAGATATAGTGTAACATAAACCTATCGCACTGTTACATGGCACTCGACGCGTAGGCACTTGGCTGGTTCGAAAGGGGAAACAGGTATACGATTCAGGCTTCCAGAATAGCCGCAAGTAGCAGCATTTATCTGCAAGTATTAACAATTCCGCGCCTCCATGCTACACTGTAGGCATGAAATTGTCCACCTACGCCAAACACCTTGGCATCAGCTATGATACCGCTTGGCGCATGTGGCGGCGTGGGGAACTGGCCGGGCAACAACTGCCCTCTGGCACCATCATTGTGGAGGCTCCAGTGCCTGCCATGCCCGCCCACGTGCAGAAGGTTGCAGTCTATGCCCGCGTGTCGTCAGCTGAGAACCGCATGGATCTGGAGTCACAGGCGGAGCGGGTGGTTGGATTCTGTCAGGCGCGGGGGTGGCAAGTTGCCAAAATCGTCAAGGAATGTGGCTCTGGCGTCAATGACCAGCGTCCCCTCCTCCTGGGGCTCTTAGCAGATACCAGCATCAGTCACCTCGTGGTAGAGCATAAGGACCGCTGCTCATGCATTGGCGTGCCCTACATCCAGACTTTGCTTGCGACGCAAGGCCGGGAACTGGTGATCGTCCACGAGGCTGACAACGAGCAAAACGACCTACTGCAAGATTTCGTTGCCATCATCACGTCATTTACGACGCGGCTGTATGGCCGCAGGCAGGCCAGTCGCAAAAGAAGCCAATTGTTAGCCGCCCTGGAGCTGGAGTCGGGATGAGATGATGCGCCTGACCCGTGCTGTTACCCATATCCGCCTCTGCGATGCCAACCATGCCAAGATAGAGGCGCTGGACGCTGTGGCAATGGACTACCAGAGTCTCTGCCAGCAGTACACCACCTACTTTTGTACCGAGGCCCAGCCCGATAAATACGCCGCACCTTGTTTTGCAAGCCCGCTGTCGCAGCGGTGGCAGCGGGTGGCGATCCAACAGGCCGCTGGCATTGCCCAGTCCTGGCGCAGTAACTACACTGCCGCTTATCAGGACTACTTGGATCTGCTGGCTGAATACCAGGAAGCACCATACGGCGACCCGCCAGCCTGGAAGGAATGGAACACGCCAGTTCTCAACGAGACGGTGATACAGGCCAACGCCAATGTGGCTCTACTCCAGCCAGCGAAAGACAGCAGCTTCGATTACTGGCTGCGCTTGTCTACCCTGGAGACGGGCCAGCCCGTACTGCTTCCAGTGAAACTGGCAGCCTATCATCGGCAGGCGCTCGCCGGCAAAACGCTGAACAGCAATACCACCTTGACGCGCAAGCCTACTGGCTGGTGGCTCACGCTCTCTTATGACGAGCAGGTGCCAGTAGTGACCCTCCACAACGCGCCCGTGCTTGGCGTCGACGTGGGCATCGCCAACTTCATCACTACCTCGACCGGGAAGCAGTATGGCACGTTCCATGGCAAGCTTGCCGAGCGCCACAAACGGGACCGCGCCAAGCGCCGCCGCAAGGCTAAGCTGCGGGCCTGTCCGAAGAAAAAGGGCGTCAAGCGGTTGCCGTCTACGCGGAACAAGAAGCTGGCGCGGCACGTCCGGCAAGAGATCAATCGTGCCGTCAACGAACTGTATGCCGACCATCCTGAGGCACAAATTGCGTACGAGCACTTGAATATCGCGGGGATGAAGTTCAAGGCCAGGCGTATGAATGCGTACCTCTGCGCTTCCAATCTGGCCCATGTACCTGAGCAACTGGCGTGGGGTGCGGCCAAACGGGGCGTGCGTGCCCGTAAGGTCAAGAGTGCCTACAGTTCCCAGGAATGCCATCGCTGTCATTTTGTTGCCCGCCAGAATCGCCCCAACCAGCAAACGTTTTGCTGTAGGGTCTGCGGGCATACCACCCATGCCGACGTGAACGCGGCAGAGAACCTGGCGAGTCGTCTGCATGATCACCAGCTTGCTGCCTGCACAGACCGTCAGGCGATCAAAGTACTCCTGGCGAGACGACACCAGGACTGGTTGCAGAACCAACAACGGTTGGCCGTAGTCCAACCGCCCGCCGAGTTGTCGCGTCAACCGGCGTAGGTTTTAATGGGTGAGACGTTTGCGCACGTTTTGCTCAACTATGCCCAGTATCTTCTCTTGGTTCAGGCATGGCTCCTGCTCAGAGCGCGCCAGTGAAGCGGCGGCGTTTGACGGGGTACCTCACGCTGCAAGCCGAGCAGATACCTTGCTTTCGGCGGTATGATACACTACACCCAGCAACCTCCACTGAGCGCAGCAGAATCCTGTGCGATGCACGGCACGCCTTGGAGGACAGGAGTGGAGGAACGCAGCGAGAACCTCACAGCGGGGAAACAGCGGGAGACAGGTACTGCACACCACCGTTCCCTGCATGTTGACGGCCCGTGACCCGCTTCTGTGTATGGTGTCCAAGCAGGCGACGCGCAGGTGAATGGCCTCGGTCCCTTTGCTTTCGTGCTGAATTTGGGCGCCATGCAGGCGCTGAGTGCGGCGGACCTGCGACTCAGCTAGGCCTAGCGTGCCCCGGCCCGGCAATTGCGTGCGGGGTGCACTGCAGCACCCGGGAGGTAGTCGTGGACTCCCTACCGTTCGGTGACATTGCCAGCATACCAGCCTCGTCTCCGCTTCTACCGGCCCCTTCTTGGGCTTTTGGTCAACCTGTGGACCTTGCTGGTCCCTGCATGCTGCACGACGGTGTCGTGGTCACTGTGCGGCCGATCCACGACGAGGACGTGCAACGACTCCGGGCGTTCCATCTCAGACTTTCCCCTCAAACGATCTTTCTGCGGTTCGCGCATCTGCTTGGCGAGTTTCCGCAGGAGTTGGCAGCATGGCTCACTTGCGTCGATGGCGACCAGCGCATGGCCTTCGTTGCGACCAACGCCGAGGATGACCATGCTCACGAGGAGATCATCGCAATCGCGCGCTATGACCGCGTACGCCCACAGGTGGCGGAGATGGCAGCGGTGGTCGCCGATCGCTGGCAAGGACGCGGCCTTGGTCCCATCCTGCTGTACCGCTTGGCGGCATATGGCTGCAGCCGCGGCTACACGACATTCATCGCCCTGATGAGCGGCGGGAATAGGTATGCACTGCGCGCACTCATGCGCTGTGGGCTCCCCTACCTGCTGAAGCAACTGGACGAGGACACGCTACTCGCGTCCGTTGATATCACGCAACTGAATGGCCTCCCTGTGATGGACCGTATGTGACTAGGCGACAACCGGTGTTTGCATAGGTCTCCTTGCTGAGACGTCAAGAGAGAGTCGAGCACCCAATGACGGCGGCGCTGATAGGAGAGGCCCTCGCACTACTCGACCACACTACTCGACGAGCGCCGCGCGGGACTAGTCATCTCGTCCTTGACAGATCTTATCAATGGGAGAAGTCGCAACTGGCAAGAAGCAGCGGTGTGATGGTGCCGGCTGGCGGACCGACTTCGCCAGCTCCTTCTGAGGTCCACGCGCGCCGCAGCAGAGCGCCCGCCTTCTTCACAACCACGACAGGCTGTGCCCACTCCCGCCGATTCGAAAGAACAGTTGGGACTAGAGGGGAGGGGGAGCGCACGGTGGAGGGGGGGAGGGCATGCCAAGCACCCCGGGCAGTACCGGAGCGAGCCGTATCCTTGCGGGGGCACCGGCTTGCCTTTCCGGTTCGGTCCCGATTCGATAGAGCAGCTGAGTGGACTTCACATCGCGCGGTGCGGAGCCCGCCCAGTGCGGAACCTGCCCAGTGCGGAACTATTGCGTTATGCATCGGATCCCGCTGAGCGCTCCGTTAGGGAGCAAATGCGTGACGACTGGTGTAGGTGTGAGACAGGTCGGCTCAGGCAGACCGTTCTGCTGCCTAAGTAAGCGGATCAGAAAGGAGCAGCCCGATGAGCTTCCTCCCTCGTCTGTTCAGACGGGACAAGCCACCTTCAGCAACACCAGCAGAAGCGGCAGGAGAGGCAGGGGCGGGTGCGGCCGCACCCCCGGCCGCACCCCCGGCCGCACCCCCGGCCGCACCCCCGGCCGCACCCCCGGCCCCGCCAGCCCTTCCTGAGGCCCCTGCGGAGCAGTCAGCACCGCAGCGAAACATGAGCGTACCGGCAGAAAGTGATCAAGCAATGGCAAAAGAAGAAGCGGGAATCCTCGTCTCCGAAGCACAGATCGCCGTTCACTGGCGGGAGGAGGAGTACTATCAACCCTCTCCCAAGTTTATTGGTCAGGCGAATGCGAGCGATCCCAGTATCTATGAACGGTTCCGCGAGGAGAACTTTCCTGAGTGCTTCAAGGAATACGCGGATCTGCTCACCTGGGACCAATATTGGCACACGACGCTGGATACGAGCAACCCGCCGTTTTGGAAGTGGTTCGTCGGTGGTCGGCTCAACGCCAGTTACAACTGCGTTGATCGCCACCTGGCAACCAACCGCAACAAAACAGCTTTACTCTGGGTGCCCGAGCTAGAAACGGAAGCTCCCCAGGCGGTCACGTATCAGGAACTCTACGTCAGGGTCAATGAATTCGCCGCACTGCTGCGAGATTTCGGCGGGGTCAAGGCCGGTGACCGCGTCACCTTCCATCTGCCAATGGTACCTGAGCTGCCTGTCTCTATGCTTGCCTGCGCGCGCCTGGGCGTCATCCATTCCGAGGTGTTTGGTGGATTCAGCGGAGTGGCCTGCGGTGGCCGCATTGCCGATTCAGGAAGTCACATCCTGGTGACCATGGACGGCTACTACCGCAATGGAGCGTTGGTCGACCACAAAGCCAAAGCCGACGAGGCAGTGCAAGCGGCCCATGAACAGGGCGTCGAAGTGGAGAAAGTCCTGGTCTGGCGGCGTTATCCAGGTCAGTACAGCTCACACACCCCGATGGTCGAAGGTCGAGATTTCTTCATCGACGATCTGCTGAAGGACTACCGCGGGCAAATCGTCGAGCCGGTTTCCATGCCTGCTGAAGCCCCACTGTTTCTCATGTACACCAGTGGCACGACTGGTAAACCTAAGGGGTGCCAGCACAGCACGGGCGGATACCTCTCTTATGTTGCTGGTACGTCAAAGTACTTCCAAGACATCCACCCCGAGGACACGTACTGGTGCTTCGCCGATATTGGGTGGATCACCGGGCACTCCTACATCGTCTACGGCCCATTGGCGCTGGGGGCGACGAGTGTGATGTACGAAGGGGTGCCGTTGTATCCCGACGCTGGCCGCCCGTGGCGGATCGCCGAGCAACTCGGCGTGACGATCTTCCACACCGCGCCGACGACGATTCGCATGCTCCGCAAGGCCGGTCCCGACGAGCCGAAGAAATATCACTACCATTTCAAGCACATGACCACCGTTGGCGAGCCGATTGAGCCGGAGATCTGGCGCTGGTATTACAACACCGTCGGCAAGGGCGAAGCGGTCATCGTCGATACCTGGTGGCAGACCGAGAACGGGGGCTTTCTGTGCAGCACCCTGCCTGCCATAAAGGCAATGAAACCTGGCAGCTGCGGCCCAGGTGTCCTTGGGGTCTATCCCGTAATCTACGATGAAGACGGCGCGGTGGTCGAGGCCGGAAGCGGACGGGCCGGCAACATTTGCATCCGCAACCCCTGGCCGGGCATCTTTCAGACGATCTGGGGCCAGCCCGAGCGCTTCGTGCAGACCTACTATGCGAAATACTGCCGGAACAAGGAGAGTAAAGACTGGCACGACTGGCCATACTTCGCCGGTGACGGCGCCGTGCTGGCAGCCGACGGCTATTTCCGGATCCTGGGCCGGGTCGATGATGTGATCAACGTGGCCGGGCACCGACTCGGAACGAAGGAGATTGAGTCGGCGTGTCTGACCGTCGAAGAGGTTGCCGAGGCCGCTGCGGTCCCGCTGATAGACGAGCTGCGCGGGCGGGTCGTCGAGGTGTATGTAGCCCTGAAGCCGGGCATTAAGGCGAGTGCGGAGATTCAGGAGAAGGTAGGCAAGGCGATTGAGAGGGAGATCGGGCCAATCGCCAGGCCGAGGCATATCTGGATCGTCGCGGATATGCCCAAGACCCGCTCAGGCAAGATCATGCGCAGGGTTCTTGCTTCTACCAGCAACTTCGCCGATATTGGCGACGTCACGACGTTGGCGAACCCGGAGATCGTCGACAGCATACGCCATTACGTCCAGAGCGAAAAGCTAGCAAGTGGCGAGGCTCCACGCGCGCTCTCGCCAGAAGAGATGGAGGAGATCCGGAGGTTTGGGAGCGCTGAGTAGCCGCGGAAGCTCGCCAAGAGGAGCAGCAAGCGGCAGATATCTGAGCGGGGCGATCACTGAAGGACGTGGCACGCAGTGAGGAAACAGCGGGTTTCCAGAGACCCAAGCAGGCGGGAGGAATCTGAGCCCTTCCGCCTCCTTGGGCACGCAACGCGATTCGGGCGTCGTTCTGTCCGCCAAGTGCACGCACAACACTTGCGGCTACCTTACCGGTACGTCGCTGACGCACAAGTGGATCTTCGACCTCAAGGAGGACGATGTTTACTGGTGTACCGCCGACATCGGCTGGGTCACCGGCCACAGCTACATCGTCTACGGTCCGCTCG
>Ga0070706_100004916_pt1 | contig 12791 bp, 15 predicted proteins | sample KBSK5501metaG_FD_65476 | JGI IMG/M metagenome (GOLD analysis project Ga0070706, IMG submission 65476) | Corn, switchgrass and miscanthus rhizosphere microbial communities from Kellogg Biological Station, Michigan, USA - KBS K5-50-1 metaG | ecosystem: Host-associated > Plants > Roots >...
CCCCGCCAGGACATCGGAGAACTGGCACAGTTTCGGTGACGAGCATCAGGCGGCGTACAAGACTCATCACCGAAGGAGATCGGCGCTCGCTCGTCCGTGAAACTGGCGCTCGATCATCTTCAGCTGGTTGATATACCCCGCGAGTTGGCCTTTGTTGATCGGGGGTCACTCCAGCCAGGATCGCGGTGAAGTCCGTGAACAGTCCTTGGGCAAAGCGACACAGTGGACCAATCCCACCAACCTGGGCGGCGGCAATCCAGTCACGCCGTCCATCGCCATGTCGGCCATGTATCACCGCGAGGAACACGTTTGCCTGCGCCACTGTCTGCGAGATCTCTTCCTCAGCCTGGGGGAGCAGGTTGAGGTCGGCCGTCTCCACGAGCTGTCGTTCTCCGACTGGGCGCACCAGAGGAAAAGTCCGCATGCGCTGAGGACCCTGAGGACTCCTGACACTCCACGGGGACTAAAGCCCCATGGGTTCTCAGGCGACGCATGCGGCAACCCGCTACGTTGACGCCGGTATCCCCGCCGACTGTACGGATTCCTGGTCCGAGGAGCAGGTGCTTATCGAGCCGTACAGCGAGGCATTCTGGCGCCAGCGGGCAGACCCGGCAACGAAGAGGATGTCAGGCTGAAGCCGCCACACGCCTCACACGGACTGGATCACGGGCGAACGACCTCCTCACGCCGCGTGCATGCCACAAAGCGCGCCAAATTCGTGAGCGAGTTGGCATGGCCGTGTGGGAAGTTCGCAGCCACCCATTGGCTCATCACAACAGGAGCACACGGAGGGAAGACAAATAGTCTCTCCGACCTAGAAGCCGGAGCAGAAGGGCTTGCGAGAGCCAAGCAATCTTCAGGTTTGATCCTTGCGTACATCGACGACTTGCGGCTGGAAACTTGAATGAAGCCCGAGGGTAATCGCGTAACAGGTCATGAACTACCTGGCAACCAATGCCTTCCCGGTGTCATCTGGTGAATGCATTGGTCCTGTTTAGCTTAGTCGTTCCAGCGCTCAAATTTCAGCCCGCGACCTCATTTTCATCAGCGCCCATGGCTTTGTGGATGTGAATGACGACGATATCGCATGTAGTGGCTCTATTGCATTTAGTGCAATCATGTGTTATGGTAGAACTTGTGAGGAACAGTCACTCTCTTAACTCGATTGAGCGATCAGAAAGGGAGGATACCCCAACGATGCCAGAACCGGCCAAAGAGGAGTTTGAGGCGGCGTTAGCGTTTCTCCGCACGATTCCGGAGTACCAGAAGCTCGTCGAATACGGCGACAATCCAAAGTCAAATAAGTTGTTGACGATTCGCGGCGCATCCGTCCTCATCGGTATCTCGCCTCCATTCGTCGAGCAGTACGTGACGAGCGGTAGGTTCCGTGGCGCTCTGGAGTATCCCGAATTGGGCTGGCGCATTCCCTATTCGGCGCTGATCTACTTCATGGCGGATCTTCGCCGCCAGTCGCAGACAGGATGACACATTCATTGTAGAACGTATGTTCGCTCCCGATACATATGTATCGGGAAGAGGAGGGGGGCGGAAGTGTCAGCGCCGACTGAATTGTTCCAGACAAAGACGTATCTTTTGCCCGGCCTTGATATCAGGCTGATGTTGGTTCACACTCCTGATGTACGTCTGCCGAAAGACATGTGGTTTGTGGTCACACCGCTCTGCGAGGCGTTGGGCATCGTCGCCGCTCGTCAACGTCAGCGCATCAAAGTAGATACGCATCATTTCGTTGGTGCGTGGGATGAACTCCCCGTCAAATACGTTGATGTCGGCTACCGCAATTCCCTGTGTGTGCGTATGGAGAAGATCGGCGCATTCTTCAACGAGATCAACCCCAATAAGGTGCTTTCAAAGTTCGCCGGTCGGCTAGTGGAGATCCAGCGCGCGGCGGAGCGTGCGGCGGCAAAAGCAGTGTTGGGGGAAGATGCGCAGTTCATTCTTCCTGTCGATGAGAAAGCGCCGACGACAGCAGAACCAGTTCTGGTATCGGTTGATCTGATACGTGCTGAGATTCACATCAAATGTGTTCATGGGACGCCGCATTGCATCATCCTTTCCCCAGAGGGCAATCATATCGTCGTCGGGGAGGAGGTTTAATTCAGAGGCACTCTGAGTCTCAGCATGTGCATGTGAAAGCCCCGCATCAAGGGAGGCAACCCAAAACGCAGGGCTTTCACAGTGGATGGTCCCAGGCGCTCCGGCTACGGACAGTCATAACCCCGCCAGAACGCCCATTCCTCAGGCTCGCTTGTTGAAGGCGGGCGAAAGGTGGTTCCGTGCCATATGATAGCACACCCTCAGCGCCGACGCCATCGCATGTGACGGCGTTTTGGCCAATTCGCTTTCCCGGAGCCCGGCACGCTCACGCGAATGCTCCAACCAATCTCCGCACGGGACCTCTTGCGGAGAGGAGCAGCTGACATGAGCCATGTATTCTTGCCAAGGTGCGCGAGCGCTGACATCGCCGATCCGACCGAATCGCTCGACCAGGATGATGGCCTGACCGGGCAAGCGAACGGGCAAACAGCTGGCCTGCCTGCGGTCTGTGAATACTGCCGAGCGGAAACCGGGACGTCTTCCTTCGCAGATGCGACCCATCGTAGTTGCCCATTCCACAGCCTCATCATCGATCTCGAGATCGTGCTGCACCACGCTGGCTTCCTGGTGAAGCGTGTTCGGGTGGCAGGACTGTTTGCGTCTGCTCAGTCTCTCGAAAGCGATTTGCAGCGTTGGAAGGACGACTGCGCCTCTCTCAGCAATCTCACTGACGCCACGCGTGTGGACCGGGCACGCGCCTTACTGGCCAACATCGAACTGGGGCTTGCCGACCTTACTCGTGCGCTGATGCCCTCGGTCGACGCCACTTGCGACGCCGCCATCGCACAGACGACGGATAGGAAGCGCGCGTAGTGAGCGTTTCTTCTCCATCCTCTGGCGCTCCGGCAACGGTTACTGGGGAGCCACTGCTGGATCTGGCGCTCGTGATTCGTGTTCCTGTCTGCACGCTGTGCCAGCTTGAACACTGCCTGGTAACGATTCTCGCGCTGGCCGGCGCGCTGATCTGATGCGCGCTAGGCTCCGCCGCCGCCTTTGTCCTGATCGCCGTACTGCTCGACCTCGTCTGGCGCGTCGCGATGCGTCAAGGAGTCGCTTCATGATGAAGGGTCGATCAATCGCTCGGAAGCGAGCGCCACCTTCGCAAAGCGCCTTACCAGAGAGCGACGCTGCCCCGGACAGTCGTCGTTGCGTGCAAAGAGACCTGTCGCATGTGAACGGATATCAAGGAGATCACCCGCATGATGTCACACATACCGGTCGATGAGACCGGCGATACCTCACCACAGTTCGCGTTCGGCGTTCACTCTGGCGCGGATTCTGCCAATGTCGTCCAGCTGCCGATGAGCGTGATGAGTGATGAGCGTCGGCAAGTCGATCAGGAGAAGGCGCTCCCGCTGCCAGGCTGGCTGGTCAAGGTGTACTTCCTCTTCCCGATCGTGCTCTATGTTCCCGACGTGATCTTCAACTATTTCGTCTACTCGGATGGATTGCAGTCCGCCGACAGCAACCCGCTCGTGCAGGCCAGCTCGATCGCGCTGTGGGCGTTCCTCTCGGTCGGCGTCGTCGGCATGCAGTGGTTGCTCTCGGTGCTTGCGCCATGGCACTGGGGTCAGGGCCATCGCCTACAAGCCTTCTTCTGCGGGGTCGGCGTGATCATCGCGACGGTGATCACCACCTGGAACAGCCTGTCGTTTCGCAGCACAATCTTCCACGACTTCCCCACCGACAGATGGGCCTACCAGTATTTCCCGGATCTGGCGGCACAGCGCATCAGTCTGACGATGGTGCTCGTCGCGCTCGCGCCGCCCTTCTGGGGCCTCTTCTGGGCCATCGTGCAGCCGACCAACTCGCGTCGGAATCTGCGCCAGTTACAGGAGGGCCACGCCGAGAAGTTGCTGCGCGTACAGCATGAGGCGGAGCTGAAGCGGTTGCGCGCCGAGGCCAACGCGAAGGTGCGTGAGGCGCAGCTGAGGGGCATGGCGCAGACGGCGGCGGCCGCGCGAGCGCAGGCGGGGACGCTGTTCGCTCGCAGGCCAAGAGATGCCTCACAGGACATGTCGCCTGACGCGCGGGAGCGCGAAGATGAGGCAGGAGATGCGCCTCGTCCGGTGTCACTCGGCGGCCTGCGCGCGACGCCTCCAGGGGCGCCGCCGGATGAGGATCCCACTGGCGCTCAGTCCAGCCAATCCCAACGTGGAGGACGGCGGGGATCACCGAAACCAAAGGTCGAACGGGCTAGAAAAACTGGACTCGGCCACGGTGTGACGCCGCTCGAGTTCGGAGCGGCCGCGCCGAACACCGTGGTCAATCCGCTGCAGGCGCGTGGCGCGCCGGTTGAGGGGGTTATCCCCCCTGGTGAGCAGTGATGATGATCGTCTTCCGTCCCATTGTGTTCGCCACTGTGGCGCGCGATGTGAAGTAGCGCCCGTGAACGAGAGGAGAGCTCGTTATGAATCCATGGTCCTTCATTGCCCCCGCAGGGCAGGGGCGCATGCCCCACCTGCGCCGACGGACGAACGGTCCGACGATCCGACTCGTCATTGCCAACGAGAAGGGTGGCGTCGGCAAAACGACTGCGGCCTTGAACACCGGCGCTGATCTGGCGGCGCAAGGGTTCGCCGTCCTTATCGTCGAGGTCGATCTCTCGACACGCTTAGGCTACTATGTCGCCGGAGGTGGACGGCGCGGCGTGCTAGATTTGCCTGTCAACACCACGAGCTATGTGCTCTACACATCGGAGGCGGCGCGCTACGGCGTCGAGGCGAACGTCTGGGGTGTGAATGTCCCGTGGCTCTTGGAACATGTGCCCACAAGCGGTGTGGGCGAAATGCCGGACGTCGTGGTCCATCGAGGCTGGACCCATCCCCAATTGATGCACGTCCTCCCCAGCAATCGGCGACTCGCCGATCTCGATGATCCTGAACGCCTGCGCAGCGTCAACACCGACATGTCGCCGTTTACGCCGCAGGCTGTTTTGACCCGATCTCTTAACGCTGTCGCCGTCGCCTACGATGTCATCCTGATCGACACCGGGCCGGCTATTACCCCAACACGGCTTGGGGCGATTTTCGCTGCAAGCCACATGGTCATCCTTGGCGGGCTCGACATTGATTCCGTCAACGAGATCGATGCGACGATGGCGACCTGCCAGCAGGTCATCGCACAGGCCCCGCGTCTGGGCATGAGCCCCCCACGCTACCTCGGCCTCGCGCTCAATCGGTTCCATCCCGACGACCGGCAGAACGATGTGCCGTTGCTCGAGGCCTATACCCAACATCACCTGGATCCTGAGAGCGGGCGGATCGAGGAGGCGTGGATCGACCTGCCCTTCCTCGGCGCGATCCGCGCGGACCCCGACGAGCTGCGTATGAAGGGCGCGATGAATCGCCGCCGTCCCCTCATTCTCAACGAACCCGCCTGCGATATCGCGGGCGACTTCCACCGCCTCACCATCAACATCCAACGCGAGTGCGGTCTTCCCCTCCCGGTGGGAGAACGCTAAGGCGGCAAGGAGCGTATTTCTATGACCACGTCCACACAGGACGCCACCGCGCCTGTTCCCGCCGCAGTTGCGGTGGTCTCCACGGTTCCTGCGCATCAGACGCCAACCGTGCGCCCCACGCCGTTGCCGACCGATCCCGCAGCGCAAGCGTCGCGCGCTCGCTTGCGCAGCGATCTGCTGCGCATGGCGCACGCGCTCACGGACGACCCTGCCTTTGGGGGCGAGGGAAGCCTGATCGCCGGCGAACAGGAGGTCGATATCGCGAGACTGTGGCGACCAGATTTCTTCGATCCGATTCGCTACAGTGAGGAGGAGATCGAAGCCCGTCGCGCAGCCATCGTTGCCGCGAATTACACGATCGATGAGCCGGTCATCGTCGTCAAGGCGCTCGATCCCACACCGGTGGGGCGCGGCGTCAAGCGCGCCGATCTCATGATCGTGGCAAATGCGCTGACCTGGGAGGCGGCGACACGGCTCCAGTCGATACGAGCCTTGCCGGTGTTGGTGCGGGAGAAATTGAGCCTCTTCCACGCGATGATCAGCATTGCGCAGGGGTTCACGCTGCACCACAAGGCGACGCCATTGGAGACGGGACGCCTGATCCTGCGACTGATCCTGAGCGACCAGATCACACGACGGCAACAGCCAGAGCTCGACCTGCCCTCGCTGACGCAGAAACGTCTCGCGGAGATCATCGGTGCGACACAGGCGACGGTCTCGCGCTATGCGGCGTTGGCAAAAGAGGATGATGATCTCTTAGACAGAGTTGACGCGGGAGAGCTTCCTGTGGGCCACGCGTTGGAACTGCGTTACGCTCCACCAGAGGCGCGTGAGGCGTTGGTCGAACAGGTGATCGAACGCGCGCAGAGCGGCGATCCGATGACACGCGATGAGACGCGCGCCGAGGTACAGGTAGAGCAAACCAAGACGGGAAAGCCGCCAAAACGTACGCCGAATCCGAGCGGCCCGCGTGCGCAACGTGGATCGCAACCATGGATGGCGTCGGAAGTGATTCGTCCGCCGCAGGCAAAGGATCTGCTGTTCACTGACGTGTTCGAGTTCTCGCCGCCAGAGGTGTACTGCGCGCTGCTGCACGACGCCTATGTGTGGGGGCGACAGTTCCGTGAAGCAAAGCACCGCGAAGGCACGCCTGAACATCGTGACTTCCGCGACTTCATGGCATTGATGGAACGCCCCACACTGCGAGCGCAATTGGAGATGTACGTCAACGCATTGCGCGAGCGCATCGCGCAGAATATTCGCGGCGAATAATCGAACGCGCGTTCTCGGGGTAAGCCGAACCGCGCCATGAAGAGGATCTCTGTGGCGCTGGCTGATCCCGATGTCAAGCGATCGATTGAGCGAGTAGAACACATGCGTCGTTTGCGTGCGTGACGCATGGGCATGACATAACGCGCGCAGGGCGAGCGCCTTGCAGGACTGTCGAGGTGGAATGGCGCAGCCAGCGCGCTATACCGGACATCTTTGATCCGATTCATTCCAGTGAAGAGGAGATCGAAGTCGGTCGCGAAGCCGTCGCGTCGGCGAATAGTCGAACATGTCTTCCAAGTCGGAAAGTGACTCATTGATGTACGATCGCGAAAGGAGTGACAGTCCCAGGAGGCCGCTCGACAGCGGGGCGCAAAGCGCTCTGTATCCGGCTTCTTCTCGCGCGCTTACGTGCGTAGATCAACATATGCGTCAACGACATGCGTGAACGCGTCGACTTTTAGGGTAGCTGCGGTAGTTTGCCAGGGTGAACCGTAGCCGTCGGTGCGTCGACTGACGGCCTTCTCCGCCACTGCGCCGCCGGCAGGGTCGACAGTCGCCCAAGAACTCCACGAGCGACGGCGGTCGTTTGCACAGGGCGGCCGGGAATGCCGGCGCCCATGTGACGAATGCACCGAATCGCAACCCGACTGACGGACTGTAACTGACCGCCGATGCGGCGCTCTGTTGGATGTGGTGGTCGAATTAAGAGAGTGGAGGCGATGGTGGCGTGGGCGGACAACGACGATGGCCCGGGATCAGACTTCCCAGGCCATCGTCCGCCAACTCACCCTCACGGTAGGTGGCTGTTGAAGACCTCCAGCGCATACAAGGAGACCCTCATGACCCACTATAGCACAGCCCATGCTCTCACACAACCCGGCGCGTTCACGCAATCCGTCGGGGTGAAGCGACACGCGACAGCGGCGCGACACGCGACAGCGGCGCGACACGCGACAGCGCGTGCCGCTGTCCGCCCTGTCCAGGTGACGGGCGACCCCGGTAGAAACGAGGAGATCGAAGAGCGCCGCAGGCGCGTCGGCCGGGCCGTGTTGGGCGGCGAGCGCGTCGCCGCTGAGGACATACGCGCCAACGAGGGCTGGTTCGTGCAGGCGCACCACGGTGTCTACCGCGCGCTCGCTACAGCGCGTGGCCTGACGAGCGACCAGTTGCGCTACCTGCTCTGCCTGCTGGAGTACTCGCTTGGCCTTGGCTTCGCCTATGCGGCGCGCGACTTCTCAGGCGCGCCTGCAAGAATGGCTGACTGGCAGGCGTGGCTAGGGGGCATGAATCCCAAACAAATATTCCGGGCCAAACGAGCGCTCTTCGACGCCGGCGTCATCTTCTTCCTTGACGGCGACACCGATCGCGTCGCATTAAACCTCCACTGGGAGACGTGGCGTGTGCGCTGGGATGCCGCGACGCCTGGACGCAACCCGCGTGGGCGGCACGCATCGTCAGGGGCCGAGCAACTCGCGCTCTGGCCCGAGCAGGCGGCGGCGTTGGGTGGGAGTACAGGCGGGAATAGGGGAGGCGCGCGACGGCGCGTCGCCAGCGCCGAAGTCGTACGGCCAGGTTCGGCCTTCCAACCCAACGGGGCGTGGAGGACCACGCCTGCCGACGCCGGGCTCGCTGGCGTTCACGAGCCGCTCCAGGACGCGCGGCTCAGCCCCGAGCGCCAGCGCCTACCGCAAGCGCCTGGCGTGGCCAACACTCCCGCGCGCTCGATCAGGCCGGCACGCGCCCCCGTCGAAGCGTCCACAATCGCGAGCGAAGGCGTATGCGCCGCCCCGCTCTCCGCTGACCGCGCAGCGCGCGGCGCCGGGGACGCGCCCCGGCACCGCGCGCTCAGCTGGCCCGACCAGGTGATCGAGCGGATGCGCTATCAAGGAACGTATCGCTTCTCCATGGAAGTGATCTATGATCGGGCGCGCGCGTATGAGGATCTGGACCGTCCAGGGCGTATCACCCTGGAGTGCGACGATGAGCGCGCCTATCGCCGCTTGCAGGACGACCTGCCGCACATCAACGCGGCGTGGCAGGCGTTATACCGGAGTCAGTGCGCCGGCGTCGTCGACCTGCGCCTCGGCGCTGGATCTCGGCACCCGAGGGCGGCCACTACGCAGCGTGTCTATGTGGAAGGAGTCACGTGATGGATCCAGCGGATGATGACCGTGATGACCGTAGTGTGCGGCAGGAGGAAGCCCCCTCGACTCCGCAGTCGAGGAGATTTCAGGCGCTGGGCGCGGTCGCGCCACGGGCGCTGGCGGAGTTCCGGCGGAGGCGTGAACGGCGCGGCGCGGTGCCGGCGCCCTCGGCGATGCGACCGGAGCCGCCCGTGTGTCCGGCGTGCTCGGGCGCTGGGTTCGTGCGCGCCGACGTCGAGGTGGGCCATCCCGAGTTCGGCCGCGTGTTTACGTGCGCATGCCAGACGGACGCGTTGCGCGACCGCCGCCGACGCCGCTACAGCGCCTACACGGATTTGCCCGCTCATCGGGAGCAGACGTTCGACGACTTTGTCGCGACTTCAACGCCATCCTTGGTCTACGCCAGCACGGTCGCGCGCACGTACGCCGAGGTCCCGCGAGGATGGCTCGTCCTCGCAGGGCCGCCAGGAACTGGGAAGACGCATCTGGCGGCGGCGATCGCGCACGTCGCGGACGCACTGAACATGCAGGTCTTCTTCCTGCTGGTCGATCGCCTCCTCAACCACTTACGCGCCACCTACGCGCCGCAGAGCGAGGTGCGCGCGGACGAGCTGGCGACGCTGGTCATCCAGGCGGACCTGTTGGTGCTCGACGACCTGCGTAACAGCCTTGTGCGGCCCTGGGCACGCGATCAGCTCTTTCATCTCCTCGACCAGCGTTACGCGACCGCTGCCCCGACGGTCATCACGACGAACCTATCCGCAGCGGCGCTCGCCGGCGCTGGACGTGGCGCCGGCAGCGCCAGGCATGGCGTTGCGTTCTACGATGACCTGCTCGACGACCGCCTGCGCTCGCGGCTGCTCGATCGAGCGCTCGTGCGCTGGATCACCATTGACGCGCCCGATTATCGCCGCGTGCGCGTCAATACCAGAACCCACGCCTGAACGCGGTGCCGGACGCCGAGAAAGTCCTGCCCGCGTTCCACGAACTCATATATCCTCACCGGAGCGAGCCGGATGGGCGCTCACCCACTGGTGTCCACTGGGTCGCACGGCGCTGTCCAACTTGGCTTTGGCGATGTCGATCCCTACGGAAGAGAGGTCCATGTCGTGTTCCTTCCCCTCCTCCCGCCTAACCGTCCGGCCTTGTCTCATGCGGGCTCAGTGATGGCCCCAGCAACTGTTCGGGCTCGTCGGCGCTGGAGGTGTGGTGACCTGCGCTTTTTTCCGGTCTCGTTGGACCAAAGGGAGATCGGCCTACCACACCTCGTTCGGACTGTCAGTCTACTGTAGTCCAAGATACAAGGGGGAGGATGCGTGGGTCCGACCAAGCGGGGAAAGGGACGAAGCTCATGGCAGCGGCAGACCGCGCTGGTCTTCCTCTCGCCGCGTGTGCCGCCTCGGCTATGCCTCACGAGGTCACCCTCGTCGACCCCACCCTCGACTCCCGCTTCGTAGCCGACCTGCCCCAGCGGCTCATTGGCGACCGCGCCTACGATGCTGATCCGCTCGATGCCGAGTTGGCCAAACTGAGGTAGAGATGATCGTGCCACATCGCCGCAACGGCAAGCGACCGAAGACGCAAGATGGCCGTCCGCTCCGTCGGTACAAGCGTCGTTGGAAGATTGAGCGCCTCTTCGCTTGGCTGGGTGCCTTCCGCCGCCTCGTCGTGCGCTACAAGCTCCATGCCCTCAACTATCTCGCCTTCATCCGGCTCGGGCGCCTCCTCATCCTGCTCAGACAGGGGTGATGTAAGAAGACTAGCAGATCACCATGGCGTCACCATGGCGTCACCATGTGCGCCGCGTTGTTGCCCGTGTGTGTCATTCCTTTCTGAATCGGCAACAAGCTGTGATAGCAGGTGTGGGCGTGTGGCAGACGAGGAGGAGACGCAGACGGGTTTACTGAGCGGCGCCTGCACACCTCATCAGGTATACTGCGACGAGCGGGCAGCATACTGAAAGGACAACCGACGCATGGTGCGCACGCTCCGCCTCCTCGCGGCAATCAGCTTCATCTGGATTGTGGGATCCTTCGTGCTTGCGGTCACTGACGGCGCCAGATATCCGTTCACGTCATCTATTGCTATCTACGGTTTCGTCGCATCACTGGGTGGGGAACTCGTCTTCGCCGTGGGCCTCCTGGCCCTGGTGGCGACGGCGAGCCGCCGGCACGTCGCCTGGTTCGCGCTCTTCGCGCTTCTCTTGGCGCTGCTCCATGTCCTGCCCCAGTTCATCTTCCAACCGCCTGTGAGCTTCCTTGCGCTCTTCGGGGCGCCGCTGGAAGTGGCCGGCCAATATGCTTGGGTCTTCCTGCTGCCTGCGCTGATCCCCGGCGTGGCGTTCGTGTACACGCTGATCGCCCAGGATGGTTGCCACGCTGTCGCCAAGGAAACGCGCCCATCGCAGACGTCTTAAGCAGCGGGGCCGGCCTCATACCGTACAGCCCATACGGCGTATGGTATGAGGAGTACGCAAGTGGGTAGGGTGCGCAAGCCACAGGAGCGCGCGGTCTGCCGCGTCATCTTGCTCGGCGTTATCGCCCTCTCCTCGCTCGCCATCGCCCTTCCCAGTATCGGGGCCAGCCATCTCGCCATTGAACATTCCTGTCGTGGAGCCATATGAGTACGGCTATTTGTGAGATGGCTTCCAGCGCGCGACCTTCCTGCGGGGCTGGGGTAGGGGCGTCGGCTCCTGGACTGCGGCGCTCACAAGCCATCCGCGCGCAGTATCTTTCCCGCTTGTGTTGTCAGATCAACTTGCAGGTGGACATCATACGCACGGTTCGCACGCGTCACGTGGAGCGTCATGTCTACAATCAGTTTGCCTGGCTCGAAATTACCGTCCGTGCTGGTCACCGTCATGATAGCGCCGTCCACCTGTTCCGCCTGCTGTGCAGCGGCAGTCAGCGCCTGGGCAGAATCGATGGTGATGTCTTGGCCGCCAACGGCGACGACCGCATTCTGCTTGAGATACGAGACGGCTGACGCGTACTCATGCTGCTGGAGCGCCCCATAGTAGCGCTGCGCCGTGGTAAAGGCATCGCCAACCACGGGTCCTCTCGTGTCCGCAATGGAGAACGCGACAATCGTGAGGAGATAGATACCGGCCACGAGTACGAGCGGTATGCTGACAAGGAGTCCAAGAATCCACCAGCGCCGTGATGTGGCAGCGGACTGTGCTTGTCTGCTCATGGGGCGGCTCCCTCTGACCAATCTGCGGAGTGAAAACAGGCGTTCGTAATCGCAGTATCGCACATCCCCGTGGGAAGCTAGAAGCTAGGCGTGACCATTCAAGACGGGCGTGCGGCGCTTGGTAGACTGGGGACATGACAGCAGAGGAAGAGATTGCCTTACGAGCCGAAAACGCAGCCCTGCGCGAGCAGGTGCAGGCGCAGGCGCTGCTGGCGCGTGTGCAGGAGCTGGAAGGCCGGTTGGCCAAGGACAGCCACAACAGTAGTAAGCCGCCGTCGAGTGATGGGCTGAGACGCAAGCCCAAGAGTTTGCGGGAGAAGAGCGGCAAGCAGCGTGGGGGCCAGGTGGGACATCCTGGTCATCAGGTGTCGTTGGTGGCGACTCCTGACCAGGTCGAGACCCATCGGCCGCGCCAGTGCAGCGCCTGCTGGCAGGAGCTTGCGAGGGATGCGCCCAGCTGGGTCGAGCGGCGGCAGGTGCAGGAATTGCCACCAGTGCGGCTCACCGTGACCGAACACCGCATCGTGCATGTGCGCTGCCCGGCGTGTGGGGCGACGAGTGAGGCCGAGGCGCCAGCCAGCGCGAGAGCCCCGCAACAATACGGT
>Ga0070706_100004917_pt1 | contig 12790 bp, 16 predicted proteins | sample KBSK5501metaG_FD_65476 | JGI IMG/M metagenome (GOLD analysis project Ga0070706, IMG submission 65476) | Corn, switchgrass and miscanthus rhizosphere microbial communities from Kellogg Biological Station, Michigan, USA - KBS K5-50-1 metaG | ecosystem: Host-associated > Plants > Roots >...
CAATCAACTCCTCGTCTAAGAAGGCTGAATTGGTATCTACTTCTCGGCCATACATGATCAGCACTAGTCCCTGTTAAAAAATTTAGATCGCGAAAATTGGCATGTGGTAAAACCGGCGTATCCTAATTGGGCATCAGCGAGACCCCGCCCCCCGGTCCGTTTTTCCAGCATCGATCTCTGATAGACAGACCCTCCCGGCAGAAAAGAAATACTATTCTAGGCATTAACTACTGCCGGCTCAGAGGTCGCTGGTCATCGGAGCCGGAGCCAAGGCTGGCCGTGCTTCAATCACTAGTGTCGGCTCGTTGTTGCGCCTTCAACTCAGGAATGTTAGTTAGGTTTGCAGCCTTCTTCTGTATCACGCGGTAATTCGGCAATTCATGGACAGCAGCGTCCTCAGGAACACCGATTGCCCCTTCCTTGATGGACCATCTCCCTGTCAGCGAGGTTGATAACTGAGAGCAACGGAGGAAAGTTGAAACACCCCATACTAATTTTGTTGCTTTGTCTGGTGATGCTGGCAGCGAGTATTCGTGCGACCCAGGCCATCCAAAGCAAAGGTCCACTGCCCCAAAGCGTCTCGAATTCAAACCCACAAGCTGAGAAGATCAAGAGCCTGGTAAAGAAAATAGGAACTGGCGGAAAAATCACCGCTAGATTAACCGACGGCCGTACATACCACGGAAAGGTCAAATTGATCGACGAAGACCATTTTCAAGTCGATGAAGTTGACCTCAAACGAGTAGTCACGATCAACTATGCCGAGATAAAGAAAGTGTACGAGGGTTATGGCGGCAAAGGCTTTGGCGGCAAAAGAGTGGGTCAGCACAGTACGCTTATTGGGTTCGCGGTCGCCGGGGGATTGATAGCAGTCGTACTCTTAGTGGTATCCCAGTTAAAATGATGGGCGCGCCACCCGCCCGCATTGATCGGTCAGAGCTAATCCTTCTCCGGCATCGCAGATGAGTGATGGCTCGTAATTAGCCATTGCCTTCCGTCCCACTTGTACGTGAAGGTGTACCGGGCCTTAACTTGGTCGCCAGTTTTTCTGAACGTGAACGTGTATAGCCCTACGTCAATCGCCGTGTTGCAATCAATTTCGATCGTGCGCGAATCAATGCGCCCGAACGGTTTGTTCTCAACCAAAGTTTCGGGAAAACAAAACGGCAATCAGTACGATCTCAAAATCGTTGGCGATCTGACACTGCATGGAGTTACGCGGCAAATTACAATTCCGACGAAGGTCACAGTTACGGGTAATGACCTTCGAGCGCAGGGAGAATTCAGCATCAATCGGGGCGACTTCAAAGTGAAAGCTACCTCCGCATTTCACGGTTTGGTGCGAGTACTCCTCTTCGACCTCTTCGCTTGCCTATCAAAAGAATAGATAAGGCGAGATGGTCGTACCTAAGATGGCGACTAATGTAACAAAATATTTGCTGGTCAGACTGAATTGTGGAATGACAGTCGCCTTAATTACGTCGCTCCAGTTTGGTTTTGCTAGGAAAGCAGCCGCAACGTAAGCAAACAGCGCAAGCGTGAGCCATTTGAACACGCGCACAATCAAGTGGTACGAACCCCAAAACTGCAACACGAGAATTACCAGAGCTACAGGGGCGATCATCCAACTAATTGGAATGGGGACGAACATATTCAGCACGGCGGCAATCGCTCCAATGTCCGTGCCGGTATTAATTGTGTTGGCAACGACTAAAGCGACAACCGCGGGATACAGGAGCTTGCGCGAATAGTTTTCACGTAGAACGCCAGCCAAACCCATACCGCTTACCATGCCGATCTTGGCGCAGATAAACTGTACCACCGCCATTAACGGCAGAGTCAGAAGAGCGGTCCAAAGCGTCGCGTAGCCAAACGCAGCGCCCGCCATGGAATAAGTCGCAATCCCCGAAGGGTCGTCGTCCGCCGCGCCGGTAATTAGGCCCGGACCAAGCGTGTTCAGGAACCTACCCTGGAGATTCCGCTGCCTGTTCTTTTTCATTATTTACGCTGTTCATTGTAAGTGGTTTACTCAAAGGTCTGGCATGAATCTCGAGCATCTCGGGCGGTTCCATCACCGCTGGGAGGTTAGGCTTGATGTGGAAGAGACTGCAATTCGATGGCAACAAAGGTGCCATAATCAAAGGCATTCTCCTTCCGCGGGAAAGCGATTGCCGACGAAATAGCAACGCATAGCGCTAACAACAATTTGCATCGTTCGCGCATCGCTTTCTCGACTTTATCAGATGCCTTCTTGCCAACTGAAGGAAGGGCAATGGAGATTTTGTGTATAGCCAAACGAGGCAAATAAAAGCAACGGAGAGGCGACAACCGGAATGCATCTTGCCTATTCACGACCATGAAATGGCCTTCAATTAGGCAATAGAATAGGGAATAGTTTAACGCAGCTTGCCGCACGACCTTTGACTGCTTGCTCGTTCACTAAGCCCGCGAACTTGGTGTGTACTCGTAGTACGGAAATGAATACAGATGTTCCGATTTCATGCGAGTAATTGTTCCTGGGGCGACGCACCTTTTTGAAGAACCGGGCACATTGGAAAATGTGGCGAATCTGGGCGGCTGAGTGGTTTCAGCGGCATTTGGTTGCGGCTGCCGCTGCGTGAGAAGTTGCTGCGAATTGTGTTCTTTGGAAGTTAGATTTTGAATTCCTAGGAGGTGAAGAGCGATGCAAGTAAAAGAGCTTATGACTGCCGATCCGGCATGTTGTATTTCCGAAACAGCGTTACAAGAGGTCGCACAGATGATGATTGATCACGACTGTGGCGAGATACCCGTTGTCGAGAACAAGGAAACAAACCTACCGATCGGTGTCATTACTGATCGCGATATCGTGTGCCGCACAGTTGCGCGAGGATTTAATCCCCTCGATCTAACGGTCGCCGATTGTATGAGCAAACCTTGCGTAACAGTAACGCCACACATGTCGGTCGAAGAGTGTAGCAGGATGATGGAAGAGAATAAGATTCGCCGCGTGCCGGTGGTGGATGCCGCTGGTTCTTGTTGTGGCATCGTGGCACTGGCTGACATCGTGTTACATGCCAGGAGAAACGTGGCGGCCGAAGTCGTCAAGGAGGTATCAGAGCCAACATCGGCAGCGGCGGCGGTAGGACGATGACTTGTCGAAAGTCATGAACGATACCGGGAGCAGCTTCCGAAATTAGGTAAGGAGGTTATTCGTTATGGCACAACAGGGAAAACGATTCAAACGACAAGCTAAGAACCAAGGGCAGGAGGTTCAACGCGGGAAACGCGAGTCGCGAACTAAGCGTTCTAGTGCAAGAAAAGTGTCCGAAAGCGGAATTGCACAGCGTGAACAGGTCTCACCCGTTCGCACCATTAGTCCGTTTTCATTCATGCGCCGGTTTAGTGAAGAGATGGACCGGCTGTTTGGAGATTTTGGCTTTGCAGGCGGTCTCGCTTCTGGATTCGGCCGCGAATTTGGCAGACTCGCTGATCTGGAACGCTCGATGTGGTCGCCACAAGTCGAGTCTTTTGAGCGGGAAGGCAAACTCATCGTACGCGTCGATCTCCCCGGTCTTACTAAAGACGACATCAACGTGGACATCACCGATGATGCGATCAAGATACGCGGGGAGCGACGACAGGAAAAAGAAGAAAACGAAGAAGGCTATTACCGCTCCGAGAGAAGTTATGGCAGCTTTTATCGTGAGATTCCGTTACCCAGCGGCGTAAACCGCGAGGAAGCCAACGCAACTTTTCGCAACGGCGTGCTTGAAATAACCATGCCTGCGCCTGCGCGACAACCCAGCAGCCGGCGAATCGAAATTGGCGAAGGGGAAGAAACGGAACAACAAACGCAGGTCAGAGGCAAAGCAGCGGGTAGATAAGCCGGCTCAAGGTTAGCGAGAAGTGGATGATCTTTCGAGATCGCAGAGATGCAGGAAGACAGCTGGCAGCGCGGCTTAGGCGTTACGCCGATCGTAGTGACGCGTTGGTGCTCGCGCTGCCACGCGGGGGCGTGCCTGTTGCCTACGAGGTTGCGAAAGAGCTCAACGCGCCGCTCGATGTTTTTCTCGTTAGGAAACTCGGCGTTCCCGGTTACGAAGAACTCGCAATGGGGGCAATTGCGTCCGGTGGCGTGCGCGTTCTCAACGAAGACATCGTTAATTACCTAAGGATTTCCGATGAAGTGATCGACGCAGTTGCGGCTCGTGAGCAACGAGAATTGGAAAGGCGCGCGCGCGCTTACCGGGGCGACCGTCCGCCGCCCGATGTGAAGGACCGCGTCGTGATCCTAATTGATGATGGTCTGGCCACCGGCTCAACGATGCGCGCAGCGGCGTCGTCTTTGCGCCTGCAGGAGCCGGGTCGCATCGTAGTAGCAGTTCCGGTTTCGTCGCGGGAAACATGTGACGAGTTCCGCGGCGAAGTTGATGAGATCGTCTGCGCTGTCACACCAGAGCATTTCCAGGGAGTGGGGCTTTGGTATGAAGACTTTTCTCAGACTTCGGACGAGGAGGTCCGCGAGCTGCTAAAGCAAGCGACGCAACAACGGCAACGTGCTACGTCCCGAGCGCGCTAGGACAAATGTGTTAGCTACAGGAACACGAATATGGCGAGCAATCATCAGGCGTGGCTAGTCTCGTGCCGGGAGAATCTGCACCCTCTCACGGGCGCAAGCTCCGATTACGACCCGCTGATCGAACAGATCGGCGAAGCTCGCTTCGTCTTGATCGGTGAGGCTTCGCATGGCACTCACGAGTTCTATCGCGAGTGACACACAAATCACTAAACGACTCATCCAGGAGAGAGGCTTTACTGCGTTCATTAGCGGCACGGAAATGGAACCTGATTAGGTGACACAATGAAATCTATTTGAGGTTGATTAAGGTTCTAATCTGATATGAGCGAAGAGGCGCCTGAAACCACATGGTTCCAGACCAATATCACTACTACAACTGAAGAGCATGGCGTGTCGGTCGTCGGTCACCTCTACTAGTGCTTCAAGCTGTTTGAGACCTCAAGCCGCGGCAGCCTGTGGTGATAACAGGAAGACCGCCTTGGCGCATTGAACCGTTGGAGTTCACAGTCCTGCTGCCCGAATCGGATTTTTGGTCACGACAGGCGATTCCGAAGGCGAGTTTCCGGATCGCTTTGTTAATAATTTTGGTGAATTCGGTACGTCGATGTATCGTTTCCTTCGCGGGCTCGCTCCCCAAGTCGACAGCAAGCGGCTCATATTGCTGACGTTAGCGTACGAGGCGAACCGGCACATCATTTGCGGTTATGTATCAATTGTTAACGCACATAACAGTTGTGAACGCCACATTTGACTAACTCCTCGATCTAAGGAGGACAGGTCGAGGAAGTCCACGATTATCTGGGAGGACAAAAAACTGATGAGTAAACGAACGATTGCAATCTTGGGAGCCACGATGCTTTTGGTTTCACTATGCGCCCTAACGGCGGTGCGGGCACAGACGACCACTGTGACGAAGACGGTGCAGAATCCCGATGGGACTTATACAATCGTCGAATATCCGGTCGGCAGAGAAACGGTGGTTACTTTGAATCCAGTTGGTCTGGTCGGCGCAACTGGAAGAGCTACCATCTTGCGTGATCCAAGCGGCACCATTATCAAACTTAACTTGACCAGCCTGCCGAGCGAGGTAACTTCCTTGAACGTATATGCCGTCGATCCGGCCGGCGCCGTCACTTTGCTAGGACCAGTGGAGGTCGCCAATGGCGTGGGTACATTCACGACTACAACACCGTTGTCTCGATTCATGTTGGTTGCTTCGCCAGAAGCAAATCTGACCGCGTACGACGCAAAGGCGAGAATTTTCTTTCGCAGCGGCGTACCTTCGGGTTTGACAATTATTCCGTTGGGCAGAGCGCTGGGAGAGCCAGTTGCAGCAGTGCAATCGGATTACACGGTGCCAATGCTGAATATTCCGGCCTTCAAGGCGGGGGATGAAACTAAACTGAAAGTGAACTTTAGCGGGGCAATGGAAGGCGCACGTGCTAACATTTTCATCGAGCCACGCAAGCATGGCCGGGCAACTGAAGTCCGGATGCATTTTCACGATCTGAAAGAAGCTCCGAAGGGTGTAGCTTACATTCTCTGGGCAGTGTCGCCCAACAATCAATACGCCAGGCTTGGCGAGATTGTGAACGTCCGTGGTCGCAACGAAGCGGAGATCAGATCTGAAACGTCGTTTGACGATTTCGGCCTGCTCTTGACTATGGAGGATCTGGGCGGGACCAAAGCGACGATAATCAGCCCTCATGGCCATAGGGTCGGGGTAATCGAAATCCATTAGGTAAGCTAAGTTACAGAGTGCGGGGAACGCAAGGTGCTCCTGCCGCTTGGCTTGGCCATCTATGCTTTCCTTGAGGTCGGCTCGGAGATTTATACTCTTCTGTGGGTGACAGTTAACGGGCCATGCGAATGTAGAGACAACGGTTGGGTACGATTCGACGTGGCGAGATCTCCTTTATCTTCCCCACCGTCCTGGTTAGAAACGAAATCTGTCCGATAACATCGCCGTTTATGTTTTGGCTAGGGAACAAATGCCAGAAAAAAGGCGAGCAGGTATCTCGCTGAGAATCCTGCCCGCCTACCCGCCTTGCACAAGGAGAATGTCCCGCCTCCCAAAAGAGAAGCGCTCCTTGTAATCTAAATAAACTCCTATTCGGTGCTTTGATCCAGATAAGAATCCAAAGATTTGACGGCGTGGGCTTCGCGGGCCCCTGTTGTTTCTTCCTCCGAACGAGAGCCTGACTGCTGTCCCTACTAGAAACTCCGTCTGCCTTTTAAATAATTGAAATCAGGGGAATCGCTTGGTAGTCTCCAGTGGCCATGAACCCAATTGCCTACTCGTTGCTTTTTATGCTGCGGTCGTGTTTCCGGCCGCGGGCAAGTCTGCAGATCGAAATTCTTGCGGCTTCGTGATCAACTGGCGGTGCTGCAGAGACAGCAGGAGCGCACAAGTCTCGGAGCGACAGACCGTTTGCTTTGGGTGGTCATTTCGCGTCTTTGGAAACAGTGGCGCGCAGTGTTGCTGATCGTCAAACCGGAAACCGTCATAGCGTGGCACCGAAAAGGATTTCGCTTGTATTGGCGTTAGAAGAGTCAAGCAGGGAAGTCGGGTAGACCATCTGTTAGTCATGAAACAAGGGAACTGATCAGGCAGATGAGCAAGGCAAATCCGCTCTGGGGAGCACCAAGGATTCATGCTGAAACTGGGAATAGAGATCTCTCAAGCAACAGTAGCCAAGTACATGGTGCGTCGCCGCAAGCCACCCTCACAAACGTGGCGCACTTTTCTTGAGAACCACGTTCAGCAGTTGGTGGCGATTGATTTCCTGGTGGTACCGACAGTCAGCTTTCGCTTGTTGTTTGTTTTCGTGGTCTTGGGCCCTCAGCGACGTCACACCATTCACTTCAATGTGACCAGTCATCCAACCGCCGAATGGACGGCAAGGCAAATTGCGGAAGCGTTTCCGTGGGAAAGCGCTCCCCATATCTATTGCATGATCGCGATCGTATTTATGGAGCGGAATTCCAGCAGCGCGTTGACGAGATGGGAATCCTGGAGGTGCTGACCGCGCCGCGGTCGCCATGGCAGAACGCGTAGGCTGAACGTTTCATCGGCTCGCTGCGCCGTGAGTGCCTGGACCACATAATCGTCTTCAATGAAGCTTCTCTGAGGCGCATTCTGAAACACGAAGACAAGAGCAATATCACACTGAAGCTGTCAGGCTATCTCATGGGCCGCGATTCTGATCGTCTGGCTTTGAGGTCTGAAATTGTGTTGAACAGCTATTCCTGAGCGTTCTTCGCGCCGGTGAGGCTAAAGTTGCGCCACTCAGTCGCTACATTTTCATAAACGCGTCTGGCGGAGATCATGTAGAAGAGAAGTCGTTCTGACTTTAACAGCTCGGTCACATAGATATACATGACGCTCTTTAACACAAATGCGAGTTGCATAATCCAGAGATCGAAATGCTCCGGAACCTGATTCCCCAATGGGTAGGTCCAATTAAGTAATGGATAGAACGGCTGAATAACTACATAGAAATAAAGCACGATGGGAATGATTGGCAGGAGGCGACTAGCGCCCAGGAGTCTGCTGTCGAGACGGCTGATAAAGAGCGCCATCGCAATACCGCCGACTATACCGCTAAGGAGATCAGCTCCAAACAAAACGACTGCGACGTAATCAGCGTGACCAAACTTTTCGAGGTATACGACCAAAGATGCCTCTAATAATCCGAATCCTCCTACCAGGATCAGTCCGCGTGCGAGAGGAATATTTTCAACCTCACGTCCTGCTACCTCAATCACTGTGGGTCGATTAAGCACCAAATAACACAGCACGAGCATGAGCGCGCTTGAGTTGTTGAGGAACGTGGTAATCACCTGCAGTGTTTGCCAGTGTGACGCAGCACTGTCTGCAGACCACGACAGCCCTTGTGAAAATAGTAAGGTCAAATAGAGACAGCACCATGAGGCGAGCAACAACCTCCAGGAGCGTCGGAATTGCTGTACTGCGATGAGGGCGCGGCGCGTTTGCGCATCAGTATCTTTAGGACGCGGATTGTTGGCGAGAAAGTAATCGTAACCAATCGCAACCAGAATCATTAATGCTTGAATGAAGCCGATCTGCTTTGTAACACTTTTCCAGCTGCCAGCTGCGAAAGCCAAGCCAAACGGAAGCAGCAATACCGCCGTGCCGACCAATAGCGCGACGATCAGGAAAGGATCTCGCCGGCGATTGGCCGTCTCGATTTGATGGATAGAACCATTGAGCCCGGCTGCGGTGGCAGCGATTTGATCAACTGCGCTTCGAGAACCGGCTACGTCAGGAGGTTCATCCGCTGTCATCGTCACACTACCTGTGAAGCAGTAGCCTTTCGATCGTTCGGTCTTAATTAGTTCAACATCGTTCAGAGTTCGTCTCAGCTGGCGAACGGCCCCATGGACTATGTTCTCGGAGGCTCTCGGAGATTGAGTTACACAATCTAAGAGAGTTCTTGTTTTGACGAATTGGCCTCGATTCTCAAGCAGTACGCGAAGGATTGTGAGTTCGCCTGTTGTGAGACCAATGACCTGTCCGTGAGAGCGCAGAGACATATTCCCATTCTCGGCGACGTGAAGACGAAAACGGCCGAACTGATAAGAGCACGCACCTGTGCTCACCGTCTGGCCGTTCTGAGTTTGGTTCTTAGCCAGTCCGACTTCTGAACTTAAGGCGTCGCCAGCGAGATTCTGAAGCATTCAGTCATCCGAGCCGTTCCTGAACAGGTTAGTCTCAAGTCTACTCGAACCTTTCCAGCAAGACAAAGAACCTTTTAATTGACCCGAAAGTTACGCGGACTTAGCCTCGCGGTTCGAATTTTGCGCTTGCGCGAATTTAGTTGCGTAACGAGGAACATCGGATGGCAGACGTACTCGAAGCAACCGAAGTAAATCTGGTAGCGACGGCACAAGCCTCTGTGGGGCTACGCCGCACCGTCGGTCTCTACGGCTTAATGTTTGTGTCGCTGGGTTCGATTATCGGATCCGGTTGGCTCCTTGGTGCGCTCAATGCGGCAAGAGTTGCCGGACCAGCTTCGATCATTTCCTGGATACTGGCCGCGTGCATGCTCGCGCTACTCGCACTCAGTTACGCGGAGCTCGGCGCGACATATCCAGTCGCTGGCGGAGCCGCTCGATATCCCTATTACTCGCACGGCCCTATTGTCGGCTTCGCTGCGGGCTGGGCGTCGTGGCTGCAGGCAGTGTTCATCGCGCCGATCGAAGTGCTCGCAGTAATCACGTACGTGAACAGCGTCGGTTGGGTAAACTATCACTTCAATATGGTAACCAGAGGAATGGGAGGCCCTGGGCTTCTCAATGGAACAGGACTAATTGTAGCTGTCGTGTTGATGTTGCTGTTCACGACGATGAATCTCGCTGGTGCAAAGTTCTTGTCAGACAGCAATGTGATAATCGTGATCTGGAAAACAGTCGTACCAGTTCTGGCGATCATTGTTGTTGCCACCCTACAGTTCAACGGCGCGAACTTCCGTGCGGGTGGTGGTTTCATGCCGTTTGGTTTTCACGGCGTCTTCGCAGCGTTAACGGGTGGCGTTGTCTTCGCTCTGCAGGGATTCGAACAAGCCGCCCAGCTTGCAGGCGAGGCACGGAATCCTGAAAGAGACGTGTCACGCGCGACTCTGATTGCCATGGCAATTGGCGCCTTGCTGTATTCACTTTTGCAAGTGGCGATGATTGGCGGCCTCGAGCCTCGGAACATCGTTAACGGTTGGGTGCAACCGTTGGGCACCGATCCCTCGGATTATGGCGCTTGGTACACGCTCGCTCTTGCCGTCGGCGCAGGCTGGCTAGCGAAAGTGATTATTATCGACGCGGTGATTTCACCCGCAGGAACCGGGATCTTGTATGTAGCTACCAGTGCGCGCCTCTCATATGCGCTGGGTGAAGAACGTGAGTTGCCATCCGCGTTAACTCAAACAAACAAACGAGGAGTGCCAGTCGTGTCGATCCTCGTATCCACCGTTGTGGGATTGCTTGCCTTTGGCCCATTCAAAAGTTGGGCTGCGCTCGTAAACGTCATTACAGCAGCGACCGCCATTATGTATGCGTTCGCTCCAGTGTCTTTGGCAGCGCTTCATAAAGTCGACGGTGAAAGGCCGCGCTCGTATCGTATGCCGATGCCGGAGCTACTTCTGCCGGCCGCGTTCTGTTCAGCAAACCTGATCATCTACTGGGGTGGTTTCGATATAACGTGGAAACTCGTATGCGCAATGGGAGTGGGGCTTGTGCTGTTCGCCATCGGTGCCTCGCGCGCAAAAACGAACGCGTATGTCACGTTGCGAAACGCAGTATGGCTCGTTCCCTGGTTAGGTGGTCAGGTCCTGATCGGCTGGTTGGGTCGGTATGGCATCGGCGCGAGGAGTGTTCTGCCTGACTGGACAGACATTGCCATCGTGATCATTTTCGCACTGTCGATCTTCTACTGGGCTGTCAGCGTCGCGTCGACTAAACCCCAGGCCGCAGCAGCCGTCGACAAGGACGCTGCGCAACTTCATCACGAACGAGGAAACTCAGGGTGAGCAATCAGCGATACCGCTATTTGTTGCCTGAAGAACAGCCACGCTTGATGGCCGCGCTCGATGGTCCACGTGCCCATCTCAAACCGGCCGTTATTGTGGCACTGGGAACGGGGATGCGACTAATGGGTCACTCGGACACTCGCATGACTGCTCGGTATGTAAGAGGCACCGAGCGCAACAAACGTGCTGCCGTAGAGGCCGTACGACTCGACTACGAGGTCCGACGTCACAACGGCGTCACAAGACAAGAACAGCCACCGACGGCGGCAGCTGTAAGTGCTTGAAAATAAATGGTGGAGCAGAGGGGGATCGAACCCCTGACCTCCGCATTTGCGAACGCGAACGAGTTGGTTCCACTGACTACTACACGGTCCCATACGTTACGCTAAATTCAGCAAAGCAGCCGTCCGAAGAATCACTTTCAGTCCATAGGTTCCTACACCTTGCCACACAATTCCCTGTAGTCGCGTCAACCTCACGTCAAAAATCTATTTGCATCTTCAGAGTTAACTGAAGTGCTTTCTCGTTCGCATCGTACAAGCAAGCGGAGCAGTACAGCCGGATGCTTGAATCGTTATTTGTGGCGGTGCTTATGCGGCGGCATAGGTTCCGACGCAAAGCGAAACGCTGATGAGGGTGTGCGTCTGTTTTTGGCTAAGACGGAGGTTTTAAACGGACGGTCTTGGGAATTTGTCTCAGGTGAAGCCAATGGCTGATGCTCTCAAAGTTTTCTTCCTCGTCCTGAGCGCGCTTTTTCCAATTGTAGATCCGCTCAGTGGAAGTCCTCTCTTTTTGGGGCTAACGAAGGAGTACTCCCCGGAAACCCGGAGAGGCCTATCGTGGCGGGTCGCAGTGCATAGCCTGTTGTTGATGACTGGGTTCTATTATGTCGGAGCGCAAGTCCTTAATTTCTTTGGCATATCGCTGCCGGTGGTACAGGTTGCCGGAGGATTGGTGGTCGTCAGGGTCGGTTGGGCAATGCTAATGTCGAAGGAGGAAGAGCACGCCGTAACGCGTAAGATTGTCGCATCAACGGATATCTATGGTCGCGCATTCTATCCTCTGACAATGCCGTTGACGGTTGGTCCAGGGTCGATTTCCGTCGCGGTGACATTAGGTGCAAACGCGACGCATCGCTATGGGTTCAATATTGCGACCATGCTCACGCCGCTCATCGCTATGGCGCTAATCGCGGTCAGTATCTTCCTTTGCTACGGGTTTTCAGATCGTCTGTCTCGAATGCTGGGTCAGACGGCAATGACGGTCATTATAAGGCTCTCATCTTTTCTACTGCTTTGCATTGGCGTTCAGATCATGTGGAATGGAACCAACGCTCTGCTTTCTTCTCTGCGTATTCGTTGATGACGGGGTTCCGTGGTCTACAAAACTTGAGAGCCATCCACAGGTTCTGATCCTCAAACCATTCCGGCCGCCACCACCACGAGCCGTAACCGCATGAGCAGCTGCCGTACTCAGTCGCGCTCGTTTGCTTTTTATCGCGCGGAATGCTGCCCGTGGTTGCCAATATGGGATTCAACGCTTTGAATCTAGCTGGCAACGGATCGACTAACGCCACGTGATAGCGCGCCGTCGCCACCTCGTCAGGCGCACGCGGACGCGCGCGCCGGCCTTGATATGCCAGTGCCTTCCGCATCGCGCGAAACGTCTTTCGGATGGTCAATCGCTC
>Ga0070706_100004918_pt1 | contig 12790 bp, 14 predicted proteins | sample KBSK5501metaG_FD_65476 | JGI IMG/M metagenome (GOLD analysis project Ga0070706, IMG submission 65476) | Corn, switchgrass and miscanthus rhizosphere microbial communities from Kellogg Biological Station, Michigan, USA - KBS K5-50-1 metaG | ecosystem: Host-associated > Plants > Roots >...
CGGTTGACGCGCTCGCCGGGAGCCGTGAAGAGGACCTGCTCGATCAGGTCGCGGATGTGCTCGTCGTCCGACGTCGTCGCGGTCCGGCCGCGGCGGTCGATGCCGTACGGGAAGTCGACCTGGGTCATGTCGCGGTCACCCGGAGCTGGGTCACGAGGACCTGGAGAGGCGTCCCGGTCGGGACGCAGAGCGAGGTCCCGCTCTGGATGACGACCGGCGCGCCACCGGCCATCACCCGGGTCGCGCCGACGACGAACTGGGCCGTGGCGCAGGGCGGCGCGGTCCCCGTCAGCGCGCATCCGGCGATGACCCAGGGCGAGGTCATCGTGATGACCGGCTGGTTGCCCAAGAGCACGCGCGGCGTCGGCGTGGTCGGGGTCGCCTGGCCGGCGTGGGCGCAGATCACCGTGGAACCCATCTGGACTGCGTAGCCGGGCATCAGATGACGTCCAGGGCGCCGCTGTTCACGGACACCTTCGGGCCGGTCAGCTCGATCTTGCCGCCCATCCCGTTGTCGAGCGTGACCCCGGTCGCGCTCAGCACGAGCTTCTGGCCGCCGGACGTCTCGAGCGTGATCCCGCCGATGCCCGGCGTGTCGTCGACGGTGATCTTGTTCCCACCGTCCGTGACGATCATCACCTTCTTGTAGGGAGGCGCGAGGAGCGCGGTCGGCATGTCCTTGGCCGAGCCGAACCAGCAGCCCGTCCAGACCGGGTAGTCCGGGTCGCCGTGCTCGAACTCGATCCAGACGCCGGCATCGACCGTCGGCAGGGCGAAGAACCCGACCCCGCTGCCGCCGAAGGGGGCGCAGGGCAGCGCCCAGCCGCTTTCGTCGTCGCCGAGGACATCCTTGACCTTGGCCTTGATCCGCCCGGTCATCAGCGGGTCCTGGATGTCGGTCACGATCCCGCGGTACTTGCCGAGGAAGGTGCGGCCGTCGCCGCTCATGTCGGCAGCAACGGGAGGAGCGACCCCGTGCCCTCGCGACTCAGTCGGAAGCTCTGGGTGTACGAGCCCTTCGTGATCTCGTGGGTGACGCTCTTGACGTAGAACAACCCGTTGTAGGAGAAGCCGCTGCCGCGGACACCGACGAGGCGCCGCGCCCGGAGGACCGAGCCGTAGCGAACCGTCTCGAGCTGGCCCTGGCCGCTCACCGCCTCCGGCGCCCGGGTTGCCTCGGACGCCGACGACAACGCTGCCTGCGCTGGGTTCTCATTGGCCGCTTCGCGCAGGAGGACCTTCCGCTGCGGGGTGGCCGGGTTCGGGGTCAACGGCGGGATCCGGATCGGCGGCAGGGCCGGGATCGGGATCGTCATCTTCGTGATCGGTTCCAGGAAGCCGCCGCTGGCCGCGACCGGGGCCAGGGCATCGTTCGAGAAGGACAGCTGGCTGACGTTCGTCGCGGCGCCCATGTTCATCGTCAGCGCCGGCTGCGGCATCCCGGCCCGGACCACCGGTCCCCAGTACGCCTTGTTGACGCCGAACGTCACCGGCTCGATGTAGAAGACGAAGCCGTTCTGTCCGGCCAGGCGGCGGATGTACTGGAGGTCCGTCTCGTGCTGGCGGGGGATCCGCTGGAGCTCGATCGGGACGTCGGTGCTGGGCGTGATGGCCGGAACGAGTCCGTATTGGGGATAGGCCATCAGGAGACCGCCGACGATGACGAAGTCCGGCTGGTTCTTGTACGGGGCGTTCTTCTCCTCGAGGTCGAGCATCACGCTCAGGTTCGTGCCGGTCACGGTCAGCGTGGAGCGGCCCGGTTCGTTGCTGGGCGTGACCGCGTGCTGGGTGATGATCCCGTCGATGAGGACCTCGGGGACCACGCCCAGGACGACCGCGATCCAGACCCTGGTCATCGGCGCCAGCGAGCCATCGAGCAGGTCCCAATCGGCGACGCCGTCGTGGCCCAGGGCGAACGTCAGCTGGAAGCCGTCGCCGCTGTCCTCGTCGTTCGTCACCTGGACGCGGGTCAGCGCCGCGGTCACGGCCGGCTTGGGTGGCGTCGGGATCGTGCCGCCCGTCCAGAGCATCAACCGGATCCCGAGCTCGCTCGTCAGCACCTGACGTCCGCCTAGGGCCTGGCCATGACGACGACGACGATCCGTCCGGCGTGCTCCAGCTCCTCCGGCCGGAGCACATCGTTGCCGTCACACAGGCGCCAGAACGCGGTCGGATCGCCGGCGTACCGGGCCGCGACCAGGTCGAGCCGGTCGGCATCCGTCATCACGTGTTGGGTGAGCGGCGTCAGCGTGTCCGCGCTCGGGAGGAAGCGACGCCGCTTGAACCGGATCGTCCGCGTGGTGCCGTCCGGCTCGGGCGTCTCGATCGTCGCGTCGTCGACCGTCGCGTAGCGACTCGTCGTCTCGAACACGGCTAGCTTCCCACGCTGACGCCGGCGGAGAACGACGCGGTCCCCGATAGCGCGCCGCCGACCGCCGACGCGCCGGCGATCGTGGCCATGACTTCCTTGACGATCTGGTGCGCCAGGAACAGCCCGCCGCCGACACTGAGCAGCCCGACGTCGTCGTAGGTCAGGACGCGGAGCGACAGCCCGACCTTTGCGCGGATCGGGTTGAGGGCCGGGTCGAAGGCGTCCTCGGTGATCGAGAGCTCGGTGAGGCGGACGGGCAGGACGCGCTTCAGGCCCCAGACGAAGAGAGTCAGCGGCGCCTCCGGCGGGATCACCTCGATGATCCCGAGGGCCGCGAGGACCTCGTTGGCGATGACGAGGGCCGATTTCGGATAGAGGAGCATCTCCAGCGAGGCGAGCGCCGGCGCGACGCCGAACTGACCCGCGATCGCATCGGCCCGCTCGAGCTGGTCGGCCGCGTCGACCTCGACGTCGAGCCTGATCGTCTCCTCGGGTGGGCCTTTGAGCCGGAGGGCCTCGGATTGCGATGTGTCCCCTCCCCCGCCGCCGGCGGCGCGCGCCTGGACGGTCCGGGTCAGGGTGTCGGGGTTGTACTGGAAGATGACGACGCTGGCGAGCGGGTTCAGCGGGTCGAGCCCGACGATCGCGCCCTTGAGCAGCCGCGGCGAACCGGGAAACACCATCTGCGGACGGTATGGGCCGAGCCGTCACCGACCCGTCACGCGGCCGTCACGGCCTTGCGTCCCGTGGTCGTGCGTCAGTGGGTCGAGTCGATCACGACCTCGAAGCTCGCGGCGGTCGAATCGGCATCCCATGGCCGCCGGCGCGCGAGCCGGAGGCCGCTCCGTCCGGTGCCGACCACCTTGAATCGGAACGATCGCGTGCCGCCGCCCCCGAGCCGATCGCCCGGGGGTGGGGTGTAGTCGTCGCCGTCGATCCGGAGAACGGACGGGTCGTGGTCCTCGAGCACCCAGCGGTAGCCGGACGTCGGAATCTCGTCGAGGCGGATCGTCAACTCGTCGCCTTGGTTCGCCGGAATCTCGCGACCGCTTTCCGCGTTGTCGATGGTGATCTGCGCCACCCGGTTCGAATCCTCCGTGCGGCGTTCAGTGTGGCAGCTCCGCGGCGCAACAGGCATCGCCCTGGTCGGCCAGGAGGCTCCCGAAGTCGCTCCGCTTCATCCGGAAGCGGCCGTTCTGGCCCCAGCCGGCGCCCCACGAATTCTGGAAGACATACGCGTCCTCCGTGTCGACCTTCTCGATCATCACGTAGCAATGGCCGCCGGCAACGGCGCCCGTCGGCTTGACGTAGCCCTTGGCGTCGGGATTGAACATGTCATTCGTCCACGATGTGCCGACGACGACCGGACCGTGGTTGTCGATCCAGTCGTCGATCTCCGCAGTCGATTTCGCGAAGGCGAACGCCGACAGGCGGCCGCGATTACGGAGCGCCAGCGCGCCGGACCGGACATAAGAGCCGTTCTCGGCGAGCGGCTCGCCGTCGATCACCTTGCACTCGTAGTAGAGCGCGTGCGCGTCGGCGTTCTGGTAGTTGCCCTCGACAGGCGCCGCATCGACCCAGCCGGACCAGCCGAACCCGACGCAGTGGCCGGTCTGGCCCTGGTCGAGCTGGATCTTCAGCTCCCAGCCGGGGGTCGTATCGGTCGGGCCCGGCGCCGGCCCCGGTCCATGCTTCTGCTTCTTCACCCAACGCCAGAAGACAAGATAGTTCGGCCAAGTCGAGAAATATGGGGTCTGGTCAAGGACCTGTTGCACGGTCATCCCGAGCGTCGCTGCAGGCGGTTCCGCGACCTCCATGAGCCGGGCGAGGCTCCAATCGCGCGGATCGGGCTTGTACAGCCGGCCGAGCAAGTGACGACCGAGCGTCGCGGCGGCGCTCCGGGGCGGTGGGTCGACGGCGAGCTGACGCGGTTCCTTCATGGCGCGATCCCCAAAGGTGTTCGGCAGTTGGTGCGGTCCAGAGCGCGACATACGGTCGCGACTCAGCCGATCGGAGACTACGGGTCGAGTGTCACGCCGCCGTCACGAAGCCGTCACGAGCCTCAAGCGCTCGTCCAGAGCCTGAACCGGGGGTTGCCGCGTGAAGGATTCCGAGGTCAGGCGGCTCCCAAGATCCGATGTCCAATGAGCTGGCCATCGCTGACGGCACGCGCCTCCACGTACCGCCCGGCGGCCTCTTTCCCGTATACAACGATCGATCCGGCGATTCGACGCACCTGGACCACGTTGGCGTACTTGCTGTGATGAATCGGTCCAAGCGCTTCGAGCTGCGCGTCCCAAAGCACTCGACCAGTCGAGACGTCGAGCGCCTGCAGCCGCGCTCCGCTCAGCCCGCGGCGATAGAGCGCGACGTATGCCACCCGTGGTTCCGTAACGATGCTCGCGGAGTCCGCATCACCGACGCGACCGGTCCAGACGGTCTCGCCTCGCTCGTCGATCCGCTCGACCGTGACCCCAACCGCGTCGGCCAGCACGACGATCGTTCCGCTTCCGTTTGGGTCGATCGTTGGGTCGTCCGAATGGTCCGTTCGCCAGCGCCAGGCCAGAAGCTCACTGTCACTGACCTCGCGATCACGTGCGCCCGTCATGTCATTTCCTGCGAAGTTTGTGCCGTATGGCTTGAGCGGCGTCGAACAGGCGTAGACTTTGGAAACGATGGTGGTCCAGCTATCCACCTGGGACAGTTCGCCCCGCGGCACGACCGCGCCGCCACGATACTCCGCAGCCGGGTTGGTGGCATCGAGGAGCCTAATTGACGGCGACCGTCCGGATCGGGCGGGGCCGCCGGCGGCGACTCGAAAGTTCGCGAAGCGCCTCGACCCGAACGATGAGCACCACGGGAAGCTGCCGGACACATTTGAACCGGGCTCGGGCATCCACAAGGACTCCCGGGCACTGGGTCCAGGTCTCGGTCTCCCGGCGGCAGAGCGCGGCTTCTTCGAATCCCAATTTGGGCATAACTTCGCCGACGTCCGGATCCACGCATCGTCAGAAGCCCGGGCTGCGTCGAAAGTCATCGGCGCGAACGCTTTCACGCTTGGGCACGACATCGCGTTCGCGGAAGGACGGTGGGCGCCCGGCACGATTGATGGCCGGCGCCTTCTGGCCCACGAGCTAAGGCATGTCGTCGAGCAGCGGGGACGCGCTCCCGTCGTCCAGCGCGACCTCGCCACACCCCCGCCGGCGACGCCTCCGGCAGCCCAATCCGACTTGACGCCGCAACAGATCGCGTCGGCGATCAGGTTCAATCGCGCGTCATACGACCCGCTGCGGACCAGGCAGATCCAGGACCTCGTCGGGACCACGCCGACCGGCACCTGGACGGACGCGGACATCCTTGCCATCGCGGCGATCCAGCAGGAGTACGGACTGGCGAAGGACGGACGGATCGGCCCGGAGACGTTCCGGTTCCTGGACCGCGAGACCCGCGCCGAACGGCTCGCGCGGACTGACAAGAATTGCCTGGTCGCATTCCGGGTCGACGTTGACCCTCAGACGGTGGGACCGGTCGTCGGCGGCGGACGCTCCATCACCGGGCACCACGCGGTGCGCGCCCAGTTCTCGCCGTATTGCGGCTGTGCTGACTACGAGTATCGCCAGTTCATCCGCGGGCACTGGAACAGGACCCGCGCGGGCGTGGTCACCGATCTGTCCGGCACGTTCAACACGCAGCCCGGTGGCGCGGGCTTGACCGTAGGGTTTCGCGAGGACGGCAACGTGACGACGCCGGCCTTGAATTTTGGCCATCGAGCGCAGCCGAACGAAGGGACCGACAACGGCTACTTCAGCGACGCTGCCGCGGCGACGCAAAACCAGGTCGATGGCTGCTTCTATCGCGCCGACGACCGACCCGGCGGCATCGACGCGGTCGTTGCCGGGGATACCTTCGACGTCGAGGTCGGGTTCCGAGGGGAGATTCGGCGCGGCGGCACGGTCGTTGAGACCAAGCAGTGGACCGACATCAACGGCGTAATTCCGGTGTAACTGCTCTCCGAGCGGCACGCATCGACGTCGATCTGTGGTCCACATCGCGGCATGCAGGGCCGGGCGGAGCGGCCTCACGGAGGCTCGAAGTGGAATCCGTTCCGTTGCCTGAATGCGACGCGAGTGCGATTCCCGACCGGGTTGTAGAACGCCTCACCCTGCCGCAGGTCGGAGAAATGGCCACGCGTGGGTTCCCCGTGCTCTCCGGCAATCCCGTTTTCTGTGTCGATGGTCACATCGTGGCCTGGGCGATTGCCGGTTCCACCACCGTAGCCCTGCCTCAATCGACCGTGGCCGCAGAGCTCGTGGGCAAGGATTCGCCAGTGGGGATACCAGTTAGCCCTGCCCGCGGAGTCGAAGAAGCCGAACTCGACGGTCGAGCTTGTGGGGTCCGCAATCTGGATCGTGGGGTTCTGCCCACCCGTCGTGTTGGGCCATAGCGAGGATTGCGGGGCGAGCGCAGAGGTGCCGTCGAACAGGGTCTCGCTGGCCCAGCTCAGGTTCGCCGGTCGAACCTGGATCGTGTACGTCCGCGCGGGATCGTTCGCGGCGTCGCAGAAGCATTCACAGCCACGAGTGCTGCTCGTCGAACAGCGGCCCTCGATCCGACCCGTCTGGGGGCTCTCCGGAGCAAAGCCCGTCGGGCAGGTCTCGTTCACCTCCAGCCCGACGACGTCGATCGCGCCGGGCGGATCGGCCACGATTCGGCGGCGTACGATCCGGGACCGGCTCCTCGATCCGGCCCCGACCTCGAGGCTGACCTCGGCCGACGACGCCTCGTTCTCAGCGGAATCCTGCGGAGAGCCGAGCCGCAAGTCCGATCCAGGATCGCTCGATCCGCGCTGCTGCACCACGTGGGCTAGCTCGTGGGCGAGGAGCCGTCGGCCTGGAGCCGTCCGAGGTTGGTACTCGCCGGTGGCGAAGGCAACGTGATTGCCAACCGTGTACGCGCGCGCGGCGATCGCTCGCGCGGACGCCGCTGCCGTGGTGTCGTCGTGAATCCGAACATCAGCGAACGAGTACGCCAGCCGCCTCTCCATTAGGGTCCGCGTGGTCTGGTCGAGCGGTCGACCGCCTTGCGCGACGACACCTCGCACCGAGCCCAAGCCCTGATCAGGGCGTGCGCCGGCAGCGCCACCCCCGCGTGAGATCGAACGCGAGACGGTGAGTCGGCGATCATCGTGGTCGCAGGTGCCAGACGGACAGGTGACCCCGCCGCATCGTCGAACGACTTGGGTCGGTGCCGGTGCCGGCGTCACAAACCGTCCGTTCACGCCGATGCCGCGCATTCGATGAAATGCGCCCACGCGTCGACGTTGCTGGTCGAGTCGCCGGCGAGATTGCCGCACGGATCGTTGCAATCGACACTCGGAGTCTCCGTGCAGTACTCCTCGTTGCCGGTGACGGAGGCGTCGATGCCCGCCGCGTGGCCGGCCTCGTGGATCAACGTTCGCCGCATCTCGCCGGGCGACGTCGTGAACGTGCGCGGACAGAGAACCATCGTCGAGAGGTCGTCGGTCACATAGGCCATGATCCCGCCGCGGTAGCAGTCCGGGTCGGCGCACGTGGCCGCCTCGATGGGCACCGAGTCGAGCTTCCGCCGAATCGCGGCGACCCGGGCCGACGCATGGCCGGGATCGACCGGGGTGTGGAAGACGCGCTGCGCGATCGTCCCGACGTAGCGGTCCCCCCGTCCAAGGGCGAGGTAGGCCTGCGACATGGTGCTGCGAGCCGCCCATTGGACGGCACTAAGGCGCTGGGATTCTCGTGGACTGAATGGGCGCCTCGTCGGCCCGACCCCCGGCTGTGCCCCGACGCAATACTGGTCGAGCTGAGCTTGGCGGGTCGGGTCGGTGGGCGGCAGCTCCTCGTCGGTCTCGTCTTCGTGGGCGCCTCGCCCGGCCTGCGCCGCGATCGTCAGCTTCGCCAGCGCGTGCATTGCGCCCGGGCCTGAGCTTGACCGAGCGGTCCCCGGCGCCTCTGCTGCCGAATGCCTCGATCCCGATCCATCGCCGCCGCACGGTCCGCTCAGACATCGCCCGTCCAGCAATGACGAGCCCCCGGATCCGGCGTGTCGACGCTGGCTCGCGGCGAAGCTGGCCTCGGGCTCGGCCCAGATGAGCGTCATCGGTGTCTGCTCAGCTGGTCCCTGACCGCCCGAAAGACGGCATCGCCGATCATCCTGCCCGTGGCAGCGGGCCGGGGGATGTCCGCGTCGCGGAGGTGGGCCTGGGTCCGAACGAGATCGACCTCGAGGATCGACGGCGACGACCGGACCGGGGATGTGGCAAACCCTTTGGTCAGCCGTCTCTCGATCGCGCGGCCGACCAGGTCGCCGTCCAGCGGGCCCATCCCATCGAGCATGAGCCGCTCGATCTCGATGGAGATCTCTGCCCTCGGCGGAGCCGCCCGACCGAGCCGCTGCGCTCGCCGCCCCATCACCCCCACCCCGCCACCTCGGCGTCAGTGAGCGTCCGCTCCAGCTTCGCGTACTCGGTCCGCGTCGCTCGCAGCAGGTGATCCATCCGGATCGGCTGGCCGGCCTCGGCCGCCAGGAACGCCGCATTCACGGCGATATTCCGGATGTTGCCGCCCGCCACGTTCAGGTGTGCCAGCCGGCCCGGATCGAGGCCGTCCGTCGGGGCGCCGGCTGGAATGATCCGTCGCCAGATCTCGGCCCGGGCCGCCTCGTCCGGGAAGGGGAAATGGATCGTGAACCGGATCCGTCGGAGGAAGGCCGGATCGACGCTGTCCTTCATGTTCGTCGTGAGGATCGCGAGCCCGCGGTACGCCTCCATCCGCTGGAGCAGGTAGCCGACCTCGATGTTCGCGTACCGATCGTGGCTGTCCTTGACCTCGCTTCGCTTCCCGAACAGCGCGTCCGCCTCGTCGAAGAGGAGGATCGCGCCGCCATCTTCGGCGGCATCGAACACCCGCCGCAGGTTCTTCTCCGTCTCGCCGATGTACTTGCTGACGACCTGGCTCAGGTCGATCCGATAGAGGTCGAGGCGGAGCTCCTTTGCGAGCACCTCGGCGGCCAGCGTCTTGCCGGTGCCGCTCGACCCAACGAACAGCGCCGCGATCCCCAGCCCGCGCGCACTGGTCGCGGCAAATCCCCAGCGGTCGTACACCAGGGTCCGATGGCGGACCTGGACGGTCAGCTCCCGAAGGACCTGCACATGGCCGTCCGGCAGGACGAGGTCGGACCAGCCGGCGCGCGCATCAACGCGCTGTGCGAGGTCGTCCATCCGCGGACGGGCCTGGGCGCGACAGGCATCCCACAGGGCGGCGCCGAGATCGTCTTCGGCCACGCCGCCGTCGAGGGTGCCGAATGCCTCGAGCGTCGCCTCCCGGATGCCGCGAATGCCGAGGTCGAACTGGGAAGCCAGCAGATCCGCCTGTCCGTTGAGCCGGCTGGAGCCGACGAGGGACCGCCAGACGTCGACCTGCTCGGCCGCGGTCGGCTTGGCGACGTCGATGGCGACCGCGGGCCGAAGCCTGGTCGGCCGCCGCTCGCGGACGAGCAGGATGAGCGCCGATGCGAGGCCTTCGACGACCTGAGAGATCGCCGCGTCGCGGGCCGTGTCGACGGTGTCGAGGTCGTCGCAGTCGAGGACGATCACGGTCCGGCTCAATGCCGCCTCCCGCTCGCAGAGGCGGATCAGCGCGTCGAGCTCGCGCGGGTCGACCGGCAGGGCCTCGCCACGGACCGTCGCGGCGCGCATCCCGAGGAGCTGGCAGGCAACCTCGGCGACGAGGCGCTTACTCGACGCGTCCGGTCCGCACAGCTCGATGACCGGGTTCGGCGCTTCCGGCGGGCGGTCGGCCCAGGCATGCGCGATCCGGTGCGCGAGTCGTTCGTGGGACGGGACCACCTCGAGGTCCTGCGTCGGCGCCGAAGCCGGTTCCACGTAACCCGCGAGGCGATCGTCCAGCGCGTCCACGCCGACGAGGTGGTGGAGGACCCGCTCGTCGATTCGGAGGGCAGCCGCTGCGAGGCCACCCGGACCCGGCTCGACGAGACGCCAGCGACGCAGCGATCCGTTCGGTGCGAGCGCGCTCCAGTGAGCGTCGGGCAGCGCGGCCAGGGCGAGGCTGAATGTCGCATGACCCTGGGAGGGGTCCCCTTGCGCCCTGGCGCACAGGGCGCCGATCGCGGCATCGAGCTCGACGCCGGCGCACAGGACAAGCACGTCCCGCTCGAACGGGGTGAGGCCGAACGCCTCGACGACCTGATCCAGGGCCGCCGGGCGTCGTTCCAGGATCGACGCGAACCGAGGGTCCGCGTCCTCGACCGATGGGCGTTCAGCATGCGGCGACGACGCGGCGCCGGGCGGCGGATCCAGGCCGGGGTCCGGTGAATGTCCCGCCACGCGACGCTCGAGCGCCGTCCGGACCGCGGCCACGGCCGACTCCAGCCGGGCCTTGTTCGCCGCCGTCCACGGGTCGGCCTCCAGCAGGGTCATGGCACGTTGACGATCGGGCCCGTGATGACGCCGGCGCCGTTCCGGACGAGCGCGGAATCCGCCCCGTCCACGAACAGCTGGACGGCGTGCGACGCGGCAGGCACGCCGGCGCTCGGGAACGTGAGGCTCGTCGTGTCGGCTGTGCGGATCGGAGCGGCGAGCAGATGGCTGCGCACCCCGGTCGTTGGGTCAAGGAGCGCGAGCTCGACGGTCTGCCGCGGGGCCACAGTGACATCGGTGGTGACCGTGATCACGGGTCCGGCTGCGGCCGCGACCGTCGCGATGGCCGGATGGAGGAGGAATGTCGCGACGTCGGATTCGACGCCGACGTGCTCGGCCGGAGGGATGCCGAGCAGGGTTCGATGGATCACCTGGAGGGTCTGGTCACCCGCCCGGAGGTCCGCGATCGGCACCGTGCCCAGGTCGAACCGGAGCCGGACCGACGTGCCGCCGGCGATCGATCGGTCGGCGCCGGCGATCCGGATCCGGGTGACGTCGCCGAGCAGCTCTTCGCCGTGGATGTCGATCGGCGTCGTCGGCGTGATGGGAGCAGCCGCGTCGGCCGCTGCCACGATCCGCTCGATGACGGGCCGACGGAGGGGCGCCACCGCAACGTCGCGGTCGAGGACCGGCAGCGGCGTGATGGGCTCGAGATCGGGCTCGATCAGGACGACGGATGCCTGGTAGGCGACCGACAGCGCATACGGCGTCTGGAAGAAGACGGACCACAGCTTCGAGAGCTCCTCCAGGTTCATGGGCAGCGGCACGAACTTGATCCGGTCGACCTGGTCCGCGAGGTCCGTCGCCGCGAGGGCCGGATGGACCGCGGGGTTGGCGGTGGCGGCGGTCTTCACGGCGCCGATGAGCTGCGCCGTCAGGAACGGCTGCGCGTGGAGCGTCCGGACCACGCTGCCGAGCAGCCGCTGCGGCTCGAGCTCATCGTCGGCTCCGCTGAACGTGAAAAGGTAGTGCAGGTCGAGCGCGGCCACGGGCCGCTGGGCGAGCTCGCCGCTTCCTCGCCTGGTCGGCAGGTCCGCGTTCCGGAGAGCGACGTTCGGGACGACCTGGTAGAGGTAGATGTTGACCACCGGCGCGCTCGCGCCGTTGGTGGAGGTCTCGGGACGATCCGTCGTGACGGTCGCGCCGGGAACGTCCGCACCGGCGGACGCCTGGAGCAGGCGATGGAGGGCGGCCGTGACCGTCGCGACGGCGAGGAAGTTGCTCATCGCGCGGTCCCGTTCCTCGAGCGGAGGTAGTCCTCGAGGGACGGTGCCGCGCTCGGCGGCGGAGTCCGGACACGACGGGGCGGCGATGACGAGGTGATCGCCCGGACCTCGATCCGGCCGATCGACACCCGGATGACCGGCCCCGCGCCCCGACCCGCGGCGGGTTCGCGCGGTTCGGTCCAACGGTCCGTGACCGGTCGCGCCGACGCGGGCCGCGGATCGCGGGGGCGGACCCTCGCCACGACCGTCTGATTCGGGTCCGCTTTGCGCTCGATCTGCGGTGGCGGGTCCGATCGCGTCGCGAACTCCGGCTCCGGCTCCGATGCCGGGGTCGTGGGCCGGGAGCGCTCCCTGGTGGTCGCGGGAACCTCGGTGACGACGGCAGGCTCGACGCGCGACGCCTCCGCCCCGATCGAGCGCCCGCTCGTCACGTCAGGGCCGACTGAGCGCCGCGATCGGGCGTCCGCCGGCACGACGGACGTCTCGAGGACAGGCTCGATCGACCCATGCGCCCTGGCGACCTCGTGATCGATGGATCCCGGATCCCGGGTCGTCCGGACGGCTCGTGTGCCGCGATCGACCGAGACCGCCCCGGGGGAGACAGCCCCGGCCGGCGGCCCGAGCGGTCGGCGTGCCACATCCGGCGCGACAGGTGAACGTCGAAGCGCGTCGCGCGGAGACTCCGGAGACCGCTCGAGTGCGTCCCCAGCGTCTGCGGGGACG
>Ga0070706_100004919_pt1 | contig 12789 bp, 13 predicted proteins | sample KBSK5501metaG_FD_65476 | JGI IMG/M metagenome (GOLD analysis project Ga0070706, IMG submission 65476) | Corn, switchgrass and miscanthus rhizosphere microbial communities from Kellogg Biological Station, Michigan, USA - KBS K5-50-1 metaG | ecosystem: Host-associated > Plants > Roots >...
CGGGCGGCGGTCCAGCACCGCCCACACCTTCGCCCACGCAAGCGCGACCGTCACCCAGCCCGACCGAGCCGGACGAGACGTCCTTCCCGCCGGGTACCTACTCGCTGGAGGGCTTTCCCGTCGGCGTCTCGTTCACCGTGCCTGCTGGTTGGAGATGGTGCATCGCAAATCAGTTCGAACAGGGGCCGTGCCGGGAGAGGGGGAATGGGGCCGTGCAGTTCGTCAGCGTGGAGAATGTCGTCGCCGACCCGTGCGGTGACGCCCTGCTCGACCCGCCTGTCGGTCCCTCGGTAGACGACCTCGTGGCGGCTCTCTCCGCCCTTTCCCGTTTCACGGCCACAGCCCCGCTGGACATCACCGTCGACGGCTTCGCCGGCAAGGAGTTCACCCTGACCGCTCCGGACATAGCCGACTGTTCCCTTCTCACATGGGCGACTCCGGAACGGATCAACGGCGTGAGCGGTGGCGAGGCCAATCTCCTCCGGATCGTCGATGTGGATGGGACGCGGGTCGTCATGGCCGGTCCCTATCCGCGGCTCGCGGCGGACGCCGACGAGGCGATCGCGGCCATAAAGCAAGTCATGGATTCGGTCACCTTCGCTCCATAGGTCTGGGCACCATCCGCGCTGGTGACTTTCCGGTCCCGACATCCGCGCGTCGGACATGGCCGACCTCGAGGCGATGCTGGCGTCCGTCAGGATCGACTGACTTCGTCAGCTGATCGAACGCCGCCGGGACGAACCCGGCGGTGTTCTTGTTCGTCGTGATCAAAGTGGCGACATTGAAGGTTGCCCCGAAGCTCGCTCCACATACCGTGTGAATGCGTCGGACTGAACTGGCGCTTCACCTGCGGAGGGATGTGGACACCGAGCTCGTGACACGGGCCCAGCACGGCGACCGGGCAGCCTTCGGGTTGCTCGCCTCCGAGATCGCGACGAGGTTCCTCGCCGTGTCGCGCAGGATCCTGCGCGACGTCGATCTCGCCGAGGACGCGGTGCAGCAGGCCCTGGTCGCGATCTGGCGGGATCTACCACACCTTCGCGACCCGGCGCGCTTTGACGCCTGGTCATATCGACTGCTCATTCGCGCCTGCTACGCGGAGGGCCGTCACGCCCGTCACTGGTCGCCAAACCTCCGGATCCTGCCGGCTGACGAGCCGACGGAGTCCGGTGGGCTGGAGACCGTGATTCACCGCGATCAGCTCGAAACGGCGATCCGCCGCCTGTCGGTGGACCACCGTGCGGTGTTGGTTCTGCATCACTACGCCGACATCCCGCTCGACCGGGTGGCCCAGATCCTGGAAGTCCCGGTTGGGACGGTCTATTCCCGACTCCATCACGCGATGCGCGCCATGCGGGCGGCACTCGATGCCGACGCGCGGCCGGCGGCAGCGGAGGCATCCCGATGACCACCGAACGCGATCCGGAAGCGCGCATCGTCCTGTCGTGGCTTCGCGAGGACGCGCATGAGAACGCCGAGCGCGTGCTCCTGCGCGCCCTGGACGAGGTCGACACGACCCAACAGCGCCGCTCCTGGTGGCCGGCGCGGAGGTTCGACATGAATACCTACACGAAGCTGGCGATGACCGCGGCGGCCGTTGTGGTCGTCGCAGTCGTCGGCTACAACCTGTTGCCCAATCGCGGCGAGACCGGCGGTCCGTCAGTCTCGCCCAGCCCGACGTCCGTGGCGCCGTCCGCCTCGCCGGCATCGCCGGCGATGCTGGAGCAAGCGTCGTTCGCGGCGTGCGCCCCGGGCGGTGGCACCCCCGACTGCCTGGCGCCGGGAACCTACCGCCTCACGGGGAACGTGTGGCCGGGCGTGGTCACCATGGAGGTGCCGACCGGTTGGTTCGAGTGGCTGCCCTTCACGGACCGCGACGCCTACGACGCACTCCTCGTCGCACCCAGCACCGGAGGTGGCTCCGGCTGGGGCCTCGTGTTCAGTGTTGTCGATGCGGTGGCGAAGGACCCCTGCGATCCAGCGAAGGGGAGATACACCCGAGCCGAGACGGCCACCGTCGACGAGCTGGTGGCTGCAATGACCCGTTGGCCCGGGTTCGAGGCGACGGCGCCTGCCGCCCCCACCGTTGTCAGCGGCTACAGCGAGCAGCTCGTCGAGGTCACGTCGACACGCACCGTCACGGATTGCCCCAACGGGTCGGTGTGGACAATCCCCCAGGGTGGGAGCGTCGACGCGTATCCGATGGTCGGCGCGCCCGGGAAGGCGCGCACGGGCACGTACAGGATCGTGGACGTCAGCGGCACGCTGCTGGTCATCATGACGACGGACTTTCCTGAGACGTCTCCGAACGAGCTCGCTCAGGGCATCCCCGATGACCGCCGCCACGCGGCGGACCAGGTGGCGATGCGCCAGATCCTCGACTCGATCAGGATCGGTCCAGCGCCGGCGCAGCCCTAGTCGCGTCCACCTGCGCAGAAACGAACGCCGGCGAGAGCCTGAGCTCCGCCGGCGCTTCTTCGTGTCGCTCAGCCTCGCTGAGCCCGCGGCTACTTCTTCTTCGCGGCTGCCTTCGCGCTGCTCTTCGCCGCCGGCTTGGCGGCGGGCTTGGCCGCGGCCTTCGCGGTCGGCGCCTTCCGAGCCGGGGCGCTGCTCTTCGCTGGAGCCTTGGTCGCGCCGGCTGCGGCTTCCGCGCGGGTCGTCTTGGTCAGCGCTGCCCGCGCCTTGCCGGCGGCGGTCTGGGCGCCCTTGGCCTTGTCCGCCTTGCCCGCGGCGATGCGCTGCTTGGCGGCTTTCTGCGCCTGGGCCTTGCCGACGGTCTTCGCCTTGCCCTTGGCGACGACGCTCGTTCCGGCGAGCAGATCGTTGATCTTGATCGCGAGGCGTGACTTGCGGCGGGCGGCGGCATTGGGATGGATCGCCCCGCTCTTGGCCGCCCGATCGAGCGCGCTCATCGCTTCCGCCAGGGTTGCCTGCGGGTCGAGATCACCAGGCTCGGTCGCCACCTCGACGGCGCGGCGCACGAGCGTCTTCGCGGCGGCGCGGCGGGGGCCGAGGATCTCGTGGCGCCGTTCCGAGCTCCGGACGCGCTTCAGCCCGGACGGGGAGCGGGCGCCGGTCCATTTGCGGGGCGTTCTGGCCAAGGGGATGCAACCTCTTCGCGGTGTGGATCGCGCGGACGCGGATCGGGCGCCGGGCGCGAGGCCGGATAGTAGCAGAGGCGCTCGGCAACGTCGCCCGACGGGCGAGAATGTACATGTGGCCGACATCGACGCCGCCCGCCGCCAGCTGATCGAGCTGCTCGAGGCACAGGGCGCCCACATGCCGTTCGAGGCGGCCGTCGCCGAGTTCCCGACCGAGGCGATCAACCAGCCCCTGCCCGACCTGCCCGCATACACGCCGTGGCACCTGCTCGACCACGTCCGGTACGCGCAGTGGGACATCCTCGACTACATCCGGAACCGGGACTACCTCGAGGCGACCTGGCCGGACAACTACTGGCCCGCGGTCGATGCGACCGCCACGCGGGAGCAATTCGAGGACACGATCGCGAGCTTCCACCGCGACCGCGCGGCGCTCCGTGAGATCGTGGCCGATCCCTCGACGGACCTCTTCGCGGTCATCCCGGGGACGCCGGGGCACACGATCTTCCGCGAGATCCGCGTGGTCGGCGCGCACAACGCCTACCACATCGGCGAGTTCGCGATCCTGCGCCAGGTGATGGGCACCTGGCCCGCGAAGCGAGAGGACTGAACGGCCGACTCTGCCGGCCGTCGCCTGTCACACTCCGCGCTCGATGGTCGCGATCCTCGGTGGCCTGTGCGCTGCCCTGTCGTGGGCGATCGCCACCCTCGCGTCTTCCCGCTCCAGCCGGATGATCGGCCCGATCTCGGTCCTCGGCTGGGTCATGGCCGTCGGCTGGCTCGCCGCGATCGGTCCGGCGCTGCTGTCCAAACCGATCGCGCTCGGGCTGCCCGAGATCGCCGGGCTCGTCGCGACCGGCCTGTCGCACACCATCGGGCTGCTGCTGGCGTACCGGGCCCTGTCGATCGGGCGGGTTTCGATCGTTGCCCCGATCACATCCACCGAGGGCGCCGGGGCGGCGCTGCTGTCGATCGCGCTCGGCGAGTCGCTCGCGGGCACCACCGCGCTCATCCTCGGCGCCATCGTCCTCGGCGTCGTCCTCGCGGCAGCGGAGCGCGCCGCGGACCCCGTCTCCGGTCCGCGTCTCGACCCCGGCCACAACCGCGAGGCGGCGCTGTTCGCGATCGCCGCCGCGGCGACGTTCTCCATCGGCCTCGTCCTCGGCGGCAGGCTTGGTGCCGAAGGTGTCCCGCCGGCGTGGGTGATGATCGTCTCGCGGACGGTCGGGCTCACCGTTATCGTGCTGCCGCTGGTCGTCACGCGCCGGTTCCGGTTGACGAGGGCGGCGCTGCCGCTCGTGATCGTCTCTGGCGTCCTCGAGGTGTTCGGCGGCGGGATCTACGTCGTCGCGGCGAGCCAGGACGTCGCCATCGCTGCCGTCGTCTCGTCGCAGTTCGCCGCGCTCGCCGCCATCGGTGGGTTCGTGCTCTTCGGTGAGCGCCTCCAGCGGCTCCAGCTCGTCGGGGTCCTCGTCGTCGCCGCCGGCGTCGCCGCCCTCGCCGCCTTTCAGGGCTGACCGGGCGTGCGAGGCGGAAATGGCAGAGGCGGGCGACGCACGCCGCCCGCCCCTGCGAAGAGACGATCCTGGGAACGACGCTCAGGTGCCGGGTCGCCAGCGACCCTGGCCGGTCGTATCGATCGACCCGGTGGCCGACACCTCATTCTTTCCATCCGCATCGACGACCCGCATGAATTCCGAGCCGGTGGTCTGGTTGCGCAGCGTGAAGAGGATCCGGCCGTCGGGCGTCCACGATGGTGCCCGGACGACCTGGCGACCGACTGCGTTGTTCGTCACTTTCGTCAAGCCGGATCCATCCGACTTGATGGTGTACAGGTCCGATGGCGCGGCAGGGTCGAGCAACTCGCCCGTGCCGTTGTCGACTCGATTGCTGCGGAAGACGATGCGGTCCAGCGTCGGATGCCAGACCGGGTAGCCGGCCAGAAGTTTGGGAGCGGTGATCAGCCTGGGCGTGTGATCGCTCGCGGCCAGATCGATGACCCCGATCACGGTGTCCTTGATCGCCGAGATTTCCACGCTCCCGACGTAGTGGTCGACTTCGAGGGCGATCGACGCCGAGTCCGGTGACCAGGTCGGTCGGGCCAGGCCGGCCTTGTCGGTGCCGTAGATCTCGGTCGTCGCGCCAGTGGCGACGTCGACGACCATGAGGGTGGTCCGGCTGAAGATCCCGTTTGCGTGCGCGGGGGCGATGTAGGCGATCTTGCTCCCGTCCGGGGACCAGGCCGGGTTCACCGCCTCCGTACAGTTGCCGTTCGGGCAGCCGTCCGGCGTCGCGGTCACCTGCCGGCGATTGGTCCCGTCGGCATCGACCACGTAGAGCTGCGACCCGCGCGCGCCGTTGCCCTCGAATGCCAGCTGGTCCCCGTCGGGCGACCAGACCGGATCCCAGGCCGAGACCACGGTGTTGACGAGGATGTCGTGGCGGCCGGTGCCGTCGGGGCGGATGAGCGTCGCGCGGTCGTTGCCACCAATGACGATCCACGCCTCGCCGGCGGCGAGTGGATACGCGCTGGGACCGAGCGAGCCAGAGGGCACGACGCTCGGCGAGGGGATTGGCGTCGGGCTGGGCGCCGGTGTCCGGCCGCCCCAGCTGACGATGAGCAGACCACCGATTGCAAGAAGGATCGCCCCAATGGGCGCGGCGATCCAGATCGTTCGAGGCATCGAGGAGTTCCTCCACGGACGGAAGCCCGTCCGTTGCTTGGTCTCGTGGACCTCGCCCCGGATCCGCGCCGCGAGCGGCGACGACAGCTCAGCCGGGCCCTCCTGGAGGAAGGCATGGACGAGGCGATCGGCGTCGTGCTGTGCGGTCATGCGGGACGCTCCCGTGACAGGTTGGCCGGCCGGGCCTCCGCCTCGAGGACGGCTCGCATGGCCGACGTGGCATAGAAGAGTCGTGACTTGACCGTCCCGATCGGCACGCCGAGGCGTTCCGACACCTCCGCGAGCGTCAGCCCGAGGTAGTGGTGGAAGACGAGGACGGTGCGTTGCTCGACCGGGATCCGGCGGATCCCCCGTTCGAGCTGATCTCGCTCGACCACCCCGATGGCGCCATCGGGGACGGACATCGACGTAAGCGGCAGGGACCGGACGTTGGCCGCGAATCGGCGCGTCTGGCGCGCCTCCTCGTAGCACGCCCGGGCGAGCGTCCGGTGGAGCCAGGGCTCGAACCGGTCGGGATCGCGGAGCGACCGCAGCTCCCGCCAAGCGCTCACATACGCGCTCTGGACGGCGTCTTCGGCGAGGTCGACATCGCGCAGGATCCGAAACGCGATGCCGAGGCAGCGGTCGCCGGTGATTCGAACGAGCGCATCGAAGGCATCTCTGTCGCCTCCCTGCGCCAGCTCGACCAGCCGTCGATCCACGGGTCCTCCCTCAGTCGCCGCGCCGCTTGGCGCGTATAGCATGAAGAGGGGGCCAGCCGCGAAAGGGTTCGATCTTCGATCGCCTCGAGCGCCGCCTTCTAGACTCCCGCCTCATGGCCATCCCCCAGGAGCGCCTGCGCAACTTCTCGATCATTGCCCACATCGACCACGGCAAGTCGACGTTGGCCGACCGGCTGCTGGAGTTGACGCACGCCATCGACCCGCGCCAGATGACGAGCCAGGTCCTCGACTCGATGGACCTCGAGCGCGAGAAGGGGATCACGATCAAGGCGCGGGCCGTCCGGCTCGAGTACACCGCCCGCGACGGCCAGGCCTACGCCCTCAACCTGATCGACACGCCTGGGCATGTCGACTTCAGCTACGAGGTGAGCCGCAGCCTGCAGGCGTGCGAGGGCGCGATCCTCGTTGTCGACGCGGCGCAGGGCATCGAGGCCCAGACCCTCGCCAACGTCCACCTCGCGCTGCGCGAGGGCCTCACGATCGTGCCCGTCCTCAACAAGATCGACCTGCCGTCGGCGCAGCCGGAGGTCGTCATGGACGAGCTCGAGACGGCCCTGGCCATCCCGCGCGAGGAGGTGCTCCTCGTCTCGGCAAAGGAGGGCACGGGCGTGCCCGAGGTGCTGGAGGCCATCGTCGAGCGCATCCCGGCGCCGAAGGGAGACCCCGCCGCTCCGCTCCAGGCGCTCGTGTTCGACAGCCACTACGACCCGTACAAGGGCGTGGTCGTCTATGTGCGGCTCGAAGCCGGCACGCTCCACGGCCACGACAACATCCGGCTGATGGCCTCGAAAGCCGAGGCGGAGCTCCTCGAGCTGGGCTTCTTCCGGCCGCAGCTGGTGCCCGTCGATCAGCTTTCCGCCGGCGAGGTCGGCTACGTGGCCACCGGGCTCAAGAACGTTCGCGAGGCGCAGGTCGGCGACACGATCACGTCGGTGGCGAAGCCTGCCGCGCGGCCGCTGCCCGGGTACCAGGAGGCCAAGAGCCTCGTCTTCGCCGGCATCTATCCGGTCAGCGGCGAGGACTACCCGCTGCTTCGCGACGCGATCGAGAAGCTCCACCTGAACGACGCCTCGTTCACGTTCGAGCCGGAGAGCTCGATCGCCCTCGGCTTCGGCTTCCGTTGCGGTTTCCTGGGCCTCCTGCACATGGAGATCGTCCAGGAGCGCCTCGAGCGCGAGTTCGCCCTCGACCTGATCGCGTCTGCGCCTTCTGTCGAGTACGAGGTCGTCATGACCAACAACCGCGGCACGGTCCACGTCGACAACCCGTCGAAGCTGCCGCCGGTCCAGGACATCGAGGAGATCCGCGAGCCCTGGGTCCGTTTGTCGGTGGTCACCCCGGCGGCATATATCGGCGCGCTCATGGAGCTGTCGACCAACCGACGCGGGGCCTTCGTCGACCTCGAGTACCTCGATCCGACGCGCGTCCTCATGCGTTTCGAGCTGCCGCTGGCCGAGCTGATCGTCGACTACTACGACCTGCTCAAGACGCGGACCGCGGGCTACGCCTCGATGGACTACGAGGAGATCGGTTACCGGCCTGCCAACCTTGTCCGGCTGGACGTGTTCGTCGCGGGTGAGCCGGTCGACGCCCTGTCGGTCATCGTCCACCGCGAGAACGCGACCGCGCTCGGGCGGACGCTCGTGAGCCGGTTGCGCGAGCTCATCCCGCGGCAGCTGTTCGAGGTGCCCATCCAGGCCGCCGTCGGGGCCAATGTCATTGCGCGCGAAACGGTGCGCGCGTTGCGCAAGAACGTGCTGGCCAAGTGCTACGGTGGCGACATCACCCGCAAACGGAAGCTGCTCGAGAAACAGAGGGAGGGCAAGCGCCGGATGAAGCGGGTTGGCTCGGTCGAGATCCCGCAGGAGGCGTTCCTCGCCATGCTCCGCACGGACGAAGCGTGATCCGGCGCCCGACGGCCTGAGGTCGACCGATGGAAGGCGACCTGCGCGTCCTGGTCGGGCTTGGGCTGACCCTGCTGCTCGTGATGCTCCGGCTCGAGGCTGAGCGCTTCGGGGTCGCGGAGTATGACGAGCCCATCCGGGGCCGGCGGCCGTCGCTCCTGCGCCGGCTCGCCTGGTACATCGCCGGGGTCGCGGGCGTGGTGGCGCTCCTGTTCGTCCACCCAACGGCCGAGCACTCGCTGTACCTGCAGGTCGGCGACCGCTCCGGGATCATCATCGCCTTGATCATCGGCGGCCTCGGCGTCGCCCAGGCCGTCGCGCTGGCGTACCTGCACTACCACCGCCTGCGCTTCCCGGATGTCGCCAGCTACCCGGGCGCGATCGCCAACGAGATCCTCACTGCCTTCGTCGACGAGGCCGTCTTCCGCGGCGCCGTCCTCGGCTACTTCATCTGGGCCGGGGCGAACCCGAGCCTGGCGATCCTCGGCCAGGCCGTGGTGTACGTGCTGGCGACGCGGCTCGGGGCGCCCGGTCGGGACAAGTACATGTTCGCGCTCTCACTCCTGATCGGGCTCGTGTGCGGCTGGGCGACCTTGCTGACCGGGGGCATCGGCGCCGCGTTCCTGGGCCACGCGATCACCCGCGTCGCGGTCTTCCTGACGACGGGCCACGCTGGCCAGCCGCCGGCCCGGGGCACCGAGGTCGAGGACGTCGAGAAACGCCGCCGGATGCCCGACGGCTGGAGCGCCGTCGACCAGGGCAGCGCGCGGGAGCGGTAACCGTGGCGGAATCGCCGCCGGTCGCGCTCTATGTCCACTTCCCATTCTGTGTTTCGCACTGCCCGTACTGCGATTTCGTCGTCGTTGCCGGTCGTGCGGCCCGCGGCCCCGCAAACCGGATCGCTGCCTTCGTCGAGGCCCTCGAGGCCGAGCTGCACCTCCGGGCCGACGCGCTCGATGCGCGCTCGGGTGGGCCGGGTTCGCGCCCGCCGCTCGCATCGCTCTACCTCGGCGGCGGCACGCCGAGCCTGCTCCCGGCGGCAACGATCGGGCGTCTGATCGCCCTGGTCCGCGCGCGGTACGGCCTCGCGACGGACGCGGAGGTGACGCTGGAGGTCAACCCCGGGCCCGATGAGCGCGGCGATGCCCGCGAGCATCGCGCCGCCGGCGTGACGCGGCTGTCGATCGGAGCACAGTCGTTCGACCCCGCCGAGCTCCGGCTCCTCGGTCGACGACACGCCCCCGAGGACGTCATCGCGACGGTCGCCGCAGGCCGGGCGGCCGGGATTCCGTCGATCAGCCTCGATCTCCTGTACGACATCCCGGGTGCTTCGCTCGCCACGTGGGCGAAGACGCTCGACGCCGCCCTCGCCCACGAGCCGGACCACCTGTCCCTCTACGCGCTCACCCTCGACGACCCGGATCTCGAAGGTCTGACCGGCAGCGGCGGCGACCACCTGCCGGTCCTGGCGGGCGCGCGACGCTGGCGTGAGCGAGCGAGGCCTCGGCAGGACGAGGACCGTGCCGCGGCGATGTACGAGCTCGCCGATCAGCGGCTCGCAGAGGCCGGCTTCTCCTGGTACGAGATCAGCAACTGGGCGCGGCCCGGGCACCGGAGCAGGCACAACCTCGCCTACTGGCAGCGGCTCCCATACGAAGCGCTCGGCCCAGGCGCGCATGCCTTCGATGGCGTGAATCGGCGCTGGAACGCCGCTCGCCTCGATCGGTACGTGGCCGCGCTCGCCCCCGGCGACGGGGCACGGGCCAGCCTCCCGCCGGGCGGCAGCGAACCGGCCGACGGCCCCCTCGGGGCGTTCGAAGCCGCCATGCTCGCGCTGCGCACCGCCGATGGGTTCGCCACGACCTCTTTGGACGCAGCCACCTGGGCGGGGATCGAGCGACAGCTCGCCGAGCCCGTCGCAGCCGGTCTCGTCGATCGAAGGCCTGATGGCAGGCTTGCGCTGACCCTGCGCGGCCGGCTCCTCTCCAACGAGGTCTTCAGACGACTCCTGCCCGTGTCTGGCTAGAGTCCGCGCGTTGACACTCCCGGTCCCTCGGTTTAGGATGCCTGCACGTCGTTAGCACTCTGGCAGGGAGAGTGCTAACCGAGAGTCATCTGAACGGGAGAACCGGCCCTTGGCGCGTCGAATCCGTCGCTCCACCGGCCCCTTGGACCTTCGCGCACAGGCGATCCTCCGGGCCGTCATCGAGGAATACGTCACCACCGCCACGCCAGTCGGCAGCCAGGCGCTCGTCGAGCGGTACCGGCTCGGCGTATCGAGCGCAACCGTCCGCAACATTCTTGCCGAGCTCGAGCTTGCCGGACTCCTGGATCATCCCCATACCTCGGCCGGGCGCATCCCGACCGACGCCGGCTACCGCTGGTACGTCGAGTCGATCATCGATGCCGCGCCGCTGCCCCAGGTCGAGCAGCTGATGATCCGCCACCAGTTCGGCCAGGTGGAGTTCGCCAGCGAGCACTGGTTCCGCCTGGCGGCCTCGACGATCGCCTCGTTGACGCACGCGGCGGGCCTTGCGACAGCGGCGAAGCCGGCAGCGGCGCGCGTGCGTCGGGTGGACCTCGTCTCGCTCAACGACCGCATGGCGAGCCTGGTGGTCGTCCTTCGGGAGGGCGCGATCAAGCAGGCACTCGTGTCGCTCGCGACACCGGAGGGCCAGGCGGATCTCACCACGGTCGCCGCGATGCTCAACGAGCTCGTCGACGGCGCGACCGCGGATCTCATCGAAGGCCGGCTCGCCCGCCTCGATCCAGAAAGCCCGCACGCGGGCCTGCTCGCCCAGGTCGGCGAGCGGATCCTGCGCGTGCTCCGCGACTACGACCGGACCGCGGTCGAGGAGGTCTTCAGCGACGGCCTGCTCAACGTCATGGGCGCCCCCGAGTTCGCCCACAGCGAGAAGCTGCGACGCGTCTTCACCGCGCTCGAGAACCGCGCGTACCTCGGCCAGCTCGTCGGCTCTGTTGCCGAATCCGGCCGGGTGACCGTGTACATCGGCGAAGAGAACGAGGCGCCGGACATGCGCGAGGTCGCGCTCGTGCTGGCGCCCTACGGCCGCCCGGGCATCGCGGTCGGGGTCGTCGGTGTGCTCGGGCCGACGCGGCTCGCGTATCCCGAGGCCATCGGCACGGTGCGCTTCGTCTCCGGGCTCATGAACGAGCTCGTCGACCACCTCTACCACTGACACAGGGGAACTGACCAAGGACATGGAGAGAACCACCCGAGCGCAGCAACGCGCCGCAGCGATCGACGTCTCGCCGGCCAGGCTGGCCGCCGAGATCGAGCGGCTCACCCGGGAGCGAGACCTGGCCCGGCGCCAGACCGAGCTTGCCCGCGAGGAGCTCGCGAGGCTCAAGTCCGGCGCCCCCGCCGGGCCAACCGCCGCCGCATCCAGCGCGCCACGGCACGGCGCTGACGGCAAGGTCTCGGCGAAGGCCAACGCCGAGGAGCTCGCGCGCCAGCGGGACGAGTACCTCGCCGCCCTGCAGCGAGAGCGCGCCGAGTTCATGAACTTCAAGCGCCGGACGAGCGAGGAGCGGGAGGCCATGCTGGGACTCGCGGCCGAGGGCCTGATCCGCAAGGTGCTCGCGCTGGCCGACGACTTCGACCTCGCGGTCGAACATCGGCAGGAAACCGGCGCCGACGAGGCGTGGGTCGAGGGCATCGCCGCGATCGATCGCAAGCTGCGCCTGCTCCTCGAGAGCGAGGGTGTGAGCCTGATCGAGGCGTTGCCCGGCATGCGCTTCGACCCACGGGAGCACGAGGCCGTCGCCAACGTGCCCGGCACCGGGCGGCCCGGCGGCGAGATCGTCGACGTGCTGCGCCGGGGCTACCGGCTCCGGGACCGCGTCATCCGGCCGGCCCTCGTGGCGGTCGCCGAGGACGGCGCCGTGGGCGACGAGACAGACGAATCAACCGAAACCAACCTCATCAACTGAGCCAGAGCAGGACAGGAGCGGCAACGCACATGGGCAAGATCATCGGCATCGACCTCGGGACGACCAACTCGGTCGTCGCCGTCATGGAGGGCGGCGAGCCCACGGTCATCCCCTCGGCCGAGGGCGGCCGGACGGTCCCGTCGGTCGTCGCCTTCACCAAGACCGGCGAGCGCCTGGTGGGCCTGCTGGCCAAGCGCCAGGCGGTCACCAACCCGGCCAACACCGTCTACTCGATCAAGCGGTTCATGGGCCGCCGCTGGGACGACGAGGAGGTCCAGCGCAGCAAGAAGCTCGTGCCGTACGCGATCGAGAAGGATCCGAAGTCGGACGGCGTCGTGGTCAAGGTCGGCGACAAGACATACACCCCGCCCGAGATCAGCGCGATGATCCTGCAGAAGCTCAAGGCGGACGCCGAGGCGTACAC
>Ga0070706_100004920_pt1 | contig 12788 bp, 9 predicted proteins | sample KBSK5501metaG_FD_65476 | JGI IMG/M metagenome (GOLD analysis project Ga0070706, IMG submission 65476) | Corn, switchgrass and miscanthus rhizosphere microbial communities from Kellogg Biological Station, Michigan, USA - KBS K5-50-1 metaG | ecosystem: Host-associated > Plants > Roots >...
TCGTGCCGCATCAGTTGCATAAACCACTCTTTCGTTCCTCCCTCGACCTCCAGCATCATCGTCCGCTCCAGCGCGCGCAGCCGGTCGTGGACGAGAAAGAACGGGATGAAGATCGCCGGGATGCCGATGGGCACGAACCATTCATCGCCGATGTGACATGGCGGATTAAACCTCAGCCCATGCGCCGAAAGCTCGTCGTAGAGCTGCCGGATGAGCGGTTCGAGTGCCGTGGTCTCGAGCCGCAAGCCGAGCTTGGAGATGCGGCGTTCGAGAAGTTCCTGGTCGCTCAGTGACGCCCAATCGGCAGCTTCCATTTCGCGCACGGTATCATTGCGCGGGGCGCTGTCACGCCTTCGCCGCTGCTACCCAAGTTAACAATGGTTAATTCACAATGGTTCACAGACGTTCACAATGTGATACAATGGGGTACAATCTTACGATGAAGTTCCCGACGGTGATCTACCAAGATGAGGACGGAATGTGGATCGTCCAATGCCCGGCGATTCCCGGCTGCGTGAGTCAAGGTCAGACACGCGAGGAAGCGATGGGGAACATCAAGGAAGCGATCTCGCTTTGTCTTGAAGTGCGGGCCGAGCGCGGCATGCCTCTTACGTTCGAAACTTCACACGTCGAAGTCGCGGTATAGACGCAATTTCCGCGGGAAAAATTTGCCTTCCCTGTGCAGAACGCCAACGCTGGAATAAATGGCACAGGTTCGCTGAGGCGTTTGGTTATCGGGACCGACTTTGCCGTCGCCGATGCTTCGGTTGTCAAAATATTCATAATCATTTCTCTCACGAGGATAGGGACTTATGACCGGAGTCGCGTCGAGATTCTGGACAAACACCCAAACGCCTGTAGATAGATACAGATGAAAATGTTTAACGCGCCAATTCGCGCCGCCCGCCGCGGCGGGCAGGCTGCATAAAGGCTCGTTAAGATCTCGCCAAGTTGGAGCCCGCGATTCGCGGCACCCCAGTGGTCGAATTTCACCACGCGCGGGTTTTTTTGCGCCGGTTTCTCGAACCGCATTCGGGAACAACTCTCAACAATTTAGAAATTTATGAAACCAACACCTCAAATCATTCCCAATCAGCAGGCTCGCCCGAGTTTTCCGTTAACGGATTACTCCTTCCAAGCGACCGTCGGCGCCAGGACCACTCCGTCCGCCATCCTTCCTGAAAAAAAGCTGCGCGCGTTCTGGAAAGTAAGTAGCGAATTCTTTGGCGCAGAAGCAAGCCGCGATTATGTCGTCGAGCTTCTCTTCTTCACGCTGATCACAGGAATCTCCGCCTGGCTGATTATTTCGGCCATCGTTGCCGTGACTCGTCTGGTCAGGAATTACTAGCAAAACTGGCACCGAGAGGGCAGCAAATGCAAAGGCGCTCGCCATGGCGAGCGCCTTTGTTCTTTGACATTCGGTGCTTGATACAAGCACCGCTACACCTTCTGCGGCCGACACGGCCGCCGCTACAATTAGACTACTTCGACGCCTTCGGTCGCGGTGCGGCGGACGTAGAGTTCGCTCAAGCGTTTTGTCATTGGGCCGACCCGTTCGACAGGCTCAGGGCAGGCATTTCCCGCACCGATGATGTGGTTGTCGATCTTCGTGACGCCTGCCAGCTCGCCCATGGTGCCGGTGCAAAACATTTCGTCGGCGCCGTAAACATCAACTGGTGACAAGTCCGTTTCGACGCAGCGGATTTTCTCGGCGGCGCAAATCTCGATCACAGTTGCGCGGGTGATTCCTTCCGGACATGCGACGACGCGACTGGTGGCCAAATCGCCTTTGCGCACGATGAAAACATTCGTCGCGTTGGTTTCGGCGACCAATCCGTTGATGTCGAGCATCAGTGCGTCGTCGGCGCCGGCATTGTTCGCTTCGATCTTGGCCAGAATCGAGTTCAACAAATTGGCGTGATGAATCAGTGCATCGAGAACCTCGGGCGGCGGCCGGCGCACTGTTGCGGTGATCAATTTCAGACCGTCTTTCGCGTAAACGGGAGCTTTGTGTTCGGCGAGAATAATCAACGTCGGCCCGCTTTGATTCAGACGCGGGTCCATTCCGGAAGTGATCTTCACTCCTCGTGTCAGCGTGAGGCGAATGTGGACGCCGTCGCGCATCTTGTTTGCGGCCAGCGTACGCTTGAGTTCATCGACGATCTTTTCGCGCGGAGGAATTTCGGCGAAAGAAAGTGCGCGGGCCGAGCGCTCGAGCCGTTCGAGGTGCTCGTTCAGTTTGAAGATGCGACCGTTGTAAAGACGCAAACCTTCCCAGACCGCATCGCCACCTTGCACCGCCGAATCGAATGGACTGATCCCGGCCTTGTCGCGATGCACAAGCTGGCCGTTGATGTTTACGATCAAGTCACGGTTCTTCTTGTTAAACTGTTGCAGCATTTTTTAACCGCGGATCACGCGGATTTAAACGGATTCTTTTGTTGTAGCGGCGGTTGTGTCAACCGCCGAAGCCAGATAAACAGGCACTTGGCACAAGCGCCTCTACAACGTCCGCGGTTTCAGTGTAGCCGCAATTCATAAAGCCGGTCGTAGCAATCGCGGCATTGCTCATGAATCTCGCTCAGACGATCAGGAACAACGCCCTCTCTTGGTTTGTACGGCTGGAACGATGTCGATCTGGCTACCTCGTCGTACCAATACTTAGCCCAGATGCCATCGGATGCACGCAAACCAGCCGGCCACGACAGCATCGCGTTATCGAACTCGACGCCGAGCGCATTGCAGAGAAGTCGTAGTATCCGCCCGGGGTTTTCCAGCACGTCCTTTGCGTCGATGATCGCTGGCACCGGGCCCGTCTGCTCGCGAATGAATTCGAAGATTTTCTGCTGCTGGACAAAGCCGAGGTCCTCGAGCGTCGGTTCGGGATTTTTTTTGATGTAGGAGAGGATGACTTCGCGCGGGTTGCGAATGAGAAAACAATTCGTAAGATCGACAATCCAGTTTCGATCGACTTCGGGCAGCAAATGATGGGTCATCTGTTTTTGAAAGAAGATGCGCTTGCTGCCGGGAACAGCGCCGGTCAGTCGCTGGACGATTTTTCGCCAATCGGTTTCGCCGCTGGCAATCATTTCCTCTGCTCCAGGATGCCTTTTGCCGGTCGCGTTTAGATAAAATGCGTAGAACGGCTCATCGATAACGGCGGTGTCTGTGCGGTTGCCCCAGGCGCGCATCAGGGCGGTGGAAATGTTCCGCGGGCCCGACCACATGGCGATGCGAATGACGGGCGCGGTCACGGTTAGCCAAAGATCAGAAGCTGGATCGAGTCGGGCAGCTGTTGGGCAACGTTGGTGACTACACTGCCGCGGAGAAGATTGGCAAGAGCAGTTCGTTGCGTAGCGCCGATGACGAGAAAATCGATGCCCATGGTGGCGGAAAGATCGACAATCGTGGCCGCGGCATCCTGGCTGACGGCATAAACCGGCAACACGCAAATGTCGCGTTCAGCGCCGAGTTTGAGCATCAAAGACATGATGGCGTTCGCTTCGGCATCGTCCTGCCAGCGCGCGCGACCGAGTCGCGCCGGCCCGCCGGAAAAGTAAACGGCAACTTCTTTGACGAAGAGCACGCATAGCGTTGCTTTGCGCAATTGTGCTTCATCGAGAGCAAAGCTGAGCACCGGCGTGATGCCGCGGGCCGCGACCATGATCTTTTGCCCTTCTTCCAAACGCGGCTGCATGGTGGCGACCATATCAGGCGAGACCATGGCTGCGACCTGGCGAGTGACGGTGACCGTGGTGAGACCCTGGCGCTTCAGCGTGTAAGCGCGCAATGCGAGTCCGCCGACCAAGATGCAGGTGACGAAGAAAAGCGCGTCCGGCTTTGTGTGTGCGAGCGTAAATTCGACCGCGAACAAAACCACAAACGTGATCCCGAAGAGTACACGATCGTACCAGGTAAAACCGATCGCCCGATTGAATGTGCAAGAGCCAACGTTCACGGTGATCGCGCCGACCACGCCGATCGCATAAAGGCCGGCGAGCGCGGTAAAGTTTGCCGCAAAGAGCAAAACGAGCGCCGGCAGTCCGATGGCGATGAGGAGCGGGTAGATCGGAACGCCGTAGCGATTCAAGCGCCTGAATTGCCGCGGCATCTCGCGATCGCGGGACATCATGTAGAGCAATCCGATGATGGCCACGATGGCCGTGTTCGCGGCGCTCAGGAGCAGCAGGAAGAAAACGATCCCGACAACCCAGCCAAAGAGATTACCGATCGCCGGTGAGAATGTAGCGGTCGCGAACTGCTCGCTAATGAAGCGCAGCATGTCTTCGCTGCGCCGCTGCAAAACGGCAGTGACCGCGCCTGGGTCGGCGAGGTGCAGTGTTTTTGCCAGCACCGCCGGTAAAGAAAGCATCGCCCAACCGAGCAGAGCGGTGCCCAAGACAACTTCGACAGCCACGGGAATAATCGCCTTGAGTGATTCGCGGGCGACACTTGGGCGCTCCATCGTAGAGCCCGGATCGAGCTTCATCACCCCGGTGACATTCGCGATCGATTCAGCGCCGGACAGCGCAAGGATCACGCCGACGAATTGCACCCACAATGCGCTTAAACTTTCGTGGCGCGGTTCCAGGAAGTGTGTTGTGAGATGTGGAGCGCTGATTGCAATTAACGCGATGACCACGAGCACGGTCGGCACGGCGAGCGCGACGGCAAGGCTGCCCGAATGTTTCGGACCAAAATAATTGATCAACCCCATGACCAAGAGCACACCGATGGTGGTGAGAGCGATGTGATCGCGCAGCAACTTGATCCATGCCACGTTTTCCGCCCCGGAAGTGATGTAGGTCAGTGCCGACCAGCCGCTGAGTGCTGCCGTAACGGTCAGATCGGCGAGGAGCAGGAGGGCGCCGACTACCGCGAGCAATCGCCCCTGCGAACGCGCGGCAGAGTAAACACCGCCGCCATCAGGAAAATGGCGGCAGATGACCATGTAATTGATGCCCACGAGGCCAGTGAGGGCGCAGACGGCAAGAATAATCGGTAACGACGAAAATCCGGCGGCGAGAAACGCGAGGCCGATCACATATGCCTTGCTTGTCCCCCAATCGCCATAGAGCAGAGCCGCTGCGCGCTTCCAATCGACATTGCGCGGGCGATGCACCGCGCCGCTCTCGGTGATAATCAAGTCAGCCATCGGGCTTGAGATTGACTGTTCATCGGAGGCTCAGCCAGTGACAAGGGGTTTCTTAACATGCTAGCGCTCCGTGATGCCTGGGAAGGCCGTCGAATGTCGTCGCACGAGGTGTGTGTTTCAGTCGGCGCCTTTAACGAATTTTTAATGAGTTAAAGGCGCGGTTTAATTAACGCTGTCGGGCGCACGCGGCCAGACTGATCGCGTGAACGCACGCGATTTCGGCCAATTGGCGTTATTCATTGGCGGTCTGATAGCAATCACGCCGCCGCTTGGGCGATTCATGGTGCGTGTGTTCGGAGGCGAGCGGCATTTTCTCTCAGGGGTGCTCGGGCCGATCGAGCGCGCGATTTACAGGCTGTCGGATGTCGATCCAAAGCATGAAATGTCGTGGAAGGCGTACGCGATTGCGATGCTCGTGTTCAACATTGCCGGCGGCGTTCTGCTGCTGCTGATGGAACTGACGCAGCAGTGGCTCCCGTTTAATCCGCAGCATCTGGCAAATGTTCCGTTCCCTCTCGCGTTTAACACCGCCGTGAGCTTCATGACGAACACAAACTGGCAGGCGTATTCCGGCGAGAACACAATGAGTTACTTCACGCAAATGGCCGGGCTGGCCGTGCACAATTTCGTGAGTGCGGCGACAGGCATCGCCGTCGCGGTCGCGCTGGCGCGCGGCCTCGTCCGGAAACAAGTAAGCGGCATCGGGAATTTTTGGGCCGATCTCACCCGCTGTACGCTCTACATTTTGTTGCCGTTGTCGATCTTGATCGCGGTCGTTCTGGCGCAACAAGGCGTGGTGCAAACCTTCGATGGTTATCCGACTGCTACGACGCTCGAAGGCGCATCGCAACAAATTCCGCTTGGACCGGTCGCGTCGCAGATCGCGATCAAACAGCTCGGGACAAATGGCGGCGGATTTTTTGGACAAAACAGCACGCACCCGTTCGAAAACCCAACACCGCTGAGCAACTTCGTTGAAGTCTTCGTCATATTCTGGCTCGGCTCCGCGCTGGTTTACATGTTTGGCCTGATGGCGGGCGATCGTCGGCAAGGCTGGGCGATCTGGGCGGCGATGTTCGCACTTTTTCTTGCCGGATTCGCCACGCTTTGGTGGGCGGAGTTGCAACCGAATCCGGCGCTCGGCCTAACGACTTCACTGGAAGGAAAGGAAGTCCGCTTCGGACAATTCAACTCCGCGCTCTTCGCCACCGTCACGACCGATGCGTCCTGCGGCGCGGTCAACACGATGCACGACAGTCTCACTCCGCTCGGCGGCCTGATTCCGTTCATTAACATGATGCTCGGTGAAGTGATCTTCGGCGGAGTCGGCGCCGGATTTTACGGCATGCTCATGTTCGTTCTGCTCACCGTCTTCATCGCGGGATTAATGGTCGGTCGCACGCCGGAATATCTCGGGAAGAAAATCGAAGCGCGCGAAGTCACCTGGGCAGTCGTCGCCGTGCTCGCTCCGTGCGTGATGATTTTGTGTGGAAGCGCGGTAACGATGATGTATCCGGCGGCGCTCAACAGCCTGAACAACGGCGGGCCGCACGGATTGGGCGAAGTCGTTTACGCGTTTACCTCGGCGGCGGCGAATAACGGCAGTGCTTTCGCCGGCATCAACGCAAACACGGATTGGTACAACTACATGCTCGCGCTCAACATGTTTGTTGGACGCTTCGCCATCATCCTGCCGGTGCTCGCCATTGCCGGCAGCCTCGCCCAAAAGAAAGCTTCACCGCCATCGAACGGAACTTTTCCGACCAACGGCGCCGTCTTCACCGTGTTGTTGATCTCAGTCGTCTTGATCGTGGGGGCGCTCACGTTTTTCCCGGTCCTTTCGCTTGGGCCCGTTGTTGAGCACTTCCTCATGCAAGGCGGACGCACGTTCTAATAATGAGTGCAAGATCGACATCTTCCATTTTCGATCCGGCACTGATCCGACCGGCCATCTGGGAATCGTTCAAAAAACTTGATCCGCGCGTACAATGGCGCAGCCCGGTCATGTTCGTCGTGCTCATCGGCGCGATCTGGACTTCCGCGATCACGATCTTTCACTTCAGCAGTTTCAATTTTCAAATCACGCTCTGGCTTTGGTTCACATTGGTCTTCGCGAATTTCGCGGAAGCGATGGCCGAAGGCCGCGGCAAAGCGCAGGCCGAAACGCTCCGGCGCATGCGCACGACCACGATGGCACGGCGCCAGGTGAATGGCCGCGAAGAGAAAATTCCGGCGAGCGCATTAAAGAAAGGTGACATCGTTGTTTGCGAAACTGGCGACCTCATTCCCGGTGACGGCGAGGTCATCGAAGGAATCGCCAGCGTGGATGAATCCGCCATCACCGGCGAATCCGCACCGGTCATTCGCGACAGCGGTGGCGACCGCAGCGCCGTGACGGGCGGAACGCGCGTGCTCAGCGACCGCATCGTCATTCGCATCACCAGCGAGCAAGGGAACACATTCATCGACCGCATGATCGCGCTGGTCGAAGGCGCGCGCCGGCAGAAAACACCGAACGAAATCGCGCTCAGCATTCTGCTCGTCAGCTTGACCGCACTTTTCATTCTCGCCGTCTTCACTCTTCCGGCCTTCGCGCATTACAGCGAGAACGCCGCCGGACAAACGAGTGCGGTCAACGTCAGCATTCCCGTTTTGGTTTCACTGTTGGTCTGTTTGATTCCAACGACCATCGGCGGATTGCTCAGCGCCATCGGCATCAGCGGGATCGATCGACTCGTTAGGCAAAACGTTCTCGCCACGAGCGGGCGCGCGGTCGAGGCCGCCGGCGACATCGACATGTTGCTGCTCGACAAAACCGGCACCATCACGATGGGCAATCGCATGGCGGTTGCATTTCATGTCGCGCCGGGCGTTGAAGAAGGTTATCTCGCCGGCGCGTCACAACTCAGCTCGCTCGCTGATGAAACACCGGAAGGCCGTAGCATCGTTGTGCTCGCGAAAGAGAAATTCGGTTTGCGCGCGCGCGAAATGCACAAACTGGAGGCGACGTTCGTGCCGTTTACGGCGCAAACGCGGATGAGTGGGATCGATCTGCACGCGAACGGAGCGCAGCCAACGATCAGCATTCGCAAAGGCGCCGCTCAAGCGGTGCAGGGATTTGTCGAATCCAGCGGCGGCGCGTTTCCGCAAGCAGTCACGAAAATCGTCGATGAAATTTCGCGGCGCGGTGCAACACCACTCGTTGTTGCGGAAGATCGACAAACACTCGGTGTCGTCGAACTCAAGGACATCGTCAAAGGCGGAATCAAGGAGCGCTTCGCGCAACTGCGCAAGATGGGCATCCGCACCGTCATGATCACAGGCGATAATCCGCTCACTGCCGGGGCGATCGCCGCCGAATCTGGCGTGGACGATTTCATGGCGCAAGCAACGCCCGAAGATAAACTGCGCCGCATTCGCGCGGAGCAGGCAGAAGGCCGTCTCATCGCCATGACGGGCGACGGAACGAACGACGCGCCTGCGCTCGCGCAAGCAGACGTCGGTGTGGCCATGAACACGGGCACACAAGCCGCGCGCGAAGCCGGCAACATGGTCGATCTCGACAGTAACCCGACGAAACTCATTCAGGTTGTGGAGATCGGTAAGCAATTGCTGATGACACGCGGCGCGCTCACCACATTCAGCATCGCCAACGACGTCGCGAAGTACTTCGCCATTCTGCCGGCAATGTTCGGCTCGCTCTATCTCGTCAACGGCGCGCAGGCTGGTCCCTTAGCAGCGCTCAACATCATGCGATTGCATTCGCCGGAGAGTGCGATCTTGAGCGCGGTCATTTTCAATGCGCTCATTATCGTCGCGCTGATTCCGCTCGCCCTCGCCGGAGTTAAATATCGCGCTGTTGGGGCAGCCCAGATTCTGATTCGCAATCTTCTCATCTACGGCGTCGGCGGGCTGATCGCGCCGTTCATCGGCATCAAACTCATCGACCTCGCGCTGGTTGCGTTGCGTCTGGCCTAACGAATGAAAACGATCGTGTTCGTCTTTGTGCCCATCGCACGCGTGGAAGATTTCAGGGAACGCTTGTCCGATTGTCTCGCCAGCCTTCCCGATTCTACCGCAGCCATCAAACCTGCTGAGAAGAAACGGAAGCGGGCGGATTCTTACCCCTTCTGGACTTGGTTTCTGCCAAATCCGCTGGGGGAACCAAAACGATGAAAACAATTCTTCAGTCGTTACGCATCTACATCGTCCTGACTTTGGTAACCGGCATTCTCTACCCGCTGGCGATGACTGGAATCGCGCAACTGCTTTTTCCGAAACAAGCAAACGGCTCGCGCATCGTCGAGCAGAACAAGCTCGTCGGTTCGGATTTGATCGCACAAAAATTCGAATCACCGCGTTACTTTTGGCCACGACCGTCGTCCGCTGATTATGCAACCGTCGCTTCCGGGGCGAGCAACAAAGGCCCGACGAGCGCGGATCTCAAAAAATCGATCGACGAACGCCGCGCCAAGTTTGGAAGTGACGCACCCGTGGATTTACTGACTGCTTCCGGGAGCGGACTCGATCCGCACATCAGCCCGGAAGCAACACGCCTGCAGATTTCGCGAGTTGCGACAGCGCGCAACGTGTCGATCCAAAAAATTTCAGCGCTTGTCGATCAAACAATCGAGCCGCCGCAGCTTGGTTTTCTCGGCGAACCGCGCGTGAACGTTCTGCGACTAAACAGAGCGCTCGATCAAGTTCGGTAAACGCAGCGGTTTCAAGTCAGCAAAGGAGTAAAATTGAACAAAGATAAAGATAAAAGTCTGTCGATCGTTGTGCTCGCGTTGTTCGCGGCGCTCGTGTCTGCGGTGCCGACAATGCATGCACAGGAAGCGGCCGATCCTACGCTTAAAGCGAAAGCGAGGGCAGCCAAAGCGGCTAAGGCAAAGGAAGAACAAGAAAAAGCCGAAATAATTGCGCGCAAAATGAAGGAGCTCTTTTGGAAACGTTTGGATGAAGCGTTTCGCGAACAGTTGGGCCAGCCCGCTTACTCGCCGCCCGAAGTTAATGCAACGCCCACTCCGCGCCGTATTCCACCCGCGCCATTCGATTCGCCACCATTTCCGGCCGGCGATTGGCAAATTGGCGGAAGTCAGATCATCGGTGATCCGGGTGAACTGGCGCCGTATCCGCTGATGCAGGCAATTTACGAAGGACCGGGCGGGCAGGCTTGGAAAGACAGCAAAATTCAGATTTACGGCTGGATAAATTTTTCCGGAAATATCAGCACTTCGCATCCCTCAAAGAAAAGCGAGAACGGAAATTTCCCGTTGATTTACGATTTACGCCCGAATCGGATGGAACTGAACCAAATCGTTGTTTACCTCGAGCGGCTGGCGGATGAAAACCAGACGGACCATATCGACTGGGGTTTTCGAATCTCAACCCTCTACGGACTCGATTACCGGTTCACAACGACCTACGGATTTCTCAGCGACCAATTGTTGAAACACAACAGTTACGCCGGTTTCGACATGCCGATGATTTATTTCGATCTCTACGTTCCGCAGATTTTTCAGGGGATGAATGTTCGCGTCGGACGAATCATTTCGGAGCCGGACATCGAAGCGCAGCTCGCACCGAACAATCTCATGGCCAGTCACTCGCTTCTCTACGGTTTCGATAACTATTGTCAGGAAGGAATTTTTACGGCCACGAAGATTAACGATCAGTGGACGATTCAGGCCGGCATATCGGACGGAACTGATGTCGCGCTTTGGCAAAAAGACCCGGGGCGACAACCGACCGGGACGGTGATGATCCAGTGGACTTCACCTAACCAAATGGATTCGATTTATGCGGGCGATAACAATTTCAACAACGGCAAATTCGGTTACAACAACTTGCAGCAAATCGTCGGAACGTGGACGCACAAGTTCAACGACAAGATTTATACCGCGACCGAAGGTTGGTACATGTACATGGAGGACGCAAAAGACCATCCGACAAAGGAGGTGCCATTCCAAAACGGTTCGTTTCCTGTGCGGAACGGTTATGCACCGGAATGGGCGGTCCTCAATTACACGATGTTTCGGATTGCATCGAGCGCGTTCTTCACCGTTCGGAACGAATATTTTAATGACAAGGTTGGCAGCCGCACGGGCTTTGCGACTCAGTACTCGGAGCATTCGATCGGCATTACTTACTGGCCGGACAAACTCATTACCATTCGTCCCGAACTGCGATTCGATCACTCCTACGACGTACCTGCGTTTAATAATGGAACGCGTCAGAGCCAGCTCGCCTTTGTCACCGACGTGATCTTCCATTTTTGAACCGAAGCAGCGGAAGCGGTAGATTTGCCGCATGAGCGAGGCGGAGCGGCCTGACCCGGACGAGATTCTCGCGCGCATGAAGCGCGAAGAGACCGCCGCCGCGCGCGGCAAGCTAAAGATCTTCTTCGGCATGTCGCCCGGCGTAGGCAAGACCTTCGCCATGTTGCAAGCGGCGCGGCAAAAGCAGGCGCAAGGCTGTGAGGTCGTCATCGGCATTGTCGAGACACACGGTCGCCAAGAAACCGAAGCGCTGCTCGAAGGCTTGCCGATTATGCCACGCACGCAGCTCGAATATCGGGGCACCACGCTGAACGAGATGGATCTCGACGCAATTCTCACGTGGCATCCCGGGCTTGCCGTGGTTGATGAGCTCGCGCATACGAACGCGCCGGGTTCACGTCACCCGAAACGTTATCAGGATGTTCTCGAGCTGCTCGACGCGGGCATCGACGTTTATACGACGCTAAACGTCCAACACGTTGCCAGCCGTAGCGACGTAGTCCGGCAGATCAGTGGTGTATCCGTCCACGAAACGGTGCCCGATTCGATTATTGATCTTGCCGACGAGATCATGCTTGTCGATCTCACGCCCGATCAACTGCGCGCCCGGCTGGCGGAAGGAAAAGTTTATCTCGGAGCGCGCGCGGAGTGGGCCGCGAAAAATTTCTTCCGCGAAAGCAATCTCACGGCTTTGCGCGAAATGGCGTTGCGCTTGGTCGCCGAACATGTCGATCGGGACTTGCGCGACATCATGTCTGAGCAAAAAATCGCCGGCCCGTGGAAAAGCGGCGACCGGTTGCTCGTCGCCGTAAGCGCGAGTCCGTATTCGGAAAGACTAATTCGTTATACCCGGCGTCTCGCCGCATCGATGGAAGCAACCTGGATTGTGGCGAACATTGAGAGACCCCGCGCACTCTTACCGGAAGAACAAACGCGGTTAACGCGTTATCTCGCACTGGCGCGGCAGCTCGGTGCGGAAGTGATTTCGAGCCCTGGTCACGATATCGGCGAAACGCTTCTGCGCGTCGCGCGTCAGCACAACGTTACCCAGATCGTCATCGGCAAGCCGCTTGGCAGCCGATGGACAAGTTTCTGGAAACGCGATCCACTGCGCTGGCTCATGCGCCACAGCGGCAACATCGACATTCACATGATTCCGTCGGAGGAATCTTCGCCGCCGCAACGCGAAACGATTGAGCAACGCCTCTCGCGCGCACCGTGGCGCGACTTTGGCATCGCGCTGCTCGTCGCCGTCGCCGTTACCGCGTTGTCGCTGTCGATCTTCGCTTACACCGGCTATTCGTCTGTGGCGTTGTTTTATTTGCTCGCGGTGGTGCTCGCGGGAATGCGCC
>Ga0070706_100004923_pt1 | contig 12781 bp, 11 predicted proteins | sample KBSK5501metaG_FD_65476 | JGI IMG/M metagenome (GOLD analysis project Ga0070706, IMG submission 65476) | Corn, switchgrass and miscanthus rhizosphere microbial communities from Kellogg Biological Station, Michigan, USA - KBS K5-50-1 metaG | ecosystem: Host-associated > Plants > Roots >...
AGCGAGATGCCCCCAATGGTTGCTGGCGTTTGAGCGCGGGCAAACACGTTGTGCAGCATTGCGGGCACCGACCCCTGCAGCACTAGAGGCGCCACTAGGATGCCTGTGGCGACGGCGGTTCCCAGCCCAAACGCAGCCACCCGCCGAACTGTCAATTTGGTCGACTGTTGGATTGAGGTCGGCGTGACTGCCACCGCCAGCACCAACTCGAGGCCCAAAGTTACGGGCGACAGCTTGGTCAGGATTCCCATCGCCCAAGCAGCTCCAGCCCAATACTCGCGACCGTCCAAGATCAAGATCACCGTCGCCAGGACCGCGAAACCGACAATGGCGTCAAACGCGCCGTGGACAGCGCTTTCGTAAATCACGAAGGGGTTCAAGAACCATGCCATGAAGGCCAGACGAGCTTGACCGGGCCTCGCCGTCAACTGGTTCACAAAACGATAAATGACCGCAGCGATCAGCAAATCGAAAGCGAACAACGCAGCCTTGAAGAGCAGGTTGAATCCAGGCGCGGTAATAACGTCCGTGAAGTCATTCGTGATGCTGACGGCCGTGGCGTAGCTCTGGTCGACCACGCCGAAGAAGCTTGGTCCAATGCGTGTGAGATGAATCGCAGTTCCGAAAATCTGGAGCAGGTAGCCCCAGACAGGAGGGTAAGAAAAGCCCGGCCGCTGATACAGCGGCACGTCATAGTAACCGGACAACGCGGTATGGAACCAAGGCGCAACGTCGAAATTCCACGCTGTAAAAGGAGCCAGGACGAAGCGGATTACGAGGCCTGCTATCAATGGACCAAAGGGAAGTTGCAAACGCGTCGCTCCCGCTCTCAACATGTCGATGCTTGTGCGGAGCGCTTGCTGGCACGGCCAGACGCTTTTCTCGGTCCGTCTACTGTTCGACGAAATGCTTGCTCGATGGAGCCCGCCCTGACCGGGCGTCTCAAGTCGCGGCTACCCGCACGCAACTAGGGCTAAACGGCGCTGCAGGACTTCGCCCTCACTGATGCCACTGCATGTTTTGGTAAACGGCGATTGATCCATAGTCCTTCACCAAGACAAGATCTGGCTGGCGATTGAGATAGTCGTAGTCTTGCCAGTCGAGCTCGCGGGCGAGGAGAACGTATTTGAAGCCGCGAGCCGCGAGCCGCGAGCTCCAATCTCCTGCGCCAGCTTCAGCCACCAAGTCTGACACCATGACCTGGTCCGCGCTTGTCGGCGCCCCGATGCCAGGGATCTCGAGATTCTCGCTGGCGACAACGTTGATCGAGAAGAACTGCGGCGCCGGGCTGGCGACAACGCGATTCGAATTCTGAACAAAGGACAAGGCGAGGTAGCCATGCCACGGAAGGAATACAGCTCGACCCGGGTGTGTGTCGGCTGAGAGGGCGCGGTCGGCCGCGTACCACCCGGCCGGATATGCGGATGGGTGGATCTGGCCATGCATTCCGTACAAGAGCCCGCTGCCGTAATAGAGCGGGAATGCAAGCATCACAGCTACGAGAATGGCAAACGCTGCCTCTCGGCTCTCAGGCGACGGAAGCCGGACCTGGATCAGTCGCCTGGTCTCGACCACACCCAGGGCGATCAGCTGGGAGTAGGCCAGCGCGATCACGGCGACCCACTTGCCGGCATCGCGCATTCCTCTATAGGGTGGGAAGACCGCATCGAGCCACTGGATCAACGGCGCAACGTGCCCGTCGGCAATTCCGATCCCAAGAATGACCGCGATTACCAGCGCGACCAGCATGGCGGCCACCCATGGACGTGTGGGGTCGGAATCAGTGGAGTCGATGCGCTTCCAACCACCGACGATTCCGACGCCGACGAACACCAGAACAATGGCGAGTATCAGCGGCCACGCAACGACGAATTCCTTCATCGAAGCGAAGCGGCCGGTGTCTTCGGCCCAGAAGCCGAACAGCCCGAGAACGTTGACTAACACGCCGAGAGTGGGATCTGCCGTGGTACTGAATGCGCTCAGATCCGCGTCTCCGATCTGGGCTAGCGTTTGCGATTCGGGACCTTTGCCGATCAGCAGAGGAATGAGCCAGTAGGAACTCGCGACCACGGCTGCCACGACGGCCACGAGCGCGTAAGTCCCCAGCCGTGCCAGGTGACCACGGATCTGGTTGTCAAAGATCGCGAACGTCACAAGGAGCACGCCGCTCAGCGCGCTCGCGATCAACGCCATGTGGATGTCGAGAATCGCCACGATCGCGAACGTTGCAGCCACGAACATTGCCCGCCTCAAGTCGGGCGTGAGAATCAGGCGGCGAACGGCCAGCGCCACAAAGGGCAAGATCGCGTAGCCGGCAAGAACCGTCAGCTGGCCGTAGGCTAGGCGGCCATAGACGAACGGATTGATCATGTAGACGAGGGCGGCAACGGCACGCGCTATGAATGGCCCGGCCGGTACCGCGTAGTAGGCGCCCAGCCCAGCGACCAGAAATGCCGAGATGATTAGAAGCTTTCCGACCACGTCAGCTGGGAGAGCAGCCGCCGCCAGCGACAGTGCGGCTTGAAGGGCAGCGAAACTCGTGGGGAAGCTCGGAAACGGGAAGTGCCGGGGACCTGCGAAGTCGGTGCCGAAGACGTAGCCCGGGCTCAGCCAAGGTCCAACCACTAAGAGCGTCAGGAAACTCACCCACAGCGTGGGCGCCAGAGGGCGCAACCTGTTCATACGGGAGTCGAAGGCTCCCGATTCGCGGCTACAAGCTCGCCAGGGTGGCTGCTGGTACTCAGGTCGGCACTATGGTGGCAACCTTGCCGCCGACAGCGCCATCACAAGAGCGCCTACCGAGCTAGTCCTGCGATTAGGTGTGGACGGACCTTTGGCATGTTCTAGCTGCGCCGACCTGAGGTCGCGTCGCGCATCACCTGCTCGGGGTCGACCGTGGACCTTACGTACTCCGGACGCCCGAGAGGCCGATAGGTCTGGATGGTGATACCTCGCGAAGTGGTCCGCGAGCTGACCAGTTCGAGCGCCATGTCCGGACCGGAATCGGGGAACAGCCGAGTGCCCTGGCCGATGACGACGGGATAGGTGAGCAGGTCGAGTTGGTCGACCAGGTCGTTGGCGAGCAGCCATCGGACGAGGGCACCGCTGCCGGGCACCAGCAGGGTGCCGTCTTGATCCGTCTTCAGATCACCGACGGCCGTGGCGAGGACGCCCCGCAGGACAGTCGTGCCCGCCCACTGCGGATCGGCGAGGCTGGTCGATGCCACGTATTTGGGCCGGCTGTTCAGCGCTGCGGCGATCGGGCTCGTGCTCGGATCGGCCATGGCTCCCCACGAGCCGGCGAAGATCTCGTACGTCCGCCGGCCAAAGAGGAAAGCCGCCGCGCCGCCGTAGACCTCGTTGAGATAGTCCCCGGTTTCGGCGTCGAGAAGTGGGATGGCCCATCCGCCGCGTTCGAAGCCACCGCTGCGATCCTCGTCAGGTCCGCCCAAGCCCTGCATCACGCCGTCCACCGAGACGTTGGTCGTGGTCGTCAACCTCATGTCGTGGTCACCTCCTCACGCACATGCCGGGTGCGCTCATGAGGCGAGAATAGTGTCCCGTCCCACCGACCAACCTGACGGTGGTCGGTCGCCGCGACCGAGCCCCGTCAGCAGTCGAACGCAAACCAGCACAGCTCGTTGCGCAGCCGCTCGTCGTCCAGCACAAGTTCTCGGATCTCGTGGGGAAGTTGCGCGCGCTGCCACTGGCATTCCAAGCGGCCAGCCGCCTCGCGCTCGTCTTCAGCCGCTGCCGCCCGCGCCGCCTTGATCGCATAGGCCGCAGCGCCGAGCTCGTGGGCCGCCACGTGGCCGACCGCCGCGGCCTGGCCGGCAGCGTACGCGGCATGCCGTGCTGCCCCGCTCAGGTCTCTGGCCGCGGCGTTGGCATGGCCGGCCGCGGTGCGGGCCTCTGCCCACGTAATCTCACCCCGCGCCCAGGCGCGCCCGAGGTCGATCGCGCGACGTGGGCGGTCGTCCTTCGGCCGCGCCTGCTCGAAGTGGTTGAGCACGTGTTCCGTGCAATCAGCCGCCCAGATCGCCAGGAGTCGGTGATCCTCGTCTTGGAGGCTGCCGCCGCGACGCACGGTGATGAACCTGGGATCGCGGATCTTGGGGAGGATCATTCGAACCTGATCGCGTTGACTTTAGGCACTGGGCAGAGGATGCTCCTTGCGGCGTTTTGATCCATGGGTATACGCGCTCCTGAACTTCTGAACGAGCCAGTCCCGCAGGCCTCAACGAGGGGGCCGGCGCCGGTGATGGGTGAGCATTCGACCGCCGAGCGCCGCTGGCGTCGCCACCCGTTGCTCCGCGCCGTCGTCAAGCTGGGCGCCATCCTCGCTCCGGGGGTGGCCGCGGCGGCAGTGGCGATCTGGTTCAGCCGTACGGTTCCCATCCCGGTCGACCTGGCCGGCACGGTCGTGTGGGGTGCCGGCTTCGCGGCGGCGATCGTCGCGACGTGGATGCTCACCGCCGAACTTCTGCAGCGAACCCTACCCCTCGCCACGCTTCTCGACCTGGCGCTCGTCTTCCCAGACTCGGTCCCGTCGCGATTTGCCATCCTTCGGCGCCACGTCGATCGCCGGCTTCTCGAAACCGACCTGCGGCGGCTCCGCGAAAGGGCAGACCCCGAAAGCGGACCTCGCGCGCAGCTCATCCTCGAGCTCGCGGTGGCCCTGAGCCTCCACGACAGCCGGACGCGCGGTCACTCGGAACGCGTTCGGATGTTTACCGACATGGTTGCCGCCGAACTTCACATCGGCGAGCACGACGCCGACCGCCTCCGGTGGGCGGCGCTGCTGCACGACATCGGCAAGCTCGGGGTGGCGCCGGAGATTCTGAACAAGCCCGAGTCTCCGGACGATTACGAACTGGAGAGTCTTCGCAATCACCCCGTCGAGGGCTACAGGATGATCGCTCCCCTCCACAAATGGCTTGGCCCGTGGGCTGCCACAGTGCGCGACCATCACGAACGGTTCGACGGGACCGGCTATCCGCAAGGGCTACAAGGCCAGGCCATCTCGCTCGGCGGTCGAATCGTCGCTGTAACGGACAGCTACGAGACGATGACCGCGGGACGGCCGTACCGGAAGGCGCTGTCCGTCAAAGCCGCGCGTGAGGAGCTCGTGCGCCGATCGGGCAGTCACTTCGACCCCGACGTCGTGCGCGCGCTTCTCGCCATATCGTTGGGCCGGCTGTGGCCGGTGGTCGGCATCGGGGCCCTGTTCGCTGAGGTCCCCTTCCTCGCGCCAGTCTCGGGGCGGTTCTCACAGCTTGGCTCGCGCTCCCTGTCGGGGTTTGTCGCAGCGAGCGCCACAGCCGCACTCATCGTCTTCGGCCTCGCCGGGCCGGCCGCCGGCGTCTCCGTCTATGGGCCCTCGTCGAACAGGCCCGAGGTGGCGGCCGCTCCGAGTCAGCCTGATCACCCTGGATCGCCAAGCCAGGCCGTGGCGCCCTTCTCACCGGCAACGACACCTCCCGGTTCCCCACCGTCGCCGGCGCCGGGCGGCTCGGCGGTGCCGTCGGGATCGAGCTCCACGTCAGGCGGACCACAGCCCGGCGCCGGTCCGCCGACCGGAGGTGGGCAGGCGCTCTATCCCGCCGGCATCAGCAAGCGCGCCACCCTGCCGCCGGGAATCGCCAAGAACCCGAATCCGTTCGCGCAATGGCGTAGCAGGCACTGAGCCGCTAACCTCAAAAAGCTCGGATTCGTGCGGCTCAGTCCCAGCGGACGAGGGTCGTGCGTGCATCCTCCAGCAAGCGTTCGACCCGTTTGCGAGAGGCCATCAAAACGGCCCGCGAACCGCGGCGTCGCTGCTGAATGAGCCCGGCGCGCTCGAGGACCTTGACGTGACCGCTGACCGTCGGCTGGCTGATGCGCAGCGCCCTCGCCACCTCCATCACGCCCGACGGATTCGACATCAGCTGGATGAGGATGTGGACCCGAGTCGGCTCGGCCAGGACACGCAGTCGATCCGCGACGAAGGCCGCGTCGCGCACCTTTCGAATGGGCATCAAATCGCTCGCGGCCACCCCCACATGGACGAGTTCGCCAAGGTCGACCACGTGACCGCCTGAGAGACAGAAGTAGAGCGGCGAGATGACGAAGCTGTGCTCGCCGCGTAGAAGACCATCCAGCCCGTGCTCCTCCGCGCGCGACAGCGGATGTCGAGGAGCGACGAGATCCTCCAGCGCGATCCCGGTACTGAGTCGCTCGCGCCACGTCGCGCAAGCCCGCGTCACGACAGGCAACCCGTCGCGTCGCCAGGCTTCGCCCGCCCGCCGCCAGACTTCCGAAAGTGCATCGAGATAAGCGGCGCGAGTCCGTCTCTCCTCACAGAGGCGGCCAACGCGACGGCGGATCTCGGGACGTCTCGGCTCTGGCTCGCTCAACAACGGAAGGGGAGGCGCCGGCGCCGTGCGACTCGATCGAAGCCAGTCGAACAGGCGATCGAGGTCGGTGTCCGACAGCGCACCCGCGTGGTGCGCAATTGGAAGCAGCTCAGGACACCCCCCGACGCCGTCCTGCCACAGGCCATCGAACCGTTGGCGGATGTCTGCCTGAAGCATTCCGAGGCCAGGAAGTAACGAGCGGTCCAGCTCTTCCAGCGCCGGACTCGCGTACCGCGCTCGCTGGACAAGGAGATCGAGTATCCAGGCCAGCTCGGAGGGGGCCGAGGGCACAACATCCAAGACCTTCATCGGGTGAGCCCGATGATTCTAATCGATGGAAGCATTGACCTATCGGGCATTGACGATCTAGTCTGCAGGCGGTGGGAGCGTGAGGCGATGGCTCGCGATCGCTGGGACAGTCGGCGTGGTGGCTGCTGGGGCCGCGACAGGCGGCATCGTCTTGCTCGCCTCCCACCACGCACCAGGAGCGTTCGCCCTCAGCAGCCCCGCACCCGCCTCGGCGGCGCCACTCGTGGGCACCTGGAAAGTCGGCGGCCCGTCAGAGGCCGGGTACCGCGCCAGGGAGAAATTCATCAATCAGCCGTCCACAACGGAAGCCGTAGCGCGCACCTCGCGTGTGTCGGGTGGGCTGCGGATCAAGACCGAGGGCGGCTCGTACCTGGCGACCTCGATCGACGTCAAAGTTGACCTGGGTTCGCTCGTGAGCCAGGACCGCTACGCGACATACCAGGCCTTCCAGCGCGACTTTTTTGTCAGCCGAATCTATCTGGAGACAAGCGCCTACCCGATCGCCGAGTTCAAGGCGGACTCGGCCAGAGTTGCGCTGGACCTGGCGCCGGGCCCAGTCGATCTCGAGGTGACCGGAACCCTGTCCGCGCACGGAGTGACAAAGAGAGTGACGGCTGAACTGCAAGTACAGGTGACGGGCGACGAGCTCGAGGTCGTCGGAAGCATGAACATCGACATGCGCGATTTCAACGTGGCTCCGCCGGACATCTCGTTCACGAAAGCGGAATCCGGCGTGGTCATCGAATATCACCTGTTCCTGTCACGTGCGTGAGCCGGGGAAACCCTAATTCCCGCTCAACTCCACCATCGAGTCGACCAGGGCTTGAGCCCCCTGGACCAGGAGCCTGTCGTCGGTGTGCTCGAGCGCAGAGTGGCTGATCCCGCCGCGGCTCGGCACGAACAGCATTCCCGTCGGTAGACGGGCCGCGAGCGCGCCTGCGTCGTGGCCTGCTCCGCTGGTGATGATCCGCCAGGGGCGTCCGCTCCGCTCGCAAACGCGCGACAACACGGCGACGACACGCGGGTCCATCGACACCGGCGCGATCACGAGACCTGGATCGACCAGGGCCTGGCAGCGGAACTCCTCAGCCGCGGCACTCGCAGCTGCGCTGACCGCGTCGCACGCGCGATCCAGCGACCGCTCGGATATGGATCGAACCTCGACCACGAGGGTCGCAGCGCCCGGAACGACGTTTGGGCTTCCCGGCTCGAAACCGATCACGCCCACGTTGCCCACCATCGTGGGATCGACGCCGTGCAAGATGTTGCGAACCTGCCACGCGAGCTTGGCGGCCGCGGCTCCGGCGTCATGGCGGGCAGAGTACGGCGTGGTCCCTGCGTGGTTGGCCTCGCCCTCCACACGAACGTTGAGCCGCCGGATGCCCACGATGCCCTCCACCACTCCAAGCTCAGCTCCCTCCGACTCGAGAATCGGACCCTGCTCGATGTGGATCTCCAGGTAGCCACTCAGCTCGTGGAGGTGGTTGTGCCGGAGCAGCGCGCGGCTCCCGCTGAGTCCGCCGCTTCCCGCGACGCCTTCCTCATCGTGGAAGCTCACGACTTCGACCCTCGACGCGGCGGGGTGGCCGGCCTGGATGAGGGCCCGGCACGCCTCGAGTGCGGCCATCACACCGAGCGCGCCGTCCAACCGGCCGCCCGCCGGGACGGTGTCGGTATGCGACCCGACCAGGAGCCAGGGCCCCGAACCGCCGGGCTGGTGGCCGAAGACGTTGTTCACATCGTCCGCGCGAGCGACCAGGCCCGCCGCCTCCATCCGCCCGCGCAGCCAGGTGCGAGCCGCCAGGTCCGCCGGCGAACCGGCCACCCGATCGACTCCTCCGTCCGGCCTGCCGCCGATGCGCGCCAGCTCCGATAGGTCGTCGAGCAGGCGCGTGCCGTCGATTTGCGGCGCGGCGCTCAGACGGGCCAGCCTCCCTTCGAGGGCTCGAGCCGCTCCGCTTTCTCCCAGTCGGCCCGCACCGGCGCGAACACGTCCAGCACAGTCGCGCCCTCGGGCCCGGACCGCGCCAGGTGAGGAATGTTGCTCGGGATCGCGTAGGCGTCTCCAGCGCGGAGACTCTTTTCCTCGCCACCGATGACCATGGTCACGCCGCCGCGGAGCACGAACCCCAGCTGCTCGTTCTCATGCCTGTGCTCCGGAACCAGCAGGTTGGGTTCGAGGTCGACCGCGGCCATCGTGATGCGATCGCCATGCACCGCGCGTGCCACCGCACCGGACCAGATCTTGTAAGGACGTTCGGACGAGAAAGAGGTGAAAGTTCCCACTCGTGCCTCCCTATCAACCGGAATGCCGGCCATCAGACCCGCTATGTTGACGGCGCTTACTGGCGCTCGTACGATCGCACAAAATCGCTGGGGACTCCTTTTCGCGTGGGCCGTCGCGCGGGGAAGCGGCGCGACGGGTTGACGGAGGTGACCTATGGGCGGCGCCGATCCAGACCTTTCCCGGCTGCTCAACGCCATGGCCGACGATGCCGGGCTGAACGACGTTTCGCGACGCCGCTTCTTGAAGGCGGCCGTCGCGCTCGGCGGAACCGCGCTCGGAGGCAGCGCACTCCTTGCGCTTCTCGAAGCTTGCGCCGGCGGAAGCAACACCCCCGCAGGCAACACCAACGCCACCGTGACCATGGCGGTCTTCCAGGAGCCGGACACCCTCGACCCGTCGGCCAGCGGCCTGATCACGGTCGGCGCGATCAGCCACTGCATCTTCGACACGCTCATCTGGGACCTTCCCGGCCACGGCAGCAGTCCCTTCTATCCAGGGCTGGCGGCCAGCTGGGACGTGTCGGCCGACGCGACCAGCTACACCTTCAAGCTGCGCAAGGACGTGAAGTTCCACGACGGGACACCCTTCAACGCCCAGGCGGTGAAGTTCACGTTCGACCACATCGTCGACCCGAACACGAAGTCGAAGTCGGCGGCCGGCTCGCTCGGCCCGTATCAAGAGACGCAGGTGGTCGACAACTACACCGCGAAGGTGATCTTCAAGTCGGCCAACGCCGCGTTCATGAACGAGGTCGCCGGGTTCGCGATGGTCTCGCCGGCCGCCGTGCAGAAGTTCGGCGCCGATTTCGGCCACAACCCGGTCGGCACCGGCCCGTTCAAGTTCAAGGAATACATCGTCGGTCAGCACGTGACGGTGGAGCGGAACCCCGACTACAACTGGGGACCGACTCCCCTGCGCACGGGCGCGCCGCAGATCAAGACCGTCATCTTCCGGATCCTCGCCGACCCAGGGACGAGGTTCAATGCGCTGAAGACGGGTGAGATCCAGCTCGCGCCCAACATCAACCCGCAGGACATCCAGAGCATCAAGTCCGACTCCACCTTCAAGGTCTACAACGTGGCCTCCACGGGAATGCCGTGGAACATCATGGTCAACGCCACAAAGCCGCCGACCAACGACCCCCTCGTCCGGCAGGCCCTCGAGTATGCGACCGACCAGGCCACCATCATCAAGACCCTCTACTTCGGCCTCTACACTGCGGCCGACAGCGTGTACACACCGCTCACGCCGGGCTACGACCCTGCGACCCAGGCGATCTACAAGTACGATCCGGCCAAGGCCGGCCAGCTGCTCGACCAGGCGGGCTGGACGAAGGGCTCGAACGGGATGAGGCAGAAGAACGGCCAGCCGCTCAAGCTCAACTTCATCAACATCTCGGGCTTCGGATTCGACGGCATCTCACAGCTCATGCAGTCGCAGTTCAAAGACGTCGGGATCACCGTCGACATCACCGACCAGTCATTTCCCGCGGTGGGTGACGCATACAACCGAGGCGATCATCACCTGGCGGACTTCTTCTACTACGACGTCGACCCGTATTTCACCCGCGCCCTATTCGGGTGCGACCAGATAGCGCATGGCTTCAACTGGGAGCACTACTGCAACGATGACCTGACGGCGATGATCGACAAGGCCAATGCCACCCCTGACAACAACGCCCGCACCGCGCTCTACAAGCAGATCGGGGAGATCATCATGAAGGCCGCGGTCATCATCCCGATCTACAACTCCAGCGGTCTGTTCGTCGGGACGTCGTCGCTGAAGGGGCTGGCCTTCACCGTCAACGCCTTCCCGCTGTTCCACAACGCGAGCATGTAAAGAGGGTTCGGGTGCTCCGACTCCTGGCCCGGCGTGTGGCCGTGGCGGCGCCCGTGTTGTTCGGGGTCACCGTGCTGGTCTTCTTGATCCTGCACTTGATCCCGGGCGACCCGGCCCAGATCCTGCTCTTCGGCTCCCGGCCGACCCCAGAGCAGATCGAACAGCTCAGGGTCCAGCTTGGCCTCAATCAGCCGCTGCCCCTGCAGTACCTCAACTATCTCGGAAGGCTGCTCCATGGCGACCTCGGCACCTCTTTCATCACCGGCCGGCCGATCGCTGAGGAGATCGCGGCCCGATTCCCGGACACGCTTCAGCTCACGCTCGCGGCCATGTTCGTCGCCGTCCTGATCGGCGTGCCCGTGGGCATCGTCGGCGGCGTTCGGCCAGGCACCTGGGGCGATCGGCTCAGCGGTGGCTTCTCGATCCTGGGCGTTGCGGTGCCCTACTTCTGGTTCGCGCTGATCCTGGTCCTGGTCTTCGCCGTCAACCTGCACGTCCTGCCGTCGCTCGGTGAGGGCTCGCCGCAGGCGATCGTGCTGCCGGCGCTGTCGCTGGGCTGGGGACTATCGGCCATCATCGCGCGACTGTTACGGAACAACCTGGTCGAGATCTATCGCCAGCCGTACATGCAGGTGGCCAAGGCCAAGGGCCTGACGGAAACGATGGTCCTCTACCGCCACGCGCTCAAGAACGCGCTCATCCCGGTGGTGACGATTCTCGGCCTGCAGTTCGGCAACGTGCTGAGCGGTGCGGTCGTGGTCGAGGTCATATTCGGGCGCCCTGGGATCGGCAGCTATCTCGTTCAGGCGATCCAGGCCAAGGACATCCCGGCTGTGCAAAGCGTGGTCCTCTTCATCGCCGTGATCTACATCGTCATCAACCTCCTGGTCGACGTCGCCTATGGAGTCCTCGACCCGAGGATCCGGCTCGCCTGGACGGCGTCCCGATGAGCACCATCGCCACGCCCGTCCGGCGCCCAGCGCCCATGGCCGGGGTAGCGCGGTTCGCTGCCGCCCTCACGAGTGGCGACCGCGTCGGAGCCGCGGCCGTGCTCTTCATCGCTTTTGTCGTGCTGGTCGCGCTGCTCGCGCCGGTCATCTCGCCGTACGACCCGGTCCACACCACCAGCGACACGCTCGCCGCGCCCAGCCTCCGCCATCCATTCGGCACCGACCAGTTCGGCCGGGACATGCTGAGTCGCGTGATCTGGGGCGCGCGGATCATTCTCCTCGCGCCTGTCGTCGGGATCGCCATCTCGACGGTCATCGGCGTCCCGCTCGGCCTGCTCGCCGGTTACTCGACGCGCTGGATCAGCGCCGCGATCATGCGCGCGATGGATGTGATGCTCGCGTTTCCGGGCCTGCTGCTGGTCCTCATCGTGGTCACGATCATCGGCTCGGGCCTGCTCAACGTCATGATCGCGATCGGCATCTCGTTCGTTCCGGTCTTCGCCAGGGTGGTCTACGGTTCGACCCTGGCCGCCAAGGGCCAGGACTACGTCCTGGCGGCGAAGGCGGTGGGCTGCTCATCTCTGCGCATCATCGCCGTCCACATCCTGCCCAACGTCACCACGCAGATCATCGTCATCGCCAGCAGCGCCATCGGCTGGGCAATCCTCACCGCGACCACGCTGAACTTCCTCGGCTTCGGCGTGAAGCTGCCGACGCCGGACTGGGGCGCCGACCTGTCGGCGGGCAAGGACTGGCTGTCGCTCGCCTGGTGGATCGCCACATTCCCGGGGCTTGCGATCACGGCCCTGATCCTCGCCTCGAACTATCTGGGTGACCAGGTGGCCGCAGTTTTCGATCCGCAGAGTCACTGGCGGGACAACGCTGCCCGCGTGGGAGGGGAGGAGGTCTCATGAAGCTGCACATCCTTTTCTTGGGCGAGGCCTGCATCGACAAGGGGGCGGTGATCTCGCCGGGGGTGGACGACGGCAAGAGAGTCCATA
>Ga0070706_100004925_pt1 | contig 12779 bp, 10 predicted proteins | sample KBSK5501metaG_FD_65476 | JGI IMG/M metagenome (GOLD analysis project Ga0070706, IMG submission 65476) | Corn, switchgrass and miscanthus rhizosphere microbial communities from Kellogg Biological Station, Michigan, USA - KBS K5-50-1 metaG | ecosystem: Host-associated > Plants > Roots >...
AAAAATGAAGCCGGATCCGCTGCCTGTGACACCCTGAGGGGTCCTCTCGCCTCTGGCCGACCTCACCGATCGATGATGGACCTCGATGTTTACGACCGCTGGACTGACTTGTCCGGATGCGGTGATCACCGCCTGAGAATAGGCATCCAACAGGTCGTCATCGGTCGCCACCGAATGACGAGGGACGTCTCCGGTCCTCACTCGTTCATCATTCGCGACCACTCGAAGTGGCTGTGTCGTGGACATGTTTTGTTCCTTGAAATTCTTCGGATGCGGATCACGCACGCACCCGCTCCGCAATCAGCTTATCAACCGACCACTTCCCCGCGCCAGAGAGCACCAGGGCCAGGCCGATACCGATGACGAGGAGATGGTATTCGTAGCCTTCGCCTTGCTGTTTTCCCAACCAGTTCATGAAAAACCCGTATGGCAAGTGCGTCGTCACGATGGCACCCACCATGATGACCGCCAGACTGGCCGCAGTAAATCTGGTCAGCAATCCCGCAAGCAGTGCGACACTTCCAAACGATTCACCGATGATCACGAGAAACGCGATGAGCCATGGGAGGTGCATCGTCTCCGTGAAGAATCCCATGGTCCCGGAGAATCCGAACCCGCCACACCACCCCAGCAACTTCTGGGCTCCATGCGGGAACATCACCAGCCCCAGAGTGAGCCGCAGGATCAGGCCAGTCCACGTATCGTCAGTTTGGAAGAACGCTTTCATATCACACCCGCGTCAGTATGAGATTCATTGCATCGTGACAATCTGCGACCATACGATTCTCACGCTGACCACAATATAATAGTTCTAACTAGAACCAAGTCAAGTGTGAATTTCTCAATGGGAGGCAGCCAAGGCATTTATTGTTAACAATCAGCTGGTTAGAGTACGTGACAAACGGCGACTAGGGATTGCTACACTCGACCGAAGCCCCTATTATGATGTGCCGATGTTGTGAGTATCGACGTATCACCAAGAGCGACTCCGCTTAGAAAAAACATGTCTCTCATGCAGAACGAAGTTAATACCAAGTGCTTTAATCGGAGTGCCAAATTGCCTTTTGGCCTCCGCCTGAAGGATTTCGAAATGGCAATGCAGGATATCTACGACTTTTTCTACGACGTGAATCTTGGCCTTATCGAGCGAGGGCTTCAACGACTTGACGACATGCTACGGCCCGCAATCATGTCCGGAGTTTTGTCGGACATGCTCACAGCAAGCCTGGCAAAACATTCCAGGAGTCTGACCGTCAACCTTTACCATAACGGTCACCCAGACCTCGTTGTGAACGGGATATATCCGGGCAACAAGGTTAAGGCGGGGTCGGAAGGTGTGGAAATCAAGGCAACCCGGAAGGCTGGTGGTGCCGTAGACACTCACGGCGCACGCGATCAATGGATGTGCGTGTTTGTCTATGACGTGGATAACTCTACGGAACCTGCTAAGGATAGAGCGCCGATGATGGTTACGGAGATCTATCTTGGACATGTCACGAAGGACGACTTTAGAAAGAATCAGCGGGGGGGAGCTAGGTACACGTACAGCCACGTTGCATAAGAGTGGAATAGAGAAGCTGAGGAAGAGTTGGGTTTACAAGCTCAATAGATGATGATTACTGCCGTTCTTGAATACGGCTAACCTGGGCAGGGCCTTTCTCGCTATTTCAAAATAGTGCGGGTCTTTTTCAATCCCGATACTTTCATATCCCACCGATTCAGCCGCAGCAAGCGTCGACCCTGCTCCACAGAATGGATCAAGCACCACTCCCTGCCCAAGCGGAAGGACGCCACGAACTAACGTGCGCATGAATTGTTGGGGCTTCAAGCTTGGATGTGGTGCCAAAGCTCTTTCGGACTTATGAGTGGGTGCCGATAGGATCACATCTCCAAATGGTTTGTCTGAAGAAGGCCTTCGAAACCCACCCGTGCCCCACTTGCGAAGATTGTCTTGCGCTCTTCCTTCGAGGGGCTTCCGGAAGAGCAGCCAAGGTTCCCACATGGAACGAGGCATCACGCTGACATCGGAAAATTCCTCGTGGGCTGCTTTCGGTCTATCTCCACCTCGCATAGTCATGACGAGGCGAACGATTTCCCCACGCCTTTCAAGACCCGCTTTGGCAAGGGCACCTGAAACCACGTAAGAAAGGAGCGGGTTCGTCGCAACGACAACATTTGCCCCTGGTACCAAAACTGGAATAAGAACCCTGGCCCATTCTGAAAAGAATAATTCAAGTGCGCGAAGGTCTTGCGATGAGAGCACCGTGAACCTGGGAAGTGGAGCACGCTGAACTCCATCAAACGAGGGAGGAATGCGCCATACACCGCCCTTGCCATTTCGCAACTTCTCCTGTTGCTCTGCGGAGTATTCGAACAGCCCGTAAGGAGGGTCTGTGACAACGGCGTGGACGGTATTGTGTCGCCGCTCACGCAACCAATTCAGGCAGTCCGCTTCAAGAACAAGCGCTCTGCCGAAAGAGAAACTTCGCCAATAGTCGAGACGAGACTCAGCAGCTTTAGTGGCTCGTACTCTTGTGGTCATTTTTAATCCGTAATGACCACGGGCGATTCGTGTAAATGTCGATGGTGTGTTGAGTCGTAGGTAGGATCGTACGCTAGATCGCGCCGCTTGGCCGATGAGGTCGGCCACGTGTTGTTCAATCGTGTGAAGAGGAGCGCCGGCAGGCCTGGCCGTAAGAACGGAAAGAATTGCGTCCCTTACTTCACCGGGACGGCGCTTAGTTTGAGCCGACAGTTTATACACGGAAGGAGAATATGACGTCTAGACGTCTTTGTCAATATGCCCACGCTTGCTTACCTCTTTTCTTTCATCGCCCGTTCCACTTCGCGGCTGGCTTCGCGCGTTTTGATGGATTCCCGGCGGTCATGTTGCTTCTTGCCTTTGGCCAACCCGAGTTCGACCTTAGCTATGCCCCGCTTGGAGAAATAGATGCGGAGCGGGATGAGCGTGAGCCCTTGCTGTTTCGTCTTGCCGAGGAGCTTATCGATCTCCTTGCGGTGGAGGAGCAGTTTTCGCGTACGGAGAGGCTCGTGATTCATGATGTTGCCGTGGCTGTAGGGACTGATGTGGCAGTGGTGGAGAAAGACCTCGTCGCCCTTCACGCTGGCGTAACTATCTTGCAGGTTTACGCGCCCCTCTCGCAGGGATTTGACCTCCGTACCCTGGAGCATAATGCCCGCCTCGAACTTCTCATCAATGAAATAGTCATGGTAGGCCTTGCGATTCGTGACCACCGCTTTTGCGAAGCTGTCCTTCTCTTTCCCCATCAGGCGTCAGACTTTCACTTCCAGAGGTAGGTCGCTGTCAGCCTTCCGTTCAGAACACCCAGGAAGAAATCGTCCAAGTATGACCGAGAGCTGGCTGCTGATTGCCACAGCGTTTTTTGCTATGATGCCGTCATGCGCGGACTTGGTTCCATCGATTCTGTCTCCAGCGTCCTCGAAGGGTTGGCTCGTCGCCTGGGTCTCGAATCCAAGATGCTCGAAAGCCGCTTGCGTCGGGACTGGATCTCCATCGTCGGAGAACCCATCGCATCGAATACCTGGCCCGACCAGATTCGCTACAAGAAGCTCTATCTTCTGGTTCACAACAGTGTCTGGCTGCACCAGCTCACGTTCCTCAAGCCGACACTCCTTCACAAACTCAACACGGTAGCCGGCGGGGAACTCGTCACCGATATTGTGTTGCGCGTGGGCGAGATCCCCTCACGTGCAGCGGCTTCTGCGACAGCACACCCCATTGATGGCGACTTCACTGTGTCCGATGTCGCACTGGCTGAGGCATCGTCCCATGTCTCCGCGATACAAGATCCGGACCTCCGCCTACGGTTTACAGAGGTGATATCGAGATATCCTCAGGCTCCAACTCCGCCGGAATGGGGTCCGTCACGCGTCCCTTGAACAGAACGCGCGTGGCATCGGAGATCTCGTCGGCCTTGGGCATAGGGCCGAGGCCTCCTTCTTCTTCCTGATCCTGCAGCTGATAGTACCCCCGCATCGCCTTCTTATAATTCTTGACCACCGCCGCGTCTCCTGCCACATATTTATTTAGCATTTCGGCCTCAGCCCACCCGTTATCATCGAACACATACACCACGATCCGCCTGTACCATCCGCCCGGATCGCCCGGCGTCGTAGGTTGAATCTTCATCGAAGCAAAATGGTGCGTCTGACGACCGACCTTACGAAAACGTTTCACCAAGGTTTCAATCCCTTGGTCGGTCGTGTCCGAAGGCACATGCGTCGCGACGATGTGGCCGACTTGAGAGCCGACAGTATAGGGAGGGATCGATCGATCGGGACGGCTAAGGTACATCCCGCCCCAGATCAGAGTGAAGGACCCGATGAGTACGCCGAGGGCCATCTTGACGACAGTATCCAGCGGCTTCTTCGGCTTGGATCCGGGAAGGGGCGTTGGAGAAGAATCCTGCTCGTGCATGGAAGGCCTGCCCTAACGAAGAAGGCGTATGATGTCGCGCGTATCCGTTACCCGCCGCCTTCCTCGGGGAGCACCTCGGCACTTTCCGCTAAACGCGCAACGGCCACGACCCGGTCGCCCTCGCCCTCGAGATCGAGGATCCGGACCCCCTGGGTGTTACGGCCGATCTCACGGAATTCATCCACCTTGCACCGAAGCACCTTGCCGTGAGCGGCCATGAGCATGATCTCATCGCCGTCTCGGACTTGAAGAAACCCGACGGCGAGTCCGTTGCGCTCATTGGTCTTCACGCTGATGATGCCCTTCCCCCCGCGTCCCTGGACGCGATACTCGTTCACCGGCGTGCGCTTTCCGTAGCCGCCCTCCGTGACCGTGAGGATTTGGGTGGTGGAGTCGGGGGTGATAGTTTCCATACCGATGACTTCGTTGCCTTCCTCCAGCGTAATGCCGCGCACCCCGTGCGCTGTGCGTCCCATCGGCCGGACGTCGTCTTCCTTGAAGCGGATCGTGATGCCCTTCTTCGTACCCAACAGGATTTCCCGCTGGCCGTCGGTGACATGCACGCTGATCAGCCGATCCCCCTCATCCAACGACAGCGCGATGATGCCGCCCTGGCGGGGATTGCCGTAGGCCGAGAGTTCGGTCTTCTTGATGATGCCCTGCGCGGTCGCCATCACGACGAACCGGTCTTCGCGGAACTCTTTGACCGGCACGGTCGCGGTGACCTTCTCAACGCCGGAAAGCGCCAGCAGATTCACGAGCGCTTTGCCCTTGGCGGCCCGCCCGGCGTCCGGAATCTCATGAACTTTCAGCCAATAGACCTTCCCGGCGTCCGTGAAGAACAGGAGCGACTCGTGCGTGGACGCGGTAAACAGGGTCACGACAAAATCCTCTTCCTTGACCCCCATCCCGATCTTGCCCTTGCCGCCACGCCGCTGCGCCCGGTACAGGGTGACCGGGTTACGCTTTATATAGCCGGCGTGCGAGATCGTGACGACCACTTCTTCGTTTGCGATCATGTCTTCCAGGGTGAGCTCCGCTTCCTCTTTCACGATCTTCGTGCGGCGGTCGTCCTTGTAGGCTTCACGCACCTCGATCAACTCATCCTTGACGATCGTGCGAACCAGCGCTTCGCTGCCCAGGATCGACTTGAGACGCTCGATCTGCTTCAAGACCTCTGTATATTCCTCGATGAGTTTGTTGCGCTCCAATTGCGTGAGCCGCTGGAGCCGCATCTCCAAAATTGCATTCGCCTGTATTTCGCTCAGCGCAAATTCCCGCATCAGGCCGACTCGAGCTGCATCGGGCGATTGCGCCCGTCGGATCAAGGTGATCACTGCATCCAGGTTATCGAGCGCGATCTTGAGGCCCTCGAGAATATGGGCCCGCTCTTCCGACTTGCGCAGCTCGAAGGCGGTCCGACGGACGACGACCTCGCGCCGGTGCTCGATGAAATGATGCAGGATCTGCTTGAGGTTCAACACTTCCGGCCGGTTGTTCACCAGCGCAAGCATGATGACCCCGAAGGTCGTCTGGAGTTGTGTGAGCTTATACAGATTGTTCAAGGTGATGAGCGGGATTTCCCCGCGTTTGAGTTCGATGACGACGCGGATACCTTCCCGATCGGATTCGTCGCGCAGATCGGAGATCCCTTTGATCCGTTCGTCCCGGATCAACTCGGCAATCTTTTCGATCAGCTTGGATTTATTGACCTGATAGGGCAGCTCCGTGACGATCAGCCGTTCGCGATCCGTGCGTTCATCCGATTCGATCCTCACTTTTGCGCGCAACGTGAGGAGACCCCGTCCGCTCTCATAGGCGGACTTGATGCCGGCCGTTCCATAGATGAATCCGGCCGTCGGGAAGTCGGGGCCTGGAATCTTTTTCATCAACTGGGCAATCGTGATTTGCGGATTCTCCAGGAACAGGAGGAGCCCCTCGATTACTTCGCCGACATTGTGGGTCGGAATGTTGGTGGCATAGCCCACCGCAATGCCGCCGGCGCCGTTGACAAGAAGATTCGGGATTTTAGAGGGGAGCACCAGCGGTTCAACCAACGACTCGTCGTAGTTCGGCCCGAAATCGACCGTATCCTTGTCGATATCGGCGAGCATGTCCTCGGCGACCTTGGTCAGGCGGGCTTCGGTATACCGCATGGCGGCCGGTGGATCGCCGTCGACCGATCCATAATTGCCCTGACCATCCACGAGCATATAGCGCATGTTGAAGGGTTGCGCCATCCGAACGAGCGTATCGTAGATCGCACTGTCACCGTGGGGATGGTAGTTCCCCATGATCTCACCGACAATCTTGGCGGACTTGCGGTAGGCCCGGTTCGAGGCCAGGCCCATTTCATTCATGCCGTGGAGTATACGGCGATGGACCGGCTTGAGGCCGTCACGCACGTCGGGGAGCGCCCGGCCGACGATGACGCTCATCGCGTAACTCAGGTACGATGAGCGCATCTCGTCTTCGATGGCGATCTGTCCTAGTCGTTCATCAGGTGGCATCTAATTCTCCGAGGATGCTGAAAATGGTCCCCAGCTTCGTTCTCGACTCGTGAAAACCTTCAACGTACCCCAAGGGTACGCCTCAGATTTTCGCTCGCCTGCGGCCTTGCTGGATGACCATTTTGAGCATCCTACAAGGCAATCGGCACACAGAATCGAAGACAGCTCTACTACTACTACCGTTCATCGCTCAGCGTTCGGCCTTACACGTCGAGATTGCGCACTTCCAATGCGTGGGCTTGAATGAAGTTTCGTCGGGGTTCGACCTCATCACCCATCAGTATCGTGAAGATCTCGTCGACGCCGGGCACGTCTTCCAGTTTGACTTTCAACAGCGTCCGTACTTCTGGATTCATCGTCGTTTCCCAGAGCTGATTCGGGTTCATCTCGCCGAGACCTTTGTAGCGCTGGATGCTGAGCCCGTGCTTGCCCTTATCGAGGATCGCTTTGACCAACTCAGCCGTCGCGGGCTGGAGCTGTTCCTGACCGTCGGCTTTGATCTTGTACGGCGCCCGTCCCAAGCCGATCGCCGACGGTGAGAGCTTCTGCAGCTCGCGGAATTCGGCGGAGCCGATCAGCTCGTGCGTCACAGCAACGCTATGGCTAACCCCGTTGGCATGCAGCCGGCAGGTGACTTTGTTCGATTGATGTTCTTCGTCCTCGACGATGTCCAAGGTCGGTGTGAGCTTTGGATAGACCACCGCGAGAGTTTTCTTCACGTTGGCCATGACCTTCTTGAGAGCCGTCTGATCCTTGAGGTGCTCGCGATCGAGTCCCGGCTCATCCACAAACGCCCGCACCATGCTGGCCTCATGCGGTTTCTTGTTGAGCCGGCCGAGCAGCGTCTCGAAGGCGATCAGCTTCTTGAGAATGGGCAGGAGCCGCCGTCCGGTGACATACCCTTGGGCCCCTTCCATATACATTTCCACATCCTCGACGGCGATATCAGCCAGGTGCTCGTTCAATGCCATTTCATCTTTGAGATACCGTTCCGTCTTGCCTTTCTTCACTTTGAAGAGCGGCGGCTGCGCAATGTAGACATAGCCTCGCTCGAGCAGCTCCGGCATCTGCCGGAAAAAGAACGTGAGGAGCAGGGTCCGGATATGGCTGCCGTCCACGTCGGCGTCTGTCATGAGGATGATCTTATGGTACCGAGCCTTGCTGATGTCGAACGAGTCCTTGTCGGCCTTTTCGATCTCTTCGCGTTTACGGCCGATGCCGGTTCCGAGCGCCATGATCAAGGTCCGGATCTCGTCGCTCGAGAGCATTTTGTCGAAGCGCGCCTTCTCGACGTTGAGAATCTTGCCCTTAAGCGGCAGAATCGCCTGAAACTTGCGGTCGCGTCCCTGCTTCGCGGAACCGCCGGCCGAATCACCCTCGACGATATACAGCTCGCTCAACGCCGGATCTTTCTCCGCACAGTCGGCCAGCTTGCCGGGAAGCGACCCCCCATCAAGCGCGCTCTTGCGTCGGATGAGCTCTTTAGCTTTTCGCGCCGCTTCACGAGCGCGAGCTGCGTCGATCGCTTTTCCGATGACCTTTCGGGCCACCGTCGGGTTCTCTTCAAAATAGGTCCCAAGCGCCTCGTTGACCGCGGACTCGACGATGCCCTTCACCTCACTATTGCCCAGCTTGGCTTTCGTCTGTCCTTCGAACTGTGGATTTCTGACCTTGACGCTGACGACGGCGGTGAGCCCTTCACGGACATCGTCACCGGTGAGCGATTCGGTGTCTTTCTTGAGTAAGTCGTTGGCGTTCGCGTAGTTGTTAATCGTACGGGTGAGCGCAGCCTTGAAGCCCACCAAGTGCGTGCCGCCCTCCTTGGTATTGATGTTGTTCGCAAAAGAAAACAGGTTCTCGGCATAGCTGTCGTTGTATTGAAGCGCGACCTCGAGCACCATCTCCTGTTTTTCAACCTGCACGTAAATAGGCTTGTGCAGCGGCATTTTGGCTTCGTTCAGATGCTCGACAAACGACACGATCCCACCCTTGTACTTGAATACTTGCTCTTTGACCGGTTCTTTCCGCTCATCCTTGAGTGTGATCTCGAGTCCCTTGTTCAAAAAGGCGAGCTCGCGCAGTCGCTGCGCCAGCACGTCGAAGCTGAAATCGAGTGTTTCGAAAATCTGCCCGTCGGATTTGAACGTGACTGTCGTGCCACGGCGCTTGGTTTTACCCGTCATCTTTAGCGGGGCAGTCGCCTTGCCGCGCTCGTAGCGCTGCTCGAACACCTGGCCGTCCTGCCAAATCTCCAGTTCGAGCCATTCAGAGAGAGCATTGACCACCGAGATCCCGACGCCATGGAGCCCCCCGGACACCGTATAGGCGCCCTGTTCGAACTTGCCGCCCGCGTGCAAGACCGTCAGCGCCACTTCGGCGGCAGACTTCTTTTGCGTGGAATGTATCCCGGTAGGAATGCCGCGTCCGTTATCCACGACTGTGACGCTGTCGTCGATGTGGATCGTCACCTCGATCGTCTCACCGAATCCCGCCATATGTTCATCGACACTGTTGTCGACGACTTCATAGACGAGGTGATGGAGGCCGTCCACACCGGTGCTGCCAATGTACATCGCCGGCCGCTTTCGCACGGCGTCCAGGCCTTCCAATACTTTGATTTGATCCGCGCCGTAACTGTCGGATTTCGGCGTGGTCTCAGCGTCGTTACTGGCCATCAGTCTCCCGTGTAAATACAGCCATCGGCTCTTTGCTTTCAGCCCTCAGTGACCTACCTGACGGCTGACCGCTGATTGCTGGGCTCAGCTAGATTTTTATTGGCATGACCACGCACTTGAACCCGGGACTGTCTGACTCCTGGATCAAACAGGGGCTCAGCGGATTATCCATTTGGAGAGAGATCGTCTCTCCGTCCATCACCCCGAGGACATCCAATAAGTAGCGGGCGTTGAATCCTGTGTTCAAGGCCTCCCCCTCGTACCGTGCCGCAAGCTCTTCGGTCGCTTCCCCAAAATCAGGATTGCTGGAGAACAGCGTCATCTGTCCGGAGACAAACGACACCTTTACCGCGCTCGCCTTATCACGGGATAGCACGGAGACACGCCGAAGCGCACTTTCAAGCTCGCTGCGATTAACCCCGATTTTCCCGCCGCTCTCTTTCGGAATGACTTGCTGATAATTCGGGTAGTTCCCTTCCATGAGCCGCGAGGTCAGCAGCAGCCCGCTCTTCCGGAAAATCATGAGATTTTTGGTAAACCCGATCAAGGGTTCGCCCTCGCCGCCTTCCTCGAGAAGACGCTGCATCTCATGCGCTGCTTTCTTTGGAATGATGGCTTTGATCTCTTGCGGAGCGCCTTTGGCGCCGGCCTTTCCGACCTCTTGCTCGGCAACTGCCAACCGATGTCCATCGGTGCCGACCAACCGCAAGATCGTTTTCTTCTCCGACGTGATGAGGGTCACCAGCAGACCGTTGAGGATATAGCGCGCGTCATTGTCTCCGGCAGCGAAGAGGGTCTTCCGAATCAGCTCCAGGAAACCGGCCCCGGCGAGGGGAATGAGCCCTTCCCGTTCGATCGTGGGCAACGCGGGATAGTCGGTGCTGGGGAGTCCGACGATCTTAAATTGGCTCTTGCCGGCGTGAATCGTCGTCCAATTATTGTCACCCGAGGTGATTTCAATCTCACCGACCGCCAGTTCCTTGATGATCTCATACAGCTTCCGAGCCGAGACCGTGATCCCTCCAGGCTTCTCCACGGTGGCCTTGTAGAGCCCGCGCATGCCGATTTCTAGGTCGGTGGCCACAATTTCCACCCCCTCCTGCTTCGCCTCGATCAAGATATTCGAGAGGATCGGCATCGTGTTGCGCTTCTCGACGACACCTTGGACCCGCTGGAGACCCGTCAAAAGTTCAACTCGTCCCATACGCAGTTTCATCATCTCTTCCCCTTCAGCGACACCGCTCACGCTCGCAGGATCTGTTCCCTCAAGCTGTCCAACGTGGCACTCAATGCACTGTCGCTGTTTTTCGCTTTTATGACCTGCTTGCAGGCATGGATGATCGTCGTGTGGTCTTTACCTCCGAACTGTCGCCCGATCTCGGGATACGAGGAGTCCGTGAGCTCCCGACAGAGATACATAGCGATCTGTCTTGGGTGTACCAGTGTCTTGCTCCGGCGGCGGGATTTCAGGTCGGCGATCTTCACGTGGAAGCGCGCGCCCACCGTTTCCTGAATATCATCCATCGACACGATCTTTTTCTTGGTGCCGATCAGATCCCGGAGCACGCTCTTTGCCATATCCAACGTGATCGTTTGGCCGGTAAGCGAGGCATAGGCGCCGAGGCGCACCAGCGAGCCCTCGAGCTCGCGGATATTGCTCTTCATCGTCGTGGCAAGAAACTGGATGACATCTTCCGGCAACGTGACGCCCTCGTCCTCGGACTTTTTTCGCAAGATGGCAATCCGCGTTTCAACGTCCGGCGGCTGGAGATCCGCAATCAGTCCCCATTCAAACCGTGACCGCAACCGTTCCTCGATATCAGGCATATCTTTCGGAAAACGATCGCTCGAGAGGACGAGCTGCTTATGTGCTTCATAGAGGGCATTGAACGTGTGGAAGAATTCCTCCTGCGTGCGTTCCTTGCCTGCCAAGAATTGAATGTCGTCGATCATCAACATGTCGATATGACGATACCGCTTTCTCAGATCCATCATTTTATCGTATCGAATGGAGTTGATGACCTCGTTCGTAAACTGCTCGGTTGTTAAATAGGCAATCCGGAGATCAGTCCGTTCTGCCACATAATTTCCAATCGCATTCAAGAGGTGCGTCTTCCCCAGCCCGGTCTCCCCATAGATAAAGAGTGGGTTATAGGCTTTAGCTGGCTGTTCGGCGACCGCCATACAGGCAGCATGGGCAAACTGGTTTCCTGCACCTACTACGAAATTCTTGAATGTATACTTTGGGTTGAGCTGTATTCCCCGTTTCGGCCGTGGACCAGTGCTGTGGCGACTGGTTGCAGCAGTACTCCCACTACTGTCAAGCTGCCTTGTCGGCTGTTTATGGACAATGACAAACGTGATCGCAGTCTCTTCGCCGCCTCGGGCAGTAGAGATGGCTTCAGCTAGGAGAGGTTTGTAGTGTTGACTTAACCAGTCACCAAAGAACTTATTCGGGACACCTAGTTGAGCTGTGGAGTCCTCAATCCGTTCGAGGTGAATCGGTGTAAACCATGTATCATAAACCTGTTTTGGCACTTTCCCTTGAATATAAGCCAAGGCATCCTGCCACTCATTTCCGATAGTCATAATCCCTGTCTCATTCTTAATACACAGACTTATTCACACCTGTTGATAACCTGGTTCTTCGTCTAAAATTCACTCATAAACCTATTTTTATCAGACGCTGTGAGTGGCCATGTACCAATATTCACCTTAAACCTCCACACTTTATGAACTTTGCATGCAGGGGTTACCAAGAGTCAATCCCCAACTCACTCCACAAAGACATCTCTCTATATAGCCTCGAAATTCATATGCTTACTCTCTTTCCACAATATCCCCTCTACCTACTCTTACTCCTCCTCCTATTACTATCTCTCTCTTGTACATAATATATTCGGAGAAGACCCACCAACGCACCTAGAGAACGATAACGTGTTCTGATGAAAAAATTTTCTCGACTAGATCATCATATGTCAAAGTAGGATGGGAACCACCAGCCGCCATTCCCTCAGCGGTAACCACAACTCCCTTCACAAAAGAAGGAGCTATCGATGCTGCGTGCCCAACAAAGACAATATCTATATCTGCATCACTCGCTCGAAAGAGAGATGGAGAGATAAGGTCCAGCTG